>Ga0302326_10017323_pt1 | contig 15033 bp, 13 predicted proteins | sample Palsa_T0_3_FD_202264 | JGI IMG/M metagenome (GOLD analysis project Ga0302326, IMG submission 202264) | Peat permafrost microbial communities from Stordalen Mire near Abisko, Sweden - Palsa_T0_3 | ecosystem: Environmental > Terrestrial > Soil > Palsa > Peat permafrost | place: Sweden: Abisko... | reverse complement strand
CGGTCGAGCGCCCGCGCATCGTCTCGGGCGTGGCGATCTCCCCGCGCGGCTGTTTGGCCGTGCGGCTGGCGTGCGTCTCGGCCGAGACGCCCACGCCGGGAAGAATGACCCCGCCGAGGTAATCCCCTCCCGCCGTCACCACGTCGAACGTCGTGGCGGTCCCGCAGTCGACGACGATCAGGTTCCGCGAGGGCTGCCTCTGCGTCGCCGCGATCGCGCCCGCGATCCGGTCCGCGCCGACCTCCAGGGGATTGCGGTAGCGCACCTTGAGGCCGGTCTTCACACCGGCCTGAAGGACGAACGGCTCGCAGCCGAAGTACTGCTTGCTCGCGCCCCTCACGGGGTGAAGCGCCGCCGGCACGACGGAGCAGAGGGCGACGCGGTTCACCGACCGGGGGTCGACCCTGTTCTCCCGAAGCACGCAGACCAGGAAAATACCGAGCTCGTCCGTGGAGCCGAGCGGCTGGGTCGACTTGCGGAACTGGCAAAGGAGCGTGTCCCCGTCGAACACGCCGCCGTGGATCTGGGTGTTGCCGATGTCGAGGCAGAGGAGCATGGGCGGGTCAGGCGGGGACCGGCGTATTCGGCGGGAGCGCGGTGAGGATCCGCTCCAGCGCCGCGGCGAGCTCGGTGCGCGTGGCGCAGCGCTCCGGCGTCTCGCCACTGGAAAAATGGATCGTGGAGGGAAAGGCGTCCGGCCCCTGGCGCTCCGCGAGGTCGTTCTGGACGACGATGTCCGCACCGGAGTGGGCGGCGAGCGAGGCGACGGCGCGGAGGGCCCCGTCGCCGTCCTCGCCATGGGTGAGCTTGAACGCCACGATCCTGACCCCGGCGTTCAGGCTGCGGCTGCGCAGGTTGTCGACCAGCTTCGGATGGGGCCGAAGGCAGATCACGGGCGCCGTGTCCGAGTCCAGCTTTCCTGCGGCCGGCGGGCGCGCGGCGCCGCCGACCCGCACCTCCGCAACGCCGAAGTCGCTGACCGCCGCCGCATGGATGACCGCGTCGAAGTGGCCGCACGACAGGATTCGGCCGAGCGCCGTATCCAGGTCAGCGAACGAGGAGAAGGTTTCGTCGCGGCAGCCGGCCGGCGCCGGGGCCGAGCCCTGCGAGCGCAGGAGCACCACCTCGTGGCCGCCGCGGGCCAGGCGCTCCGCGATTCCCGCGCCCGTGCGCCCCGTGCTGGCGTTCGTGATCACCCGCACGCCGTCGATGGGCTCCGCCGTCCCCCCGCTCGTGACGAGGACGCGTAGGCGCCTCGCCGGGCGCGCGAGCGAAGCCTCGATCGCGGCGACGATGTCCGCCGGCTCAGCCAGCCGGCCCTCGCCGACCTCGCCGCAGGCCGTGCGCCCGTCGCCGACCGAGATGAAGCGCACGCCCCAGCGTCCCAGCCTGTCGACGGAATCCTGGGTCGCGGGATGGCTCCACATCGCCGGGTTCATGGCCGGCGCGACCAGGAACGGCTTCGAGCGGTCGTGCGCGAGGAAGAGCGCCCCGGCCAGGTCGTCCGCGAGCCCGGCGGCGAACCGGTTGAGGGTGTGGGCCGTGGCCGGGCAGACGACCACGGCGTCGGCCCACCGCGTGATCTGGATGTGCTCCAGCGCGGCGCCGGGCTGGAAGATGTCGGTCAGGACCCGCTCTCCGGTCAGGCCCTCGAGGGTCGCCACGCCGACGAACCGCAGCGCCGACTCGGTCGCGACCGCGCGGACGCGGTGGCCCCGCTGCACGAGGCGCGAGATCGCGTCGCAGGCCTTGTAGCCCGCGACGGACCCGGTGAGCACGAATGCGATATTAGAGCCGGACATTGTCGATGAGGCGCACGTCCTCCAGGCGAACGGCCGCGAGCCGGACGCCGTCATGGTCCTCCACGTAGTCCACCCCGAAACCCGCCGCGCCGAGGGAAACCGCGGCGGCCGCGGCGTCCGCCGACTGCCGCAGGATGCGCGGGAACGCCGCGGCGTGCTCCCGCGCGGCGGGCGAGAGCCGGCTGTTCCTCGAACTGAGCGCCACCCCGTCCGGGGCCCGGACCGTGGCGCAGGGCACGATCTCAACCGGCATGAAGAGCGCGCGGACCATCCCCTGGACCAGCTCCAGCTGCTGGCGGTCCTTCTCGCCGAAATAAGCGCGCTCGGGCCGGACGAGGTTCAGGAGTTTCAGGACGACGGTGAGGACGCCCTCGAAGTGCCCGGGCCGATGCGCGCCCTCCAGCCGGTCGCTCAGCGTGTACTCGGTCATCCGGTAGCGGTAGTCGTCCGGGTACATCTCCCTCGGCTCCGGGACGAGCACGTGGTCGGCCAGGCCCTCGGCGAGCGCGAGGTCGTCGTCCAGGGCGCGGGGATAGCGCTTCAGGTCGGCGGGATCGTCAAACTGGGTCGGGTTCACGAAGACGCTGAGGACCACGCGGTCGTTCTCGGCCCGCGCGCGCTCGAGGAGCGAGCGGTGGCCGGCATGGAGCGCCCCCATCGTGGGGACGAAACCCACGCTGAGCCCCGATTTCTCCATCGAGGAGCGCTGGGCGCGCCATTCCTCAAGCCGTGTGGACACGCGGGGCACGCCTAGAATCCCTCCTCGTCCGCGGGGAATTCGCCGCGGCGCACGGATTCCGCGAACCGGGCGGCGCCGGCGCGCACGAGCGCGGCCCCGTCGGCGAAGCGGCGCGCAAACCTCGGCTTGAAATCGGGATTGAGCCCGAGCATGTCGTGGAGGACGAGCACCTGGCCGTCGCAGCCCGCGCCGGCCCCGATCCCGATCGTCGGGATCCTCAGCGCGGAAGTCACCTCGCGGGCGAGGTCGCGGGGGATGCATTCAAGGACGAGCGCGAACGCGCCCGCCTGCTCGAGGGCGCAGGCGTCCTCCCTGAGCTGCCCCGCCGCGGCGGCGTCCCTGGCCTGCACCTTGAAGCCCCCGAGGCCGCGCACCCACTGGGGCGTGAGCCCGAGGTGGCCCATGACGGGGACGCCGGACTCGACGAGGTGCCGGATCACGTGGGTGTGGCCCTGCGCCCCCTCGATCTTGACGGCATGGGCGCCCGCCCGCAGCAGGAGCGCCGCACACTCGAGCGCGTGCGTCTCGCCCTTTCGCGCCGCGAGGAAGGGCATGTCGGCCACGATGAATTTCCCTCCGGCGCCGCGCGCGACCGCGCGCGTGTGCATCGCCATGATCTCAGGCGTGGCCCCGAGCGTGTCCTTGTCGCCGTGAACGACCATCATCGCGCTGTCGCCGACAAGGAGGCAGTCTACGGGAGCCTCGGCCAGCAGCCGCGCCGACCACGTGTCGTAGGCCGTGACCATGACGATCTTGGCGCCGGCGGCCTTTGCCGCGGCGAACCCGTCGGGGGTCCCGACGAGCGATCCCTCCGGGGGATGGGCGGATTTTTGGGCTGTCACACCGCCTCCGCAGTTTCCCAGCGATGGAAAACCTGCGGACCGGCGAGGGTGGACGGGGGTGCTTTTCGCATGGCGATGAAGCCTCGTTGTCCGAAGGGCATGGGTGGTGTACTGGAGCGTCCGGTCGCGATCGTGTTCGCGCTAGACCCCGCACCATCCCCCATGGCGGGCGACGCCGCAACACCAAATTGCCCCCTTTGGAGGGGGCCCGCGGCGCCTCAGGCGCCCCGGATCCGGAACGCGACTGCGTGCTTCGCCGGCAGTGCGCCGGGCACGCTTATCGCCAGGCCCGACGGGTCCTGGGTCCAGGCCAGCTTGCCGTCGTGGCCGACGAGCTCGACGCTCGTGATCCGCCCGACCTGCAGCGCCGTGTCCGTCGCGAGGGACCGGATGACCGTCCGGAACTCAGGCTGGCCCATCACGAAGGCATAGAGGATGTCGCCCTTCGTCGTGAACCGGACATCGGACGCGTCAAACGCGCGCCGCGACTCCTCGTTGAAGGCCTTGGCGTTCTGGTCGGCGGATTGCACGGGCGCTCCCTCGCCGAACTTCTTCCAGGGGCGGGACCCGTGGATGCCCTCGCTGTTCACGTCCATCCACTGGGTGATCCCCGCGATCAGCTCGAGCTCCTCGTAGTCGGGCATCCCGCTCGAGGGAAGCGGGATGTTGAGCATCAGGTTCCCGTTCTTGCTCACGATGTCGACCAGCATGTCGACGACCATCTTCGGGGTCTTGTACTTCATGCCCCGCTTGTAGTGCCAGTTGCCGATGCACGTGTCCGTCTGCCAGGCCCGCGGGAGGATGTCGTCGAGAACGCCTCGCTCGCGGTCCAGGACACAGAGCCCCTGCTCGCTGTCGCGCCCCCGTTTCGAGAAGTAGACCGCCTCGTTCCTGCCGCCGTTGCGCCGCACGCTCGTGTTGTAGAGGTGGGCCACGACCGAGTAGCCGTACTCCTGGAAGGGCATCGACCCGTCGGAATAGAGCAGGTCGGGCTCGTGCTGGTCGATGAGGTCCGTGATCCGGTCGTGCCAATGGCGCTTCCACCAGTTCGGTATCTCGTCCTCGTTCCACGGCAGGTCGCCCGACCAGATGTCGTCCGAGTCCACATAGAGGTCCTTCGACGCCGCCCAGGCGCCGTCGTAGGGCACACCCGCGAGGGCGCCGGTCGCATCGGAACCATGGGCGACCGAATACCACTTGTAGGTGATCCAGAGGTGCTCGCTGATGGCAAACTTGAGGCCCTCGTCGCGGACGGCCTTGCGCCAGGCGCCCACGATGTCGATCCCCGGCCCCATCGCCGCGGCGTTCCACCGGTTGAACTTCGAGTTCCAGAGGTCGAAATTGTCGTGGTGGACCCCCATCGTCATGAAGTAGCGGGCGCCCGCGGCCTTGTAGAGCTTGATGAGGTGGGCCGGGTCGAACTTCTCCGCCTTCCAGTAGGGGATCGTGTCCTTCATCCCGAACTTGGAGGGGTGGCCATAGTGCTCGGTGTGATAGTTGTACTGGTCCGACCCCTGGATGTACATCAGCCGGGCGTACCAGTCGCCGAACTCGACGGCCGATTGCGGGCCCCAGTGGGCCCACATCCCGAACTTCGCGTCCCGGAACCACTCGGGCGCCTGGTAGGACTGGAGCGAGGCCCGCGTTCCCTTGAAGGGACCGTCCTCGGGCTCGATCCCGGGCGGCCGCCTTGAATCCGCATCCGCAGCGGAGGCGGCCGCGGATGCCGCACCGCGCAGTCCGACCGCGGGGATCACGCCCGCAATGAGGCCGAGGGCCTTGCGCCGGTTCATTTCCATGGGGGGATCAGGATCCGGGCTTGAGCCGGAAGAGCATCACGTCGTGCGAGTCCACCGTTGCCGTGTGCAGGTCCATCGCCGTCCCGGCCGGCTTTCCGGTCCAGACGTCGGTCACGTCGTAGTACTGCTCGGTCAGGAAGGTGAGATCATGCATGTCGAGCGTGAGCTTGGCCGGGCTGTCGCCGGTGTTGAGGACGCATACCGCCCATTCCTTGTTCGAAAGCTCCCGGGCCCAGATCTCCTTGTCCTTGTCGACGCGGAAGCGGAAGCCCTGGTGCCCGAGCGGGTCCTGGTCGATCGCGATCACGTCCTTGTTCGTCAGGATGGCGCTGATGTCCGGCGTCATCTGGCGCACGTCGTTGCCCGCGATGAGCGGCGCCGCGAGCATGCACCAAAAGCTGAAGTGCGCCCGCGATTCCGGCAGGGTCAGCCCCTTGTTGCCGACCTCGAGCATGTCGGGGTCGTTCCAGTGGCCGGGGCCGGAGTACTTCTCAAGGCCCACGTTCATGTCCAGGAGGGTCTTCCAGCCGTGCTCCCACTTGTTCTTGCCCGAGGCGATGTAGCCCGGGCCGATGTCGCCTGTCGTGCGCCAGAGGTGGCCGACGGGCTCGGCCCAGAGCCAGGGCTGGTTCTGTCCCCACTCGCAGAGGCTGAAGATGATCGGCCGGCCCGCGGCCTTGATCGCGTCGCTCATGATCCGGTAGGTCTCGGGGCCATTCGCCGTCCCGTGGTTGCACCAGTCGTACTTGAAATAGTCGACGCCCCAGGACGCGTACGTCCTGGCGTCCTGGAACTCATGGCCGCGGCCGCCGGGGTAGCCCCCGCACGTGAGCGTGCCGGCGCACCCGTACATCCCGAACTTGAAGCCCTTGGAGTGGAGGTAATCCCCAAGCGCCTTCATCCCGCTCGGGAACTTGACCGGGTCGGCCACCAGGTTGCCGTTCTCGTCGCGCTCCTTCTTCGACCAGCAGTCGTCGACGACGATGTAGACATAGCCCGCGTCGCGCATGCCGTTCGCGACCATGGCGTCCGCGGTCGCGCGCACGAGGCTCTCGTTGCAGTCGCCCGCGAACGTGTTCCATGTGTTCCAGCCCATGGGGGGGGTGAGGGCGAGGCCCTCGAACTTGTCCGCGCGGGCCACGGCGGTGGCGAGGACGGCGCATGCGATGAGACGGGAAAGATTTTTCATACGGAGTGGGGGAGGGACGCCAAATTCGGGAAAAGACGGCGGGGTGGCATACTTTGGCAAGCGGCGGGGCCAAGTCCAGCCCGAGTGGTCGGGATCTGGCCGGCCGCGCGGGCCGGCGCCGGGCGCTTACGGGAGCCTGGCCTGGATGAGTTTGCTGACGGCGGAAAAGTCGATCAGCGGCGCCTCGGGCTTCTGCTTGAGGATGCCCATGACCTTGCCCATGTCCTTGCGGGACTGCGCCCCCGACTCCCGGATGGCGTCGGCAATCATCGCATCCAGCTTCGCGGCGTCGAGGGCCTTGGGAAGGTACTTTTCCAGAAGCCTGATCTCGACCTCATTTGCGGCGACGAGATCGGCCCGGCCGCCCTTTTCGAACTCGACCTTCGCATCGGCGAGGTTCTTCACGCCCTTGCGCAGGGTCGCGATGACGAGGGAGTCGTCGATCGGCTTGGAGAGGTCCATGGAGGCGCGCTGGACGGCCGCGTCTGCGCTTCGAAGCGCGGTCGAGGTGGCCGAGTCCCGCGCCTTCACGGCGGTCACGATGTCGGCGCGCAATTGTTCGTAGAGGGTGGGCATTCCCGGCATTGGGAGGCAAAAAGGGACCTTTCGCAACCCTCGCCGCCGGGCAATCTTCTTTCCTGCGGCCCCCAAACCTGATGAAACTGCGCCCGCATGTCCGGTCACGCTTCACACCGCACACACTGCCAGAACTGCGGCACAGGCCTTTCGGGGCCCTATTGTTTCAGGTGCGGCCAGCACGACGTCGACTACAACCGGTCGTTCGGGCACATCCTGGAAGACAGCCTCGAGGGGGCGCTCCATCTCGACGGCAAGTTCTTCAGGAGCGTGCAGTACCTTTTCACGCGTCCCGGCTTCCTCACCAAGGAATTCATCGCGGGCCGGCGCACGCGCTACACGCATCCCGTGCGCTTCTACATTTTCGCGAGCTTCCTCTTCTTCGCAATCGGCGCGCTCGAGAAGGACAAGTCGAAGCCCAACGCTCGCGCCGCCGCCAAGGCCGCCGCTGACGCCGGCGCGGGGGAGGCAAAGGAGAGCGCCGGCAAGCGCAAGCCCGAGGCGGGGAAGGGCGAGGCCGTCCCTCCGGCACAGGCGGAGGCGGGCGGCGCCGACGATTCAGCGGGCACGACCAAGTCGACGTGGCTGCGGCACATGATACACCCCTTGTCGGGCCCGCTGGAAAGGGGGGCCCTCCAGCGGGAAATAAAGCACCTGACGCCCACCATGCTCTTTCTGTGCATGCCGCTCCTGGCGGCGGTCCTGAAGCTGGTCTACTCCGGCAGTGGACGACTCTATATCGAACACCTCGTCTTTGCCCTGCATATTATGGCGTTCGTGTTCCTGGCCATGCTCGTCGCCGACGCTGCCCAGGCCCTTGCGGGGCTGATCGGCGATGGAACGGAATCCTTCGTGGGATTCTCCCTCACCTGCCTTTCGGCGTGGCTGATTTACCGGGCATTCCGCACCGTCTACGGGCAGGGAAGGATGAAGACCCTCCTGAAGATGGGACTGGTGGGCCTCACCTACGGCGCGATCCTGATCGTCGGCATCTGCGCCGTGGTGATCGCCTCGTACGAGATCGTGTCTCGCGAGTTCTAGGTCCAGCGCGCGACGATCCCAGGCAATTCCCGGAGCGACGATATGGGGAAGAACCGCCCGTCGCTGGCGGGCGGAGCCTCCGCCACCTCGTGGGCCCAGGTGATCCGGTAGGGCACGAGCACGCCCGATCCGCCCAGCGCTAGGACCGGGAGGATGTCCGACTTGACCGAGTTGCCGACCATCAGGAAATTGGCGGGATCGATGCCGTGCCGCCGCAGGATCCGCTCGTAGGTGCCCGCGTCCTTCTCGGAGACGATCTCGATCACCCGGAACCGGTCGGCAAGGCCCGACTTCGCCAGCTTCCTCTCCTGGTCCCTCAGGTCGCCCTTCGTGATCAGCATCAGGGGATGCGACGGGGCGAGTTGGTCGAGCGCCTCCAGGGCGCCGTCGAGGATTTCCACCGGGTGGTTCATCATCTCGCGGCCGAGAGCGAGGATCTCGCGCACCTCGGCGGTGCCGATCTTTCCCTCGGTCAGGTCGATCGCGGTCTCGATCGCGGAGAGCATGTACCCCTTGATCCCGTAGCCATAGAGCTCGAGGTTGCGGCCCTCGGTCGCAAAAAGGGCCTTCTCCACCGCCGCGGAGTCGTGGTAGCGCGCGAGCAGCTTGAAATAGCGCCCGTGCACCTTCTCGAAGATGCTCTCGTTGTGCCAGAGCGTGTCGTCGGCGTCGAATCCTATCCAGCGCGCCTGGGTCATTGGAGCGTCAGGCCTTCGCGCCACGGCGGAAACGGTCGAGGAACACGGCGACGATGATCACGAGGCCGATGATGATTTCCTGGAAATAATTGGGCCAGCCCATTTGTTGGGATCCGTTGCGCAGCACGGACATGATCAGGGCGCCTATGACCGAGCCCAGGATGGTGCCCGAGCCGCCGTTCAGGCTCGCCCCGCCGATGATGACCGCGGCGATGATGTCGAGCTCGAGGCCGACGGCCACGGTCGGGTCGCCCAGGCGCAGCCGGGAAAGCTGGAACAGGCCGGACAGCCCGAAGAAGCAGCCGGCCAGGGCGAACACGAGGACCTGGAGGCGGATGGTCCGCACGCCGCACAGGCGCGCGGCCGCCTCATTCGAGCCGAGCGCGAACACATGGCGCCCGAAGACGGACTTCCTGAGCAGGAGGGAGGTCGCGACCGCGAGCGCCACGGCGACCCAGACGCCCGGCGGCAGGCCGTATCCCGACGGATTGGCCGTCGTCATCCATCCGTTGATGGGGGAGGCGTCATAGTCGACCGTCTGGTTGTTGGCCAGCCACTTGGCCATCCCGCGCCCGATCCCGAGCATGCCGAGGGTGATGATGAAGGACGGCATCCGCAGCCCCGCGACCGCGGCGCCGTTCAGGAGGCCGACCAGGCCGCCGACGCCGATGGCGGCCAGGGCCGTGGCCGGGGCCCCCCAGCCCCTCTGGACGAGGAGCGCGGCGACCACGCCGCTCAGGGCGACCGTCGAGCCCACCGAGAGGTCAATCGCGCCGCTCACGATGATGAGCGTCATCCCGAGGGCGCCGATGGAGACGATAACCGTCTGGGTGAGGATGATCTTGAAATTATGGTAGGTGAGGAAGTACTCGCGCGTCTCGGCGGGGACCGCGAAAAGCGCGATGACGAGGATGAGGCCGATGAACGGCCCCGCTTTCCCGAGCATGAGGCGCAGGCTGGACCTCATGGCATCAGTCCTTGCCGACCGCCAAGCGAAGGAGCTCCGGCTCGCTCCACTCGGCTCGGGGCCTCACCGCGACCAGCTCGCCCCGGCGCATCACGCCAATCGTGTCGCACAGGCCGAGAAGCTCGGGCAGGTACGAGCTGACGACGACCACGGATTTCCCGGCGGCCGCGAGCCTGCCGATGATATCATAGATCTGGGCCTTGCTGCCCACGTCGATCCCGCGCGTCGGCTCGTCGAGCAGGAGTATCCTCGCCGGGTGCTCGAGCAGCCGCGCGAGCGCTACCTTCTGCTGGTTTCCGCCGGAGAGTTCGCCCGCGTTCTGATCCGTGTCCCGGCATTTGATCGCGAGCTCCGCCGCCCAGCGGCCGGCCGCCGCGGACTGCCTGCTGCGGCTGATCCAGCCCAGCCGCCCGAATGCCCCCAGCTTCGTCAGGGTGATGTTGTCGCGGACGGGCTGGTTGGTCATCAGGCCCTCCTCCTTGCGGTTCTCGCTCAGGAATCCCATGCCCTGGTCCCAGCGGTCCCGGGGCGATGTCCCGCCGGCGTGGCCGGCCACGGCGACGTCGCCCGAGTGCGCGCGGTCGAGCCCGAAGATTGACCGCATGAGGTCCGTGCGGCCCGCGCCGATCAGGCCCGCGAGCCCGAAGATCTCGCCCTGGCGCAGGGTGAAGGAGGTCGCGGCGAGCCGGGGCAGGCGCTCGAGCGAGCGCACCTCCAGGACGGCGGGTCCTAGCTGGCGCGAGATCCGGGGATAGAGGTCGGCGACCGGGCGCCCGGTCATGAGCGCCACGAGGCTGTCCACACCCGCCGCCTTCATCTCGCCCGATCCGACCGTCTCGCCGTCCTTGAGGACCGTGTAGCGGTCGCAGATCCGCCGGCATTCCTCGAGGAAATGGCTCACATAGACGATGCTCACGCCCTGGGCGCGGAGGCGCCCGATCACCTCGAAGAGCTTCTCGGTGTCGGACTTCGTCAGGCTACTCGTCGGCTCGTCCATGATGAGGACCCGCGGCTTGAGGAGGAGCGCGCGGGCGATCTCGATCACCTGCTGCTCGGCTATGGAAAACTCCCCCGCGGCCCGCTCGAGCGGAAAATGCCCGTAGCCGAGCCCGGAGAGCGCCTGCGCCGCGCGGCGCCTCGACTCGCCCGCGTCGATCCAGCCGAGCGTGGAGGACTCCGAGCCGAGGAGGATGTTTTCGCGGACGGAAAGGTGGGGCGCGAGGTTTACCTCCTGGTAAATCATCGCGATGCCTCGCCTGCGCGCGTCCAGCGGACCGCCGGGCCGGTACGGCCTCCCGTCGAGCTCCATCGTTCCCGCGTCAGCCGCGTGGGCCCCGCTCAGGATCTTCAGGAGCGTGCTCTTGCCCGCGCCGTTCTCGCCGATGAGCGCATGCACCTCGCCGGCCGCCACCTCTAGGGAGACCGCGTTCAGCGCGCGCGTCGCGCCGAACGACTTGCTGATCCCGTCCAGGTTCAGCCGGGCGTGGGCCATCACTTGAGGTATTGCGCGAGCGGCGGGTGGATGAGGGCGGAGACCGCGGGATCATCCATGTTCTCTGCGGTCACGAGCCCGACGCCCGTGTCGATCGACGCGGCGACCTTTTCGTGGCGCAGCACGGCGACGGCGGTCATCACGCCCAGGTAGCCCATCTTGAAGGGATCCTGGACGACAAGGCCCTGGACGTCGCCCTGCTTGAGGGCCTTGACGAGCTGGTCGTTGGCGTCGAACCCGACGAACTTGACCTTGCCGGTAAGCCCCTGCTCCCGCAGCGCCAGGAGCGTCCCGCTCGCGGTCGACTCGTTCGGCGCAAAAATCCCGTCCATGCGCTCCCCGAACCGGTTGAGGAGGTTCTGGGCGGCCTTGAAGGCCGTCTCGCGCGTCGCGCCGCCATACTGGTCGGTCGATAGGAGCTCTATCCCCGGGAACTCTCCCGCCATGACCTCCATGAAGCCCGCCTCCCGCTCCTCGGTGCTCGCGGAGCCCACCTCGTAGCGGAGCATGATGACGCGGCCCTTGCCGCCGAGGAGCGTGCCGAGCCGGCGCGCCCCGAGCTGGCCGCCCTTGCGGTTGTCGGTCGCGACGAAGCTCGACGGCATGTCCGACTTGAGCGCGGAGTCGATGATGACGACGGGGATGCCGGCCCTGACGGCGTCCTCTACCGGTGCGACAAGCGCTTTGCTGTCGAGCGGCGCGAGCACGATGGCGGAGACGTTGCGGCCGACGAAGTTCTCCACGACCTGGATCTGCTGCTCGCGGTCGTCCTCGAGGAGCGGGCCTTTCCAGATGAGGGTGACGGCGGTGCCGGCGGCCCGAAGCTCTCGCTCGGCCTTGACGGCCCCCGCGTTGATGGACTTCCAGTACTCGTGGGTCGTCCCCTTGGGAATGACCGCGATCTGGTAGTCCGCCGAGCGGAGGGTTGCGGTGAATGACAGGGCCGCGAGGGCGGCGGCTAGGGGTAGGCGCATTTTCAGTGGGAGGGGATTGGGGTCCTGGCCTTGAGATTTTTCCAGACTTTTCCCTTGGGGTAGCTGTACGCCCTGAGGGAGGCGGGCTTCATGGTGATGCTGGTTCCCGCGGCCTCGGGTACCTGGTAGTGGCCGCCGCGGACCACGCACGGGTCGACGAAGTGCTCGTGCAGGTGGTCCACGTACTCGGTCATCCTGCCCTTGAGGGAGCCGCTGACGCTGATGAAGTCGAAGATCGACTCATGCTGCACGTATTCGCAGAGGCCGACGCCCCCGGCGTGCGGGCAGACCGGGATGCCGAATCTTGCCGCGAGAAGGAGCACGGCCACGACCTCGTTCACGCCGCCCAGGCGGCAGGAGTCGATCTGGCAGAACGAAATCGCGTGCGCCTGCAGGAGCTGCTTGAAGACCACCCGGTTCTGGCAGTGCTCGCCCGTCGCGACGCCGATGCCGAGGGGTGCCAGCGCCTTCGCGATCGCCGCGTGGCCCAGGACGTCGTCCGGGCTCGTCGGCTCCTCGATCCACAGCGGCCGCACCGGGGCGAGCGACCTGACCCATGCGATGGCCTGGGGGACGTCCCAGCGCTGGTTCGCGTCGATCATCAGGGAGCGGCTGTCCCCGATTTCCGCCCGCACGATCGAGCACCGGCGGCGGTCGTCCTCGAGGTCGGCGCCCACCTTGACCTTGAAGCTCGTCCATCCCTCGGCCAGCGCCTCCCGGCACAGGCGGCGGATCTTCTCGTCCGAGTACCCCAGCCATCCGGCGGAGGTCGTGTAGGCGGGGTATCCGGACGCACGGATCTGCGCCTCCCGCGCCGCCTTGCCCGGCGCCAGGCGCTCCAGCATCCCGAGCGCTTCCCCGGGAGTGAGCGCATCGCCCAGGTAGCGCCAGTCGACCAGCTCGACGACCTGGGCAGGGGACATGTCGGACAGCAGCTTCCACAGGGGCTTGCCCTCGATCTTCGCCCAGAGGTCCCAGAGCGCATTCACGACGGCCGCCGTCGCCAGGTGAATCGCGCCTTTCTCCGGGCCGATCCACCGGAGCTGGCTGTCGCCCGTCAGGTGCTTCCAGAACGCGCCCGGCGCGCCGGTGAAGGCCTCGACGGGCTGCCCGACAACGAGCGGGCGCAGCGCCTCCACGGCCGCGACGACGACCTCGGTGCCGCGGCCGATGGTGAAGGTCAGCCCGTGCCCGGTGAGGCCATCCGGCCTGTCCGTCCTGAGGATCACGTACGCCGCGGAATAATCCGGGTCGGGGTTCATCGCGTCGGAGCCGTCCCTGTCGAGGGAGGTGGGGAAGCGGATGTCGCGGACCTCGAGATCGACGATCGTGTGCATGGGCCTACTTTCCGGCGCTCCAGCCGCCGTCGATCAGGAGGGAGCTGCCGGTCACCATCTCGGACTCGTCGGCCGCGAGATAGAGGGCGGCCGCGGCGATTTCCGCGGGTCTTGCCATCCGGCCGTTCAGCTGGGTCGAGGCCATGTCGCGGTACGCCTTCCCCGGATCGGGATACTCCGCAATGCGCCTCTTCACGAAGGGGGTCTCGACGCGGCCCGGGCAGATGCAGTTGAAGCGGACGCCCTCGTGCGAATGGTCGAGCGCGAGCGACTTCGTCAGGCCGACGACCGCGAACTTGCTGATCGTGTAGGCCAGGCGGTCGCGCACGGCGATGATCCCGCCGATCGACGCAAGGCTTATCACGCTACCGCGGCCGCGCTCGAGCATGGCCGGGACGAACGCCTTGCAGAAATTGAAGGGACCGCGGACATTGACCGCGTACATCCGGTCGAGGTCGGCCGCCTCCGTCCCCTTGAGGTTGCCGACGTGGCCGACGCCCGCATTGTTGACGAGGATGTCGAGCGCCGGCAGGCGGCCGGCCAGGGCCAGGACGGCCGCGGGGTCGCTCACGTCGACGCACGCCATGTCGGCTCTTTCCCCCGCGGCCCTGATGGCCTTGACGGTCGCCGCCGCCGCGGCCTCGTCCTGGTCGACGACCCAGACCATGGCGCCCTGTCCCGCAAAGCAGAGGGCGATGGCCTCGCCGATGCCGGATCCCGCTCCGGTCACAAGCGCGGTCTTTTCGTCGAGTCTGAACATGGTCGGCCGGGGTGGGGGAGGGGATCAGCCGAGGCGGTAGACGCGTCCGGCATTCCCGTTGAATATCGCTTCTTGATCAGGATCCGGGAGGTGCTCGAGGAGCGCGCGGGCCATCCGCAGCCAGGTGGAGTAGGGTGAGGCGAGTTTTACGACGGGCCAGTCGCTCCCGAACAGGAGGCGCGCCGGGCCAAACGTCTCTATGAGATGACTGATCGTGGGGACGAACCGCCCGGGATCAAGCGCCGCCGCTCCGGCCTCGGTGACCAGCCCGGAGAGCTTGCACGTCACGTTGGCGCTCCCCGCAATCTCCCCGATGTGCCTCCTCCACGCTTCGAGCCTGCCTGAGCGCAGGTCCGGCTTGCCCGCATGGTCCAGTATGAAGGTCGTCGCCGGGCACAGCCGGACGAGCTCGACCACCGAGGCCAGCTGCGAGTGGCGCACGCAAAGGTCGAAGGAGAGCCCGAATTCCCCGCACGCGCGGACGCCCCCAAGGAATGCCGGCGACAGGCAGAACGCCGGGTCGGCCTCGCCCTGTATCAGGTGCCGGACACCGCGGACGAGTGGCCGGCCGACCAGGGTCCGGAGCGCCTCCAGGGTTCCCGCCCCCGCGTCCATCGGTGCGAATGCGACGATGCCCGCGACGGGGACGGCCTGCGCTGCGATCGACTCGACCCAGCTCACCTCGTCCATGGCCGCGGCCCGGTCGCAGTCGGCCTGCACGAAGACGACACGCGACGGCGGCGAGCCGTCCGCCTCGCGCGCCAGGTCCCCCGGCCCGTGGGCCGAGGCTATCGAGGGCACATCCGCAAGCCAGGGG
>Ga0302326_10017321_pt1 | contig 15033 bp, 9 predicted proteins | sample Palsa_T0_3_FD_202264 | JGI IMG/M metagenome (GOLD analysis project Ga0302326, IMG submission 202264) | Peat permafrost microbial communities from Stordalen Mire near Abisko, Sweden - Palsa_T0_3 | ecosystem: Environmental > Terrestrial > Soil > Palsa > Peat permafrost | place: Sweden: Abisko... | reverse complement strand
TGCCGAGGAAGGCGAGTTCGTCGTGGCCGGAAACCTGGAGCCGGGCGGAGAGATTTCCGCTGGCGCCGATCTGGGTGATGCTTTCGGTCAAATTGGCGATGCGGGAAATGACGAAGCGCTCGAGCAGGTACAGGGTGACCGCGCCGAAAACCAAGGCGGCGGCGAGTAACAGGAGCAAGAATTGCAGCTGGCTATTGCGGCCTTGCTCGTAAATCGTGCGGGGCAGCAGGACTTGAATGAGTAGCGCGGGTTTTCCGTAAATATCGTCGATACGTTGGTACGCCGCCAGGGAGTTATCGCCCACCGACTGAATCGAAACAGTGTTGCCCGCGGAAATTTCCTGATTGGCTTTTTGAAAATCCGGGCTGAGGGAAGGCTGGTCGACGCGCTGGCCGATCAGGCCCAGGTGGGTCACCGAGCCGAGGCGGGCGAGTTCGTTGGTATCGAGCAGGCGGCCCATGACCACGGTGCCGGCGACCGGGCCGCGGCTGTCGCTCATGAGAACGGGACGCGCGTCTACAAGAGCCGGGCCATCGGGCAACATCAGCAGGCCCGAGATGTGGCTGTCCGGCGAGGAGAGGTCGACGAGTTTGGAACCGGGTTTGAGGTGGTCCTTTAGGCCGACGGGTAGGAAGGTTTCGCCGCCACGTTCGGGATCGAATCCTTTGGAGAAGAGCAGCGTGCCATGCTGGTCAAAGATGGCGACGAAATTAATTTTTAGCTGAAGAAAAGTGGTCGACGGAAATTCTGAAGCTGTATAGGTAGGGTTATGGCCGCGCACAAAGGCGTAGGTTTGGTCCCAGGAGCCGTATTCACTGGTGGTGCGGTCGAGGGTGTCGATTTCGTTGGTCAAGGCGCTAGAAGCGCGCTGAATATTTTCGCTGGCGAAATTGGCTTCGAGCTTGGTGAAGCTGCGCATTAGCAGCGCGCGCGAGAGAAAATACAGGCCGCCAACGAGGCCGATCATGGCGACGGAGATAATGAGCAGAGTCTTCCGGCGAAGGGAGGAGGGGGCGTGGAGCTGCGCGATGGAGAGAGGTCCCAAGCACAAATTATAGCGTTCTAAGATGGCGTCGCGGAGCGCGGGTGCCGTAGTCGTACACTAGCAGGTAACGTCTTCTCTTTATCATCGCCTGGGGGTTGGTCGCGGCGTGAAGGGCGATAGACGTTGAGGTGCCGGGTGGCTGCGGAGTTGCTGATACATCTTGTTTATTCGGGGTCGCATCCTTTAGATTGCAAGCGATGAGGTATTTTATGACTCAAGGCGTGCGCGTGTGCGGCGGCGGGTGTTGGATATGGGTTGCCGCGCCGGCGTTGATGATAGTCAGCTTGGTGGGGGTTGGCCCGGCTGCGGCGCAAGAAGGTCCGATGGCGCCCGCGCCACCGGTGCAGGCTCAGCCGCAGACGCAAAAACCGGCGGCTCCGGCCGAGAATTCAGCACCGGCTGCGGCTCCCGATCCTAACGCGGCCCCGCCAGCTGGCGACGCGGCTGCTGCAAACAAAAACGATAGCGGGACGGCGAACACTTCGCCCGCCACTTCGCCAGAGGTGGCGCCGGCGAGTGACAACGGAACTGCGGCGCCGGGTAGCGAATCAGCAGCAGCAAAACCCGCAGCGGCGTCCGCGAAAATTACGGTGCCGGGCGGTACGCACATTCCGATGGTGCTGCACAATGCGGTTTCCACTCGCAGCGCGCGTCCGGGCGATCCGGTCTATTTCGAAACTGTGTTCCCGGTGATGATCGACGGCAAAGTGGTGATTCCGGCGGGATCGTATGTCAGCGGCGAAATTACCGAGTCCAAACGACCGGGGAGGGTGAAGGGGCGCGGCGAATTGATGATGAAGCTGACGACTTTAATTCTGCCGAACGCGTACATGGTGAATCTGAACGCGATTCCGGGGAATGCCGGGACCGGCGGCGGTGAAACCACCGACAACGAAGGAAAGATTGTCGGCGCGTCGAACAAGGGCAGCGACATCGGCACGATTGCGAAGACCACGGGAGCGGGCGCGGGCATCGGCGGGCTGGCCACGCAAAGCGCGAAGGGAGTGGGGATCGGCGCAGGAGTGGGCGCGGCGGTGGGGCTGGCGGCGGTGTTGCTCACGCGCGGACCTGAAGCGGAATTACCGCGCGGGTCGACGGTGGAGGCAGTGATTTCCCGTTCGATCGTGCTGGATGCGGACAAGGTGCAATTCACCGGGCCGGGGCAAGCGTCGGCGCTCGCTGGGCCGCCCAACCGGGAACCGGTGCGCAGCGCGAATCCGTTCTAAATTTGTTAAAAGAATTCTACGAAGCGGCGGGAATGCTTCGGCTGAGTTTTGACTTCGACGTTGTCGCTGCGAATCGTAGCGGCGAGAATGTCTCCGCGTTGAAATTTGTTTTTCCTTCCAGGATCCAGTCACAAATTAATTTTGCGGTCACCGGCGCGAGCAGGATTCCGTTCCGGTAGTGCCCGGTGGCGATCAACAGACCAGGAATATCCGTCGGTCCAATGATCGGCAGTTGATCGGGCGTGCCAGGCCGGAGACCGGCCCAGGTTTCGACGATTTCGGCGCCGGCTAGAGCCGGCGCGAGTGCGACGGCTGCCTCGAAAATTTGGCGCCGCCCTTCCTGGGTAGTTTCCTTAACGAATCCAACATTTTCGAGCGTGCTGCCGGCGATGATGCGGCCATCGGCGCGCGGAACGATATAGCCGTGATTGGAGCGCAAAACTTTCTGGAGGGTCATTTCTGGGGAGCGCAGAGCGAGCATTTGGCCGCGTACCGGGTGGGTGGGCGCGTAACGCGAGATATCGAACGGGGAACCGGACGAGTGCTCATCGATTCCGGCGCAAAAACTTCCCGCTGCGATCACTACATGTTTGGCGAAGATTTTTTGGCCGCCGGCCAGAACACCGGTGCATCCACTCGTGCTGCCGAGGAGAGTCGAGACCGCATGACCCGGTAAAATTTCGACGCCGCGTTTTTTTGCACCGGAGAGGGTGCCGTCAATGAGCTGACGTGGATCGACGGTGGCTTCGTCGGGCAACCACGCCACGGCGGAGGAGTGCGGATGCAGCGCGGGTTCCATGGATACGGCCGAATCGATCGAGAGCAATTCCGCGGAAAGGCCCAAATTTTTGTACTTAGCGATTAGCTCATCGCGGCGTTCGGCGGCATCGACTCCGGCGAATATTTCGAGCGCGCCGGGCGACGCGAACGCAACCGAAATTCCGGATTCGTTTTCGATGGCGCGAACAAAATCGGGATAGAGGCGGAAACTTTCCCTAGCGAGCGGCACGAGGGGCGACGCTTGCGGGGAGTCGGGGCCGGGGGAGAGCATGCCGGCCGCGGCCCAGGACGCTTCGCGGCCCGGTTGTTGGGCATCGAGCAGCGCGACCTGAAGGTTTTGCGAGGCCAACTCGAAGGCGATGGAACTGCCGATCAGTCCGCCGCCGACCAAGACTACATCGAAACTTTGCACAAATTAATGATAGCAGGAATTGAATCGCGCTCGCGTCGAGCGTCTGAGTTGAGCGGAGAATCGCGGTAGTGGACTACAGAGATTCGACCAGCTCGGCGGAAAGTAAGCGGGCTTTCTGCGAAAGATTTTGGGCGCGCGCCCAGTCGCCGGTCTTGCTGGCCTCGTTGGACTGTCCGACAAAACTTTTGATCTTCTCGACCAGATCAAGTTGCGCCGCGCTGAGCTGCTTGCCCACGGTTTGATTGAGATTGCGCTGGGTCGTGTTGATGTCGTCTTCGGTCTTGCGCTGAAACGTGACCTGATCGCCGGGAGAAATCTGCGGCGAGATTTGCGGCGCCGCCGGCCGGGATGCCGCAGTCTCCGCAGCATTTTCGGAAGCGGTCTCGGTGGCCGGTTTGTGAGCCGGGGGCGCGGGCTTGGTGCGGACCGGAGCGACCGGAAGCGGCGGAGTGGTGGTGGCGACCGGAGTGGGCGGCGCCGGAACATTCTCGAGCGGCGGCGTGGCGGTGGTATCCGGAGCAATGGTGGTCAAAGGTTTGGAATCAGCGAGAGAGGGCGCGGGCGCAGCAGCGACGGGTGCCGCCGCCTTCGGATTATTCTTCGTGAGGCACCCGCTGGTAGCGAGTGCGAGGCCGCATAGACAGAGCACAATGGGAAATCGATTGGTCATAGCAGGGCTGGGTTACCCTTTTTGTTCGGCAAACGGCTGACCGAAATCACGTATTTTCCCCGCTGGCGCTTCCAGGGAGCGCGCGAGCGGCAACTCCAAACGAAAAGTGGTGCCCCGTCCGACTTCTGAATCGAATTCTATACGACCATTGTGCAACTGTACAAATCGAAAGGTGTTGGCGAGACCAATACCGGTACCCCCCGGGCGGGTGGTGAAAAAGAGCTGAAAGATTTTCTTCTGATCTTCGGGCGGAATTCCGGCACCGGTATCGGAAACGGCGATCACCGCGAATTCTCCATTGCGGCGCAGGCCGAGGACGATGCGTCCTCCGGCTTTGGTAAATTCGCTGGCGTTCACCAGCAGATTGAGCACGGCTTGATGGATGATCTGCTGGTCGACCAGGACATGCGGAAAAGTCGACGGCAATTCGAGGCGGAGATCAACGCCGGCGCGGGTGATCGAGGGGCGCGCGGCGTCCGCGATTTCTTCGAGCAGCGCGCGCAGATCGGTTTCTTCGAGGCGCATTTCCAGCGGCTTGGTGAAATTCAGGAAAGTCTTCACGGCGCGGTCGAGGCGGTCGATTTCGCTGTCGAGCATTTTCACGGCTTGCTGCGGTTCGGGGTCGATGGGCATGTTGGCTTTCAGCACTTCGAGCCAGAGGCGCATGGAGTTCAGGGGATTTTTCACTTCGTGAGCGACGCCGGCGGTGACGCGGCCGAGAGCGGCGAGGCGTTCGGAGACCTGAAGCTGGCTGCCGATGCGTTCGAGCGATTCGACGTCGCGCAGAGTAATGAGCGCGCCCATGGGCGTGCCATGCTCGCGGATCACCTGGGCGCTGACGCCGATGCGCTGCGTGCCCTGCAAGCCTTCGAGCGTGATTTCGGCGTTTTCAATGGAATCGACTTGATCGCCCTCGATGCCGAGGGCTTCGCGGATGGGATGGCCTTTGGGGAAAATCTCGCTCATGCGGCGGCCGCGGAGATCCTGGGGGCGGTCGCCGAGAAATTTCTCGACGGACGGGCTGACCAGCACGGCGCGGCCGGCAGGATTGAAAAGGAGCAGGCCATCTTCGAGGCCGCTCATGACTTGATCGAGATTTTCGCGCAGGGTGCTGAAAATTTCACGCACGTCGCGTAACTGTTTTCCGATGCCGATGATTTTGGTGCTGACCGCGCCGAGTTCGTCGCCGCGCTGGACCACCGGTTCGAGGTCGAATTCTCCGGCGGAGATGCGGTCGAGTTGGGCGGAAATACGATCGATGGGCGCGAGCGAAGCGCGGCTGACGACGAAGGCCAAAAGCGTGGAAAGCAAAACGGAGCCCAGGGCGTAATAGCCGGCGGAACGCAGGCCGGGAGAGATTTCGTTGCGAATGAGCGAAGACGAAAGACCGATGCGGATGTCGCCGAAGGGTTCGGAACTCAGCTCGAAAGGCAACGAGTCTTCGTAGACTTGCGGCGGACCGGTGAGCGTGCGGATTTGCTCGAAGAATCCACCGCGCACGATGGCGTCGACCGGCGGGCGTTGCGCGATTTTTTCGCCGCGCAGGGCGGCGTCGCTGGAAACCAGCACGATGCCGTCGCGATCGCTGATGGTGATTTCATAAATGGTCGGCGAGTAGCCGATGGCTGATTCCATTACCGAGTTGAGGGTGTTGCTGTTGTCGAGTGCGCGCTGCACGTAGGCCCGCAGGTCCTTGGGACTGTTGGAGGCGGGGGCGTCGCCGCGTGCGGAGGCGTCGGTGAGCGAATTTTTGCACGCGAGGAAAATCTGGTCGGCGACGAAACGCGCGCGATCGTCGGCCTGGCGCAGCGTCTGGCGGGTGAGGCGCGCGATGTACAAACCGGAAACCACGGTGACCACTGCCAAGACCAGCAGGGAAGTCGCCAGGGTAAATTTAGTTTTCAGGCTGAGACGCATCGCTTCGCCCCGCCTCGTATTCCTTCAATTTATTGTGAAGTGTCTTGAGGCTGATGCCCAACAGGTCCGACGCGCGCGTTTTGTTCTGGCCGGTGGCGGCGAGCGTCTGCAGAATGAGTTCGCGTTCGGCGGCGTCGACCGTGGTGCCGACCGGAAAACGCAGGCCGGAAAGACCGGAAGTGGTCATGGCCGTAGCTTTGCCGAATTCCGCGGGAAGGTGCTGGCGAGCGATGGTGCCGCGGTCGGAGGCGATGGAGGCGCGTTCCAGAACGTTACGGAGCTCGCGCACATTTCCGGGCCACGGGTAGGATTTGAACAAATCCATAACGTCGGTGCCGACGCTGGTGACTTTCTTTGCGTATTTTTCGGAAATATCGGCGAGCAAGTGATCGACCAGCAGCGGCAGATCGGCTTTGTGATCGCGCAGCGGCGGAAGGTGAATGTTGAAAACATTCAGCCGGAAATATAAATCCTGGCGGAGATGGCCGTCGGCGACGGCTTGCTCGGGATTTTTGTTGGTGGCGGCAACGACGCGCACGTCGACCGCGGTTTCGACTTTGCTGCCGAGGCGGCGGACTTTGTGGTCTTCGAGGACGCGCAGGAGTTTCGCCTGAGTGGGTGCGGGCATTTCGCCGATTTCGTCGAGGAGCAGGGTGCCGCCGTCGGCGAGTTCGAAACAGCCGATGCGGCGTTCCGCGGCGCCGGTGAACGCGCCTTTTTCGTGGCCGAAGATTTCGCTTTCCATCAGCGATTCGGGGATCGCGGAACAGTTGATGGCGACGAAGGGATGATCCACGCGCGGCGAGAGCATGTGAATCGAACGCGCGACCATTTCCTTGCCGGTGCCGGTTTCGCCGGTGATCAAAACCGAAGCGGTGGAGGGCGCGGCAATTTCCACCTGGCGCATCACGTCCTGCATCGGGCCGGAGGTGCCGACGAGGAGCCCGATCTTGCCGGCGGTGCGCAGGTCGCGGCGCAGCGCGACGACGGTTTGCTGATCGCGGGCGTGGCCCAGGGCGCGTTCGATGAGCGCGCGCAGTATCGGCGGTTTCAGCGGTTTTTCGATGTACCAGTAGGCGCCGGCTTCGATGGCCTGGATGACGCGCTCATCACTGCCACGGCCGGTGATGATGATGACCGGGATGCGCGCGATATCTTCGCCGAGTTGGGCGAGCAGGTCGAGGCCGTTCATGCCGGGAAGCTCGACGTCGGCGAGAATCAGGTCGGGCTGGTATTCCTGAAATTTGGCGAGGGCTTCTTCGCCGCTGCCCACGCCGAGAATTTCCCAATTCCATTTGCGCAGCAGCGCCTCATAACCTTTGCGGGCGTTGTCTTCGTCTTCGACGATCAGGATGCGCTGGAGTTTGGAAGGTTCAGTGGCCATCTAAGATTGAATCTATCAGCAGTGGAAAGGAAATCCAAGCCAGTGCAGCTAGAAGCGCGCGGCGATTTTGCAGGAGCCTTCGCCGAAGATGCCTGGTTTATTTCGGTGCGTAGAAAACGTAATCGGCGGAATAGGGTATGCGAAGTTCCTGGCCGGCGTGCGACGCGTCGCAGCCGGTCGCGGGCGCTTTGCCGCCCTTGGTATTGATGCGCTGAATGGTCGTGGCTTTGGACAGCACACCGTTCCCTTCGTGGCCCACGATGTTGACGAGAAGCCAGGCTATGGAATCGGCGTCGGGAGACGGCACGTTGGCGACGGCTTTGCCGGTGACGCGGCTGCCGTCCTTAGCTTCCCAGGACGGGCCGGCGAAATGCTTGCCGAAGGGCTTGCCGTCTTTATCGAAAAGCTGCGCGTCAGGAGCTTTCAGCGTCCAGGCGGGCGTGGCGGCGTCGGTCTTGCAAGTGTAAACCTGATCGCCTTTGGCGTGGACGCGCAGGAGGAGTTGCTCATTCGCAGGCGGCTGAAGTTGAGGGGGAACATTCTGGGCCGCGGCGGAAAACGCAAAAACGGCGATGGCTGCGGCGACGAGAGCGACGGACACGAGTCCGTGAGAGCGGTTGGGCACGGAATATTCCTCCTGCCGGAAATTCTCGCTTAGGCTTTGCCGAAATACAACGGGCGCTGCAGCACGATTTCGAGTTTCATGTTTTCGGGGAGCGTCAGATCCTGGCCAATTCCCGAGGTGGCCATGAAGGCTTCGGCCGCTCCGGTTGCGGCACCTTTAGCGGCGTCTTGCTTGTTGTTATTGACGATTCCAGGTTCCGCGCCAGCGAGAGCGGCCATGGCCATCGCCAAGGCTTCCTGTTGATGGTTGCTAGTAGGTGCTTCGATTTCGCCTTCGCGGTCGAAGAGGACGTGGATGGAGTGAACGCCCGGGGCGTCGATTACGCCAGCGACGAGCGGAACCCAGCCGGCGCGGGTGTGGATATCGTCGAAAGTGATCCAGAGGTGGGCGCGGCCGGTTTTTCCGGCGGACTGGACTTTATCGAGGTGTCCGCGAATTTCAGCTCCGGCGGGAAGCAGCGAGCCGTCTTCGGAAGCGATCGGTTGCAGAGTGCGGACGCGGATGCGTTTTCCGGTCTTGTCCACCTTGGTGGAGATGGGCGTTACCAGCGCGACCATAATTCGGGTTCCGGCGGCGACGGTGTACGCGGGCGTGTCGGAGGCTATCGGCGAATCCTGATTCTGGGCTAGTGTTGGGGAGACGAAGACAACGGTAACAACAGCAGTGCAAAGAAAAACTCTCCAGCGGTTCATAACATCCTCCAAGTAAATTGGCGCCTTCGGCTGGAGCACGAAAGCGAGTACCGTTGTTTCCAATATAGCAGAAGCGGACTGGTAGCGCGATGCCGAAACCGTTAAGCGGTTGTCCGAATTGGAGCACCGTTTCAGGGCCGCCACCCGGCGAAGATCAGGAAAAAATCGTGCGGGAAAGGGCGGGGCTGAATTATAATCCGCCCGACTTCGTCGGATTCAGGCAGTTGCCCCCGATTACATTGGATCCTGGGCGGGAATGAGTGCTCAGGGTTATACCCGATTGTTCGAGAATACCCGGCAGGCCAAGCTTCGACGCACATAACCAAACGAGTGGGGCAGTAGGGGTGGAGGAATAATGAGATTTCTACGATGTGCTGCCATTTTATTTTTCATTGCGGCGTTGACGGCGGGCGCGGCGAACTGTGCGGACACGACGAAAGCCGACGACAAGAAACCTGCGGCGGCGAGCGGTGATGCGGCCAAGACCGCGACGACGGCAACCGCGGATCCGGCGGCTACGGATGCAGCGGCGGCGACGCCTAGCACTCCGGCAGCGGCCACGGACGCGACGCCGGCCACAGATGCCGCGACGACGCCGGCTCTGGCGCGGGCACCAGTGAATGCCGCGATAGCAGCCGTGGCTGGCACGAACGCCCCATCGAGCGACTCACCGCGGTTTACGCCCATGCCCGCGCTGGACGGAAATCCGGGGCTATTCACTTTGGAGACTGGCGATACGCTGCCGAAGGATGCATTCAGTGTGGCAGTCGGGCTGAACAAATTTTCGCGGATGCCGGGAGAAATTACGTCGCTGCAGTTGGTCCCGTCGATGGGCTACGGCGTGACCCGCTGGTTTTCGGTGTTCTTCAACATTGACGCGCAGGACCACATTCACGTGGGCGCCCCGAGCCAGTTGAGCCTTTCCTCCGTTAACGCGCTCAATCCTCAATACCAGAACACGATTTATAACTCGGTGATTCCGTCGACCGGCTTTCGGCCAGGGTACGTGGAGGATATTCCGTTTGCGTCGCACAACGGATCAGGAGTCGGCGAAGTGGACTTGGGGTTCAAAATTGCATTTCTGTCCGAGCACCGCGGAAAGCCGCTGAGCCTTTCGATTCGCAACGATTTCTACATTCCGACGGTGTCGGGTTTCAGTCACCTGCTCACGGATCAAGCGCAAACCGGGAAATTCAATTACGGCATCGGGGTGGAAGCGAGTAAGACGATTTTTCATCACAGCATCACGGCGACGGCGAACTGGGCGTATCGTTTTACGCGCGATTCGACCTTCAACAACGCGACGGTCGACGGAGTGATTGGGCCGGCGGTCTTGAATCTGGCGGACCAGATGCAGATCGGCGCCGGCATGCTGATTTTTCCAGACAAGCGGTTCCAGATCATCACCGAATACAACAGCACGATTTTCGTGGGCAGCGGCATCAAGAACACGACGGCCGGGCCGCGCGATCCAGTAGACAGCATCACCGGGATTCGAATCTACGCCTTGAAATGGGCGGCACTGGATTTGGGATATCGCTATTCGCTGGACCTGACCGGGCACCGGGACCGCAATGGTTTCGTGATCAAAGTGGGCACGGCGATTTGGCCGGAGAAGGCTTTGCCGCCGGATAGCATTACGTCTTCCTGCGCGGTGGATAAAGGTTCGGTGCTGGAAGGATCGAATGAAGCAGTGGTGGCTACGGCGACGGCCACAGATCTGAACGGACGGCCGTTGACTTACGTGTGGACCGCCACGGGCGGAAAAATCAGCGGGGTCGGGCAGTTTGTGCGCTGGGACTCGTCGGGAGCCGGGCCGGGCGGGTATGTGCTGACGGCGCGAGTCGACAACGGCGCGGGGACCAATTCGAGTTGCTCGGCGAACGTAACGGTGCGGCCGAAGCCGGCGGCGCCGACGATGAGCTGCACGGCGAATCCCGCGACGGTGCTGGCGGGCGAACGCGCGACGATTAGCGCCAGCGTGAACGATCCTTCAGGATCGGCGCTGACGTATGCGTGGCAAACCAACGGCGGGCAGATCGTGGGCGATGGCGCCACGGTGCAACTGGATACTTCCGGGCTGCAACCTGGCAATTACGTGGTGACCGGCAGGGCGGAGACGGTGACGCACGCGGCCTGCGATTGTTCGGCGAACGTGACGGTGCAGGCTCCGCCTCCGGCGCCACAGGCCAGCAAAGTCAGCGCGTGCAATTTCACTTTGAGCAGCGCGCGCGCCGACAACGTGTGCAAGCGCAACCTGGATGACCTGGCGGTGCGTTTGCAGAGCGATCCGAAGTCGAAAGTAGTGCTGGTGGGCTACGCCGATCCAAAGGAACCGCGGGCGGGTGATTTGGCGACACGGCGCGGCGATGCCGGAAAGAAATATCTGGGCGATGAGAAGGGCGTGGACGCTTCTCGCGTTGAGGTAAGGACTGCGGCGGGCACCGAGGGCGCAGGAGACGAGAATCGGCGGCTGGACATCATCTTTGTGCCAGACGGCGCATCCTATTAATTGCAGTGGTTCGTTGGAGAGACGAAAGGACGGTGAGCTGCTCCGCCTCGAGTTAGCGGAGTTTTAGCCGACTCAAAGCGGCTCATCGGGACGACGGAAGAAACTTCGCTTGGGATGGTGAACGCCCCGGTTCACCTCGACGAAGTTTGAGACGACGCAAACGTATGAACACTCGCTTCTCACTGGCTAAAAACATTTGTATTGGTGTGCTCGGAGTGCTCGCGTTTTTTGCCACTTCTGCCGCGTCGGCGCAGGTGTGGCGTTCGGCTGGGTTGACGGGCGGCGATGTTCGGGCGCTCGCACTCGATCCGCACCATTCCAACATCCTCTATTTGGGCACTACGGACGGGCACATTTTCGGTTCGGTCGACGCTGGGGCGACCTGGAAACTGCTGGGGCTGGCCGGGGCGAATTCGAACGCGGTAGTCACCAACCTGATCGTTGATCCTCGAATTGTTGATTCGCAAAAACGCGCACGTATTTATGCGTCGACCTGGACGCGCGAAACGGCCGGCGAGGGGGGCGGAGTTTTCATCAGCGACGATGGCGGGATGACGTGGCGAGAATCTGGGCTTCACGGCCATGCGGTCCGGGCGCTGGCGCAGGCACAGGCGAATCCAGACGAACTGGTGGCGGGAGCGCTGGACGGCGTGTTTCTTTCGCGCGACGGCGGCGCGAGCTGGAACCGGGTAACTCCCGCGGGCGACACGGAACTACGAAATTTTGATTCGCTGGCGATTGACCCCGGCGATGCCGACATTATTTACGCCGGGACGTTTCATCTGCCATGGAAAACGATCGATGGCGGAAAGCATTGGGCGGCGATCCACGACGGAATGATTGATGATTCCGACGTGCTGAGCCTGGCCCTGGACGAAACGAACCCGCAGCGGGTTTTCGCCAGCGCTTGTTCCGGAATTTATCGCAGCGATTCTTCCGGTGGGCAGTGGGAAAAGATCGAAGGTATTCCGTATTCGTCGCGGCGGACGCTGGCGATTCGGCAGGATCCGGCAGAGCCGGCGGTGCTGTACGCTGGAACGACCGAAGGATTGTGGAAGTCGGCGGATGCGGGAAAGTCGTGGGCGCGGATTTCGCCGGCAGACTGGATCGTGAATGCGCTGCTGCTTGCGCCGGATCGCGAGTCGTCGGGCGCATCGCGGCTGGTCATCGGCACGGAGCGGCAGGGTGTGGTGGTGAGCGACGACGGCGGGCTCCATTTCCATGCCGCGAACGACGGCTTTTTTCATCGCCGCGTGCTGGCGGTCGCGGTGGACTCGCGAGATGCGCGGCGGGTGGCGGCGGTTTTGTCCAACGCACCGGAAGCGGTGGTGGTGAGTGAGGATGGCGGCGCGACTTGGACGGCGATGGATGAGGGCCTTGGGGGCGCAAGTGTTCGGTCGATCTATTCGGCGGCAGATGGTTGGTGGGCGGCGCTGACGGCGGGTGGACTAGCACGATATGACGACGCCAAGCAGCGTTGGATGCGCGCCGGAATGTTTCTGCAGGATGGCTCTCAAACTGCGCGCGGAGATATCGCGCCAGAAGCAGGGCACGGCCGGCCGGTAGTGAATGACGTTTTCATTAGCGGGACGGCGTGGCTCGCGGCGACCGACCAGGGATTGTTCGAATCGCGAGATCAGGGACGAACGTGGAACGCTTTGCGATTTGGGCCAGGCGAGTTGCCGGTGCAGTCGGTGCGCGCGTCGGCGGATGGACGAGTCATTCGACTGGTTTCCTCGCGTGGCATGGTGTTCTCTGATGATGCAGGCCGATCGTGGAGCTGGCACGATCTGCCGCTGGAATCGGGCGGGGCATTGAAATTGGAATGGTCCGGGGAATCTACGTTACTGGTTGCGGCGCAAACGGGAGTTTACATTTCGCGGGACGCGGGGCGGAGTTGGGGCAGGGAGCAGGCCGGACTTCCGGGAGCGCGGGCGCAGGAGTTGTTGCTACTGCCGGGTTTGTGGCTGGTGTCGATGGAGTCGAGCGGCTTGTACGCGTCGCGCGACGAAGGGCTTTCGTGGGCGCGGGTGCGGAATAAGAGCACAGCCAATGGAGCGGAGACCGCGGGCGATGTTGAATTTCCAGCTCTGGCTGCTGCTGAAGAGTCGCAAAGAATCTTCGCGGGATCGGCCAGCGAAGGGCTTTATCTGCTGGAGTTCGGCCGAGTCTTAAGCGCTGCGGCGGGGAAGAACAACGAAGAGCCTGCTCCGAGCGGACACTAGTCTCGTCCCGAGCGCCGAATATTTTGAGCGCATCCCCGCACGCCTCCCGATTTGAGAAAGGGCGGTTCCCGAAGTTGCACTTCCTACTGACATCTTGGCTTAGCAGTCTGCGTAGTATTGCCAGCTTGTTAGCAATTCCATTTCGGCATTAGACTCCGCTGCATTGCGTGCCGCGTTTTGCAACAACGCAGCGTTTTAGGGCGATTCGGGACAACGATTGGTTCCTATTTGGTCCGAGTTGTGCAAGCGCCCCCTAAAGCTGGCCTGGAGGATTCGAAAATTTTATGGGGACATCGTCGAGGACTGAGCTGGGGACAGCGACGGCGGCGGAACGGCCTACGGCGCCGACAATTCTGATTGTCGACGATGAAGACTCCACGCGAAATTTGTGCCGCGACGTGATTAGCGACTCCGGGTTGCGGACCCGGACGGCTTCGACGACCGAGCAAGCGCTTGAAATTTTGGACCAGTGGCCGGTGGAAATTTTGATTACGGACCTGCGGGTTCCGCAGATGGGTGGGCTGGAGTTGCTGAAACGGGTGCGGCGGGATTTTCCGCAGACGGCGGTACTGGTGCTGACGCAATACGGGACGATCGAAAGCGCGGTGGAGGCCACGCGGCTGGGCGCGGCGGATTACATTACCAAGCCGTTTCACATTCCGGAGTTGCGCAGCAAAATTGATCGGATGATCCGGATGATCGATGTGGATCAGGAAAACCGGATCTTGCGGGAAACGCTGCGCACGCGTCCGGGTTTTGGCGGGCTAATCGGGACGTCTCCGAGGATGCTAAAAGTTTACAGCGTCATCGAAAAAGTGAGTCAACACGCGTATCCGGTGCTGATCCTGGGAGAAAGCGGGACGGGGAAGGAATTGGTGGCGCGCTCCGTGCACTTTTCGGGCGTCCGGCGAAACCGGCCGTTCATTCCGGTGGATTGCTCGTCGCTGGTGCCGACGCTGATCGAAGCGGAATTGTTCGGCTATGTAAAAGGCGCGTTCACCGGCGCCATGCATGCGAAGCAGGGGCTGATGGAGATAGCGGACAACGGAACACTGTTTCTGGACGAGATCGGGGATATGCCGATCGATATGCAGGCCAAGCTGTTGCGGGCCCTGCAGGAAAAAGAAGTGCGGCCAGTGGGCTCGACGGAGCGGGTGCCGCTGCAGGCGCGGATTATTGCCGCGACCAACCGGGATCTGGAAGCCGCGGTGCGGCAGGGAACCTTCCGGCAGGATTTATTTTTCCGGCTGAATGTAGTGCAGATCAAAATTCCGCCGCTGCGCGAGCGCAAGACGGATATTCAGCCGCTGGTCAATTCGTTTTTGGAAAAATTCAGCGACCCGAATGGAAAGATGCGCACGATTTCCGAGGATGGGATGGCCCGGTTGATGTCCTACGACTGGCCGGGCAATGTGCGCGAGCTGGAAAACGCGATCGAACGGGCGATCGCGCTGGGTTCGGGACCAATTTTGCATGCCGGCGATTTGCCCACCAGCCTGCAGTACCGAACGAACGACCAACTGCCGCAAAATGAAGAACTGCTGC
>Ga0302326_10017318_pt1 | contig 15036 bp, 15 predicted proteins | sample Palsa_T0_3_FD_202264 | JGI IMG/M metagenome (GOLD analysis project Ga0302326, IMG submission 202264) | Peat permafrost microbial communities from Stordalen Mire near Abisko, Sweden - Palsa_T0_3 | ecosystem: Environmental > Terrestrial > Soil > Palsa > Peat permafrost | place: Sweden: Abisko... | reverse complement strand
AATTGGATTGCCAACGAGAATGATTTAGCGGCGGTCGGTTTTAAGACCGTCATGGCACGCTGCATTACTGGCTGTGTGCGCCTGGACGAATCGGTGGTGCGCTCAATGGAAGCCTTTAATATCGTGGCGCCAGCGCACAATCCGCCCTACATCGCCGGCATTCGGATGTTCGCCAAGCGCCTTCCGAGTGTGCCGCTAGTGGGGTTGTTCGAGACGGCATTCTATCAATGGGCGCCAGAGGCGGCGATGCGCTATGCCGTGCCAGAGGAGTGGCATCAAGCGGGCGTGCGACGCTGGGGCTTTCACGGCGCTAGTCACAAATTCATCGCCGAGCGCTCGGCAGAATTGCTTTGCCGCGAAGATGTCGCCGAACGCACTCGTCAACTTTACGTCGATGACGGGAGGAGTCCCGTCCGCCAGCCCGCCTTGCGCGTCGTCTCCTGCCATTTGGGCGGCAGTTCGTCAGTAACGGGCATTCGCAACGGCGTCGCCATCGGCAACAGTTTGGGTTTCAGTCCTCAATCCGGCTTGCCGCACAACAATCGCGTAGGAGACCTTGACGCCTTCGCGCTGCCGTTCCTCATGCGCTCGACTGGTTTGGGTTTGAGCGAGGCTGCCATATTGATGTGCAAGGAATCCGGCCTCAAGGGGTTATCCGGCGGCTACAACGACATCCGTGACATCGTGGCGCGGGCAGGACAGGGCAATGCCCCCGCAAAATTGGCGCTGGACGTTTACGCGCATCACGTCCGCCATTGGATCGGCTCGTATTTTCTGCAACTGAACGGTTTGGACGCACTCGTTTTCACGGCTGGCATCGGCGAAAATCAGGCTATGTTGCGCGAATCCGTTTGCCGCGATCTAGATAAACTTGGCCTCGTGCTCGATCCCAAACTCAACGATGCAGCCATCGCGCGGGAAGCCGTCATCAGCGCGCCAGAATCTGCTGTCAAGATCATTGTCATTCCAACCAACGAGGAACTGGTCGTCGCCCGCGAGGTGCGCCGGTTTTTGCAAAACAATTAACTCCATCATTGAAACTGTAACGAAAGAAATATTATGCCACATCAAGCAATCGGACTTCTGGAAACGCGCGGGCTGATCGCCCTGGTCGAAGGCACCGACGCCATGCTCAAGGCCGCCAATGTCGAATTGGCCGGCCCCATGCAGCAAGTCGGCAACGCCCTCGTCACTGCTGTTGTCGTCGGCGATGTCGCGGCAGTTAAGGCCGCGACCGATGCCGGCGCCCAGGCCATCAAAGCCAACAAAGGCGAACTGGTCAGCGTGCATGTCATCGCCCGGCCGCACGCCGAGGTCGAAACCATCCTGCCGCGCAAACCGCAAGGCAAGTAATTATGTTCCTGGCACGAGTCGAAGGGGCCGTGGTGGCGACGAAAAAGGACCCGGCCCTCAACGGGCGCAAGCTCCTCCTGCTCCGGCCGCAACTGGTCGATGAGAAGGACCCGGCGCGTTTTCGTCCTGGCGTCAACACAATTATTGCGGTGGACAGTGTCGGCGCCGGCGTGGGCGAAATGGTGCTTTTCTGCCAGGGCAGTTCGGCCCGGCTGGCCCCGAACCTCAAGGAAACGCCCGTTGATGCCGTCATCATCGGCATCGTTGATTCGGTCGATGTGCTGGGAAAACAAATCTTTAACGCAAGGACGTAAATAATTTATGTCAGCCGCACTTAACGAACAGCTTATTCGCGATGTCGTCGAAGAAGTTCTGGGCCGGCTCGGGCCGGCGAAGGCGGCCAAACCCGAATGCCATTGTCCCAAGCCGTCTGCGTCAGCCATTGGCGGACAGTTTGGTGTTTTTCAGGAGGCCGGCCAGGCGTGCGAAGCGGCGGCGGCGGCCTTTGTCAAGTTGAAGCAAGGCGGCATGGCCGCGCGGCAAAAAGTCGTTCACATAATCAAAACATTGGCCGGGAGCAATGCCGCCGAATGGGGCCGCATTGAATTGGAGGAAACGAAAATCGGACGGCTCGATCATAAAATCGAAAAGCTGCAAATCATCAAGGAAGTTCCCGGCGTCGAATGGCTCCGTCCGGACGGCCGCAGCGGCGATCACGGCATCACGCTGGAAGAATATACCCCTTTTGGCGTCATTGGCGCAATCACGCCTTCAACCCATTCCATTCCGACGTTGAGCGGCAACATTGTCAACATGGTGGCGGCTGGCAACGCGGTGGTTTTCAACGCGCACCCGTCGGCCTCGTGTTGCGCGGCCCTGGCCATTCGCGCCTATAATCAGGCCATCACGCGTGAAACCGGCATCGAAAACCTTTGCTGCATCATCGAGCACCCGACGCTGGACTCATTCAAAGCCCTGTGCGCCCATGAACACATCCGATTGCTGTGCGTCACGGGCGGTCCTGGCGTGGTGCAAGCGGCCATGCAATCGGGCAAACGCGCCGTTTGCGCCGGCCCGGGCAACCCGCCGGTGCTGGTGGATGACACCGCCTGCATGAAACGCGCCGCGAGCGCGATCATCAAGGGGTCCTCTTACGACAATAATTTGCTCTGCATCGGCGAGAAGGAAGTGTTCGCGCTCGACAGCATCGCCGGCAAGCTCATGGAGGAGATGGAAAACAACGGCGCGGTGCGGCTCAATGCCGCCCAATTGGAACGGCTGACCAAGGCGGCCTTCGTGTTCAAGGAAGGACACGGCGGCGGCTGCCCGGAACCAATTGTCAACAAGGATTTCATCGGAAAAGACCCGTCCATCCTCGCCCAGGCCGCGGGCGTCAACGTGACGGACAAGACCCCGCTGCTTTTCGCGGAGACTGATGCCCTGCATCCGTTCGTGGTCGAAGAACAAATGATGCCGTTCCTGCCCATCGTGCGCGTCAAGAGCGTGGAGGAGGGGATCGCGGCGGCTGTGCAGGCGGAGCACAATTACAAGCATACGGCGATCATTCATTCGCACGATGTCGAACATATGACGGCCATGGCGCGCGCGCTGGACACGACGTTGTTCATCAAGAACGGACCGTGCATGGCCGGGCTGGGCCTGGGCGGCGAAGGCTACCTGAGCTATTCCATCGCCACGCCAACCGGCGAAGGCGTGACAAACCCGCGAACCTTCACCCGTGTCCGTCGTTGCGTGATGGTCGATAATCTCCGGATTTACTGACTATGACTCTTGCGCGCATCGAGGGCAATGTGGTGGCGACCCGAAAACATCCGAGTTTCGAGGGGTGGCGGCTGCTGATATGCCAGCCCATCGGACCGGCGGGCGAATTGGAAGGCCCGCCCCAAGTGGCCATTGACTCCCTCGGTGCCGGCTTGCACGAGCGTGTTATCATTTCTTCCGACGGCGCCGCAGCCCGGGCCGCCGTCGGAGACCCCAAAAGCCCGGCGCGTTGGATGGTCATCGCCCTTGTGGACGAACCGGAAACAGGCACACGCGCATGAGACTTGGAACCGTCATTGGCAGAGTCACACTAGGCAAAACCGTGGAGGGATTAAACGGCGCGCGCTGGTTGGTGGTCAGCCCATTCACCCGCGAAAATTTCCAAAAGGTCTCCAAAGCGCCGGTTGTGAGCAAGGAACCGAGCCTGGTGGTGTACGACGATCTCGGCGGCGGCGTTGGCCAAACCATTGGATTCATTGAGGGCCGCGAAGCCGCCATGCCGTTCGACCGCCCCACGCCGATTGACGCCATTGACGCCGCGCTTATCGACACGATTTTTTACTCGCCATTTAAATGAGAACTATTATCAGCGCCAAGGAAGTGGAGGAATTATTGCGCAACGGCGGCGACATCAAGTCACTTCCAGGCGACGCGATTTTGACGCCTTCCGCGCGCGATCTGTTGCGCGAAATCGAAAACAACGGTTCGCGGCCCGATGCCATCAAACCCGCCAGCACGTCCTCCACGTCCACCGCCTCATCCCGAATCGAGTCCTTTTTCAACTCGCCGGAAATCCACGCGCTCAAACTGCAAATCTGCGAAATCGGCCGCCGTCTTTGGGCGCGCGCCTACGTTGATGGCAACGGCGGCAACATCGCCATTCGTGTTGGAGATGGACTCGCTCTTTGCTCGCCGACACTGGTTTCCAAAGGCTTCATGAAACCGGAGGATATATGCCTGGTGGACCTGGACGGAAACCAACTGGCCGGGCAGAAAAAGCGCACGAGCGAAATCCTGATGCACCTGCAAATCATGAAACGTCAAACACGCGCGGTGGCCACCGTGCATTGCCATCCGCCTCATGCCACGGCGTTTGCCGTCGCGGGCGTGGAGCCGCCCACGTGCATGATCCCCGAAATCGAGGTCTTTATCGGCAAAGTCCCCATCGCGCCCTATCGCACTCCCGGCACGCCTGAAATGGGCAAACTTGTGGCCGACTTGAGCGACCAGCACAATACGATTCTGATGGCCAACCACGGCGTGGTTTCCTGGAGCCATGTCAGCGTCGAGGACGCCTATTTCAAAATGGAGATCATTGAGGCCTATTGCCGCACTGTGGTGGTTGCCGCGCAATTGGGCACGCCGTTGAAGACGTTTTCCCAGACGCACTTGCAGGATCTGCTCAAGATCAAGCAAACGCTAGGCATTCCCGATCCCAGAATCGGCCTCAAAGAATGCGAGTTGTGCAATAATGACGAATGGCGTCCAGGCGCGACGTGCGCCCTGCCTCCAAAACAAATGGACGCCGCCGAACCGGACCGGCCAACCGAGGCCCTGATCCAGGCCATCACCGATCAAATCATGTCAAAACTACAAACCGGAACGGCTTCATGAAAGTGACGATCATTGGCGGCGGCGGCCGAGTAGGCTCCTGCGCCGCGTACGCCTTGCAATGCGGCGGTCTGGTTTCCGAAATGCAAATCCTCGATGCCAACCGCGATCTGGCCGAGGGTGAGGCGCTCGATTTGTTGCACGGCAGCGCACTGGCCGGCGATCAGCGCATTTACGCCGGTGATTACGCCCGCGCGGCGGACAGCGACATCTTCCTTATCACCGCCGGCCTGCGCCGCAAGCCGGAGGAATCGCGCCTGGACCTGATCCATCGCAACGTGGAGTTGTTTCTCTCGATCATTGATGCGATCAAAATCGCCGGTCCACGCAAGGACGCCCATATTTTTGTTGTTTCCAATCCCGTCGATATTCTCACGCAACTGGCCTTGCGGCGCACCGGCCTGCCTTGGAACCAGGTCTATGGGCTGGGCACGATGCTTGACACCTCGCGTTTTAGTTCGCTCATCGCTCAGGAACTCAAGCTGGCCTCCTCGCAAGTCAAGGCACTCATCCTGGGCGAGCATGGCGATTCGATGGTCCCGATCTGGTCCAGCGCCGCCGTCAACGGCCTGCCGCTGGCGGGGTTGCCCGAATGCGCGCCCGGATTCCAAAACGCGGTCTTCGAGCGGACCAAAGGCAGCGGCGCCGAAGTGATCAAACGAAAAGGCGGCGCGGGTTGGGCGGTGGGCATGGCCATCCGCGACGTCGTTCACGCCGTTTTGCTTGACAAAAAAGCGCTGCTGCCGGTTTCCTCGCTCGTGCAGGGCGCGTACGGCATCCGCGATGTTTGCTTGAGCGTGCCGTCGGTCGTCGGGCGCAACGGCGTCCAATCGCACATCGAGATTAAATTATGGCCGAAGGAACTGGCGGCCCTGCAAGCCTCGGCCAAGGCGCTCCGGGACACCCTGGCCAAGGTGGGCGCGAATTCTCTCTGATGAAATCGCTCGATACGAAACTCGCGGCCATCAAGGCCGGGCGTGGCTCGCGCGAATTCATCATCGCCGACGCCAAAGACGCGGACATGGCCTTTGGCGTGCGCGCTCCGGGACCGCGCAGCTATCTGGCCGCGCGCGGGGCGCATCCGGCCCGGTTCTCGCCCGAAGTCTGGGGCCGCGAGGAATTCGGCTGCCGCAATCTGCCGGAGTTTCTGGACATCATCCGTGAAATCGTGCGCCAGGGCGTGATCGACATCATGCTCATGTCGGCTTACGTCAACGAACAACTTACGATCAAGGAGGGGTTGTTCCGCGATTCGCACGTCACCCCCGCCGCGCGCGCCAACGACACGACTGATGTTTGGGCCGTGCGGCACGGTTGTTACACCAAGGAACCCGTCCAACCTTTCCGCTCCGCCACCATTGATCACATTCAGTGCGGGAAAATCGAATGCGAACGGGACGGGGAAATTCCCGGCGCGAATCTGGGCCTTTACTCCGTGACCTTCATCAACCATCTCGAGCACGACCGCGACACGCTGCTGGCTTTCAAGGAATTTCGCGAAGAAGCCGAGCGCAAAAAGTTTCGTTACTTCCTGGAAGTCTTTGATCCCAATACGGCCAGCGGCGTGGCGCCGGCCAAGTTGGGCGAGTTTATAAATGACAAAATCATGCGCAGCCTGGCCGGCGTGACGGAAGCGGGACGCCCGCTCTTCCTGAAAATCGTGTATCACGGGCCGCGCGCGATGGAGGAACTGGCGCAATACGATCCCAACCTGGTCGTCGGCATTCTTGGCGGCGCCGCGGGCACCACCTACGATGCCTTCAAGCTGATTCACGACGCGCAGAAATACGGCGCGCGGGTGGCGCTCTTCGGCCGCAAGATCAACCATGCCGAGCACCCATTGGCGTTCATCGAAATGCTGCGATTGATCACCGACGGCCGGATTTCCCCCGAGGAAGCCGTCCGCGCTTACCATGGCTTCTTGCAGGGGAAAAACATCCGGCCCAAATTGCCGTTGGAAAAAGACCTGGAATTGACCGACCTTTCGATGAGTTACGACGGAACCGCCGCCGCCCGCGCCTCAGTTCCTATGGCCGCGTCCAGTCCTTTCACTCAACCCGCGTGGCCCGTCTTCCAAAACGGCGCCCCCGATTTTGAACGCATGACGAAAGAACAACGGCGTTCTTATGACAAGCATCGTTTGACGAGCAAATTCGGTTGACAGATCGAAGCGTCCGTCATTTCGGCGGCCGGCCATAAACCTCGATCTCGGTGTATTCGTTCAACCGGCTGACCGTGCTGCCGTCGGAATAAAGCCGCACGTAGCGCGCCACGGTGCCTTTGCCCTCAATCAGTTTGCCTTCGTGCGACTCAAAGTATTCGCGGTCGGTCCCGGCGCCCAGTTTATCCAGGTTCTTATGATCGTTGTTGTAGAGGGTGCGGACGTTTTGCGTGAACTTCGCATCATCCGCCACCTGCGCCACGACGGCGTGATAGACCTTTGGTTCGTCATGCCCATGCCAGACGACCACGGCATAGATTTCGGAAAGGTTGATCAGGTCGATTTGCACCCATTGCGGGCCTTTATGCAACAGCACCACGTTGTCTTCGCCGGCTTCCTTTTGGCCGTCGGTGATTTTGACCAGGTTTTCGGCCAGTTGGTTGGTGTCGCTGGTGCTGACGGTCTTGTGGAGCGCCAGGTTGCTGACACCCGGCGGCACCATCAACGGCGGGCGCGGTTGGCCGCTTGGTTTCTCCACCGTGGTGTCCACCGGCGCATCGGAGGGAGTGCCGACAAATGCTTCCGCAGGCAATTTGATCACGAGCGGAACGAGGTCCTCGGCGTGGCTGGTGCCGGGCGCCAACGCAAAACAAGCCGCTCCAAACGCCAGCCAAAGCCGACGTTGCCATGCGATATGAATATTCTTCGTTTTCATCCATTGAAGAATAATTCAGCCGCCGCCTCGTGCCAAGAAAAACGCGCCGGAAGGTGGGCCAGTTTTGGACGCAAGATTCCGCCGGCGAGACGCCGACGGGTGCGGTCGAGACGACCGTATCTCCCAGGAAAGTCACCAATGATCGGGAATCTCAATCATAATCTCTTTCTGCGCGTGAAAGAGATTACGATTAGGATTAAGATTTAGATTAAGACCAGGATTAGGATGAAAGGCAATCATGCACTCCTCCGTCACAATCCAATCACGGTGTACCCCAGCGCATCCGTAGCTGAGTCCAGGTCGCGCACGTAGGCTGGCACGGCCTCGGGCGCCACCGCGTCGGTCCAGGAGCGATATTCGTAGTCGAGGACCACTTTACCCCCGGCCACGTTGACGAGGCGTTGGAAGTAAAAGGCCGGATTCTCAATCGTCGTGTTGGACGGGGTAATGGGCCACATCGTCGTCACGCTCACTTCGGCGTGAAAGATCTGATGGACGGGATACCGCCCGCCCAACGGCATCGTGCGAAATGAAACCGCTGGCTTCACCAAAGCGTAGTCCACGTTCATGCAATAAAGCCGGCAACGAAAGTACGGTTCATCCGGCTGCTTGCTCCACATCTTTTCGATAGCGTAAAATTCCGTGGTCTCGATCCGGTTTTGTTGCTCGTCGTCGTTATAGAGCATCGGTGCGGTGCGGCTCATGAAGGGGTAAAGCTTGGCGTAGGCATTGAGGTTGTCGCGCTCGATGTCCTCGCGCGGCGTGGTGGCGAAATGTTCGCGCAGACTGTCCGCGTCGGGACCTTCGGCCACCGTCACTATTTTAACCGCGGATAGTTCGTTCAGTCCGCCGATGTTGAGGTACTCCGTCACGGTTGTTCTCGGCTGCACGGGGCAAAGAGGGATGGGGGTCAACCCGGTGACGCCCGGTCCGATCTTCAGCCCCCAGCCGTAAGCGGGCCAGAAGCGCACCGTCAGCGCGCCCCGTTCGTAAGTCGCCGTCGTATCGAGCCAAAAACTTTGGCCGTCCAGGTTGACCTGGACGAGGACGTGGTTGAACAGGGTGGCCGAGGGTTCAAGTTCCGCGAGTTCCTGCCGCCGGCGGTCATTGACCAAAACGGGGAAGGCTTCGATCTTGAGCGCGCGCAGGATGGTGACAAGAAGAAACGATTTGTCTTTGCAATCCCCGAATCGGCGCGCAAAAACGACCGACGGCTGGGCCGGCTCATAACCGGCCGCGCCGTCTTCCATCCCCAGATAACGAACCTCCTCCTGCACGAAGCGCAAAGCCGCCAATACGCGATCCGCCGACGCCGGCAATTGTTTCCACTCTTTGATCTTTTTCGCCATCTCCGGGGACGGCGGGTTGGTCGTGGTGAACAGGCGCAGCGCCCAGAGGTTGACATCCGACCACTTCTGAAACTCGCTCAACTGCACCCAAGGATACGGATCATACCAGATAGGCATCGGCGGTTCGAGGCGCAATCCCGGCGCATTTCGCACGTCCCACGTATATTCGACGACGTTGCTCTTGCGGGAAGTCGTCGGCTGGATGTCCGTCAGGTGGTTCTTGATGTAAAGGCGGCGCGCTGAGGGCCAAATCAGGCGCGTCACCTCCCGATCCACCGGCAGCTTGAACTGGAGTCGCACTGAGCCGGAAAACTTTCCGGCCAGGGCCGGATTGGTTCCTTCGATGGTGTATGCATAATCGACGATGTCGCCCACTCGCACGTCGTCCAGCATCAGAAAGGCTGTTTTCTCGGAACTGAAAAGCAACTTCTCGGTGTCAAGTCCGGCCTGACTGACGTGCAATTTGGACAAGTCGAGGCGATCCAGCTTGTTGGTGCCGCGCCAGAGTCTGGCCCAATGAAAGGTCAGCGACTCGCAGGTCGGGTCGTAATTGATCATGATATGCGAACCGTACTGAACACCGGCTGAATTGAGAGTCTGCCGCACTTCATGCACGAATTCCTCGTCGTTTTGCGCATTGATTTGCCGGTCCGAGAGCAACCAGCGGTAATCCTGGGACGGGTCCACGGCGTTCTCGGCCGAGGGCCGGTCAAAGGAGCGGGGAACCACCCATTTGGAAGGCGGATTCGCCGACGGCCCCGCATCGTCCGCCCTGCTCATCATCCCGGTCAGAGCCAGTATCGCCGCGAGACAGGCCAACTCAGCGCGAAAGAAGCGCATTTGGAAACGGTGGAACATTTCCACAGCCAACCTGGAATCACCTTGGCGCAACAAAATCATTCGCTGAACAATTTTAATCTAGCGTACTTCGCCGAAAATGGAAAGACGATCTCCGGGAATGAATTTTTGGCATCGCACGCTTCTGATTTTCGGATGAGCGTCCGCAAGTCCAGGTTGAAGCATGATTAAAAGATGAGAAACTTCAGGACTTGCGGAAGACCACAACCCGATTCGTGTTGGTGCCTTTTGAATTGTTGTCCACTCCCCAACAGTTGGCCGTTTTGGTGAACTTCTGGTCGTTGATCAACACCAGGACCGGCTCCAGACCGGCTTCTGCTCCGCACGGAATCACGACTTCTTCCAGTTTGATCTTCCCGCCCCGCACTTCGCCGACCTCGAAGGCCACATGTCCGCCAGGACGAAGGACGCGCCACAATTCCTGAAACACGGCGGCCATCGCGGTCTGCCAATCCTCCAGTTTCTTCGGAACGGTCAACGCAACGGCGGCCGAATCGACTCCAATAAACCAACAGCGCAGCCAGTTGTCAGAGGCATAGTTCACGACGTCGAGAAACGGCGGAGAGGTGACGACGAGCGCAATCGAGCCGTCCATGATTTCGGGCGTGGCATTCGATTTCGCTGTCAATAAGATTGCAGCCTGTCCCGCCGGCGCCAGGGTATCGCGCTCTTTCCGTCCGCAATCGCCCAGCAATTGGCGCGTCTTCTTGCGGATGATTTCGGCCACGTTCCTGGGCGGCGGCGTCTGGCCGCGCCGGGCGTTGATCTTCTGCTGCACTTGAACTGTCACCGCCTGATTGGGCGGCATGGTATAGACGGAAAAAAAGCCGGGGGAATGGCCGGTCAAACGGTTCAGAGCAATCATGCGGATCCATCTGTCCACCGGGTCCAATGACGATTCCGCGCCGCGCCGAAGGAGATGCTTCTTTAACGCGCAAATCTCGCGCAACGTCTCCGAATGATAGAATGCCAGCAAATCCTCTGGAAATTCGTCGCTGTCGCGCCAATCAACTTCGGCCAACCGGGCCGCAACATCGCTCCCCGTCGGCGGCTCAAGGCGCGGGCGCGCCAGGCAAGCGCTCAGTGGATTGACGTCGCAGCCGCAGGGAATCCGTCCGAGGAGGGCCGCCTCGATGAGGGTCGTGCCGCGCCCCATAAACGGGTCATAGACAATTTCCCCGAGTTTGGTCAGGCGTTGAATGAAGAAGCGCGGCAATTGCGGCTTAAAGCAGGCCCGGTAGGAAACCTCGTGCAAGCTGCTGGCGGCCCGTTGCTTGGATGTCCAAAATTCGTTGACGTAAGTGGGCACGGAGACTGTTTCCCCGCTGAAGAGCGTGGCCTGGGTCTGCGCCAAGCGGCTCGCGGCCCCGAATTCCTTGAACTGGGCCAACCGCTCCAGCAACGGCGCGTCCGACGGCGGTGCTTCCGTGGGCGCGTTGCGCGGCTCAAACTCCAAAACGTCCTGCGTTTCCATGAAGTAGCTTCTCAGACCGGGCCGAGTTTCGCCAAGTGAATTACTGGTTAATTTCCTCGTTTCCTTTTCCTGGCGGACAAGATAAAAAGACTCTCGTGAAAACTTTCATTTTGGCCGTGGCTTTGTTCGTCTGCAATACCCGCACTGCTCTGGCCGCCGCTGATATTGATTTCGCCACGCAAGTCTTTCCGATTTTTGAAAAGTCCTGCCTTTCCTGTCACGGCCCCGAAAAGCAGAAGGGTGGTTTGCGCCTCGATTCCAAAGCCGCCGCCTTCAAGGGCGGCGACGACGGCATCGTGTTGGTCGCCGGCGACGCGGCCAAGAGTGATCTTTACCGTCGCATCACTCTGGCCGCCGGCAGCGATGATGTCATGCCGAATAAAGGCGCCGTGCTGACTAAAGCGCAAACCGATTTTATACGCGACTGGATCAATCAAGGCGCGTCGTGGCCTGCCACCGCGCTGGCCAATGTTCCCCAGGAAAAACCGGCGCGCGAACCGGCGGTCCCAATGGCCGATTTCAAACCGGGCGCGGCGGAATTAAAAGCAGCCGCCAGCCTCCAGGCGATGGGCATCGATCTCTGGCCGGTGGCGGCGGGCTTGCATTGGCACGAGGCGAATCTTCGCTCGCAAGGCGACCGCCCGGTCGACGCCGCGCTGGCAAAACTCAAGGACGCCGCCAGTGTGGTGAGTTTGGATCTCGCTGGCACGAAATTCTCCGGCGCCAGCCTGGCCAATTTGAAATCGCTGACCAACCTGGCCCGATTGCATTTGGAACACACCCAGGTGCATGACGCCGACCTGGCCGACCTCGGCGGATTGGTCCGGTTAACGTATCTCAACCTCTACGACACGCCCATTACCGACGCCGGGTTGGAGCATTTGAAGGGGTTGACCAACCTGCGAAATCTTCATGTGTGGCAAACTCAGGTGACTGAGGCGGGCGCCGCCGCCTTGCGGAAATCACTGCCAGATTGTGATATTGATCGCGGCTGGGTCTCCACTGCGGCAGAGAACAAGACGCCCGAAACCAAGAAATAGGACGCGCAACCCTCCTTCCCATTACGGCCCTTCAGGCGGTCTAATGGTCAAAAAGCAGGGCTTGCCCAGATAAACAGTCCCAGCCATGCCGGTGTAATGAGTCGGAGTGCCGTTGTCGGTCGGAATGAGATACATGTTGGTTGTGACATTAGTCGCGTCGTTAATCCCGCTAAAGACGTTGTTCACGTTTTGGGAGAACACATTATAAATACTTCTGCAAGGCCCCTTCGTCCCCGATAATCCCCAGCATGTAAACTTGGCCGCGTTGCGACCAGGCGGCGGTGGCCATCCGGTCCATTTGGGTGACGGCGCGCGAGACGCTGGTCGGGCCGTTTACCACATCGTCCTGGTTGGCCACAAAGAGCCACAGGTCAGCCACTTCCCCCGGCCCCAAGGTTTTGCCGGTACGGAAACAGAGCATGGTCACGAGTTTGCCATGCCAATCAATGACGGCGCAACCGGCGGGTGTGGCGGATTTGAGGCTCGGCGGCAATAAGTAATTGGCGGGCGCATGCCGCCCGGCCAAGTATGTGTTGATGGCAGTAAGGTTGTTGGTTTCCACATCCATGGAGTAAAACGGTCGCAGGGCCTGAGCGACCACGCGCTGGCGATAAATGGAAAAGTCGCGTTGCGCCCGGCGAATAAAGAACACCGTTAAGAAAGCAGCCATGACCAACACGCAGGCAACACATGCCAGCACGAGTCGGCGCCGGGGGCGCATGGGCGTGACATGGGATTTGTATTCAGCCAGAATTTGGTCCTTCAAGGCGGGAGGCGGTTGAATATCCAGGAACTTGCCGCGCACACTAAGAAACGCGGCGCAATGCTCCCGAAACCATCGGCTCAACTCCGGGTCGAGCTGAGAGGCGCGCCGGCTCGGCTGTCGGCCGGGATCGGCCATATCGAGGGCTTCGGCGAACGCGGGATCATCCTGATCCGCCGAGCCGGGACGGTAAAGGGCGAGGATTTTTTTTGCTTCTTCAGGAGTCATGTTGCGCCTTTCCAATCCGGCCCGATGAGCCGCTGTTGCTGAGCATCTCTTTGAGTCGTCCGAGACCTCGCGTGAGACGGGATTTGACGGTGCCGATGGGCACCTCCAGGACTTCGGCTATTTCCTTATAGGAGCAGTCCTCCAAGTAAAAGAGGGCCACTGCCGCTTGATAGTGTTCCTCGATGCGGCCCAGCGCTTCCAAAACCTGCGCGCTGTCCAGCCCATTGGCGTTTACCGGATCAACAAAAGGCAACGCGGTGTCCGTTTCAATCAATTCCTGGTGCGGAAACCGGAGTTCCTTGCGGCGCCTTTGCAAAAAAGCCCGGTGCAGCGTGGTAAAGAGCCAGGTCTTGGTCTTGGCGGCATCGCGCAATTGGTGGCCTTTGGTCGCCCAAACGTAGAAGGTCTGCTGAGTCAAGTCACAAGCATCCGCCTCTGTCCGCGTCAGGCTGAAGGCGAATTTGTAGAGCGGTTGGTAGAATTGAGCCACCACGCTTTCAAAATTTGGTTCTGTCATATTGCGGCATCGCTATAAGATGCGTCCGGTGGCGGAAAGTTCCCGCAACAACCAAGGCTCCACGGAGAGGCCGGGAACAAATCCGCCGTCTGTCCTTCTTAACCGTAGGAGACATCGTATGCAACGCCCAACTCTGATTATTTTGCAGTGGAAAACCCAATCCTGGGCGTGCCCTATTGGCCACGATGCCGGGGAAAATCTCATGCCACAAATCCTTCACAATGGGCGCGGCCTAAGCCATTATTCAGGACGGTATGAACAAACGATTGGCCACCCTTCTCCTTTTCGGTGTCCTGACCGCCTCGCGGCTCTTCGCCGGAGACCTGGCGGAAAGATACGCTCTCCTCGGGCGGCTGATCCTCACTAATTTCGCTTCGGCGCCTTTCCCTCACCCTCTTCGCGCCCAAGGCCATTCGTACCAAGATCAATTTTTCTCCGCTGCGGACCATTATCAGGATAGCCGCGTCGCGCTGTTTGTCCCCAAGAACTTTCGTCCCGGAAGCGAGATAGACTTTGTGGTCCATTTCCACGGCTGGCGCAACAACGTGTCCAATGCGCTTGTCAAGTATCAATTGCCGGAGCAATTGGCCGCCAGCCGGCGCAATGCAGTCCTGATCGTCCCGCAAGGGCCGTTGGACGCCGCCGACTCTTTCGGTGGCAGACTGGAGGACGCCGATGGGTTTAAACGGTTCATGGCCGAGGCCCTGGAAGTCCTCCGTCAACAAGGGATCGTGGCGGATGGCCGGATGGGGCGGATCATTCTGTCCGGCCACAGCGGCGGCTACGAAGTCATTTCCGCCATTCTCGTGCGTGGCGGCCTGACCGGGAAGATTGGCGAAGTCTGGCTCTTTGACGCCCTTTACGCCAAGACGGAGCGATTCGCGCTCTGGTTCGACCATCACCCGGGCCGCTTCATTGACCTTTACACCGAGCACGGCGGCACCAAGGAGGAAACGGAGGCGCTGATGGCGGCGTTGACGGGAAACAGCGTGCCGTATTTCAGCGCCGATGAGACCAACGCCACCGCAGCCGATTTGCGGAACAATCACCTCATTTTTCTCTTCAGCGAATTGCCGCACGACGAAGTGGTGCAGAAGCGCGAAACCTTCCGCCATTTCCTTGAAAGCAGCATGCTGGAGCCGACAGTTCCTTAGTTCATTGGTATTGACATCGGCCACCCAGTGT
>Ga0302326_10017316_pt1 | contig 15036 bp, 12 predicted proteins | sample Palsa_T0_3_FD_202264 | JGI IMG/M metagenome (GOLD analysis project Ga0302326, IMG submission 202264) | Peat permafrost microbial communities from Stordalen Mire near Abisko, Sweden - Palsa_T0_3 | ecosystem: Environmental > Terrestrial > Soil > Palsa > Peat permafrost | place: Sweden: Abisko... | reverse complement strand
CGGCTGGTCGACGAACGTCGCGACGTTCCATCCGCCGCCCCGCAGTGCCGCGACGAGCGTCTTGTTCCACGTCGCGATGCCGGTCGCGTTGGCGACGAGCACTTGGTCCTGCGGCGGGTCCGTCTTCGAGTAGAGCAGGCGCCCGATCAGGCGCGACCAACGATCGTCGACGATGACGACGGATGCGTCGCCGACGAACGTCGCTCTCGCCGGCATCGTGAACGCGCGCACGTTCTCGTCCGGGACGCCGCGATAGATTTCGAGGAGCGCCGCGAGTTGCGCGTCGCTCAGGCTCGTCTTCACGTCGCTGCGCGCAAGCGTCAGCAGGCGCGAGAGCTTCGCCCAGTTCTGCGGTGCGCTCATCTGGTCGATGAGGCCCTTGAGCACGGCCTGCTGCCGCCGAACGCGGCCCCAATCCGACTCCGCGTCATGGCGGAAGCGCACGTACTCGAGGACCTGGCCCCCCGTGAGGTAGTGCTCGCCCTTCTTCAGATGGATGTGCAGGTCGCCATAGTTGTCGTCGTAGTCCATATCGCGCTCGACGTTGACGTTCATGCCGCCCATTGCGTCGACCAGTTGCTTGGCGCCCTCGGGCTGGATGGCGATCGTGGCGTCGATCGGGGCGCCGACGAGCGCGGAGACGACCTTCGCGCTCAGCGCCGGGCCACCGAAACCAATCGCGGCGTTGATCTTCTCGTGCCCGTGCTTGGGAATCGCCACCCAAGTGTCGCGCGGAATCGAGACGAGCGTGGCGGAGCGCCGCTCGATGTCCACATGCGCGAGGACGATCGTATCGGAGTTTCCCTCGTCGCCCTGATATCCGAGGAGCAAGATATTGAGCCGGCGCGAATGGAAGGCGGAATCGGCGCCACGGCTGACGAGCGCTTGTTGGATCGGAGTTCGCAGTGCCGCGACCGCGAGGGCGCCTGCGATGGCGACGCAAGCGAGGCCTGCGGCGAAGAATGTTCTGCTCATGGGTTCCTCAGTGGAGACGAGCGTGTCCGCGACGCGAGGACGCGGTCACGCGTTACAATTCGATCGTCACGCCGAGAGGAACGGAGGTGCGCGCTTCCCCGCGCGCGAGGCCAGCGGGTGCTTCGGCACGATCGGCGGCAGCTCGAACCACGCCACCTGCGTACATTGCCGGCAGCCCCGCTCGAGCAGGACCGTCCAGACGAACGACGTGATGTCGAGCGCGGCTCGCGTCAATGCGTCCAGCGCTCGTGCGAGCACGAACGTCGCGACGAGGCACGCGGCGAAGTGGAGCGCGAGCGCAATTGCGGCCGGCGCGCCGAGCCAGATGAGCCCGCCCTGCGCGTGGCCGGCGACGACGACCTGTTCGACCGTTTCCATGCAGTAGAGCACTCCCAGCTGCACGGCGAAGATCGCCGGTACGAGCCGAACGAGCGGCCTCGATCTGCATGGACGTAGCGAGGCCCGAAGTCGGGCGACCGCGTCCGGGTGGCGGGCCGCGAGCGGCCGGGCTCGCAGGACGACGTACAGCACGGCCAAGACGGCCGCGGTCAGCAGCGCAGGGACGACGTCGATCGTGCTGTGATCCGTGAAGTTCGCCGCGCCGAACCAGCCTGCGTTGGAAGCGCCCTCGACCAGCGGATCCGTCAGCGACGCCGCCGAGACGGCGACGGCGAGGCAAAAGAGTCCGCGGTACCGGGCACGATCCATCTGCTCGGCTCTTCTCTGCCGGCGAGCGGTGCCATCCTTGCGTGCGGCGGGTGCCGGGCGGCGAACCCGCAGAAAGAAGGGGCATGGCCGAGTTGCAGTTTACGACGGACGTTGCCGCCCCGGCGGACGCCGTTTTCGCCGCGATCGCCGACCTTACGGGTTACGGCCGGTGGCTTCCCGGCTCCAATTCGTTTGGCGGCATTACCAACGTGTCTCCGCTGCCGGTCGGTCTGGGGACGACGTACATCGACGCGGGACCGGCAGGTACGAGGGAGGGATCGATCGTCGCCTTCACTCCACCCACGCTCATTGCGTTCCGCCAGCCGATGCGCGTGCAACGGGGAATGCTGATGGGCACGATCGATATCGACGTGCGCTGCGCGCTGGAGCCGCTGGAACGCGGAACTCGAGTCGTCCGAACGATCACGATACGCCCGCGCGGGCTGCTGTTGCTCGCGCAGCCGCTCATCGTCTCAGCCTTCCGTGCGGAAAACGAACGCCTGCTCGCCGAGTTGCGTCGCTACGTGGAGTCGCAAGAAGACGTTACCGAGACGCCGAGCGTTGGTCGCTTGGACCACCGCCGTTAGGCCACAAGCGATTGGTCCGCAAACGGGGCCGCGCAAGGAGTCGTACGGGGCGAGGAGAGGGTTCGGGAGCGCTATCTAGAAACCATCGGTTTCATCGACCTTTAGACCATGAGGTTCGCTTCAATTATCGTCCTGAAGTGACCTCGGAGAAGTTTTATTGATGAAGGGCTTACTGACCTATTCCTTCGTGCTCGTTCTGCTGGTGAGCGCCGGTCGCGTTGGGCAATGCGCAGAACCATCGAGTTCCCTCTTCCTACCGCCGGATTTCTCGAGCGCGGCACTCGCTTTGAATCGGCTTGCCCAGCCCACTGACGGCAACACTTTTGCCATCCATCGAGGGGCTGCGTCGCTACCGACTATGACCAACATCGTGTACACGACGATTCCGAACGCCCCGGCCTCTGGCTTCCCCTTGCTTAGTATGAAGCTTCAAGTCCTGGACCTGCCCCTGATGTCTGGGTCATCGGTACCTCAATACCAATGGAGCATGTTTTATGCTTACCTAAACGGCGCGTGGGCACAGAACATACTGGCGGCGAACGACGGCACGCCTCTTGGAACCGGTCCCCAGTTAGAGGTCGTCGTTTCGGGCGATGTGGCGAAGCCCATAAAAGGTGCGTGCGAGCAGAACCCGTCGTGGTCCTCGCAGCCCGTGCTCTGGTGCTTCACCTCGTATCCATGGACGGTGGGTCACGTATTCCACTTTTTCACTGCATTGGTCCAGAGTTCTTCAAAGACGGAACGTTGGCTCGCATACATGGTCGACGAAACCAACAAGACCACGCAGGATATCGCGGAGTGGGAGTTGCCCGTAAGTTACGGCTTGCTCAATGCATACCCGAACGGGGTCGTCGACTACTACGGCGCGATGAGCAAATGCGACGACGAACCGTATGCCAAGTCGCAGCTCAATGCCATCTATGGGTTTGATCAAGGCATTGATTACGACGGCGCCATCACAAGCTCGTCGCAGAACGAGTGTAAGCATGACAACAAGATTCGCTTCTCGCCAAACACCGCGATTATCTGGTCGGGACTATCGAAGCAGTAGCACCCTCGATACGGCGAAAAAGTAGTTGTCGCAGTCGCTCGATGCTGAAGCGGGCTGAACCTACCTGGTCGCACTCCGGAGGCGCCTCCGAACGTGGCTAGTCGTCGATTGGAGGCGCGGCGCCGCCCCGCATCGTGCCGTCCCAGAGCAGGCGGTTGAACTCGGCGGCGTCGACTGCGTCCGGTCGCCGGAAGTTCATCCCGACGGTTCGTGCGGCCCACCACGCGCCACCATGCAGCGACGGCGCCGCAGCCGTCTTCGGAATCGCCGGATTCCGGCAATCGGGGACGAGGTCGGTCGACACCGGTTGCCGGCACAAGACGCCCGGAATGATGGCCGCGTAGCGCGTCACCACCGCGTGCGTCGTGAACGCCTCGGCGATCGGCGCTGCGTTCGCGTCTTGGAGCCCGAGGTGATGGACACCGAGCAGATCGGTGATGGTGCGCACCGCGTTGACCGTCGTATAGACCGAGTGGACGAGCGTTCGGCGTTTCGTATACGGACTGATGATGAGGAGGAACGACCGGTGGGAATCGACATGGTCGGGACCGGACTGCGAGTCGTCCTCGTTTACGAAGATTGCCGTGTTCGCTGCGAACGGCGAATTCTCGACGTCCTGGACGATGCGCCCGAGCGAGTAGTCGTCATCTGCCATCTGCAGGGTCGGCGTGGTCAGCCCCTCGATGGCACCGGAAAACGAGCCGAAGTGGTCGTGGTTGATCGTCATGACCTCGAGGTTGGGCAGGTCGCGCTTGGCGACGTAGAGGTTGAACTCGCGCTCCCATTCCTCCATGTGATAGACGTCGGGGGCGGCTTGGTCGAAGCCGCGGAAGTAGATATCGGTGTTTGCTGCGATCGCGGGCTTCGTCGGCGGCGCCTGCGGCGCGCCGTTCCGGTACGGGTAACGCACGATCGGGATGTACGATGGAGCGCTCGCGTCGTACCACGAAAGGTCGACGTGCTCGCCATAGTTGCGGACCGTCTTTCCGTGGCGGAGCGCCTCGTCCCAGAGGTAGCCGCCGTACGCGGCCGGCGAGAGATCCCCGTCGCCGGACGTCGCGGCCGGATCCTTGGAGCCGGGCAGGATCGACGAACCTCCCGACGGGTCGAGAAGGCCGGTCGCGCGCGTCGTGAACGGTGATGCGCTCGGCCCCGAGGTCTGCGGAAGCCCGAGATTGAGGTTCCGAACGACGCCTTGGTAGTCGTAGGTGAACCCGGTGAACGCCGCATTGCCGTATTCGACGTTTTGGCTGCGCTCCGTGAACTCGTTGTCGTGCCCCTGGAGGCTCCAATTCCATCCGACGCCGCTCGACTCGCCAGGATCGAAGTAGTTGTCGAGAACGACGTAGTCGAGCGCAAGCCGGTGGTGGTTCGGCGTAATCGCCTGCGGAAACATCGTGAGGCTGCGGGCGCCGTTTCCGATCGGGAGATCGCCGAGCACCTGATCGTACGTCCGGTTCTCCTTCGTGATGTAGATGACGTGAACGATCTTCGTACGTAGGAACGACATCAGCGCGGATTCGCGGCGATTCTGCATGCCGTTGTTCGCATTGACAAGGGCGGTGAGGCGAGCGAGGGTGCCGCCGTCCGGAACCGGTGCGACCAGCAGACCCGCCTTCTCGAGCGCCCAGCCGTACTCGTTCCGAAACGTCGAGTTCGTGCCGCGGCCGAGCGCCGTCGTGTACCCGTTGGCGGGGTTGGGCCCCGCCGTGCGCTTTCCGTTCACGATAAAAAGCTGCGACCCATCCCGGCTCACGGAGATCGAATTCGGGTACCAGCCGGTCGGGATGAGCCCACGGACTTCGCCTCGGAGCAGGTCGATGACGGCGACCGCGTTCTCGCCGCCTAGCGTTACGTACAGCACGCTGCCGTCCGGGCTCAGGGCGAGCGCGTTCGGGTTCGCGCCGTTGTACGGATCGTTTGCGTGCAGTACGATCGTGGCCGCGACGGTATCGGTGGACGTGTCGATGACCGAGATGGAGTCGCTATCTCCATTCGAGACGTAGAGCTGTCGCTGATCGCTCGAAAGGAGCACGGCATTCGGACCGTCGCCGACCGGGATGATGGTTTGGGCTCCGCTCGTACTCACGCCGATCACCTGATCGTCGCGCTGGCTCGAGACGTAGATCTCGAGCGGGGCACCGGAGCCACGGGCCTGCGAGCGGACCGCCACGCCGAACGGAAATTCGCCGACCGCCTTCGTGCTGCCGGGCGTCGAGAAGGCGACCTCCGATGTCACTCGACGCGTCCGCGTGCCGATCAACGAGACGGAATCGTTCTCCCAATTCGCCGCGGCGAGCAGGCTGCCGTCGGCCGAGATCCCGAGCGTCGCAACGACGGCCCCGCTGGGTAGCAGTCCGCGGCTCCGCTGCCCCGCCGGCGTGTTCTTCAGGATACCGCCGTCGCGCGTTGGGAGTGGTGCGGTTTGGTTCGAGTCGTGACCGAGCAGGATGAAGGGAGCGTCCGGAACATATGGCTGCCCTTCGTTGCCACCAGCGCGATACGCGTACACGCGGTCGTCGATGCCCCCGGAGACGTAGAACCCGCTGCCGTCGGGCTTCCACACGAGGCCGACGTACGTGTTCGGCACGTTGATCTGTGCAATCTTTCTGGGCACCTTCGTCCGGACGTCGTAGGCGAAGATCCACTCCGCGTTTGGGGTTTTCTGCGAACTCGGCTGACCCGTCATCGGATCGAGGACCGGGTACGTGATGGCGGCGCCGGAGGTCGTCGAGAAATTCGTGTTATAGCCGCTCGTCATCACCAGCAGCGTGGCTCCGTCCGGACTGAGCGACGTTGCGACGGCTTGGTCCGCGTCGGCGTTTCCGTCGGCGCGCACTCCGGTCGCGAGGTCGTAGAACGTCGAGCCCGGCGTCGCGAGAGCGTCGATGGACACTCCCGTTGGGAGCAATGCCGGGCCGGGGCCGGGCCGACCGACTGCGGCGTTCTGGGCCGCTGCGGCGGCCGGAACCGCAGCGAGCAAGGCTGCGAGCACGACGCTCGCGAGAAGGCCACGATAGCTGATCGCTTCGCTCAAGGCTGTTCCTCGCTGGCGGCGGCACGGCCGGAAGGCCACATCGTAGCGGCGATTTCTTAAGTGGACCTTCAGGTGAGATTATGGACCGAACGCCTGGCGTGCGTCCACTACGCCGCGATACCTGGCGAGACGGCCTCCGGCGCAGGGGTTGCGCGGCGTGCGCGCGCGAAGCGAGCCAGCCACCCGAGGAAATACCCGGTCGCAAATCCCGAGACGCCGACGTCCCAGGCGACGATCTGCGCGTGCACCGTACCAGTCGCGGCGAATGCGGCGGCGACCGCGAGGCCGTACCGCGCAACGAAGATGAGGAGGTTTCGCGCGAGCGGCAGCAGCGTTCCGGGGACGCGAACGATACGCCCGTTCGCCTCGAACGCGAACCCGCGGAGTCGCGTAGTCGCCCAACCGATCACCGTCCCGAACGCGGCGAGGGCGATCCAGTCGAGCGCCAACACCGGAACCGCCGCGGAGCGCAGCACGACGCTTAATATGCCCCACACGATGAAGATTGCCGGAACGATCAGCAGGCGCCACACTGGAACCACGCGCGGCCGGAGCGCTTGGGCTCCGGTCACGATCAGCAGCGCGAGGACTGTGAACACCCACCACGGCGTGCGTTGGAGGACGGCGAGGCCCACCGGTGCCGAAGGGGCGCCGGTCTGCGATCCACGACGACTGCGGGCGGCCGGCAGCGTTGACTTCTGCGCGGCGCTCACGACGGCGGCAAGCGCCGCGGGCGCCGTTACCATTCCCATATGGTTGATGCCGGGCACGAGCGTGACCGGAATGTCGGACCGCTGTTCGTGGATCAGCGGCGCGAAGCGCTCGGCATAGAACAGCTCATCGTCGCCTCCGACGAGCACGAAAAGCGGCTGACGTACCGCCGCGAGCGCAGCGACTGCATCGCGCGGTGCGCTGAAGTTGCTCTGCATCCGGTACGAATAGGTTGCGTCGAGCGGCACGGGTGCGTGTGGATCGACGGCAAACTCGACCGTCGGAAAGCCGTTGAACCAGCGGATGCCGAGCCTGTTTAGGATTCGCAGCGCGATGATGCGGCCGACGAACGGAGCCGCCCAGCCGCCGACATTCGGGCGATACGTGATCGCCCCGTAGGCGAGGGCAGGCGACACGAGGACGAAGCGGTCGAAGAAATGAGAATCCGGCCCCTCGGCGATTCGCAGCACGAACCCGCCGCCGGACGAGTGCCCGGCAAGAAGCAGGGCTCCCTGCGGACGAGCTGCACGGATGACGCCGAGCAAGTCGGCGAGGTCGTCGTCGAGCTGGCCGATATAGTCAATGTCCCCGGGGCGCCCATCGCGGCCGTGACCGCGCAGGTCCGGGACGTATACCGTGTCACCGCTCGAGTTCAGCGCCCTCGCGAGCGCGTGCATGCTGCTGCTCTCTCCCGACGATCCATGGATGAGCACGACGGTGTCGCGCCCGTTCCCGGCATAGCGGCGATAGTGTAGCGGCTGACCGTCGCGCGCGCTGAACTGCTGCAGCGCAGGTAAATCGGAATAGTCCACGTGGCGCATCGGATCGCTCACCGACGTCAGCGCGCGAGCGGCGGGGGGGTGCCGAAGGCGATGAAGCACGCGAGCACGCCGGCTCCCGCGACGAGTAGCCCGCCGATGCCGGCAAGCCAGCGACGGACGTGCAAGGTTGTCGGTTCGATCATGGCTAGCGACCTTTTCGCAAGAGGTCGGCGATCGTTCCAGACGGCGTTCCAGATGCTACGCCTTACACCACAGCAGGAAGGGATAGCGAAGTCGACGCCGCGCCGCCGCGGACGCGACGAGCGAAACGCCGTTCGCTCCCTTGCTCTTGCCCCCTGATCGAGGCCGCCGCGCGCATCGGTTGCCGCGCGCCGGCTGTCCCACTAACCGTGACCGTCAACCTCCCGCATGCTCTCATTGCGTTCGCCGTAGCGGTCTTTGCGGGCGCGCTCAACTCCGTCGCCGGCGGCGGGAGCTTCCTCTCGTTCCCAACCCTGCTGTTCCTCGGGTTGCCGCCGATCGTCGCGAACGCCACCAACAACACCGCAATGTGGCTGGGAACGCTTTCGAGTGCCGGCGGCTATCGGGAAGAACTGCGTGGTCGTATCGGACTGTGGCCCGCGCTCGCGGTCTCGCTTGTCGGCAGCGTCGCCGGCGCGGAGCTCCTGCTGCACACGCCCGACGCAACGTTCACCCGGCTGATCCCGTGGCTGCTTCTCTTCGCCACCGTCATATTTGCGGCAAGCGACTTGCTGCGGCTCCTCGCCAAGCATCGGGAGAACATCGCCGACGACCGCATCGACGCGCGTTGGCTGCCTGCGCTGTTTCTCGTCTCAATCTACGGGGGCTATTTCGGAGCGGGCATCGGCATTTTGATGCTCGCAATGTTCGCGCTCGCGGGCTGGGCGAACATTCACCGGATGAACGCCGTCAAGGTCGCGCTCGCCGCCTCGATCAACGGGATCGCCGTCGTGCCGTTCCTGTTCGCCCATAAGATCGCGTGGGTGGACGCCGTCATCCTGACCGCGGGCGCCGTCCTCGGCGGATACTACGGCGCTCGCCTCGCGCGCCGCGTCGCGCCGAGGGTTGTACGCATCGCGGTCGTCACGGTTGGAGCAGGCATGACGGCCTATTTCTTTCTGCATGGGGCGTAGACGGTGGGCGCGGTCGTGGTCGCGGCGAGCGCCCGCGACTCGAGCCAAAACGAAGGGTCGAGCTAGGCGAAGGCTCGAGCTGAAGGCACGAGCGAGACGAAGGACGGAAGGGGCTGCCCTCCCGTCCTCCGCGTGACGGCTCTTACCGAAAAGGCCGGTTGCGAACGTACCACACCACGGCCGGCTGCGAACTTACCGCCAGTGGCCCGGGATCCAGTGCCAGCGTCCGCGCGACCCCTGTACCCAGCGCCCCGCGATCCACGCCTGGCCCGCGTGCGGCGGACGAGCCCACAGCCCGTGGGACCATACGTATCGGTTGCCGTTCCACGCCCAATAGCCGCGGCGCCAGGCATAGCCCGGTCCCGGAATTGCCGGGCGCGTCTCGACGATCGGAGCGGGCGGCGCAAGGTTGACGTACACCTGCGCCGACGCGGGCGCTGCCAAAGCCGCCGACGCCAGGCTGGCGACTGCGAGGACGGCACAACGAATAGCTCGATTCACGAAAGCCTCCTAAAAGAGAAATGCATGCTATGAGGATTCCCACCTAGCCCACCTCCGCAAACGCCGACCGAGCCAGCAAGCGAGCAAGCGCACCATCCGCGACGGCCCACCTGGGTATGAGCAGAGTGATGGTGGGGAATCGGGTCGGAGCAACCAGCGAGACGGCTGCGGCCGAGCAGGCGGCTCTGCGGTACGTCGACGACCGCTCACCAGGAATCCGCCGCCGCCGTACGCGCACGGGCTTTTCCTATGTCGACGCTGCGGGACGCGCGTTGCGAGACGACGCGCAGTTGCAACGCATCCGGGCACTCGCCATTCCGCCGGCATACGAAGACGTCTGGATTTGCCCGGCGGCAAATGGACATCTCCAGGCCACCGGGCGCGATGCGCGCGGCCGCAAACAGTATCGGTATCACAGGCGCTGGCGTGAGGTTCGCGACGAGGCGAAGTACCGGCACACCATCGCGTTCGCTCGAGCGCTGCCGAGGCTGCGCGAGCGCCTCGGGAACGATCTCGCGGGCGGTCGCCTCAACAAGGAGAAGGTCCTCGCCGCGGTTGCGGAGTTGCTCGACACGACGTTCGCGCGAATCGGTAGCGAAAGCTACGCGCGCGAAAATGATTCGTACGGGCTCACGACACTGCGCGCGAAACACGTCGAGCGGCGCGGAACGGCCATTTCTCTGCGATTTCGAGGGAAGAGCGGCGTCGAACACGTCATTCGCATAACGAACCGTCGGCTTGCAGCGATCGTTCGACGGTGCCGTGACCTGCCGGGCCAAGAACTGTTCACCTACGTCGACACCGACGGGACTCCGGTTCCGATTTCGTCGGACGACGTCAATGCGTATTTGCGCGAGGCCTTGGCTGGGGACTTCACGGCGAAGGATTTCCGGACATGGCACGGCACCGTGCTGTGCGCGAAGGAGCTCGCCGAGTTGCCCCCTTGCGAAACAAAGCTGGAGCGCCGGCGAGCGGTGTCCGACGCCGTCAAAGCCGTCGCTACTCGCCTGCGCAATACAGCTGCCGTCTGCCGTTCGTGTTACGTGCACCCGGCGATCATCGATCGATTCCTCGTCGACGGCGCGCTCGCGCTTCCGAAGCCCGCGCGGTCACGCGCGGGAGGGGTCAGTTCCGACGAGGCGCGCGTCCTTCGCTTTCTCGAGCGCGAGTCGAAACGCGACGAAAGCGCGCGACTGCGGCGGGAGATGCGGAAGTCGGTGCGGCTCGCGCGCCGGCGCTGAGCCCGCGGATGCGAGCGAATGCCAGCGTGCGCCGGGATCCAGCCGCTTGCGGGGGAGCGGGCCACGGAGCCGAACTCGGAACGCATGGAAGCTTCCCATACGGATGGGCGGGACGCAGCACGCTCCGCGTGGCGGATCGTGGTCGTGGTCGTCGTCTCGCTGGTCAGCCTCGCTTCCCAAGTGCCCGACGTGGTGCTGCCGTGGTATCCGACCGCCCAGTTCGGCTTCGTGGTCGACACGAGTGGGGACGTCCTCTCCGTTGCCCGAGGTTCCCCGGCTGACCGCGCGGGCATCGTTCCCGGTGCGCGCATCGATGCGAAGGCGACGCCGCTCGACTCCCGGCGCTATCTGATCACCGGTGGCCCAAACTCCGCGCGAGACGGCGCGCAGGGCCAGTTCGTGTTCGACGTCGGACGCGAGCGACGCACCGTCGATCTCGTGGCCGCCGTTTCTCCCCGCTCGCTGGCCGACAACGTCACCGATATCTTGCTGATCTGCTCCGTCGTCGCGCTGGTCTTCATCTCCGGGCTGCTCTTCCTCAAGCGGCCATCGCCGATGACGTTGGCGTTCTTCCTGTACGGCAACGCGACGGGTTCGACGGCCGTCACGGTGACGGCGCATGTGCCCACGCTGGGGATCGCGGCCCTACAGGGCTTCACCGCGCTGCTTGGATTCCAGTCGATCTGGCTCGTCATCTTCGCGCTGAGGTTCCCCGCCGATTCGCCCACGGGCTGGCGCGTCGTGGCAGAGCGGGCGTTGCTGCTCAGTCTCCCCATACTCATCCCGATCAACATATGGGGATCGGTCGGCTACCTTCTCGGCGCGCCGCCGCCCGCATCCATCGAAGCGTTCATCGCGCTGGTGGGTATCGGCGGACTGCTTGCCTCCGCGCTCGTGTTCGTCCTGACCTACGTGCACGCGACGAGCGCGGAGCGGGCGCGCATCCGGTGGGTCATGCTCGGTTTAGTCGTCGGCTTCGGCGGCCAACTCGTGTACCAAGTCGGCAGTTCGCTGCCCGGGCTCGCGTGGGCTTGGCCGATCTGGCTGCTGAACCTCGCGCAGGCATGTGAGATCACGGTCGCGTTGACTGTTGCGTATGCGATCGTCCGTCACCGCGTGTTCGACGTGCGGTTCTTCATCGGCCGCGCGGTGCTCTACGCTGCCCTGACGACCGCTGTTGTCGCCGCCCTTGCACTCGTCGATTTCGGCGCTGGGAAGCTGCTGTCGGGGACGGGCCTCGCGGCATTGGGAGAAGCCGGGGTTGCGGTGATCGTTGGGCTCTCGCTCAACGTCCTCCACCGCCGGCTCGAGCGCGTGGTCGACGCAACGCTCTTCCGGAGCCGCATCGACGCGCAGCGCCGCCTGCGCCGCGTCGCGCGGGGGCTGAACCATGCGACGACGCTGGAAGCGATCCAGCGCGTGGTCGTCCACGAGCCCGCCGAAGCGTTGCACCTCACGTCGGTCGCGCTCTTCGAGCGAGTTGCCGGGGGGCGATACGTTCGCGGTGCCGCCGTCGGATGGGACGACGCGGCGCTGCGGGCGATCGATGCGAACGACCCGCTGGTGCTCCAGATGCTCGGGTCGAAGGAACCGCTGCGGATCCATGACATCACGCTGCCGCCGGGTGCGCTGCCCGCAGGCACGAGGAGGCCGTCGTTCGCTCTTTCGATGGTGGTGCGTGCCGATCTAGAGGCGATCGTCTTCTACGGTCCGCACGAGAGTCAGGAAGAGCTCGATCCCGACGAGATGGAGAGCTTGGAACAGCTCCTTGCCGACGCGTCCAGCGCGTACGATCACGTCCGTGCCGAACTCTCGCAGAAGCAGATCGACGCCCTCGAAGCGCAGGTGAAAGAGCTACGCACGCTGCGCGCGCTGCCGGGCCGGTGAGCGATCCGGCCGCGACGCCGTGCCCGCGAAACACCGCCGCTTCGCCTTGCGCGGCGGCATCGTGCCTGACGAGTTCCACGACGACGTTGGGAGTCCAGGTCACATGCTCGGCGTGCGCGATGGCTAGGGTCGGGAACGGCACTCCACGTCACGTCCGACCTGCTCGGCCACTCGTCCGTCAACGTCGCGGGCAAGTCTAGGTTCGCGTGCTGTCCGATCGGCACGAGGCGGCGGCGACGAAGGTTGGCGGCGCGCTCACCGGTGCCATGCGTCGCCCCTCGGAGCATTCGTCGAGTGGCGACAAATCGGTGACAAAGGCCCGCTAGGCGCCGAAGCAACAGGTCCGAGAGGACCGCGGGAGCCCGTGGGTAAAGGGCCGGAACGCTATGGAGAGATGGCCGAGCGGCTGAAGGCAACGGTTTGCTAAACCGTCATACGCTGTCAAAGTGTATCGAGGGTTCGAATCCCTCTCTCTCCGATGTGTGTCCCGCAAAGAGGGAACCTGGAGTGCGCGCGGTACCGTTGGGAGTCCGCGCGACGTGCGGTCGTAGCTCAATTGGATAGAGCAACAGGCTACGAACTTGTAGGTTGGGGGTTCGAGTCCCTCCGACCGCACGAACGCCACCGTAGCACGTGAGCGCGCGCCGCCGGAAGTCGGTTCGAGGCTTTTCGCTCGCCGTAGCGGAAGCCGCTGCACGGCGCACGCGGTCGTAGCTCAACGGATAGAGCATCAGGCTTCGAACCTGAGGGTTGGGGGTTCGAGTCCCTCCGACCGCGCGATGATTCTTCGCGCGTTCGTTCAGGAAATCGCGCGCGCGATCGTGGGGCCCGCCGGCGTGGCGCCGAGCACAGATTTCGTTGGGCGCGACTGCACGGAACATCGGGCGCTTGCCGCCTGAGCGCAGCCCTTGGCCCCTGCGGCGGGTCTTGGAAGTGGCCGGCGTCGAAAGTCCGGACCGAACGGCAACGAGGCTCGGTAGCTCAGCGGTAGAGCGGGGGACTCATAAGCCCTAGGTCGCAGGTTCAAATCCTGCCCGAGTCACGATTTTAGCCCGAGGTACACGCGCACCATGTCAACGATCCCTTGCGACTTCTGTCCGCACCCCGTCGATCGGGGTCAAATGGAGGAGATCGAAATCTCGCACTACGTCCCCGATTCGTCCGGCGATGATCTCGCGTACGCGCGGACGTACTTCTTTGGGCATCCCGACTGCGTTCGCAAGTTCTACCGAACGCTCGTCGACCACAAGCTCGACCTATTCAAGCATCTGCCGACGGCGACCATGCCGGTCTCGCCGGACGAGCCGAAGTAGGGGTAGGGGGAACCGGGCGCCCGTAGCGCAGCTGGATAGAGCGCAGCCCTCCGAAGGCTGAGGTCGGGGGTTCGAATCCCTCCGGGCGCGCCATTTCCCCGCAGGTCGCCGGCGCAAGGCTCGGTGGCCTGCGTTCGCGCGCGCAAGCGGGAAAAGGGCCGACGCGCACCGGACCCCAGCGCCGTGACCCCCTCACACGATGACCGTGAAGACGAATTCTGGCTCCGCCGCGCGGTCGACTTGGCCGCACGGGCCGAGGAAGGCGGCGAGGTGCCGATCGGGGCCGTCCTCGTGGCCGGCGACCTCGTGGTGGAGGCGGAGAACGAGAAGGAGCGCCGCAGCGATCCGACCGCGCACGCCGAGGTACTGGCGTTGCGGGAGGCGGGCCGGCGCGCGCGCACGTGGCGGGTCGGCGGGACGCTCTACGTGACCAAGGAGCCCTGCGCCATGTGCGCCGGCGCCATCGTTGCCGCCCGCGTGGAGCGCCTCGTCTTCGGCTGCGCGGACCCCAAGGGCGGTGCGGCGGGGAGCGTCATCGACGTGCTCGCCTCGGCGGCGGTCAACCACCGCGTCGTCGTGGAGGCGGGTGTGCTCGAAGAGGAGACGAGCGCGCAACTGCGCGCGTTCTTTGCGCGCAGACGGGTCGCATCGACCGCGGCCGGGCAAGGACCGCGCGCCGAAACCGTGCTATAACTGTGGCTGGCCCCGAGGACCCCGCACGGAGAGGTGGTCGAGTGGTTGAAGGCACCCGCCTCGAAAGCGGGCGGACGTGATGAGCGTCCCGAGAGTTCGAATCTCTCCCTCTCCGCCATGAAGAAGACGGGCCGTTCGACCGAACGGCCTGTCTACTTCATATTGGACGTGCGTTGTCGAACTCTCGGGACGCTCATCAGCGCAGGCGCGCAGCGCCGGAGCGGTTCTTACTGCGTCGGGGTCCCCGCGCGGCGCAGCCGCGTGGGGTGATCCCGAGAGTTCGAATCTCTCCCTCTCCGCCATGAAGAAGACGGGCCGTTCGACCGAACGGCCTGTCTACTTCATATTGGACGTGCGTTGTCGAACTCTCGGGACGCTCATCAGCGCAGGCGCGCA
>Ga0302326_10017315_pt1 | contig 15036 bp, 15 predicted proteins | sample Palsa_T0_3_FD_202264 | JGI IMG/M metagenome (GOLD analysis project Ga0302326, IMG submission 202264) | Peat permafrost microbial communities from Stordalen Mire near Abisko, Sweden - Palsa_T0_3 | ecosystem: Environmental > Terrestrial > Soil > Palsa > Peat permafrost | place: Sweden: Abisko... | reverse complement strand
GGATGGATGCCGGCGTCGCACGCAAGCGGTTGGAAGAAATCCGCGACGAGCTTGACAGGTCCATTTCGGTGCTTGAGCGATCCAGCCCGCAAGACGAGCTTGGGTCGGAGTACCCGCAGGACCCGGCCGATGCGGGCGCCAATCTCACGGAGACGCAGCGGACCGCCGCGATACTGGCCACGGCGCGGCTGCAGCGCTCCGCGGTTCTGGGCGGGCTGCACCGCATCGAGCAGGGGATCTACGGAGTATGCGCCGATTGCGGTGCCGGGGTGCCGGAAGGGCGGCTCGAGGCCAGGCCCGACGCGGCGCGTTGCGTGACCTGCCAGGCGAAGTGGGACCGGCGGCGACGCTGACTCCGGCGCCGCGCGGGCGTCGGAATGGCGCCGTCACCGGAATGAAGCGCATCAGCGGCGCGTTGCACACCGCATGCCCGTAGCCGGATGTCGACCACGCGAAGCTTTGACGCCGGTGGCTGCACGCTGGCCAGCCGACCCTGGCAAGATATCCTCCGGCCTATACGGCTGGCGTCGCAGCCAGCCGGAGGCGAGAATCGCGGAGGAGGTGGGTCCGGTTCCTGAGACACTCCAGGAGCGCAGCGAGCGCTTCGAGCGTGATGTCTTGCCTTACCTGGATCAGCTGTACTCCGCGGGGATGCGGATGACCCGCAACGCGGCGGATGCCGAGGATCTCGTGCAGGAGACGTTCGCCAAGGCGTACGCCTCGTTCCACCAGTTCCAGCCCGGTACCAACCTGAAGGCATGGCTGTTCCGGATCCTGACCAACACCTTCATCAACTCCTACCGCAAGAAGCAGCGCGAGCCGCAGCGGGCAGGCACCGAGGAGATCGAGGACTGGCAGCTCGCCAGGGCAGCGTCGCACACCTCCTCCGGCCTGAAGTCAGCCGAGGCCGAGGCACTGGAGCGGCTGCCCGACTCCGACGTGAAGCGGGCGCTGCAAGCGCTGCCGGAGGAGTTCATGATCGCGGTGTACCTGGCCGACGTCGAGGGGTTCGCCTACAAGGAGATCGCCGACATCATGGGCACCCCGATCGGCACGGTCATGTCCCGCCTGCACCGAGGCCGCCGGCAGCTCCGTGAGATGCTCCAGGACTACGCGGCCGAACGGGGACTGGTAAGCGCGGCAGCCGCCAGCAGCGGCGAGGCGTCACCATCGGGTGAGGAATCCGCGGAGGACGCGAGATGAGCTGCGGCAAGCCGCACGACGTGCCCTGTAGCGAGGTGCTCGCGCGCGTTTACAGCTACCTGGACGGGGAGATCGAGGAAGTCGGGCTGGAGGAGATCCGCGTGCACCTCGACGAATGCGGACCCTGCCTGCGCGAGTACGGGCTGGAAGAGGCAGTGAAGCGCCTGGTGCACAAGCACTGCGGTTCCGAGACGGTGCCCAATGGGCTGCGGACCAGGGTGCTGAGCCGGATCCAGGCGGTCCAGGTCGAGCTCGAGGTCACGGAGTTCCGCTCGGAATAGCCCGCGTGGCTAGCCTTGCAGCCCGCGCACGCTGCCCTACGGCCCGCGCACGTGGCCTTGCAGTCCGCGCACGCTTATTACGTATCGGCCCTGCCGGCTACTGATTGTTCGCAAATGCAAGAGGTCTACGCGAATCAGGTTCCTACGCGTTACTCTAAGTCGCTAGCACGCGACGCGCAGCTGCTCATCCGCGGGAGTACGGAAGCGTCTGCCGTCCGGGAGCCGGGGGCGCTGACCGCCAGGAGCGAATGAGGAGTCATGGGCAAAGTGTCCCGGGCCGCGTGGCTCTACATAGCCGCAGTCGTGGTCGCCGCCGTGGCGCTGATCGCCTCGGCGCAGTTCGGGGCACAGGGCGCCCGCTGGTGGGTCGAGCTGGGAGTGCTCCAGCTGCTGTTCCTGATCTGCGACTCCACGCCGACGCCGCTGGCCTCGCGCCAGTCCGCCTGGTCCCCGAGCTCGTCCGCCACGCTCGCGGCGGTGGTGCTGCTCGGGCCGGCCGGCGCCGCCATGGTAGGCGCGATCTCCGTGTTCAGCCTGCGCCGCCCGCTGATCGTGGCCGAGCGGTTGTTCAACGGAGCGATGTACGCCGTGTCCGGCTACGCGGCAGGGCGCATGTTCGTCGCGCTCAACGGCGGGGTGGGCAGGCCGCTGCCGCACGTGTTTCCCGTGATCATCTGGCCGTTCGCCGCCGCCGCCGCCGTCCACGTGATCACCAACCACGGGCTGCTCTGGGGTGCGCTCCGGCTGACCAGGAAAGACAGCGGACTGCGGGACCGGAGCCGGCTGGAGTCCAGCCTGACGCTGCTGCTCGCCTCTGACCTCGGCTATGCGGTGCTCGGCCTGCTCATCGCCGCCCTCTGGACGGTCGTAGGCGCCTTCGCAGCCGTCCTCGTGCTCGTTCCGCTTTTCGTGGCACGGTGGGCGATGGGACAGTTCGCCGAGCAGCAACGGGCGTACGCGGCCACGATGGAGGCACTCTGCCAGGCGGTGGAGACCAAGGACTTCTACACCCGTGGTCACAGCGAGCGCGTGTCCAGGGGGTCCGGCATGATCGCTCGCGAGATCGGCATGCGGCCCGACCGGGCGGACGCCATCAGCTACGCCGGCATGCTGCACGACGTGGGAAAGCTCGGGGTTCCCACGAAGGTGCTGCAGAAGACCGGGGCGCTGACGGAGGAGGAGTACGCGGCGATTCAGCTGCACCCCATGCGCGGCCTGGAGATCGTCAGGGAGATCGGCTTCCTGGACGAGGCGCTCACTGGAATCATGCACCACCACGAGCGGATCGACGGCAAGGGCTACCCGATGGGCCTCGCCGCCGACGAGATTCCCGAATTTGCCCGGGTCATCGCGGTCGCCGACGCGTTCGACTCGATGACGTCGAACCGCTCCTACCGGCAGGCCCGCGGGATCGACGAGGCGGTCAAGGAGCTCCGCAAGGGGTCGGGCAGCCAGTTCGACCCGACGCTGGTGGAGGCGTTCATCGCCGCGCTCGAGCGGGAGGGCTGGAAGCTGCCCGAGCCCGCCGCCGCTCCGCTCGACCACCAGACGGTGACGGCCCAGGACCACGACGACCCGACCGCGCCGCTGCGGGTGGTCGAGAGCCTGTGACGGGGAGGCGGTGGTGACAGCCCAGCAGCCCGCGGAGCGCTGGTCGTCCTGGCAGGCCATGGACTCCGGGCGGCTGCTGCTGCTTGCCGCCGCCGGGATGCTAACGGTCGCCGCGATCGCGCACACAGCCACCGTCCACATCGGGCCTGCCGCGGTCCACGTGGCCGTGGCGTTCGGCATTCTCATCGCCCTCGGCGAGCTGCTGAGGCTGGCGCTGCCCGGCGGCCGGGAGGCTGCCCCGATCGCCACCGCCGGGGCGATGGCCTACGCGCTGCTGCTCTACGTCAAGCAGCTGCCGGGTCCGCAGCTGCCGGCCCAGGTCTCTGCGCTGCAGGTCATCGCGGTGGCCGCGATCGGCATGACCATCGGCGCGCTGCCGCACATGGCGGCAGGCCGCTCGGTCGGCGTCACCGGCATGGCCTCCCGGCTTGTCGCCGTGTCCTGCGTCGCCTTCATCTTCCGCCCGCTCACCGGCATTCATCTCATCGTCACCCAGTGGTGGCTGGCGGCCAGCGTGATGACGGTCCTGCTGGTGTTCGGCTGCCTCGTCGATGCGGTGATCGGAGCCCTGATCAGGGCGGACGACCTTGGCGCGAGGTTCGGCGTCGCGCTCTTGGACGAGATGCGGGTGCAGTGGCCGCTCGCTGCGGCGGTCGGCGCATCCGCGATGATCATCGCTTTCGCGACCGAGGTGATGGGGATTACCGGGCTGGCCGTCTTCGTCGCGCCGCTGCTGGTTACCCAGCTCGCGTTCCGGCGCTACGCCGGTATCCGCTCGACGTACCTGCAGACCGTCCGCGCGCTCGCCAGGGTCACCGAGGTGGGCGGCTACGTGGAGAGCGGTCATTCGCACCGGGTCAGCGTGCTGGCCGTGGCCGTCGGCCGGGAGCTTGGCATGAGCGAGCCCGATCTGCTGGATCTGGAGTACGCCGCCCTCATGCATGACATCGGTCAGCTGTCACTGCGCGACCCGATACCCGGCGGCGCCACCGTGCTGGTGTCGCGCGGCGACCAGCAGCGCATCGCCGAGCTCGGCGCCGACGTGATCGCGAAGGCCGGCGTGCTCGACCGGGTCGCGGAGCTGGTCCGCTGCCAGAACCTGCCGGCCCGCGGGAGCGAGCCAGGGCCGCCGGTCGGCAGCCGGATCATCCGCGCCGCCAACGCGTTCGACGACCTGGTCGGCGGCTCGACCGACCGGGATCGCGGCACGGCCGCGCTGGAGCGGCTCCGGCTGGACACCTCAATGGAGTACGACGCCGCCGTCATCGAGGCGCTGAGCGAGGTCGCGGCCAGGCGGCGGCCGAGCCGCCTGTAGGCTCCGCCGGCGCCCGACCTGGAGTCGGGCCCGGGCGCCCGACCGTTAGGCTGCCCGGATGCTCGACCGGTAAGCTGCCCGGATGCTCGAATCGGTTCTTGTCGCCAACCGCGGCGAGATCGCGCGGCGAGTGATCAGGACGGTCCGCCGGATGGGGGTCCGCGCGATAGCGGTCTATTCCGAAGCTGACGCCGACCTGCCGTTCGTTCGCGAGGCCGACGAGGCGGTGCTGCTCGGCCCGCCGCCGCCCGCCCGCAGCTACCTCGACATCGAGGCCGTGATCGGCGCCGCCAGGCGGACCGGCGCGGGCGCGATTCACCCGGGCTACGGCTTCCTGGCGGAGAACCCGTCGTTCGCGGCCAGGGTACTGGCCGAGGGACTGACCTGGATCGGCCCGTCCCCGTCCGCGATCGAGCAGATGGGCGACAAGATCAGCGCCAGGAACCTGATGGAGCAGGCAGGCCTGCCCGTCGCCGCGGGCAGCAGGGAGCCGGTCGCCGACGTGGCGGCCGGGCTCGCCGAGGCCGGCCGGATCGGTTACCCCGTGATGGTGAAGGCCGCGGCCGGCGGCGGCGGTATTGGGATGAGCGTCGCGACCGACCCCGGCGGGCTCCGTTCCTGCTTCGAGACCGCCCGCTCCCGCGCTGAGCGGTTCTTCGGCAATCCCGCCATCTTGCTCGAGCGCTACATCGAGCGTGCCCGCCACGTCGAGGTGCAGATTCTCGGGCTGAACGACGGGCGCGTGGTCGCTCTCGGCGAGCGGGACTGCTCCGCGCAGCGGCGGCACCAGAAGGTCGCCGAGGAGACCCCCTCGCCCGGGATCACCCCCGGGCTGCGGGACAAGATGCAGGCGGCGGCGGTCCGTGCTGGCCAGGCGGTCGGCTACCGCGGCGCCGGGACGGTCGAGTGCCTCGTGGACGCGGCGGCGGGCGACTTCGTGTTCCTGGAGATGAATACGAGGCTCCAGGTCGAGCATCCCGTCACCGAGCTGGTCACCGGGATCGACCTGGTGGAGCAGCAGATCCTGATCGCCGCCGGGCAGCCGGTGAGCTTCGATCCGCTCGCGGTCACGTTCGGCGGGCATGCGTTGGAGCTACGGGTCTACGCGGAGGACCCGCGCCGGTTCCTGCCAAGTCCGGGCGTGATCGCCCGCTGGTCCGAGCCGGCCGGCCCCGGCATCCGGGTGGACGCTGGCTACGCAGCCGGGAACGAGGTGACCACGTTCTACGACCCGCTGCTCGCGAAGCTGTGCGTGCACCGCGGCAGCAGGGAAGAGGCGCTCGCGCTGGCGGCCGAGGCGCTCTCGGCCTTCGTGATCACCGGGCCCAAGACGAATCTCCCGTTCCTGGGTGAGCTGCTGGCCAGCGGCGAGTTCGCGAGCGGTGCCTACGACACGTCGGTGATTGACCGGCTACGGCCCGCGCCGGGCTGACGGCGGCGACGGCTGATAGACGATGATGGTGCAGGAGGCCCTGGCGGCGGCTCGCCCCACGACGACGCAAGGAGGTGCACGTGACCGAGATCCGTGCGGAGATGGTCGCGAACGTGTGGAAGGTCGTGGCGTCACCGGGGGCGCAGGTGCATGACGGGGACACCCTGGTCATCCTCGAATCGATGAAGATGGAGATTCCCGTTCTCGCGGAGAGCGAGGGCATCCTGACGAAGCTGGCCGTGTCCGAAGGCGACGTCGTCCAGGAAGGCGACCTGATCGCCGTCATCGGGTGACCAAGGCGGCGAGCACGCTGCCGTTCCCCTGGCCTGCACGTTTCGGCCCGCGTGGTCGTGCTCGCCGGTCTGCGTCGCCGCGCGTTTTGCGTGCGGCGGCTGCGAGTCACCGGAGGCGGTCAGAAGCCGCTGGTGGAACGGGGGTAGGCGACCCGCGGGTCGGTGCTGACGTTGACGAGGTAGGGGACGCCTGAGTCGAAGGCGCGGCGGATGGCCGGGCCGATGCCGGCCGGGCTCGTGACGAGCTCCCCCGCCCCGCCGAGCGCGGCCACCACCTGGTCATACCGGCACTGCGGCTGCAGCTCGGCCGCGACGTCGTAGCCGTAGAGCACCTGCATGGCCTCCTTCTCCAGGCCCCAGATGCCGTTGTTGCCGCAGATCATGACCACCGGCAGCTGGTGCCGCACCAGGGTGTCGGCGTCCATCAGCGAGAACCCGGCGGCGCCGTCCCCGAGCAGCAGCACGACCTGCGCGGACGGCCGGGAGATCCGGGCGGCGATCGCGTACCCCAGGCCGGTCCCGAGGCATCCGTACGGGCCCGGGTCCAGCCAGCCGCCCGGGCGCTGCGGCTCGATGTACTTGCCGGCGTAGGAGACGAAGTCCCCGCCGTCGCCGATCACCACGGCGTCGCTGTCGAGGACCTTCGCCAGCTCGCCGTAGATCCGCATCGGGTGGATCGGGTCGGCGTCGCTGGACAGCAACGGCGCGTCTGCGGTCACGGCCTTGTCGCGAGCAGCCTGTAGTAGCGGGAGCCAGGAGCTGGCCCAGCCGTGGGCCGCGGGGCCGGCCGCCGTCGCCAGCCCGGTAAAGAACGCCGCAAGGTCGCCGGAGGCCGAGGCGGCGAGCGGGCAGTGGGTGGCGATCTGCCCGGGAGCGTCTGCCACGTGCACGACCTGGGCACGCGGTGCCGCGTCCCGCCCGCCGAACTCGCCATAGCCAAGCCGGAAGTCCAGTGGCGTGCCCGCCACGATGACCAGGTCAGCTTGGCCGAAGGCCACGGAACGGGCGCGGGTGACGAGTAGCTCATGGCCGCTCGGCAGCACGCCGCGGCCCTGGCCGTTGGCGATCACCGGCAGCCGGAGCTCCTCGGCCGCCTGACGCGCTGACTGGTCGGCGCCGTCCAGCCAGACATCCGAGCCAAGGACGAGAACGGGCCGGCAGGCAGCCATCAGGAGCCCGGCGATGGCGCTCATCGAGTCGGCGTCGGGCACGTCCTGCTTGTCACTGCTGCCGCCTGCCGGGTCAGCCCCGCCCGCCGGGCCAGCCCCGCCTGCCGGGCCAGCCCCGCCCGCCGGGCCAGCCCCGCCTGCCGGGCCGAAGAGCGCCTCCGGCGCGATGTCGAGGAAGACAGGCCCGCGGTGCCGGGCGGTGGCGAGCCGGAACGCCTCGTCGACCGACTGGCCAACCTGGCCGGCCTCGTGCTCGGTCCAGGCGCGCTTGGTCACGGGCGCGAGCAGCCGCGGGTGGTCGATCTCCTGGAGGCTGCCTGCGCCCCACCGGTAGTCAGGCGCCCGTCCGCCGAGTATCACCACCGGCGACCCGTTGAAGCGCGCCGTCGTTATCGCGCTGACGCCGTTGGTTACCCCGGGCCCAGCGGTGAGAGCCGCCAGTCCGGGAACCCGGGCGAGCCGGGCGGTCGCCTCCGCCGCGAACACCGCCGTCTGCTCGTGCCGGACGTCGACGATGCGCATCGGCGGATCTGCCTTGACCGCGCCGTCGTAGAGCGGGAAGACGTGACCGCCGGACAGCGTGAACATGGTTCGCACGCCATGCCGGGACGCGGCGGCCACGGCTCGCGCGCCGCCGTGCGCCGGAGCCTGGCCCGCCTGCTGCGTCTCGCTCATGCGCGCGACGCTATCAGCCGGGCATCGGGCCGCTGCCGGCACTCGTTACCCGGCCGGCACTCGTTACCCGGCCGGCGCTCGCTACCCCGGCCGGCGCTCGCTACCCCGGCCGGCGCTCGCTACCCCGGCCGGCGCAGCCTTATGACGATCTTGCACTGGTCGCCCCGGCGCCGTGCCTGGTGCGATGATAGCGAGGTGCCCATACTGACCGACCTGGCCCGCCGGCATGCGGAGTTCACCGAGGCCGGTCTCGACTGGCTGCACGCTCTCGTCTCCGACTGGCAGCTGCTGGCCGACCTGTCGTTCGCGGACCTGGTCCTGTGGGCGCCGCTGCGGAACCGGGCCGGCTGGGTAGCGCTGGCGCAGATGCGCCCGACAACGGGGCCGACCGCCTTTCCCGACGACGTCGTCGGATCCGTTCTGGGTGCCGGCCAGCGGCCATTCCTGGACGTTGCCCGCCGGGAGCGGCGGATCTGCCGTGAGGGCGACCCCGAGTGGATGGACGGCGTGCCGGTCCGCCATGAGACCATTCCGGTGCTGAATGACGGCCAGGTAATCGCCGTGATCGAGCGGTCTACCAATCTCAGCTCGGCGCGCACGCCAAGCAGGATGGAGCTTACCTACCTCAGGGCGGCGGACGATCTCGCCCAGATGGTGGCCGCGGGGATGTTCCCGTGCGTGGGCGAGGCACCTGCGCTGGTCAGGTCGCCCCGGGTCGGAGATGGCCTGCTCAGGCTCGGCCGCTCGGGACAGGTCAGCTACGCCAGCCCGAACGCGCTGTCCGCCTACCGGAGGCTCGGCCTGACCGCTGATCTTGTCGGGGCTGAGCTAGGCCGGGTGACGGCGCGGCTGAGCTCGCGGCACCAACCCCGCGACGACTCACTGATGCTGACCGCCAGCGGCCGCGCGGCCAGGGAGTCCGAGGTCGAGGGCAACGGCTCGGTAGTGCAGCTGCGCAGCATCCCGCTAGTGGTGGACGGATCCAGGGCCGGCGCCCTGATCCTGGTCAGGGACGTGACGGAACTGCGGCACCGCGAGCGCGAGCTGGTCACCAAGGACGCCACGATCAGGGAGATTCACCACCGCGTCAAGAACAACCTGCAGACGGTGGCCGCGCTTCTGCGGTTGCAGACCAGAAGGCTGCAGGCGCCGGACGCGCGCGCCGCGCTTGAGGAGGCGGTGCGCCGGGTCGGCTCGATCGCCCTCGTGCACGAGACGCTCTCCCAGACGTCGGAGGAGACGGTGGACTTCGACGACATCGCCGGCCGCGTCGTCATGATGGCGGGCGAGGTGTCGGCGGCCGAGGCCGGGGTCACTCCGGCGCTGTCCGGCAGCTTCGGGCTGCTGCCGGGGTCGGTCGCGACCCCTCTTGCCCTCGTACTGACCGAACTTCTGCAGAACGCACTCCAGCATGGCCTGTGCCGGACGTCAGCCGGAACGCTCGCGGGGTCGCTCACCGTGCACGCCACGCGGCGTCCGCAACGGCTCATCGTCACGGTGACCGACAACGGCGCCGGGCTACCCGAGGGATTCGACCTTGACTCATCCACCAGCCTCGGCCTGCAGATCGTCCGCACGCTCGTGGTGGGCGAGCTAGGCGGTCGGCTGGAGATCACGCCGCGGGCCGCAGGCGGCACCACGGTCCTGGTCGATCTGCCGGTAGAGATGCCGCCCGGCGCTGCGCACTCCGCGGAGTAGTACATCCCCGCGTTGCCGCCAGGACGGTGCCGGCGGCCAGGAAGGCGCCAGCGGCCAGGACGGTGTCAGCCGGTGCGGTCGCAGGTTCAGGCGTGGGCGCGGGCCCAGACCCGGGTGTTCCGCCGCTTAAGCTCCCGCCGCTCGTCCTCGCTCAGCCCGCCCCAGACTCCTGCGTCCTGCCCGCTTTCCAGCGCCCACTGAAGGCAGGGTTCAAGCACGGGGCAGCGCCGACAGACGAGCTTGGCCTCCTCGATCTGGACCAGTGCGGGCCCCGTGTTCCCGATCGGGAAGAACAGCTCCGGGTCCTCGTCCTGGCAGGCGGCGTCGTGACGCCAGTCCATGAGGTCCACTCCTCTGTGAGGGCGGAGCCGTGGCCGCAGGCCCGTCACCTCAGTCGTGCTTGTGAATGATTTCACGAGCTAGGCCATACGCCAGGAAGGTAACGATCTTCCTAACTTGATATTAACTAGTCAACGGAGCTTGCGCCCCGGCCTGCTCCCAGGCGAGACCATCAGGACATGACCGTGAGGTCATGGCCCGAAGAGGCTGAGGCACGTGGCTGGCGCGCCGCCCCGGGAGCGATATAAGCCTCTCAAGCCGGCCGACCAATCGCAAGGGTCTTTGGCAAAGGTTCGGGCGGATTTCGGTGTCAGATGAATCACAGCTGTCAGATGAATCACAATTGCGGGCAAGAGTGGCGTCGCGGGCAGTCCGCTGCGCCGCCCGAGTGGGCGATCAGATGATTACCCGGAGTGCGTGCGGAACGGACCTGAACGTAACGCACTCGCGCTCGCCGACGTACTCACCGTCGACCTGGAACGCGACCGGCCGGCTGGCCCGGACCGTTAGCACGGCCTCGTCGTGCAGGGTGACGATGTGCCGCCCGCGGGGCGGGCGCTCGCCGCCGGACAGCATCTGACTCAGCGCCCTGAACGTGCCGAGCGTGCGGAGGCTGCGGAGAGCGAAGACGTCGAGGCCTGAGTCGAATCCCGCCTCCGGGTTGGTCTGGACGGCCCGGCGCCGCAGGTAGGTCCATGGCGCGGTGTTGGAGAAGATTCCCAGGAAGAACGGGCCTATCGGCGGTTCTCCCTCGCGTTCGATGGACAGCGCGGGATGGCGCCGGTCGGTGACCCGGTAGTACTGGCGCAGGGCCATCCTCATGTACAGCCCGGGGGTGGCCGGGCGGCCCTGCGCGCGCAGGGCTTCGACGAGGCGCACGACCTCGGCGTCCAGCCCGAGGCCCGCGTTGAAGGTGAAGCACCGGTCCCCGGCCAGGCCGAGGCCGATGGTGCGGTCCCGGCCTGCTGCCAGTCCGTTAAGGATCCGCCCCGTTGCCTCGACGGGGTCAGCGGGAAGTCCGAGGGCGCGGGTGAAGACGTTCGCGCTGCCACCCGGCAGCGGCGCGAACGCAGGCAAGCTGGCAGCCGTCCTGCGGTCGGTGTCGGCCAGGCCGGCCCCGACCATTCCGTTCACCGCCTCATTGACCGTGCCGTCGCCGCCAAGGGTGATCACCAGGCCGTCGCCGGCCCGGACCGCGGTACCCGCCAGCCTGGCCGCGTGACCCCGGTACCGTGTTTCCACGACCGTCAGTTCCACGGCGGACGCCAGCGCCCGGGTGATGACATCCCTGCCGAGCCGGGTCGTCGACGTGGCGTGTGGATTGACGATCAGGAGCGCGCGCACGCGCTCAGGGTAGCGATCTTCATGAGGAGTACGGAAATGCCGCAGAGCCCGGTGACGGTGCGAGCCGCCGCGGCCGTGCAGGCGGCCGAGGCGGCCGTCGTCTGCGTCGCGTCGGTACTTTCCGCCGTCGATACCGCTGCGGGGCGGTCTTACCAGACGGGCAGCGGCATCGCGCTGACCGTGATCGGCTTCGGCACGGCCGCTGCGCTCGGCTGGGTGGCCGTCGGTCTCGCCCGGGCCAGGCAGTGGAGCCGTACCCCGGCACTGCTGACCCAGCTCTTCACCGGCATCGTCGGCATCTACCTGGTCCAGGGCCACCGCTACGGCTGGGGCGTGCCGACTCTGGTGCTGGCCGCCGCGGGCTTTCTCGCCCTGCTCCTGCCACCGAGCCTGCGGACCCTGACCGGCGGGCGCCCCGCGCCCCCACCTGCCCCGCCGGGCCCGGCCGACGAGTCCCGGCCGGCTCGCTAGTCCTCCGTGGTCAGTCCCTCGCGCAGCTGCGTCAGCGTCCTGGCCAGCAGCCGGGAGACGTGCATCTGCGAGATGCCGAGCTCCGTCGCGATCTGCGACTGCGTCATGTTGCCGAAGAAGCGGAGCAGCAGGATCCTCTTCTCCCTGGGAGGCAGCCGCTCAAGCAACGGCTTGAGCGATTCCCGGTACTCGACGCCCTCAAGGGCCTCGTCGAGCATGCCCAAAGATTCGGCGACTGCGGGCGCGTCCTCGTCGCCGGAGTCGGGGGCGTCAAGCGACACCGTCGAGTAGGCGTTCGCTGACTCCAGGCCCTCGAGCACCTCCTCCTCCGTCATCTGCAGGTGAGCGGCGAGTTCCGCCACGGTCGGCGCGCGTCCCTGCCGCTGGGCGAGATCCCCGATGGCCTTCGTCAGCGCCAGCTTGAGTTCCTGCAGCCGCCGCGGGACCCGGACGGCCCAGCCCTTGTCGCGGAAATGCCGCTTGATCTCGCCGACGATGGTCGGCGTCGCGTAGGTGGAGAACTCCACCCCGCGGCCGAGGTCGAACCGGTCGATCGACTTGATCAGCCCGATCGTGGCCACTTGCGTCAGGTCATCGAGCCATTCGCCCCTGTTGCGGAATCTCCTGGCCAGGTACTCGACAAGCGGCAGGTGGATCTCGACCAGCTCGCCGCGGATCCGCAGCCGTTCGCCGTCCCCGTCCGGAAGCGCCGCCAGCTGCGCGAACAGGTCCCTGGCGTAGCTCCGCTCGCGGACCGCGTGGACCCTCGATGCGGCCGGCCCGCCCTGCCCGGCGACCTGCTCCCTGACGTCCCTGGCGCTGGCGGCATCGATGTCCGCCACCTCTGAGAAGACGAGCATCTCCGCGGACGCCGCCGCGTCGGCGTCGCCTCCCTGGCGCTCCCCGGCAGGCTCGGCCACCGGAACCTCGAACTCCTCGGTCAACCGAACCTCGATTTCCCCCGTCACACCGACCCCGATGGCTCGCGGCTCTTCTGCAGCACGATGGTGAGCCGGTTGCCCGGACCCACCCGCGCCTCGACGCTGCCGGCCAGCGCGCAGAGCACGGTCCAGGCGAAGGTGTCACTGGCGGGCGGCCGGGCGGCCTGGCTCAGTACCGACACCGAGATGGTCATCAGGTCTCGGCCGAGGGTGAAGGTGCACTCCAGGCTGGTGCCTGGCACGGCCTGGCTCAGCAGCATCGCGCATGCCTCGTCCACGGCGATGCGCAGATCCTCGATCTCGTCCAGGGTGAAGTCCAGGCGCGCTGCCAGCCCGGCCGTCGCGGTGCGCAGTACGGACAGGTAGGCGCCTTCGGCCGGCATGCAGACAGTGACCTGGTCGCGCGCCTCGCGACCGCCGGTCGGCTGCGGACGAGCGGCCGCGGCCGCGCCAGCCCGGCTCGTGCCAGGAGCGGGGTCTCCGGCACGAGCCGCGGCGCTGGCGGCCTGCCTGGTCGCCGATGCGGTCGTCTCTTCGGTCACGTCTGCCCTCCCACGACGCCGGCCGGCAACTGGTTGCGCAGACCGGTGGTTCCTGCTTGCAACCTACCGTCCGCGCGGCACTGCAATGACGCGCCGCGCGGCGCGAACGTCACGCTCAGTTAAGGGCCGCGCGGAGTGCGACCGCACGGCCCTTGACTGGCAGCAGGGTATCGGGCCACCGTGGCCTAGCCCTGCTTGGTCTCCCAGAAGATCTTCCCGATGTCGTCGATCTTGGCGAGCAGCTTGTCGGCCGTGGCCACTTCCGTGCTGCCCTTCGTGCCGCCCGCTCCCGCCAGCTTCGTTGCCTCGTTGAACAGCGTGTCGAGCTGCGGGTACTTTTCGAAGTGCGGGGGCTTGAAGTAGTCGGTCCACAGCACCCACAGGTGGTGCTTGACGAGCTCGGACCGCTCCTCCTTGATCTGCAGTGCGCGGGTGCGGAACGCTGGGTCCTCGTTCTGCTGGTACTTCTCGCAGATCGCGCGGACCGACTCCGCCTCGATCCGGGCCTGCGCCGGGTCGTAGACGCCGCAGGGGAGGTCGCAGTGCGCGTGCGCGATGGCCCGCGGCTCAAGAAGACGTGCGAGCAGCCTCATGAATCTCCTTCTCTCATGTCGGATCATGGATACCGGATTCCGACAGTACCCCGTGCCGGTGAGAGCAATCAGGGAGGGCCGGATGCGCTGGCCGCTATGGCGGGTCGCGGTGGCAGAGCGCTCGATGGAGCCCACGCTGCGGCCAGGCGACTGGCTGCTGGTCTGGCGCGGGCTGGCCTCGCTCCGCGCGGAGTCCGGCGGCGCGCGGGGGGAAGGCGGGCAGCGGGTGCGGGTTACGCCGGGCAAGGTCGTCGTCGCCAGGTACCCGGGTCGCCCCGGGATGCTGCTGGTGAAGCGCGCCGTCCGGCTGCAGGACGGCGGCTGGTGGCTGGCGTCCGACAACCCCGGCGCGGGCGCCGTCGACAGCCGGCGCTTCGGGCCGGTCCCGGCCGCGCTGATCGAGGGCCGCGTCGTCACGCGCTACTGGCCGGTGCGCCGGTGGCCGGCGCGCCGGCGCTGGCGGCCGAACCGGCGTTAGGCACGCGCTGGCCCCGTCTCCATGCGGGACGGGGCCAGCGCGTCTGGCTACTGCGGGGCCGACCGTGTCAGTGCCCGACCATGTCCGCCGGCCCTGATTGCCTGCTGACAAGCTCGAGCATCTCTTCGCTGGGCAGCCGGGCGGCCATCGCCCAGTAGTAGATGATCAGGCTGAAAACGGCCACGGTTAGCATGTCCCACCAGAACGGGATGTTGCCGGTGTTGACCGGCGCCGCGACGGCACCGCCGCTGAACTGGCCCTGCCAGGAGATGATGCCCATGCCGATCAGGTAGAACGGCAGCCACTGAGCCGACTTCCAGTCCAGCGGCGGTCGCTGCGAGTCGAACGCCATGCAGATGCCGATCAGCACGTAGCCGATCACGATGCAGACGCCGAGCTTCCAGATCGTCAGGATGCCCGTCCAGTAGATGATCAGGTTGGCGACGATGAACGCGACCGGCCCGAGCACCACGGCTCCCGGCATCCGGTACGGCCTGTCCGCGTCAGGTACCTGCCTGCGGAAGGCGCCCATGGCGAGCGGCGCTCCCGCGTACATCAGCACGCTCGCGCCAGTGACCAGGTTGACCAGCGAGTGCCAGCTCGGGAACGGCAGCAGGAACACCAGGCCGAACACGAACGCGAGGATCAGGC
>Ga0302326_10017314_pt1 | contig 15036 bp, 16 predicted proteins | sample Palsa_T0_3_FD_202264 | JGI IMG/M metagenome (GOLD analysis project Ga0302326, IMG submission 202264) | Peat permafrost microbial communities from Stordalen Mire near Abisko, Sweden - Palsa_T0_3 | ecosystem: Environmental > Terrestrial > Soil > Palsa > Peat permafrost | place: Sweden: Abisko... | reverse complement strand
TTGCAATGCACGGCGACCGTGCAAGCACCATTCGGCACCGACAACTTTGCCGTCTCGACCTATAGCGGGTTGAATGGGACCGGCAACGTGCTGTCGACCGGGCAAGTACAGGCGACGCTAACCAGCGGCGGGACGGAGCCCACGGTGCAGCTCTCGCTTAACGGAGTCCCCGCCAGCGTCTCACTCGTGCTCGGAACCGCCACACTTCCGGTCGGCTACGCCGGATCGACAAGTGTGATCGTGCAAGCGCAAGATGCGTCGGGAAATTTGATCATCGGACCGGGGCTGTTCTCGACGCCTATCACTCTTGCGATCAGCGGCGATACATACGGCACGCTTGCGCTTTCGACGCCGCAGGTAACCGCGCCGGGTCAGGTGGCGACACTCAGTTACAACGGCGGCACAAATGTCGGCGCGACCATCAAACCGAACTTCGCCGGTCCCGGCAGTACGTCGGGGGCGACCTTCAACGCGACCGGCGCGGTCATGAATCTCTTCCAATACGACGATGTGACCAACGGCATCACGCTTGAACCCTATGACGTAGCGCCGCTCTCGGGCGGCACAGCCGCAATTGCCACCGAGATTAACGAAGACGAAGGTCCGTCGAGCGGTATTGCGATTGCATCAACGACGGGCATCTCGAAGATCTTTGTCGGCGATACGAGCAACTATTACAGCCCGCCGGAGTCGGGCGAGACGTTTCCCGGCGTTACGGTTGTGCACGGGATGAGCCAAAGTATCACGGTCGAGTCGCTCGAGGAGGGCGCCTTCGACAACCTCGCTGCGTCAGGCAGCACCGTGTACTATTCAGGAAACACGAACGGATCGTCGTGTGGTGAAGAAGAGACCTTGTACACCGGCACGTTCGGTGTGCTGAATAGCAGTGCCGGCACAACGACCGAATACCCGCTGCTGGGTTACCCCGGGCCGATCCACGTCGACAGCGCGGGCGACGTGTGGTTCATCGAATACTCTGGACAGTGCGGTGAAAGTAACCTTATTCCGAGCGAGTATGCGATCGGAAAGTTCAACGGAACGACCGTCACCGAGACACCGTTTGCGTCGGTCTCGGGTTTGCCGGCACTCGACGCGGTCACGGATATGTCGATCAGCCCCGACGGGTCGACGATGTACATCGCCGACAATGACTATGAAGGCGTCTACAAGGTCTCGACCGGGTCGATGGCGCTCACCGCGTCCGTCGAATTAAATCTCACGTCCGACGTGCGCCCAATTGCCACGGGATCCGACAGTACGACGGCGTGGTTCGCGACGAATCAGACTAACTCGCATTACCCGTACGGATTCGTTCCGGGCTCGGCGACGTTCATGCAGAGCAATCTCGTCGAGAATGGGTTCCCAGTCACCGGTTTTGAAGCGAGCACGATGGCGTACGCCGACGGTAGCTTCTGGAGCGGTAGCAGTAACAGCAGTGCGGCCGGTATCGGACGTCTTTCGGGACTTTCAACGAACACGCCGGTCGCTGGGTATTTTCCCACCAGCGGCGACGGCGTCGAGATTCAAGGCATCGGCGGCGGCAACGGCTACGTGTGGTTCGTCGATTCGTGTCAAGGGACGATCTACTCGATGCAATACGGCGTTCCGAGCAGCGGAACGATCACATACATCGAAAGGCGCACCGGCGCGATCGCGTATCGGCCGAGGTCGATGATGCACGCACGCCCCGGACATCATCAGCAGCGCACGTCGAGATCTCGTGGGGTTGGCGCCCCGGCGAGTAATCGCGGTTCGGGTCCGGCCGTTTCGGGCCCGACCGTTTCGGGCCCGGCAAAACCGTAATGCACATCAAGGTGAATTGGTGGGCGATCCTCGTATCGGCGATCGCCCTCTTTCTCCTCGGATGGCTTTGGTACGACCTGCTCTTCGGAAAGCTCTGGTTAGCCGAGATTGCGCGCACCAACGGAGCAAGCGCGACGGGGCAAATGATGAGCGCCAGCCCCGTCTACCTCTTCTCGGTCGACTTCATCACCGCGTTTTTCCTCGCATACGGGGTCGCGATGCTGCTCAAATGGCGCGGACCCGTCGGTCCGCTCGAGGGCGCGTGGATCGGCTTCGCGTTTGGGCTCTTGATCTTTGGGACGATGACCTGGCTGGATTACGCCTACTCTGGCTGGGGCATCACCCTCGGCTTCATCAACGTTGGCTATGTCGCGATCGGCATGGCCATCCAAGGCGCGATCCTCGCCGCGTGGAGGCCCAAGTCGGCCTGAGCCCGTTCCAAAAATGAGATTACCTCTCATTTGAGAGGATGTCTCATTTTCCAGCCGGAAGCCCCTCGGCCATGACCCGCGCGCAGTTCTTTATCACGGTCACCGTCATGCTCGGCGTGTTTATGGCGATCGTCGATATGACGATCGTCAATGTCGCACTGCCCACGATTGCCGGTAATCTCGGCGCTTCGCTCGACGACGCGGCGTGGGTCGCGACCGGCTATATTCTCGCGGCCGTCCTCGTGATGCCGCTCAACGGCTGGCTCACCGCCTATCTCGGGCGCAAGAATTTCTACGCCGGCGCGATCGCGCTCTTCACGATTGCCTCGTTTATGTGCGGTATGTCGCGAAGTATCGTCACCCTCACGATCTTCCGCATGCTTCAGGGACTTGGTGGCGGCGTGCTGCAGCCGACGGCGCAGGCGATTCTGTTTGAAACATTCGGACCAAAGCGCTCCGGCGCGTCGATGGCAATCTTTGGCCTTGGCATCATGGCGGCGCCCGCGCTCGGTCCGGTGATGGGCGGCTACCTCGTCGACAATGCCTCGTGGCCGTTGATCTTTCTGATCAATGTACCGTTCGGGATTCTCACGTTTGCGATGGCCCTTGCGTTTATCCCGACGCCGCACTACATCGCGCGCGCTCGCCGCGAGATCGATTGGTTGGCGCTCGGATTGCTCGCACTCGGTTTAACGTCGCTGCAGTACGTGCTCGAACGCGGACAGCACGAGGACTGGTGGGATTCAACAACGATCGTGACGCTTGCGATCGTTTCCGTCGTTTCGCTCGTGATCTTCGGCGTTCTGACCGTGCGCGATCGTCATCCGGTGGTCAACCTGCGGGTTTTTCGCATCCCCAGCTTCAGCCTCGGCAACGTGATCTTGTTCGTCGTCGGCTTCGGGCTCTTCGGAAGCGAGTTGATCGTCCCGCTCTTTTTCCAGAGCATTCTCGGGATGACGGCGCTCGAATCCGGAAAGGCACTCATTCCGAACGCCATCGCCACGGCCGTGGCGATGATTATCACGAGCCGCATCGTCAACAAAGTTGACGCGCGCATCCTGCTCGTTACCGGTGCGCTGCTCGCCGCTTGGGCGAATTGGCAACTCGGTGGGCTCACCGAAAGCGCGGGAATGGAGAACACGTTCTGGCCGCGCGCGCTCATCGGCTTTGGGTTGGGTTTGCTGTTTATTCCGCTCACGCAATTGATGCTCTCAAAGGTTCCGCGCGAAGAACTCGCCGGCGCAACCGGCATCTCGCAACTCATCCGCCAACTTGGCGGGAGCCTCGGCATCGCAGTGATCACGACATTACTCACGCGCGAAACCGCGATCGCATGGTCGGAACTCGCCGGCGGCATTACGCGCTCGCACGGCGCATCGACGGCCACGCTCACGATGTTGCTCTCGCAAGCTGCTAGCGTCACGGCTTACGACTACGTTTTCCGCTTGAGCGCGCTACTCTTTATCGCAACGATTCCGCTTATCTTATTCGTGCGCCCGGGTACGGCAGCACAGGCGAGTGGCGCGGCGGAGCCCATGGCGCAGGCGGCGTAGTGGCGGGATTACGCGAGCGCAAGAAAGAGCGCATTCGCAACGCGATTCAGAAAGAGGCGCTGCGTCTCTTCACCGAGCAGGGCTTCGAACAAACGACCGTCGAGCAAGTCGCCGATGCCGCCGGAGTCTCGCCCGCCACGTTCTACCGATATTTCACTTCGAAAGAAGACTCGGTTGTCACCGACGGATTCGATCCGATCTTCGTCGCGTCGCTCGTCGACCGCCCGGCGGATGAACCGCTGATCGATTCGGTGCGCGCGACCATGACCGACGTAGTTGCGAAGCATCTTGCGCGCGATCGGGATCTGCTGATCGCACGCCATCGCCTGACGCGAGAAACGCCGGCCCTGCACGTCGCCTTCTTCGAAGAGCAGGAGCGCTCGCTCGAACTCTTCTCCGCATTGATCGCCCGGCACGTTCGCCGGCCGGTCGACGATCTGGATGTCCGCATTGCGTGCGGCGCCCTCGCCGGCGCGATGCATGAGGCCTTCGGGCTGTGGTTCGCCCAGGGTGCCGAGGGCGGTGAAGCACGAATCCGCGAGCTTCTCGAGCGTGCGATCTCGCGCTGCGCCAGCGCACTGGAATTTTCGAGCGGCGGAAGCTAATCATGACAGCGCCTGTCATATAAGGCGGCTATGCTTGGGGCAAGCCTCATCGAATCGACAAGGAGAGCCCAGTGAGCGTTCAATCAACGTCCGCCGCCGCAACCGCCATCGCCGGCACCGATCTCGTCGGCTGCACTGTTCCCGACCTGCAAAAATCGCTCGCGTTTTATCGCGACACCCTGGGCATGGAGCCCTCGGTCGTCAACGAGAGCGGCGCTGAGTTCCATCTCCCCGACGGCACGACGTTCGGTCTGTGGCAGCCGCCCGAGAGCGAGGACTTCGAGTACGGCTTCGCCGTCATGTTCACCGTCGCCGACGCCGCCGGCGCCGTCGCGGCGATCCGCGAACGCGGCGGCACCATCAGCGATCCGTTCGAATCGCCCGTCTGCTACATGGCGATAGGCAAGGATTCCGAAGGCAACGGCGTCATCGTGCACCAGAAAAAAGCGCGCGACGAACATCGGCCGTCCGGCCAACCGCGCACCTTAACCACGATCAACGGCATCGACATCGCCGGATTCTTCGCCTCGAATCCCGAGCGCGCGATCGCCTTTTATCGCGATACGCTCGGCTTGCGCCCCACCGAGATCACCCCGGGCCGCGGCTCGGAGTTCGAACTCGCCGACGGATCGACATTTGGAGTTTGGAGCATGCCGAACACGCCGCCGGGCGGATTCGTGATGTTCGCGGTCGACGATGTGCGCGCCAAGGCGGCGGAACTACGCAGCCGCGGCCTGCAACTCAGTGAGGTCCTCGAAACGCCGAATTGTTTCATGGCCTGGGGTCCCGATCCCGAAGGCAACAGCGTCATCATTCACCAACGAAAGGTGAATGGCTAACAATGCGGTTCTGGTAACGGGTGCGTCGACCGGCATCGGTCACGCCATCTCCGCGCTGCTTGCGCACAACGGTTACACCGTCTACGCAGGCGTGCGCAAAGAGGGCGATCGTGAGCGGCTCGAAGCCGAACACGAGCGCATCCGTCCAGTCATCCTCGACGTCACCGTGCCGGCCGACGTCACTCGAGCGGCGCAAACCGTGCGCGAAAATGGCGACACCCTCGTCGCTCTCGTGAATAATGCTGGTATCGCGGTCGCCGGACCACTCGAATTTCTTCCGATTGACGCGCTGCGTCATCAATTCGAAGTCAACGTCGTCGCGCCGATTGCGATGGCGCAAGCGGCGTTGCCGCTGCTGCGACAATCGCGCGGACGCATCATCAACGTCGGCTCCATCGCGGGACGTCTCTCGGCGCCGTTTGTCGGTCCGTACAGCGCATCGAAGGCCGCCATCGCGTCGCTCACCGACGCGCTGCGCCAAGAGCTCGCGCCGTTCGGCATCGCGGTTTCCTTGCTGGAATTCGCGTCGGTCAAAACGCCGATTTGGGCGAAAGGGCGGGCCGGACGCGATGCGCTCGTCGGCGCGATGCCTCCGCAGGCATTGACCTACTACGGAGCACTCACCGAGGCGGTTCTCGCGCAAACCAAAATCGAAGAGCGCGAAGGCATGGACCCAAACGTCATCGCGACGACGGTGCTGGCCGCGCTCCGTGCACCTAAACCGCGCGAACGTTACCTGATCGGAAGTAAAGCAAAGATGCAGGCTGTCGTTGCGCTGCTGCCGCCAAGCACGCGTGATAAGCTGGTCAAGAGCGCAATGAAACTTCCGTGATCGCCGTTCTGCTCGTTGCAGCTCTTGCGTGCGGATCATCGGCCAACCAGATGGAACTCAACGAATGTGCGGCCGACGCGCGCGAGCGCGCTAATGCGCAGGAGTTGTCAGCCTATCGTTCGGCCATGCAGCGCTATCATAACGATGCGATCCTTCACGAGAGTGAACTGCGCTGGCTGGCCGCGCGTGCCAACGCCTGCGATTTCGATGCGGCGCTGGTGAGCGGCGGCTCGATCGAACCGATGATTGAAGCGTTGTGCCTGGCGCATTCGGCGCAGGCGCGGGTGCGTGATATTGGGCTTTTCACCGGTCGACTCAATCTCGCCGCAGCTACTGCGTCACCGCAGGCGGTCTCCGAGCACGACCGCGTCTATGGGCGCCTCGAAGTCTTGCTCACGGCGGACCAGCGGACGTTGTTGACGGACTCGGAGGAGGCATGGCGCCGGTACCGCGACGAGGCTTGCGCGCGTGCAACCAACGACTGCGCGACCGCGCTCACGCTCACGCGCACCCAAGAGCTCAAGGACTCCTGGCTCGCCGAACCGTTCTGGTAAGCCCTACAGATACTGCTTGAAGAACGCGAGCACGCGGTCGTGCGCGTCGGCTGCGGACGCGGCGTTGTACTGCAGCGTGTAAATATTCCGATTGACCTTCACGTTGCGATTGGCTGTTGGGTCGTCGAATTTGTGATAGGTGTTGGGATAGACGTGAATCGTCCCCGTCGTTGCACCGGGATCGACGCTGCTCACGAAGCGTTCGCAGCCCTTCGCATCGGTCCAGTCGTCCGACGCGCCGATCAGCAGCAACAATGGATCGATCAGCGCGCTCGTCGGATTGTTATCACACTCTGAGGGATACAGCGCAACCGCGGCGGCGAAGCCATCGCTGGTGAACCCTGCGCGCGAGGCGAGGCCGGCGTTCTCCGTCCACAGCACCGAACCGCCGCCGTGTGAGAAGCCGATGATACCGATGTGCGCGCCGTCGACGTCGGACAGCGTGCGCATGTAGGCGAGACCACCGTACGCATCTAACGCGCGGGTCGACGGCGGAACATCGCGCGTCCCGCAGACCCTGCCCACGTGACGCGGCCCAAAGCTGTCGAGCGCCAGCGCGACATAGCCATTTTGCGCAAACCAATTTCCCCAAGCCGTAATGTCCGAATCGAGGCCGTCACAGGCGTGCATGATTATGACGCCCGGAACGCGAGCCGCTAATCCGGCCGGTTCGTAGAGCGTGCCGGTCAGGGTCACGCCGGGATCTTTGCTGGGAAAACTCACCGGCGAGAGTTGAATCTGCGCGGCCAGCAAGAGTGCGAGCACGTTCGCTAGCCTACGATGCCGTTCCGAAGATGCGCCGGTCGTCGGCGTCGATGATGTCGAGAATGTGCTCGAGCTCGGGGTGCGTGGCAACCGTGTACGCATACAGCTCGGCGAAGTACTCGGGATCGTGCGCGTGCTTTGGCTTGATTCGCTGTAGCGTCGCGTTGATGGCTGGATACTGCGAGGCGTCGGTACGCTCGCGCAGCCACGCCGCGATCTCATCCTCATCGGCAGCGCTCGCGACCGTAGCTTGCAAATCTTCAACGGTGATTCCCAAACGATCCAGCAGATACTGCGAAATGCCAGGCGTCTTACCGTTGATAAAATACTCTCCGGGATTGCCGCCGGGTAAAAGTCCGCGCAGCTTGTCGATCGTACGCGGCATCAGCATCAATCCATCGAGTTCGGCCAAGCACGAGCGCGGCGGCTGCCGCGTCAAATCGAGCGGTTCCATGCTGCGTGGTTCGACGGGGAGGGGCGCCGAACCGCCGAGAATGGGGCCAAATGCCCTTCGACTCCCTCACAGCCTACGTCGATGCGCTGCGGCGTGCCGGCGAAGTCCACACGATCTCCGCGACGGTCGATCCCCACCTCGAAATCGCCGAGATCACCGACCGTGTCGTCAAGGCCGGCGGCCCGGCACTGCTCTTCGAGGATGTCAAAGGCTCCGCGTTTCCCGTGCTCACCAATCAATTCGGGTCGCAGCGCCGCATGGCGATGGCCTTTGACGCAGCCAATCTCGATCAGGTCGCGGCGCGTCTGCGCGCGCTGCTCGATCTCTCGCCGCCGGGTGCATCGTGGGGCGAGAAATTCGATGCGCTCAAACGGTTTGCGCCGCTTGCAAACGCGATTCCCAAGACGGTGCGTGATGCTCCCTGCCAAGAGGTCGTGATCCGCAACCCCGACTTGCGCAAATTGCCCGTGCTTACCACCTGGCCGCTCGATGGCGGTCCGTTTATCACGCTGCCGCTGGTGATCACAAACGACCCGCGCACTGGCCGCCCCAACGTCGGCATGTATCGCATGCAAGTGTACAGCGAGCGCGAGACCGGCATGCATTGGCAGCGGCACAAACAAGGGCGCACGCACGCCGATGCGTGGGGAGACAAGATTCCGATCGCCGTTGCAATCGGCAGCGACCCTGTCTTGACGTATGCGGCGACCGCGCCGCTGCCGCCGGTACTCGATGAGTTCGCGTTCGCCGGACTCTTGCGCGGCAAACCGATCGAGCTAGTCAAAGCCCGAACCAACGACGTGAAAGTCCCGGCAAGTGCGGAGTTTATACTCGAAGGCTACGTCGACAATACCGACCTGCGCACCGAAGGGCCGTTCGGCGATCACACCGGCGTCTACAGTTTGGCCGACACGTATCCAACCTTCCATGTGACGTGCATCACGCATCGGCGTAATCCGATCTATCCGGCGACGGTCGTCGGTAAACCGCCCATGGAGGATGCGTGGCTGGGGAAGGCGACGGAACGCATCTTTTTGCCGCTGCTGCAGATGGTGCTGCCGGAAGTCGTCGACATGAATTTGCCGGTCGAGGGCGGCTTCCAGAATCTCGCGATCGTGTCGATTCGCAAGCAATATCCAGGTCACGCAAAAAAAGTGATGAACGCGCTGTGGGGCCTCGGCCACATGATGATGCTGACACGCGTGCTGCTGATCGTCGATGACGATATCGACGTGCAGGATGTACGCAGCGTCGCCTGGTTCACGCTCAACAACCTCGCGCCCGATCGCGACGTGGTGATGATGCCGGGTCCGGTGGACGATCTCGACCACGGTTCGTATACGATCGCGTATGGCACGAAAGTTGGTATCGACGCCACGCGCAAGAGCGCGGCCGAAGGCTACACGCGCGAATGGCCACCCGACATTGTAATGGACAAATCCACCAAAGAGCGCGTGAGCAAGCGCTGGCGCGAGTATGGGCTCGACCGCATCGCGCAATCGCTGGTTCCCGATGCGTGGTCGGGCCAAGGTCCACAAGCGTTTCGTCGCGCGCTGCGAGATCAGCGTGATTAGCCCCTCGGCAGGCTCAGGACTTCGGCTCTTCTTACGCGAGATACGCATCGAACACTCGCTCTTTGCGCTGCCCTTCGCCTACGTCGGCGCCGTGCTCGGCGCGCGCGGTTTGCCGAGTTGGTGGGCACTCCTGTGGATCACACTAGCGGTGATGGGTGCGCGAACCGCAGCCATGGCCGCCAACCGCTATTTCGACCGCGAGATCGACGCGCGCAATCCGCGTACCGCGCGACGCGCGCTCGCAACCGGTGCACTCTCGCCGGCAGTGATGCTCTGGGCTATTGCGTTCGGCCTCATCCTATTGCTGATCTCGGCGTGGATGCTCAACCCACTTTGCGTCAAGCTGCTACCGATCGCCGCCATCGGCGTGCTGGTCTATCCATTGTGCAAGCGCTTCACGTGGCTCGTGCACTTCGTTCTGGGCGCGGTCGACGGTCTCGCTCCGCTCGGCGCCTACATCGGCGTGACCGGCACGGTGAGCGCCAGCGCGCTGTTGCTCTTTGTCGCGGTGACGGTCTGGGTCGCGGGCTTCGACATCGCCTACGCGCTCATGGATCTGCCGACCGATCGCGAGCAACGCATCAACTCCGTTCCGGTACGCTTCGGCGAGAGCGCCGGCCGCTGGCTTCCGATCGCCTTGCACGCCGTGATGGCCGCCCTGCTGGCGCTCGCCGGTTTGCTCGGCGGGGCCGGCTGGCTCTACTACGCCGGGGTCGTGGCGGCGATCGCGCTGACGGTCTATGAAAATCGGCTCTACGGCCGCTCGGAGAACGTTTTTGTGTTGAACGAACGTATCTTTACCGGGAACATGGCGTTCTCGGTGGTCTTTTTGGCCGCTACGCTCGGAGGCTACCTCATTCACTAATGCAACGCGCGACGTTTCTACAGGGCTTGCTCGCCACAACCACCGTAACGCCGGGATCGCCGTTGCAGCAACCGGTGTTGCAACAGCTCACGATTGGCGTCAACGTGCCGCTCTCCGGAAATTACGCGAACTACGGGCGCGAGATCGTCAAAGGCGTGACCGCCGCGATCAATGAGACCAACAAATTCAACGCCACGCTGACCAAGGCGTACGGCATTCGCTTCTTCGACGATCAAAACTCCGGCGCCATCGCCACTTCGAACGTGCTGGTCGCCGCCGCCGATCCGAGTATCGTCGGGATGGTCGGCAACCTGACGCTCGACGTCACCATGACCACGCTCCCGCAGTACGCGAACGCGGGCTTCGCCATCGTCGTGCCTTGCGTCACCGCCGACAAACTCACGCAGCAGGGATATCACAATCTCTACCGCCTGCCGGCGAATGACTCGTCCGAGGGGCGTCTCTTCGCCAGCGCGGTGCTGCATGGCAAATCGTCGATGAACGTGCTCGGCGTCATCGTCGACGGCGATTACGGGCTCGAAGTCGCGCGCGCGTTCGTCGCCCAGGCGAAGGCCGACAAGCACTCCGCCGATCTGCTCACGCTGGAATCGAATGCCGACGTCGCCGATTCCGCCGCGATCATTGCGCGCCATACACCGGGTTTTCTCTTCCTCGCTGGAAAGCCGGAGAAACTCGGCCCGATCGCGGTGGCCTTGCGCGCCGGCGGATACACCGGGCAATTCGCCTTGAGCGACAGCTTTTATACAGTCGACGTCCCGAAGACGTACGGCAAGGACCTCAATGGAGCGCTCGTCGCTTCGGCGTTGCCGCCGCTCGAGCGCGTTCCCTCGGTCGTTGTGTACCTTCAGGATTTCCGCAACGACGTCGGCGCGGTGACCGCCTTCTCAGCTTATGGTTATGCCGCAGCGCAACTCTTGATTCTGGCCTCGCAGCGATCGAACGTGACCAACCGTTATCAACTTCTCCAGCAGCTGCAGCAGGGCGGGACCTACGGGCTCATGGTCGGACAGTATTCGTTCAACTACGCGGGCGACGCGACGTTACCAAACGTCTATCTCTTCACGCTGAACGCTGACGGCTTCACGTTTTTCCGCCCTGCCTTCGAGAACGGTTTCGTCGCCTGAGACGGTTCGGCCGTCCTTCGGACGGTCGCGCATCCTGCGCTCCGAACCTTCAGCCGCATCGTGCGGCTAGCCTCTCACGCTTCGCGGCGCGAGTACGCATCTTCAGAGATAATGCGAACTCGATGCGGCGGCGGCTCTTTTGCTTGCGGCGGCGTATCGACGTCTTCGACGGCGAAGCCGAAGCGTATCCGCCACGAGCCGATTGTTATCGAGAAGTTCGTACCAAGGATCTCCATGGCGTTACGCCTCCACCCGGCGCCACTGCGCGATGGCGAGTGCGCCGTAGATTAGCATGAGTCCCGTAATAATCGCAGCATTCAATGAAAAGGTCAGACCGTTGTCGCTTGTGGCCGTGGATCCCATCATCCGGACCTGCATGTAGCTCAGCGGAATGATGCTCGCCACGGCACGAAAGATTACGTGGAATGTTTGGCCGACGACCGTTCCGCCGAGCGGGATGTGGCTCAGTCCGATTGTTACGAACGCTATCGGCCACGCGAAACCGACGACGGCGCCCGCTCCGCGTTGCATCGAGGCCGTTGCGGCACAGAGCGCCGCGTACCAGGAGAAGGGTAGAACGATCAAGAGCAGTGTGAGCGGACCGGCGACCTCGCTGAAATCGAAGTGTGGAACCTCGAACATTGCCTGACAGATGACCGCCGCAACAATGGTCATCGCACCGGCGAGTGCGATGCCCGCGAAATCGGCGCCGATCACACCCAGTGCATAACGGATCCGCGTGACGGGCTTGAGCATGGCGATCTCCAGATGCCCTTGCTCGCAGGCGAACGGCGCACCCAGGCACGTCGCCAAAATCAGGCCTGCAAAACTGGCGATGAAGAGAAAGATTACCACGTTCACCGGGCCGTCAGTATCCACCGTGATCGTTTCGATTCCGTTGGAAACCGTAGTGTTGGCCCGGAAGCTTCCCACGTGAGCCGCATGAGTCGAGGGTTTGTGGGACTTCGAGGGCTCGACGATGTGGATGATGCGGCCGCCGTCCGGCTTCTCATCGATGGTGATGGTCGTGCTGTCGCTCGGGCTCACGATCGTTGTGCGATTGAGGCCGTCGACCACCGAATGAGAGATCTTGGTTCCGGGCTCCTTGCTCACGCGATCGATGAGATACTGGTCGTGGTTGAGCTGCGAGGAGAGCGAGACGCGCACGATCAGCGCGATCACGATCAGGACACCCAGGACGATCGCATAGATGCGCAAGGCATTGCGAACGCGCAGCCATTCGACGTAATTCATGAGCTAACGTCCCTCCACGACGTCGGCGGTCGCGTCGGCAGGCGAAACCGCGTACAGGAAAATGTCTTCAAGATTCAGGTCCACGATACGCAGGCCCGATGCGCCGAGCGCTTCAAATTTGGCGAGCACATCCGAGGCATCATGTAGGGTGAGTGCCCGGACGATGCGGCCGGTGCGGTCGAGGCGCAAAATCCGCGGATCGCCGACGAGACCGTTGAGCGCAAAGTTCTCGCTGGGAAGAATCGCTTCGACGATCTTGCGATCGGCTTTGAGGTCGTCGACGGCACCTTCGAGCGCGAGCCGGCCGCGATCGATCACGGCGATTCGCTCGGCGGCACGTTCCACTTGACCGATCTGATGCGATGAGAAGATCACCGTCGCGCCGCGCGCCGATTCGTTGATGATCAGATTGAGCACGTGGCGTTGGTTGATCGGATCCAGGCCGCTCGTTGGTTCGTCGAAGATGAGAATGTCCGACTCTCGAGCGATCGCGAGCGCGACCATCGTCGCGGTGCGCATCCCTTTGGAGAGCGCGCGCGCCTTCTTGCGGAGATCGATGCCGAATTGGGCCAGCAGCTCGTGAGCCCGCGGGACCGAAAATCCGCGATACGCGCGGCGCTGCATCTCCACATGCTCGGCGACCGTCATCCATTCATAGAGCACGCTGCGTTCTGGGACGTAAGCAATGCGTTCGAACGTTTCGGGCACGAGCGGTGCACCGTCGTACAAAACGCTCCCCGACGTCGCGCGTGCAAGATCCAACATGCATTTGAAGGTCGTCGTCTTGCCGGCGCCATTGGGGCCAAGCAGACCGAAGACACACGCCTCCGGGATCTCAAAACTCAGATCGTCGACGGCGACATACGGGCCGTAGGTCTTGCGCAAATTTTTGATGCTGATTGTGCTCATGCGTCCTCCCGGAACCACCGGTCGATTGCGGCGCTTGCTAGTTTTCGGATCTCCTCGGCGCTCAAGCCGATCGACTTGGCTTCGCGGACGGCGCCCTCGAAGGCGTCCCGCGCCACATCCGTCGCCGCAGCTTTGGTCGTCTCGGCCACGCCGTTCCCGCGAACGAACGATCCACGACCCGCGGCCGTCTCGATCACGCCGTCCCGCTCGAGTTCGCGGTAGGCCTTCGCAACGGTGTTGGGGTTGATCGTGAGATCGAGGGCGAGCTGTTTGACCGTCGGTAGCTGTTCACCGGCTACGAGAACGCCCAAGGCGACCGAGCGTTTGACCTGATCGATCACCTGTAGGTAGATGGGCACCCCGCTGCGCGGGTCAACCGTTAAAACGACCGGCATCGCGGGTTAGAGCTTCGGGCCCCAGCCTTGGAAGAGCGGGCTCGACATACGCTGCGGCTGGCAGACGCGTGATTCGCGAAGGTCTTCGGGGTGATTGATGAAGCGTGTCATTTCTGTTCCTCTGTTTTGGAGTCTAGTACTACTGTGCTGTCGTACTAGTACACTAGTACAATAGGACAGTAAGTCGCGCTTGTCAAGATGGTCCGGCCGATTTTTTCAAAATCGGTCGCGCCTCGTGCGCTCCGGACCTTCATCCGCCTCGTGCGGATCCCCCGAAGCCTTGTGCGAGCCGCGAGCGTCGAAGCGAGCCCGAGTGTCGAGCCGGGCCTGGGTGCCAGGGATGTCGCGCCCCACGTCTTCCAAGTGCGGGACGCTTCGATCGGGGGTGCCGGTATAGGTACATATTCTTGGAGGTCAGGGGTTTTCACGGATGATCTAGGCGGGCCATCGGGGCTAGGATGAGCTCACCCAGGGACGCTTACGGAGAGAACCGCCAATGCGCAACCAGGCGCTGATCTGGAACACCGATACTACACTGCGGGTCACGTCGCTTACGGCTCGGCTGCGCGGCATCGCGGGGATCGGCGAGCGCAAGAACGGCCTCCACGTGAGCGATCTCTGGGACGGCCAAGATCCTTTCCCGATTCTGGCTCACCAGTGGGCCCTCGCGGGCGAGACACTCGCGTTCGAGGCCCGTATCCACGGAACGCATTTAGCGTTCGAAGTGGAGCCTCTCCTCGATCCCGAAGGCGCCGTCGCGGGCGTCACCGGGCGCGCGGTCGAGATCGCGGACGCGAGCAGCTCGCTCGCGGCCGCGTATCCGCAGGCCGAGCGCGCCGCGGGCCTGGGTACTTGGCATGAAGATCTGCGAACCGGAACGTTTTCCATTTCGCATGGCCTGGCAAATCTGCTGGGTCTTCCATATGAAACGACGCAGCTAAGCCTACGCAGCTTCGATCATCCTGCTGAACGCGAGCAAATCACGCGCACGCTCGCGGAGCGGGAGAACGAATTCAACTACACCTGCGATCATCGCATTCTGTGCCAGGGCGGGCGTG
>Ga0302326_10017312_pt1 | contig 15038 bp, 11 predicted proteins | sample Palsa_T0_3_FD_202264 | JGI IMG/M metagenome (GOLD analysis project Ga0302326, IMG submission 202264) | Peat permafrost microbial communities from Stordalen Mire near Abisko, Sweden - Palsa_T0_3 | ecosystem: Environmental > Terrestrial > Soil > Palsa > Peat permafrost | place: Sweden: Abisko... | reverse complement strand
TCCGCGACGATCGGCACCTGCACCCGCGGCAGAATCTCCCGCAAGGCGTCGGTGTCCTTCCGCTCCGGCACCGCGACGCGCACCAGGTCCGCGCCCGCTGCCGCCAGCTTATGAATTTCCGCGACGCACGCTTCGATGTCGTAGGTATATCCAGCCGTCATTGACTGGACCGAGACCGGCGCATCCCCGCCGATCGCGACAAATCCATGCGCTGCATCCCCAACCAGTACCTTCCGTGTAGGCCGGCGTTCAATCATGAGGCGTTCTCCTGCCACGAATTTACCGTCAATTCACGTTAAAAGCGACGGGAGGGAGAGAAGATTGAAGAGCCGCGAAGGAAATGCGAAGGAGGAGCGAGGGCTCAGAAGCAATGCCCGGCGACAAGTCGCTCGGCTCCGCGCTGGCGCGACTCCGGCGCCCCCTTTGAACCCGGGCGCGCGTCGCTCCAAGCGGTGCGGTACGTTGTTCTCGAGGGGGGCGCGGTCCGTCGCGCCAGCGCGGAGCCGAGCGACTTGTCGCCGGGCATTGCTTCCAGTGTCATGCGATGATCGGCTTCTGGACGACGCCCGACACGTCGGTCAAACGAAAATCTCTTCCGGCGTACCGGTAGGTGAGCTTTTCGTGATCGAGCCCCATGAGGGCGAGAATCGTGGCGTGAAGGTCGTGAATGTGCATGGAGTTCTCCACGGCCTTGTAGCCGTAATCGTCGGTGGCGCCGTAGTTGATTCCGCCTTTGACGCCGCCACCGGCCATCCACATGCTGAATCCCTTATTGTTGTGGTCGCGCCCGTCGCCGTTTTGGGCGTGGGGGGTTCGGCCGAATTCGCCGCCCCAAATCACCAGCGTGTCGTCGAGCATGCGGCGCTGCTTCAGATCGGCCAGCAGTGCCGCGATTGGCTGATCGACCGCCAGCGCATTGGCGGCATGTTTCTCGCGGAGCTGATTGTGCTGGTCCCACCCGGCGTGGGCGACTTCGATGAATCGGACGCCCGACTCGGCGAAGCGTCGAGCCAGGAGGCACTGCCGTCCGAACTGGTTCGTCGGCTTGCCTTCGCCGATGCCGTACATCTCAAGCGTCGCTTGTGATTCTTTAGTGGTGTCCATCACGGTCGGCACCGTCGTCTGCATGCGGAAGCCCAGCTCGTACGATGCGATGACGCCCTCGATCTGGGCATTTTCACCGGAGCGTTTGAGCAGGTCGTGATTCATCGCCTGGATCAGGTCAAGCTGCTTGCGCTGCATGCCCGGCGGAACGCGCGTGGTCACGTTGGGAATCAGCGATCCATCGCCGGCGACGCGCGTTCCCTCGAACGCGGCGGGGAGGAATCCGCTGCCGTAGTTTTGCGCTCCGCCGACACCCGGCGGGGGATTGATCGTGATGAATCCCGGCAGATTCTGGTTGACGGTTCCCAAGCCATAAAGCACCCACGCTCCCATCGACGGCCGAACGAAGCGCGCGGTTCCGGTGTGGAGCTGAATCGTCGCCTGCGGGTGGGCGGGGTTGTCGGTGTACATCCCGTTGAGGATGCACATGTCGTCGGCATGCCGTGCCACGCTGGGAAACAGCTCGGAAATATAGAGCCCGCTGTTGCCCGAGCGGTCGAATTTCCACTGCGAGCCGAGCAGCGTTCCTTTCAGCCCCGGCTTGCCGGTGTCGGCGGTCAGCTTCGGCTTGTAATCAAACGTATCGACGTGCGAAGGCGCGCCCTGCATGAACAGGAAAATGACGCGTTTCGCCTTGGCGGGAAACTGCGGCGGCTTGGGCGCAACCGGGTTCACGAAGGTGGACCCGTCGGTCTCCGCGGCCTTGGCGCACAGCCCGGCCAGCGCGAGATATCCAAAGCCGCAGGCGCCGCTGAGCAGCATCTGACGGCGGGAAAATGCGGGAAGTTGCGGCAAAAGCATGGCAGACCTCTTGTTTTCAATTGACATAGCGGAACTCGGCCGATGCAAACAACGCCTGACAGAAGGCAGCCAACCCATCATGCAAGGAGCTGCTTGGTCCAGCGCGATCGTCCCTGGCGAATGATCTGATGAAAGCAATTGCGCGGGAATGCTCCGAACTGTTCGCCTGCCGGCCGAGGGCCAAGCGGTAGGCAAGCTCGACTTCTCCGCCGAGCCCCGCGCGACTCTCCCGTTCCACGCGCCCCGCCAACTGGCCGGCTTCAGTGAGCACGAACGGACTGTTCATCATGAAAAGAGCCTGTGGCGCGACGGTGGTCACTTCGCGGTCGCCGGTGACAAAATCCGGATCGGCGGTGTCGAAGGTGTCGAGCACCTCCGGCAGGGCGGCTCGGTAGATCGGCATATAAATGCTTCGGTAACCGCCCACGTCGCCGAGTTCCAGGCCGCCCTTGCGCAGGGAGCGAAGGATCTGGCCCGGCGGGACGGCCAGAATCACCGAGCCGTCCATCGGCGACGAATTAAGATCGCCGGCCGAGGCGAGAATCGAGTCGCGGATGCCCTCGGCTTCAAGCCGGCGCTGATTTTGCCGCCACAGCAGCCGATTGTCCGGGTCGACGGCAAACTTGTCCGCATCCTGCGTACTGGCCTGACGATAGGTTGAACTCAGCATGATCTGGCGGATCATCTTCTTCATCGACCAGCCGTTTTTCATGAAATCCGAGGCGAGATAGTCGAGCAGTTCCGGGTTGTCCGGCTGCTCGCCGCTCATGCCGAAGTTGTCCACGCTGCGGACGATTCCCTCGCCAAACAGATGTCGCCAGATGCGATTGACGATCACGCGCGGGGTGAGCGGGTTATCTTCCCGGGTGATCCACTCGGCCAATTCAAGCCGCCCGCTGTGACTGGGATTGATCGTGGTCGGCGTCGTCGCCATGCACGGAATCGTGAGGAAGCCTCGATTGGCCACCGGACCGACGTTGTCCAGATCGCCGCGAATCAGCACGGTCGTGTCGGATGGATACATCACGTCTTTCACGCCCATCGCCAGCGGTTGTTCCTTGATCGGAGTAAACAATCCCGCGTACTGCGCGCCCTTTGCGCCTGCCTGCTGATTCTGAAAGCGCCGCGGCCGGGCAACCGGCGGGTCGTCGTCGGCGGCGCTGGCCACGCCAGCGCGGTAACCGCTCAGCGGGAGCAGGAAATCGTTATCGAATTGTTGCCCGATCATTTTCAGTCGGACGCGTTGCAGCCCGGTGAACGTCTGCGTGCTCCGGAAAATGCCGGCCAGGCCGTAATATTCTTTAGTTGGGATCGGATCGAATTTGTGATCGTGGCAGCGAGCGCAGCTGATCGTGGTCGCCAGGATCGCCCGGCCGGTCACGTCGATCTGCTCATCCACGTTGTTCATCAGAAACTGCTGCGGGTTTTTCTCATTGAAATCTTTGGGCCCCAGTGCGAGGAAGCCGGTGGCGATCGTCAGCTGGTCACGCTCGGAGGGGGAGGCCGCCGGCAATTGATCGCCGGCGAGCTGCTCGGTCAGAAATCGGTTGTAGGGCTTGTCGCTGTTGAAGGCGGCGACGACGTAGTCGCGATACCGCCAAGCGTAATAGTAAGGGAGATTGCGCGTCATCCCCGTCGATTCCGCGTAGCGGGCCACGTCGAGCCAATGCCGGCCCCAGCGCTCGCCAAAGTGCGGCGAAGCCAGCAGCCGGTCCACCACCTTCTCGAACGCCCTGGGCGAAAGATCGCGCACAAATGCGTCCACTTCCTGCGGGGTAGGCGGGATGCCGATCAGATCAAACGTCGCCCGGCGAATCAGCGTGATTTTGTCCGCATCGGCTGATGGATGCAGATCTTTTTCTTCCAGCTTCGCCAGGACGTAGCGATCGAGATCGTCCCGCGCCCAGGCCTGATCGGGCCCGGTTGGCGCGATCCCCGTCTTGATCGGCTGCCACGACCAAAGCTGCTTGCGCAGCCGAGGGTACTCGGCCGTCGGATCGTGCATGGGCGCCCCCGGCCCCGTCGCGGGCTGTCCGGGCGCGGCAGCAATCTCTTTTGGCCCCGGCGCGCCCATCTTCACCCAATTCACGATGACCGCGACCTGCGCTTCCGACAGCGCCTGCTTCGGCGGCATCTGCGTGTCTTTATCCTCCCGGCGGATGGCGCTGATCAACGGGCTGTGGTCCGGATCTCCCGGGATAATCACCGGCCCATCCTGTCCCCCTTTGAGAATCGTCGAAACGCTGTCGAGGTAGAGATCGCCCCGCACCTTGGTAGCGGAATTGGAATGGCACCGGTAACAGTTGTCCGCCAGCACCGGCCGCACGTTCTTCTCGAAATACTCAACACCCGCCGGATTCGCATCAGCCGCCCGAATCGTTCGCTGCGTCACGGCGGCGAGGAACAGGACCGATAAGACGAGGGGGCGCATTTTCATGGTAAAAGCGTATGGTCGAACTCACCCATCTCCGACAGTTCAACGTTCGCCCCTACAGTTTATTGTCTGAATTGAGAAACGATACGTCGAAGAACTATCAATTCATCGGCCGTTCACGCCCAAAGGTCAATGCCGCCGCCGCAACCGCGCGGTCAATAACTCCAGCTCTCAGTTGGGATTGCGCCGTGTGGCCGACGAGCATGCTCGCCGCGTCCCCCGCATCAAGCCGACCGATAATACAAGAACAGCACCGCAAACCCCGCTGCCGCCGCGAGGCACGCCAAACCAAACCACGGCACGCGCGCTCGCCTGCGGCGATACGTCAAAACACCATGTTTATCCTGCGGCATTGGCTGTGTCCCGAGAACCGGCGATTTGAAGCCAATAACCTTACCAGATCGCCTCTTCCGGAGGAATCGGTGCGACCCCTATTTTCAAGGCGTTCATTCCTCTTCACGGACAAATCCTGCTGGGGCGATCGGCCTGTTTGCGTCAGCGGGGAGGTGGGGGCTTCATGCCGGCAACTGCGAGCGGAGTTTCTCTTCGAGTTCGCCGTATCCAAAGCAGCCCTTAATCCAATAGTCTTGCGCTCCCGCGTCCATCGCCTGCGCTCGCCATTCGTCATCGTCCAAAGCGCTGTAGATCACCACGGGCACCTGGGCGGTCCTGGCGTCGGTGCGGATACGCCGCAACAGGTCCAGGCCGTTTACCTGCGGCATCATCACGTCGAGGATCACCAGATCCGGCAAGCCCCCGCTTAATTGCTCCAGTGCGGCTAGGCCACTCGTGACGAACCTCACCTGATAGCCAAACGTCCGCAGGATGGCTGAGAACGATTCCGCGGCGAGTTGGTCGTCATCGACGACGAGGATATTGGGCATGGAGGTTCCTCCAGAAAAGGCAGATTGCCACCGCAACTGTTTCCCGGCTGGATCCCTCTTACGAACCACTGAGGCGCCAAATCGTGTTCAGTGATCCCGTCCCGAGTTACACATCAGGCAGAGAACCTCCGCCGGCTGCGGCGGAGCGGCTCGGCGGGACGGGACGTATGGGCGCGGGAGCCACCTTCATTGCGTTGCTGATCCGATGCGAAATGGCGCGAGCGACTGAGGGCATGGCTACCTCCGCGGTAGGTCAATGCAACCGAGGCAACCGAACATATCATTTTATGCCGGCGAGATCACGACTTGTCAAACGCATTTTCTTACAACTCCGCCGGTACCACGAACGGGGCGCGGTACTCCCTGGTCAGCATCGCATTGGCAGTGGCATTGCCGCCGAAGAAGTTTTCCGCTTTGGGATCGAAGGCGAGCGCGGGCCCGGACTGGCAATGGAGGTCTTTGAGTTGGAGGGCGTTGTCCTCGAGGTGTTTCTCGAAACGCTTGAGCGATTCGGTCATTGGCTCGATGTCGGCCAGCGACTTGCTGACCGCTTCGAAGGTTTCGGGGGAGCCGAGGCGGTAGGAGATGTTTCCGAGGTGGCAAAGGGCGCTGGAGTAATGACCTTCGAGGACGGGGGCGCGAAGGTCGGCTTGTTTGCCGCTGCGGACGGCGGAGGTGAAGTTGCTGAAGTGATTCATGTCGCCCCCCTTGAACTTGCTGACGAGTTTGCCGTTCTTGTCGAGATGGATGACGTTGGTATTGAAGCCGAACGCGACCATCCCTTCGGTCCCGTAGACGATGTTGCCGACCATCACGCCGTTCAGCGGCTTAGTCTTGAGCCCGCGCACTTCGAAAAGCATCTGCGGGCCGCCGAAGTCGTAGAAGGCGAGCTGCGTATTGGGGGTTTCGCCGTCGTCCACGTATCCGAACCGTCCGCCGATCGAGAGGGCCGAGGTGGGGAGGGTCAGGTCGCCCAATGCCCAGCGGGCGACGTCCATTTGGTGAATACCCTGGTTGCCAAGGTCGCCATTGCCGTAGGTCCAGTTCCAATGCCAGTTGTACAGAAAGCGATTCTGGTTGAATGGACGAACGGGCGCGGGGCCTTGCCAGATGTCGTAGTCGACGCTGGCGGGGGCGGTGCTGTCATCGAAATGCCCAATACTGTCCCGCCGCTTGTAGCAAAGGGCGCGGGAGAGGAGCACCTTGCCGATCTTCCCGTCGGCGATGAACTGGATCGCCTCACGGACGGCGCGATTGGATCGTGACTGGGTGCCAGCCTGGCAGACTCGGCCATATTTCAGACGCGCCTGTTCAAGCCGGCGGCCTTCGGAAACGTTATGACTCACCGGCTTCTCGACGTAGACGTCTTTCCCGGCCTGCATCGCCCAGATCCCGGCAAGGGTGTGCCAGTGATTGGGAGTGGCGATGGAGACAGCGTCCACGTCCTTATCCTCGAGCAGTTTGCGGATGTCCTGATACTGCTTGGCCGGATCCCGGCCGTGATCCTTCAGTAACTGCTGGGCCTTGGCGAATAAATCTTCATCGACATCACACAAGGCGACGATATCGACGCTCTCGTCGCTCACAAAGGATTCGATGTGCGTTAGCCCGCGGTTGTGGAGCCCGATGACGGCGATGCCCACGCGCTCGTTGGCCGAGCCGCGCCCCGGGGAAGCGGGCGCCGGGGTTGCATCGCCTTCCACGAATGGAACCGAGCCGGCGGCGGCAAGGCCGGCGGCGGCGGTCAAGAGAGTCTGCTCCAGAAACGATCGGCGGGTCATTTTCGACATGGGCTTTCCTCCAGGGATCGCGGATTCGCCGGGGACTGTTAGAAGTATGATCCTCGCGCCTTGGCGTTGCAATGCGATTGGAATTTTCCAGTGAGGGAGCATTGGGATTTCACGAGAGGTCCTTGCGCATCATGATCTCGCGCCCCACGATGAGAAGCATGATTGACCAACCCGCGGTGTAGAGTGCCAGGTGCAGCAGAGCGGGCAGACGCGCTTTCTCCTTTGGCTCCCAGCGAAAGTGCAGAAGATCGGGAACGAGGTAGTGGGCGCCCTCGATCAACATCGCCCTTGGGGGGGAGAAACCTGCCCAGGCAATGACGGGCATGGCGCAAACCGCAAATCCGATCAGGCAAATCGCCGCAACCAGCACCATACCCGGCACTTCTCCCGCGGCGACAGACGCGATGCAGCAGAGCGCATTGAGCAAAATCAGGAACAGGGCCATGCGGCCGGTGGCAAAGGCGAGCGCTGCCGACGGCGGCTGTCCCTTGATGAGAAGGCAGATGCAGAAAATTCCCATCAGTATGATTTCCCCGCCCAAGGTCATGCTCGCCATGCCCAAGACCTTTCCGAGGAGGTAGCTGAGGCGCGTGACCGGCTTGGAGAGATAAATTTGCACTTCCTTGCGACCCACTTCCCGCGGGATTTCGATTGAGGTCCAGAAGAGGGTGAACACCGTCAGAAACAGCCACGCGACCATCACCCCGCTTTGCTCGGTTCCAGCCGCGTCGTTCAACACAATCGCCTCCAGCCCCAGCGCCACGTAAGCCAGCACCAGCGCGAGAACTCCAAACTGGATCAGGATGGCGCGCTCGGTGATCCGAAGCAGAGTAATCCAGGCGATCGAAAGCATCTCTGGTCCTATTGAGGGACGACAAGCCAGCCGAATCGGTCGGGCTGGTGGTCCGTGGCGGAGGTCGGACCCCAACTGAAAAACTGCGCGATGTCCAGATTCCTCTCCTTTACGTGCCGGGCGCGGCGGACGTTGAAGCGGACTATCGCCGGCCCCGGGGGTATCAGCAGCTTGCGCGGGACGACAATTCGCACTGTCCAGCCGGTCGGGGTCTGCGTGGCGGTGGTCTTGAGCCCCAGCTCGAGACTTTTGTCGATGCCGAAAACAAGTCTTGCCGGGTCCGAGAGGTATCTGCGGGCATCCCAGGTCACCCCCGCGGACGTCACGGCCCATTGGTAGTAGAAATTGAACCAGCAGTCGGGGCTGAGGAAAAATTCAAAATATTCCTCTTTCCACGGGTCCACATCGTGCTTCTTGACGATTGGCTTTGGCCTTGGAGTGCGCGGCTCGTCAGCGGTGACAATCTGAACGATCAAGTCCCTGGAAATCCACATTTCCATACGTGCATGAACGTCGGCCGGCACTCCCTTTCCCACCGGCTTGAGATCGATCGCGGCAAACGAAACATCCGTGGCGCCTTTCAATTCTGGAGGGAGCCCGTCAGTGCGCGGCCGAAAAGTTGCGATGGGAGATAATTTTCGCCGATCGCCGCGGGCCGCGGCCGCCAGATCTGCTGCCGGCTTTGCGAGCTTCTTCTCGGGTCCCACGAACAGAGTGGCCGCGACGGCTCGCGCCAGCGCCTGCTCGCCCGAATCGAGAAAGCCGCGCCAGCGGTTGATCTGAATGTCGATGTTGTCGGGCACAAGGGTGGCAGGCGGGAGCTTCGCCGGCTTCTGCGTGATGGCGCTGGCCATCGGGGGGCTCAGTTCCATGGCAATCGCGGAGCAGTCTTCCAGATCGTTCTGATCAAAACGTGCCAGAGTCTCACGCAGCTGGCGGCCCTCGGCGAATTGGCCGTTCATTAAATACGCATCGATGAGATGTGCATCGGCGCTGGCGACAAAGGAGTCGGACGGGGTTGAAGGCATTTCCGCACGCAACCGTATCAATTCTTCCAGTTTCCCGTTCACGCGTGCCGCCTCGAACACTTGATACCATTTCGCTCGCCCGAGCATCTCGTTATGCCAGGCGGCAAAGGCGGCGAGTTCCCCATTGAGTTTGTTCCGGTCCGGGTCAGTTGGCCTCAGCAGGTCCAGCAGGCGTTGCAAGGCCTGGGCGGTCTTGAACGTCACCGGCTGACTGGCGAAAATGACTTTGAGGACTTTGATCTCCAGGGCCGTCTCCCCATCCTGCTGAAGAACCTGCGCAAGGCCCAACTGGATGTCCTGTCCCGTGTCAGGTGTTTTGGCGCTCAGATCGAGAAGTTTCTGTGTGAACACGCCGTACTTCGGCCCCACCTGCGCGTGCCATTGGGGATCGAGCAGGGCGAAATAGGCACGAACCGCCTCATTCGAATCCCCATATCGGTCTACCAGGTCCTGCCAATATTTCCATCGCCCTGGGGCCAGTGCGTCGATGTTTGCCGCAAAGTCGGCGACGGCATACGTGATGGCTGCAAAATTCCTGACGTCCCCAGCCGCAAGCGCCTTACTTCTGGTCTCCAGAAGTTTGTTCCACTCCGACTTCCGTTTCACCTGCTCCTGCAGGTAATCGGAGAAGGGGATTACCACCGGGGAATCGGCGAGATTGGCCGCCAGGTTCTCCTGCCGCCGCAGCAGGCGGTCACCCAGACCGATCAAAATTGCGGCGCAAAGAAACCAAAGAAGGGAATAGATCCAGGTCGGGACCCCTCCGCCGGTCGCGCTGTTCGCCGGTGACGATACAGGGGCGAAAGCAGGGCCCGAATCCATGGTCACCATTGGTGAAGCAAATGGGCGGCGGATCAGACCGCGTTGTGAATCGTCACAGCCGGATTGGTGGTGGGGATTTCCTGCACATCCTTGATGCGCTGCTCGGCATGTGCGCGCCTGGCGAGAATCGCGTCGCGGGCACTGGTGTCGCTGTCGCTGGTATGTTCCAGCGCGGTGTTGCACTGGGCGATCAGCTGCTGCGCGTCGTCGTTGATTTCACCGATCGCCAGCCGGCGCTGCCACGACCTGTCGGGGCTTAATCCGATCAGGTAGTTGTACCAGGTATCCATCGCGTCCTGCGGGTCGGTCATCCGCTCGACCTGACAATGAATCCGCAGCGAGTCGACATACGCCGGGGCGTTCGGAAGCTTTCGAGCCTGATCGAGGTAGGCCTCCGCCCTCTGCGAATCCCCATGACTGCTCATTCGTTCGATCATCGCCGCGTAGAAGGGAAGCTTCCATTCGCCGCTCAGACCCAGCTTCATTCCCTTGTCGAGCAACTGATGAGCAAGATCGGGGTGCGCCGGCGCAAGAACCAAAGCGCCGTCGAGGTATGCATCCTTGAACAAGGGATCGAGATTCGTCAGCGCATCGAGCTTGCGATACAGAGCCTGCAGTTGCGCTTCGTCGGGCCGTCCCGTATTGCGCGCCTCCCATTGCACCAGGGTCATCCAGCTGATGTTCGAGAGGAACTTGTCCATGCCCGCGTAAAACGCGGTGGGCGCGGTGCCTTCGTACGGCTCCATCGTGATCTTGCTGTCATACACGCTGTTTGCCAGAAATGCGCAGGCCACCAAACCAATGACGAGCGCGACGATAAGTCCGATGTTTGCGTTCTTCACTTTCGTGTCTCCGGATCAATTGCCTTCAGGAATTGGGCGGCCGCGGCGTCAGCAGTCACAGGTCGCGCTGGCGGAACACAAGCAACGCGGCGATAAAAATGACAAGGGAATAGAGCAGCGCATACCCGACGCTGGCTGCCGCGTATGACCAGGTCACGATGGGGGCGCCGGCAAAAAGGGACTGGCTGAGATCGCTGCGCGTGTTGAGCAGGTCGAGGTTCGGCAGCACGCCGTACACCGCGCGGAGCACCATGTGCGCCGTGGTGCCCGAACGGTCCGCCATCTTGGCGATCAGTTGCGTCGAATGCCCCAGCCAGAACACCAAGAAGGTCGCGACAACCGCAGGCACTTCACCCATGAAGGCCCCGAAGAGCGCTCCCGCCGAGGCCAGCATGAAGATCATGCCGATCACTCCGAGCAACGGCAGCAGCAACTGCCGAGGCGACGCGTCGTGGCTCAAGGCGGCGACGATGCAGAACCCAATGGCGACGAACAAGACATTGCTGATCGCAAACAGCACCGTGCCGAAAAATTTCCCGGTCAGATATTGATCGCGGCCGACCGGCTTGCTGAGCAGGTTCTCCGCGACCTTCTGCCTCAATTCCCGAGGCACCTCGAATCCCAGCACGAGCACGGAACCGGCGCCGACGAGCGAAATCAGCACCAGCCCCAAATCGATCAGCAGCGCCGACGATCGCCCGATCGACAGCACGTCGTATCGGTTGGCGCACGTGATCAAAACGATCAGCACGATCCATAGAAGATACAGCGACTTACTTCTCGCGTGTTGGGTAAATGTGCTTCGGGTGATCGCAAGAACGTTGTCCATGGAACTCCTCCAACTCTGATTGCCTGTTACGATTCTGTAGTGCCGCCGGCCTCGCGCCGGACCAATTCCAGCACGGATTCGGCCTCCTCCGACCCAAACCGGCTGCGGTTATCCTGATCGACCCTTTCAAAGAAAAATTCTTCCAATGACTTGCCCGGCGATTGGGCGAGCAGTTCGCGGGTGTCGCCGTCAGCAATGAGCTGTCCCCGGTTCATGATCGAGACATGATCGCACAGATCCTCCGCGTCGGAAAGAATGTGGCTGGAGAAAAAAACCGTGCATCCGTTGTCTTTCAAGTCGAGAAAAATTCGCTTCAGGTCGCGTCGGCCATACGGATCCAGTCCGTTGAGCGGCTCATCGAGAATGACCAGGTCGGGCTGATTCACCAACGCCTGCGCGATCCCAAGCCGCTGCAGCATACCACGGGAAAACTCTTTGATCACGCTCGAGGCGCGGTCGCTCAGTCCGACCAGTTTCAAACAGACGGCCACTCGATCATCCAGCCCCTCGGCCGGGAGCTTGTGGACCTTTCCCATCAGCTTCAGGAATGCCGCTGCTTTCAAATGCGTGGGGAAAGAAGGATTTTCGGGAAGATACCCGATCCGCCCCCGCACCTGGTGATTGGCGATCGGCTCGCCGAGGATCTTGGCCGAGCCCGATGACGGGTGCACCAGTCCCAGAAGGATTTTGATGGTTGTGCTCTTGCCCGCTCCGTTCGGCCCCAAAAAACCGAATATTTTCTGCGGCGGCACGGTGAGATTCAGGTGATCGAGCGATGGGGTGCGCTGGCGCGAAAACCAACCGCCCCCATAGGTTTTGGTCAGTTCGCGAATCTCAATAACGTTCGTTTGCCCCATAATCGCAACTCCGCGCCAGCCATATCTGTAACAGGTATTGAGCGCATTTACCATCAAAACTTTTCGGAGGGGCGTCGACGGGATTGCCGGCGACTGGCGGAAGGCGGGGTTCTGGGTTCAGGGTTCGGGGTTCAGGGTGTCAGGGTTCATGGTTCAGGGTTCAGCGAGGAGCGGAGGGGAAGGGTGTCGGGTTAAGAGTGAGGAGTGATGGACGAAGGGCGAGGTATGGCGCCGACTCATTGGGATTGACAGGGCACTTGTTTCTCTTCGCGCGGCGAAGCCCGTCTTCTGGCCCCCTCTCCCGGTAGTCCGCGAGAGGGTTGGGGTGAGGCTGATTTGGAATTCCAGTGTCGTTGGTGCTCGAAATCACCCTCACCCCTGCCCTCTCCCGGACTACCGGGAGAGGGAGTAAAAGACCCTGAACCCTGAACCCTGACCCCCGAACCCCGACCCCTCACAGCCCCACTCCAACCCGTTGAATCTGCAGAATCCAGCCGGGGGTGCGGCTGACGTAGTCGCGAATCCATTTTTCGCGCGAGAGGTAGTACCACGCCGTAGTCCCCTGCGTGAGCAACGCGGTCAGCGCCATCGAGCCGTACAGAAGCAGGCTGAACTGGCGGATGAAGATGGGGTTGTTCGGCACGAAGTGAAAAGCAGTGCCGTTTACCAGCAAGTCCATCGAGACCGGACCGGGTGTGGCGACGATAATCGCGTCGATGTTCCAGGCGGCATAGATCGCCAACAAAAGTCCGAGCACTGCCTGGTTGGCCGCAAGAGTTCTCGCCGCCGAAAAATCCAGCCGCCGCAGGCGCCCGCTCGCCCGCAATTCGACAAACGCGGCGATGGTCATTGCCAGCCCCATCCAAATTGCGGCGTGGGCGGCGAAGCCGAAGATCAGCGTCGCCGCGGCAAACAACGCGATCATCCAACCGCTGAGGGTGGCGACGCGCACGGCGCGGCGGACCTTGCGGCAGGCCTTTCGAGCCGCGGCAAGTTCGAGCATCTGCCCGCCCGAGAGAACCAAGGATTCCTTATCATCGCTCGGCGTGGACGACAACGGGGCCATCCGCGAAACATCGGTTGGACTTGGCCGGGCCATGAGCCTTGTCGCTGTGCCCTTTTAATTACCGGACGCGCACCCGGGCTCAGTGAACGGCACCGGCAACGACCTCCTGAAACACCTTGCGCAACTCCGACGCGTCGCCATTGGGGAAGTCGGCGCGCTGCACCATGAGCAGATAGATCAAGTCCCTGGTCGGGTCGATCCACGCCTGGGTTCCGTAAGCGCCGCCGTGCCCGAAGGTGCCGGGGGATAGTCTTTCCGTAACGCCCTGGGGGTGGCGAATGACGCACCATCCGAGCCCCCAGCCGTTGCCGGGGGTGAAACCGGTTTGCAGGTCGCCGGTTTGAATCGATGTCATCTGCGCAACGGCCTCTGGCGAGAGATAGCGATGGCCGTGGAGCGTTCCATGATTGAGGATCATGCGGGCAAACTGCGCGTAATCACCAGCAGTAGAGAAAAGACCGGCGTTGGGCGCGGGGTAGCGGTCGCGAGAGGTGACGTCCATGCCGTTGAGCAGCCAGATGGTTGCCGGCTCCAGCATTCCTTCTTTTGTGCGTCGATAGCTGGTCGCGATCCGGGCCGCCTGATCGGCGGTGGGGTAGAAGGTTGTATCCTTCATGTTCAGAGGATCGAAGAAGTTCTTCTGCAGAAATTCGGGAAATGACTCGCCGGATATGACCTCGACGATCCTGCCCAGCGTGTTGATCCCCGACTGGCAATACGACCACTTCGAACCAGGTTCGAAATCCACCGGCTTGTGGGCATAGTCGGGGATCAGCTCGGCCAGCGTCTTGGCGGCGATCGCTTCCGCCTGGGTTGCTTCCTCCATGCCGGAAGTGTGAGTCAAGAGATGGCGGATTGTCAGATGCGCGGGCTTCCCCTCCTTGGTCCTCACGTCGGCCAACTCCGGCAAGAACTTTGCCACCGGATCATCGACCGACAGTTTCCCCTGGTCCTGGAGCATGAGAATTGCGCTGGCGGCGATCGGCTTGGTCATCGACGCGATCCAGAACATCGTGTCTGGCTTCATTGCGATCTTCTTCTCGAGATCCGCCTGTCCAAACGTCTCGAGATCAAGCACCCCTTCGCCACTGGCCACCAGCGTCACCGCGCCGGCGATCTCGTGCTGATCGATGAAGCTTTGCATCCGCGGACCCAGCGCCGCAAGCTTGGCCGGATCGAGTTGCGGTCCGGGGGAATCGGCGCGGAGCAGATCGGCGAACATCACCTGCAGAGCTCCGACAAGCGACCAGACCAGCCAGTTGGAAGGGTGTTGGTTCATGCCGGAATTGTAACTTCTCCGGAGCTTCGTACCACGGGTTTCCAACCCGTGCAGTGTGCGTGGATAAACCGAAAACATTTAGAGCAACTTCACTTGTGGTGTAGCGGCCGAAATGCGCGGAGCCGCGGATGTACATCCGCGGCTTCGACCAGCAAGCGATACACGTCAGGTGAAAACGCTCCAGCGGCTTTTACTGGAATAAAGTTTTTTTCAGTTCGCCGCAGCGCGCACGGGTTGGAAACCCGTGTTACTGAAGCGTCTGTCGGAAGCAGCCGGCAAGATGATCGTTGACCATTCCGACCGCCTGCATGAACGCATAGCAGATTGTGGACCCCACGAAGTTGAATCCGCGTTGCTTGAGGTCCCTGCTCAGCGCATCCGACACCACGGTGCGGGCAGCAACGGCGCGCAGCGTCCGGGGAGCATTGACGATCGGCTGGCCGTTCACG
>Ga0302326_10017311_pt1 | contig 15040 bp, 11 predicted proteins | sample Palsa_T0_3_FD_202264 | JGI IMG/M metagenome (GOLD analysis project Ga0302326, IMG submission 202264) | Peat permafrost microbial communities from Stordalen Mire near Abisko, Sweden - Palsa_T0_3 | ecosystem: Environmental > Terrestrial > Soil > Palsa > Peat permafrost | place: Sweden: Abisko... | reverse complement strand
CGATGCCGAACAGTTCGCGCTTGAACAGTTCGCGCGCGCGCTGGTTCTCGGAGGCATCCGGCCCGCTGGCGCGGCCGTGCCAACGCAGCATGTCCCAGATGTACTCGTGGCTGGTGCGTGCCAGCGCCGCCGCATTGGCGGGCAGGATATTGCCGATGAAGTCGCCGAAGGTGCCTTCCCAGCGCTGCGCGCGGTGCAGGCGGCTGAAAGAGCTAAGGGTATCGAGGAAGTCGGCATTGCTGCCGTGGGACTGCTCATCAACGCCGCTCGGTCGCATCGTCGTTCCCTCCCGTTGAGCTCATTAATCTCGAGCCGGGCGCCGGCGATGCCGGCGACGCCAGCGTGCTTGCGAACTTAGTCCCAACGCTTGCCACAATGAGTGACGGCTCTCTGATCCTTGCGCTGCTCTTACGTTAAGACGGTCACAGCATCAGATTGTTCACTCACCGCAGACACTTGCCCCTGTCATCCGATGCTAGCGCAGGCGCGTGCATCGTGCGCAGCGTTTAAGTGGCTGATTGCAAAGCACGCTGTCACTCGCACCGCTCCGGTGCGCAGCGCAGGCGCGCTGCACGCTCTTGAAGCAGCGCAAGCGGCGCGGTTCAGCTTCGGTTGCACTTGCGAGGCGGCATCCCCCTCGAAAAGCGCATGCCAGGGCCACGAGTCGCAGGCGCTGCGATGGGCCGAGCGCGGCTGTCCGTGCCTGCCTGTCGCATGGGTCCGCCAAAGCGAGTAGTGGCTCAGAATTTGGGGATCTGGCGTCGCGACGCCCAGACGCAGGCTCGCGTTATTGTGAACTGACGCACTGCGCTGCGGCAGAGGCTACATATGCTGCAACGGCGAGGCATTGCGCGCTTCGGAGAAGTCGCGCGCCGCTGCCGTACGCTCGTTCGGTCGACGGTCTTTGTTGGAGACATGCCACGTGGTAACTGCTAGCTCTGCCTCCCGCAGCCCCGACGCCGCCGCGCCCGCTACCGCGGGCGGGCAGCACGCGTCGCAGCCGGCGGCGGACGTCACGGCAGTCACCACGAGCGATGAATTCCTGCTTGAGCTCGGCCAGGCTCTGGCAGGCGCAGCCGCGGTACGCCCGGTCGACTCTCTGGATGCCGGCCTCGAGAGCCTGAGCAAGGGCAAGCGCGCACAGGTGCTGGTCATCGATGCGCGCGACGTTGCGAATATACGTGCCGCGGTGGATGCGGCGCACGCCGCGCAGCCGCGCGCGGTGGTGCTGGTGTTCGCCGAAAACGTCGGCGACAAGCAACTCGGTGCCAGCCTGAAAGGCAGCAAGGTGTTCGCCCTGCTGCCCACCGCCATCGACGCACGCAAGACCCAGGCGGTGCTCGAAGGTGCAATCGCGGCGGCTGTCAGCAACAAGGCCACCGGCACGAGTGCTGCGGCGGCCACCAGCGCTGCGCCGCGGGCCGGTCTCACCATCGGCGCGTTCCGTCCCGAAGTCGAAGCGGCACACGCCGGTGACGGCGGCCGGCGCAAACTGCCGCTGCTCATCATCGCGGGCGTCGTTGCCGCGGCGTTGGCCGCCGGCGGCGCTTATTGGTATTTCACGAGCAGCAAGAACTCACCCGCACCGCACGTCGCCACCGCCGCGCCCGCGGTGGCCGCGCCCGTCGCCGAGCAGGCACCCAGCGCCGATACCTCAATCGTCCATGGCAAGGTGGACGAGCTGCTGGAAAAGGCGCGCCTGGCGATGCACGAACGGCGCTTCACCGAACCGAGCGGCGACAACGCGCTCCTCTATTACCGCTCGGCAGTCGCGGCCGACGGTGCCAACGGCGAGGCCCGCGACGGGCTACAGCGCGTTGCGGCCGTGCTGGCCGGCCGCTTCGACGAGGCGATGAGCGCCGGCCGCTTCGATGAGGCGGCACAGACACTCGCCAACCTCAAGGCCGCAACACCCGCGGACGAGCGCGTTGCCGGCTTTGAACAGCACCTGTACGCCGCCGAGATCGCCAAGGCGATCGCCGACGGCAATCTCGATCGCGCCAGCGTATACCTGCGCCAGGCCCAGCAGTCGCCGGCCGTCGCCGCCGATCAGATCGTCAAGTGGCGTACCGACATCGCCCGTCGCCAGGAAGACGTCAAGGTGCAGCGCCTGTCCGGGCTGGTCGAGGATCGCATCCGCGACGGTAGGCTCATGGAAGCCGACGACAGCGCCAAGTCGTATCTGCAGGAGCTGCAGACGGCGGCACCTGCCAACGTGAACACGCCGCGCGTCGCGCGTGAACTGGGCAACGCCTTCCTGCGCAAAGCCCGCGAGGCAGGTCTCGCCAAGAACAACGCCGAAGAAGACCGCTGGCTGAACGAAGCACGCGCGGTCGGCATGAAGCCCGGCGACCTCCTCGCTTTCCAGAGGGATCTGGCCGGAGCACGGCAGAAATCCGCGCAGGCCGATGGCGACCGCGCCATCCAGGCGGCGCGCGATCGCCTGCGCGACGGCCGGCTCACCGATCCGGCGCAGGACAGCGCCGCCTACTACCTGACCCAGGTACAGTCGAACGACCCGGCCAATGCGGCCCTGCCAGATGCCAGCCACGAGCTCGCCGGCAAGCTGCTGGAGCGGGCGCGCAGCGCCGTCATGGCCGGCAAACCGGCGGATGCCGATCTGGCCCAGGCGCGGCGCTGGGGCGCCGATCCGAAGGACGTGCTCGCCGTGCAGCAGCTGAACGCGCCGAAAGCCGGCGGTGCGGCCGTCGACCTGGCCGCGCTCGCCGCGAATCTCAAGCGCACGCGCTCTGCACCTCCCGATTACCCGAGTGCGGCCATGGCGCAGCACCTCAGCGGCAGCGTCACGCTCGAGTTCACGGTCGATGCCCATGGCGAGACCCGCGATATCCACGTGGTGGAGGCGACCCCGCCGGGCGTGTTCGACCAGGCCGCGATCAACGCGGTGAAGCACTGGCGCTACGCGCCGATGCTGGTGGACGGTGCGGCCGTCGAAGTGCCGGTGCGAGCGCGCATGCGCTTTGAGCTGCCGAAGTAGAACAGGAGAATTTCCGACATGACTCTCGCAGGGACAGAGCGCCGCCGCCAACTCGCCACCGCCGGCATCGGCACGGCGCTGATGGTGATCATGGGCGCCGTGCTCATCATGGGTTTCCGGCTCGCCACCCACATGCGCGCCAACATCAGCGCGCTGCAGACCGCGAGCGCGCTGCAGGCCTACCCCGAGGAGATCGCCCACCAGCTGAACGCGCTGCGCGACCGCCTGGAAGTGCGCGCCTATGCCGGCCAGGCGTTCGCCGACCTGCAGGGCACGGTCAAGCACTTCGACCAGGACCTTGGCAAGCTCAACGCGGCGTCCGACATCAACTCGCCCCAGCTCAGTCGCGCGCTGCTCCTGTGGCACGAGTACGCACCGGTGCTGGATCCGGTGGTGTCATTCAATGGCCAGCCCTACGTGGACTCTGATACCGGCGGCAGCTCGCTGTCGCGCGAGGGTCGCGAGTACTACGCCGAGGTAAAGCGGGCGCAGCTGTTCGCCACCGACAACTCACGCACGCTGCAGGCGCAGCTGGTGGCGCTCGCCACCAGCCTGCAGCACACCGCCTCGAGCGCCGCCGACCGCCTGCGCCTGCTGCTGTTAGCAGGTGTGCTGGCAGCACTGGTACTGGCGGGCGCCGCCGGTTACCTGCAGCTGACCCGCTCGCGCCACGAGCGCGCCGCGCACGATGCGCAGGAGCAGACCCGCGACATCCTCAAGACGGTACGCGAGGGTTTCTTCCTGCTGGACGCCGACTACCGCATCGGCTCGGTGTGGTCTGAGGCGCTGACGCGCATGTTCAGCCGCAACGACTTTGCCGGTCTGTCGTTCGAGGAGCTGCTGAAAAACCTGGTGCCGCCGGCGACGCTCGCGACCGCCACCAAGTACATCAAGCTGCTGTGGGGCGACCGCGCCCACGAAAACCTGATGAAGAGCATCAACCCCCTCGGCCAGCTCGAAATCACCATGGACAACGGCCATGGTGGCAAGGAAGTGCGCTACCTGCAGTTCGATTTCCACCGCGTCATGGGCGAGGAGGGCATCAAGCACGTGCTGTGCTCGGTGGGCGACATCACCTCCAGCGTGCTGCTGGCGCGCGAGCTGCACGACTCGCAGGAAAATGCCAACGCGCAGCTCGACATGATGCTCGGCATGCTGCACGTCGACCCGCTGCAGCTGGTGTCGTTCCTCGACACTGCCGAGACGGGTCTGAAGCTGGTCAACACGATCATGCGGGATCCGGCGCGTACCGACGCGGAGTTCCGCAAGAAGCTCAGTGGCCTGTTCCGCGAACTGCACTCCATCAAGGGCGAAGCTTCGGCGCTCAATCTCAAGAGCGTCGCGAGCCGCGTGCACACGCTCGAGGACATGGTCAGCGACTGCAAGAAGAAGCCCGAGCTGTCGGGCAACGACTTCATCCCGATAGTGCTCAAGCTCGATGAGCTCCTCGCCCACCTGCGCAGCATTCGCGAGATGGCCTCGCGCCTCACGACCCTCAAGGACATGGTGCCCGCGAGCGGGGCGACGGCGGTGGCAGCGCAGCTGAGCGCGCCGCCGGCGGCGACTACCCCGGCGGACAAGAACCCCGCCGCCGAACGCGCCCGCCGTGCCGAGGATCTGTCGCCCACGCTGCAATCGCTCGCCGAACGCCTGGCACACGATCATGCCAAACGCTTCCGGCTGAAGCTTCTGGGCCTGACCGAGGTGCCGGCCGCCTACACGGCCACCATCAAGGACTGTCTCATTCAGATGCTGCGCAACGCCGCCGTCCACGGCATCGAGGTGCCGGACGTACGCAAGGCGCAGGCCAAGGACGATCACGGCGTGGTATTCGTCGACTTCCACAAGGCCGCGGAAGGTTATGAACTGGTGTTCGAGGACGACGGCGCGGGCATCGCGCCCGATGCGCTCAAGGCGGCTGCCGTCAAGAAGCAGCTGATCACCGAGGAAGAGGCGGCCCACATGGACACGCGCACCGCCATGGCGCTCATCTTCCGCCCCGGCTTCTCGACGCAGGACGAGGTATCGATGGACGCCGGCCGCGGCGTCGGCATGGACGTGGTGGCGCGCAGCGTCTATGCGCTCGGCGGCAAGATCGGAGTGAGCACCCATCCGGGCAGATTTACGCGCTTCAAGATCGTGCTGCCGGCGGTCGAAGCGGCCCGCACTGCAGTGGCCTGAGCTGGCGGGCGCCTGCACATGGGTAAGAACGTGACCGCGATGAACGGCAAACGATCCTACAAGCTGATGATCGTGGACGACTCGAACATCATACGCCGGCGCATCGAACGCTCGCAGCAGTTCGAAGACCTGCACGTCGTGGGCAGCGCCGCCAATGGCGTCGATGCGGTCGAGATGTTCAAGAAGATGGACCCGGACGTCGTGACCATGGACCTCACCATGCCGCGCATGGATGGCATCGAGTGCATCGGCCAGCTGGTGGCGCTGAAGCCCGCGGTACGCATCCTGGTGATCTCGGCGCTGGCGGACAAAGCGACGGCGGTGGAGGCGATGGAAAGAGGTGCCAACGGCTTTCTCAACAAGCCGTTCACCGACCGGCAGCTCAACGAAGCCATTGCGGAACTGATGCGCTAGGCGCCTTAGGAACACACCGCAATGCTGTACGAACAAGAGCTCAAGACCTTCGTCGACGGGACGACGAATTTCTTCGAGGTCGCCGCGCAACAGCCGGCTTCCATCGGCTCGCCCTACCTCATGGAAGGCTCACCGGCGGTGCACGAGTACACCGGCGTCATCAACATCTCCGGCAAGCGCGAGGGCGTCGTCTACTTCACCGCGCCCAAGGCGATGCTGACGGTGCTGCTGATGAAGATGCAGGAGAACGACTTCAGTCACGAAACCATGCGCGACCTGGTCGGCGAGGTGGCCAATACCATCTCCGGCAACGCACGTCGCGACTTCGGCCGCGACTTCGTGATCTCCGTGCCGAGCGTGCTGTCAGGCGAGAAGCCCGAGATCCCGCAGAAGCCGGGGCAGCGCGCCTTCATCATCCCCATCAACTGGCGCAGCCACTCCGCCAAACTGGTCGTGTCGCTCGCCTGAAAGCGCACCGCGCGCGCCTTCAGACCTCGGCGGCCGCGTCCTCGTCCGCGCGCAGGCGATAACCCAGCCCCGTCTCGGTGACCAGATAACGCGGCTGACGCGGGTCGGGTTCCAGCTTGGCACGCAGGTTCTTGATGCATACCCGCAGGCTGCGCGAGTCGTCCTGGCGCTCCGGCCCCCACACCTCACGGATTAGCTGGCGCTGCATCACGATGGCGCCGAGGTGGCGCGCGAGACACGCCAGCACGCGGTATTCGAGCGGCGTCAGATGCAGCTCGCCCTGCGCCCCCTGCGCTTCACGGCGTGCCAGATCGACGCGCAGCGTGGCGAAGCGCAGCAGTGCGGCGGGCGCAGCCCCGCGCACATCGCGGCGCAGCGCCGCACGCAGCCGTGCCAGCAGTTCCGGGGCGCTGAAGGGCTTGGTGACGTAGTCATCCGCCCCGGCATCGAGGGCTGCGATCTTCTGCTCTTCCATCGTGCGCGCCGACAGCACCACGATGGGCACCTGCGACCAGGTGCGCACGCTGCGGATGACCTTGAGGCCGTCCTCGTCGGGCAGGCCCAGATCGATGAGCAGCAGGTCCGGCTTGTGGCTGCGCGCCTCGATCTCGGCGCGCGCCGCACTGTCGGCCTCGACCACGCGGTAACCTTGCGCCTCGAGCAGCACGCGCAGCACGGCGCGGATCGCCGGCTCGTCCTCGATGATCAGAACCTGATGCATCGCCTGCGTCATGGCGCATCCTGGGTCGCGGGCAGCGTGAAAGCGAAGCGCGCACCACCTCCTTCGCGGCGCTGTGCCTCGATCTCACCACCGTGCGCGCGTACGATCGCCTGGCAGATCGCCAGGCCCAGCCCGACTCCCACCACCGTGCCTTCGTCGCTGCCGCGCTGGAACTTGTCGAACAGCCGCGCCGGGTCACCCGCCGGCAGTCCCGGACCTGCGTCATCGACGATCACGCGCACGAGCTCGCGGCTGCCGTCGGCCACCGCGCTCACGGTGAGGGCAGTGCCTGCGGGCGTGTACTTGGCGACGTTGTCGAACAGGTTGGCAAACACCTGCACGATGAGCGTCGCGTCCACCCACACCTGCGGCAGATCCGGTGACAGGCGCACTTCGATGTGATGCGTCGCGAGGCGTTCGCTCAAGCTGGCGAGCGCGCTGCCCACCAGGTCATCGAGGGTCTGCCAGTCGCGCCGCAGTGCCACCTGGCCGGACTCGAAGCGCACCAGGTCGAGCACGTTCGACACCAGCTCCGACATCTCCCGTGCCTTGGTCTCCACCGAGCGCGCCAGCGCCAGGCGCGTGGCCTCGTCGAGGTTCGGGCCGTGGCGCACCAACGTGCTGCCGGCGCCGGCCATGACGGCCAGCGGCGTGCGCAGGTCGTGCGAGATCGACGCCAACAGGGTGTTACGCAGCGTCTCGCGTTCGGCCGCGAGCGTCGACTGCTCGGCAACCTCAGCCAGGCGCGCACGCTCCAGCGCCAGTGCAATCTGTCCGGCAAAGGTCCCCAGCAGGTGGCTCTGCTCGGGTAGCAGCACGCGGCGCACGTTGCTCGGCAGCACGGCGAGCACGCCCACGGTGCCGTGCTGATCGCCGAGCGGCACGTACAGCCCGGGCGCCGCCGGCAGAGTATCGGAGCCGAGTCCGGCGCGGCGGCCGTGGTCGGCGACCCATTGCGCGACCGCGAGGTCGGCACGCCGGAAGGAGCTGTCGAGCGGCTCATCGCTGGGATAACGCAGCTTGCCGCCGGCCAACGGCAGGAGCACCACCGCCTGACACTCGAACACCTCCGCGACGTGGCGTACCGCCACGTGCGCCATGTTGGCGATGCCGCGCGTCGCGGCCAGTTCGCGGCTCATGGCGTACAACAGCGCGGTGCGTCGTTCGCGTGCGCCTGCCACGCGGGTCTGCTGGCGCACGCTCGCGGTGAGGTTGGCGATCACCAGCGCGATGGTCACCATCGCCCCGAAGGTCACGAGGTACTGCACATCACTAACCGCGAACGAGTAACGCGGCGGTACGAAGAAAAAATCGAATGCCGCAACGTTCAGTACCGCGGTCAGCGCCGACGGACCGCGCCCGAGCCGCAGTCCCGCCACGGTCACGCCCAGCAGGTAGATCATAACCAGGTTGGACAGCTCGAAATGCGGGAACATCGCGAACGCTACCAGCGTACACAGCACGGTGATCGCGCCGGCCCAGGCGTAGCGCTCCCAGTGGAGCGGGGCGGCGACCTGCGTGGCGGGCGCGGGCGCGCGCGTGGCGGGCGCCCGCGCATCGGCCGCGATCAGCAGCACATCGAAGCCGTGCGCGTTTTTGAGCAGCTCGGTCGCGGTCGAGGGGCGCAGCCAGGCGCGCCAGCCGCTGCGCTTCGGCGCGCCGACGACGACGCGCGTGGCGTGGCGCGTGTGCGCATACTCGCTCAGCGTGCCGGCGGCAGAGGGGCCGTCGAGCGTCACGCTCTCCCCGCCCAGCGACTCGGCGAGTCGCAGCACCTCGATGCGTCGGTCGCGCGCGGCCTGTGACAGGTTCAGCAGGCGCGGCGTCTCGACGTACACCACGATCCACTGCGCATCGAGCGCATCCGCCAGTCGCTTGCCGGCCCGCACCAGCTGCTCGGCCTGCGCGTCGGGTCCCACCGCCACCAGCACTCGGTCGCCGGCGATACGCGTGCGCGGGCGGTCCGTCGGCAGGGCTTGCGCAGCCGCCTCGACGCGATCGGCCACGCGCCGCAGCGCGATCTCGCGCAGCGCCATGAGGTTGTGCTTGCGGAAGAAGCGCTCGATCGCGGCATCCGCCTGGTCGGCAACGTACACCTTGCCGGTCTGCAGGCGGGCAATCAGATCATCGGGCGGCAGATCGATGAGCTCGATGTCGTCTGCTTCATCGAACACGTGGTCGGGCAGCGTCTCGCGCTGGCGTACCCCCGTGGTCTGGAAAACGAGGTCGTTCAGGCTCTCCAGGTGCTGCACGTTGACCGTAGTCCACACGCTGATGCCCGCCGCGCGCAGCTCCGCGATGTCCTGCCAGCGCTTGGGATGGCGTGGCGGCGGCGCGCCGCCGGTGATGTTGGAATGTGCCAGTTCGTCGACCAGGAGGATCTCGGGGCGGCGCGCGAGTGCTGCATCGAGATCGAACTCGAGCCGCACGATGCCGTGGTAGCTGACGGGCAGCGGCGGCAGGCGCGGCAGCCCCTCGAGCAGCCGCTCCGTTTCGACGCGGCCGTGCGGCTCGACATAGCCGACCACGACGTCGCGCCCGGCCGCCTGGGCGTTGCGGGCCGCCTCGAGCATGGCGTAGGTCTTGCCGACGCCGGCGGAGGCGCCGAAAAAGATGCGCAGCCGCCCGCTGTGCGCGCGGGCCTCTTCGGCCTGCACGCGCTCGAGCAGCTGGTCGGGATCCGGGCGCGCGTCGGCCATCGGTCACTTCAGCGCATCGAGCGCCAGATTCAGCTCCAAGACGTTGACACGCGGTTCGCCGATCACGCCTGCCACGCTACCCTCGCGGTGCGCGGCAATCAATGCCTCGATCCGCGCCGCCGGCAGGCCGCGGGCGCGCGCCACTCGCGCCGCCTGAAACTGCGCGGCGGCGACGCTGATGTGGGGATCGAGCCCGCTGCCGGAGCTCGTCACGAGGTCGACCGGCACGGCGGCGAGGTTGCCCGGATCGGCCGCGCGGAGCGCTGCGACGCGCGCACGCACCGCCTCGGTCAGCTGCGGATTGAGGGGCCCGAGGTTGGAGCCGCCGGAGGCAGTACCGTTGTAAGGCTGCGGCGTGGTGGCCGACGGGCGTCCCCAGAAGTGCTTAGGGTCGCTGAACGGCTGACCGATGAGCGCCGCCCCGACGGCCGTGCCGTTGCGCAGCAGGACCCCGCCGGCAGCGGCTCTGGCGAACGCCAGCCGTGCGATCGCCGTCACGGTCAGCGGATAGACGATGCCCGTGAGCAGCGACAGGAGCAGCAGCAGGACGATGGCAGGACGGGCCACCGCGGCGGTACGTGCGAGCGGCGCACTGGCTTGGCTGTCGGTGTTCATGGCCGGTAGCGGGGCGGCCGTGCTTACGCCAGGTGCGCCAGGGTGAGTGCCATGTCGACCAGCTTGATGCCGGCGAAGGGCACGAGGATGCCGCCGAGGCCGTACACCAAGAGGTTACGACGCAACAGGATCGCAGCGCCGAGCGGGCGGTAGCGCACGCCCCGCAGCGCCAGCGGAATCAGCAGCACGATGATGAGCGCATTGAAGATGACCGCCGACAGGATCGCCGAGAACGGACTGGCCAGGCGCATGACGTTGAGCGCGTCCAGCTGCGGGTAGGTGGTGACGAAGGCCGCCGGAATGATGGCGAAGTACTTGGCGACATCGTTGGCAATGGAAAAAGTGGTCAGGGCGCCGCGCGTCATGAGCATTTGCTTGCCGGTCTCCACCACCTCGATGAGCTTGGTGGGGTTGGAATCCAGATCCACCATGTTGCCGGCCTCCTTGGCGGCCTGCGTACCGGTGTTCATGGCGACCGCGACGTCCGCCTGTGCCAGCGCCGGGGCATCGTTGGTGCCATCGCCCGTCATGGCGACCAGGCGCCCCTGCGCCTGATGCTCGCGGATGAGGCGCAGCTTTGCCTCCGGGGTGGCTTCGGCGAGGAAGCCGTCGACGCCTGCTTCGGCGGCGATGGCGGCTGCCGTGAGCGGGTTGTCGCCGGTGATCATGACCGTCTTGATGCCCATGCGGCGCAGTTCCCCGAAGCGCTCGCGGATGCCACCCTTGACGATGTCCTTGAGCTCGATGATGCCGAGCACCCGTGCTCCGTCGCACACCACCAGCGGCGTACTGCCGCGCCGTGCCACCTCCTGCACGCTCTGCAGCAGGGCCCGCGGAAACATCTGCCCGAGCGCCTCGACGTGGCGCTGGATGGCGTCGGCGGCGCCCTTGCGCACGCGGCGTGCGCCGATGTCGACCCCGCTCATGCGCGTATGTGCGGAGAACGGCACGAACACGGCGCCGAGCGCGGTCAGCTCGCGCTCGCGCAGCGCGAACCGCTGCTTGGCGAGCACCACGATGCTACGCCCCTCCGGGGTCTCGTCGGCGAGCGAGGCGAGCTGCGCCACGTCCGCCAGCTGCTCCTCGCTCACTCCGGCCGCCGGCATGAACGCCGCTGCCTGGCGGTTGCCGAGCGTGATGGTGCCGGTCTTGTCGAGCAGGAGCACGTCGACGTCGCCGGCCGCCTCCACCGCGCGCCCGGAAGTTGCAATGACGTTCGCCTGCAGCATGCGGCTCATGCCCGCCACGCCGATCGCCGAGAGCAGCGCGCCGATGGTGGTCGGGATGAGGCAGACCAGCAGCGCCACGAGTGCGGTAATGGTGATGGGTGCGCCGGCGCCGGCCACCGCCACGCTGTACAGCGAGTACGGCAGGAGCGTTGCGGTCGCGAGCAGGAACACCAGCGTCAGGGCCACCAGGAGGATGGTGAGCGCGATCTCGTTGGGCGTCTTCTGCCGGCGCGCGCTCTCGACCATGGCGATCATGCGGTCGAGAAAAGTCTCGCCCGGATTGACAGTGACACGCACTACCAGCCAGTCCGACAGCACGCGCGTGCCGCCGGTCACGGCCGAGAAATCCCCGCCCGCCTCGCGGATCACCGGCGCGGACTCGCCGGTGATGGCGCTTTCATCCACGGAGGCCGCGCCGCGCAGCACCTCGCCGTCAGCCGGCACGTAGTCGCCCGCCTCGATCAGCACCAGGTCGCCGCGCCGCAGCTCGTCGGCGCGCGTGCGCTGCTGCTGGGTCAGGTGCGCAATGTCAGCGAGCTGCTTGGCCCATACCGTCTGCTTCAGCCCGCGCAGCGCTGCCGCCTGCGCCTTGCTGCGCCCCTCGGCGAGGCTCTCGGCGAAGTTCGCGAACAGCACCGTGAACCACAGCCACAGCGTGACGTTGAATATGAACCAGGCCGGCGCCTCGCCGCTGCCGGCGAGCGCCTGCAGCCACAGGAGCGTCGTCAGAGCGCTGCCGATGTAGACGACGAACATTACGGGGTTGCGCCACTGCACGCGCGGGTCGAGTTTCAGCAGTGCATCGCGCAGGGCCGGCCACAGCAGTGCCCGCTCGAACAGTGCCGGGGCGCGGCGGCTCATGCGCCACCTCGCGGCAGCGCGCGTGTCAGTGCCACAGCAGCACCTGCTCGATCACCGGGCCTAAGGCGAGTGCCGGCACGAAGGTGAGCGCGCCGACCAGGAGCACCGTGCCGATCAGCAGCACCACGAAGGTGATGCCATGCGTGGGCATGGTGCCGTCGCTCGCGGCGATGCGCTTCTTGGCCGCGAGTGAGCCGGCGATGGCGAGCACCGCAACGATCGGCCAGAAGCGCCCGAGCCACATGGTGAGCGCCAGCGCGACGTTGTAGAACGGCGTATTGGCGGAGATGCCGGCGAAGGCGCTGCCGTTGTTATTGCCGGCCGAGGTGAAGGCATAGAGGATTTCGCTGAAGCCATGCGCGCCGGGGTTGGCCACCGCGCTGCGCCCCGCGCTCAGGCTGACCGCGACCGCGGTGCCGATGAGCACGATGAGAGGCATGACCAGGATGGCGATCGAGCTCATCTTCATCTCGAAGGACTCGATCTTCTTGCCGAGGTATTCGGGCGTGCGGCCGATCATCAGGCCGGCGATGAATACCCCGACTATGGCGAATATCAGCATCGAGTAGAGCCCGGTGCCCACGCCGCCGAACACCACCTCGCCCAGCTGCATCTGGAACAGCGCCACGAGTCCCCCAAGAGGCGTGAAGGAGTCGTGCATGGAGTTGACGGCTCCGCAGGAGGTCGCGGTGGTGATCGCAGCGAACAGCGCGGAAGCGGCGCTGCCAAAGCGCACCTCCTTGCCCTCCATGTTGCCGCCGCCCTGTCCGGCAGTATTGCCCTGGTCGACTCCGAGCATCGCCAGGTGCGGGTTGCCGGCGCCCTCCGCCGGCAGCATGACGGCGAGGAGCGACACGAACAGGATCGCCATGGCGGCGAGCACCGCCCAACCCTGGCGCGTGTCACCGACCATGCGACCGAAGGTGTAGGTGAGCGCTGCGGGGATCAGCAGCATCGCCAGCATCTCCAGCAAGTTCGTGAGCCCGCTCGGATTTTCATAGGGATGCGCGGAGTTGGCATTGAAGAACCCGCCCCCGTTGGTGCCGAGCTCCTTGATGCTCTCCTGGGAGGCGACCGGGCCCATCGGCAGGGTCTGCGTCGAGGTGTGCAGGGTGTCAGCGAGCGGCTGGCCGGCCGCATCGTGCAGCACGTTGCCGGCAGGATCGCTGCGCGGCTGCTGGTAGCTGAGCGCCTCGAGCATCGTGACGTCCTGGTAGGGACGCAGGTTCTGCAGTACGCCCTGGGAGGCGAGCGCCACGGCCAGGAGCAGCGCCAGCGGCAGGAGGATATAAAGTGTGCAACGGGTCACATCGACCCAGAAGTTGCCGATGGTGCGGCGGCTGTGGCGGGCTAGCCCGCGGATGAGCGCCGCCGCCACGACCAGCCCGGTGGCGGCCGAGAGGAAGTTCTGCACCGTGAGCCCGGCCATCTGCGTGAGGTAGCTCATGGTCGCCTCCCCGCTGTAGCCCTGCCAGTTGGTATTGGTGACGAAGGCCACGGCGGTATTGAAGGCCGAATCCGGCGCGACATTGGGGAACCGCTGCGGATTGAGCGGCAGCCACACCTGGCAGCGCTGCAGCGCATAGACCACCACAGCGCCGGCGGCGTTGAACGTCAGCAGTGCCGCGGCATAGGAACGCCAGTTGGTCTCCGCGGCCGGATCGATGCCGCACAGACGGTAGAGTCGCGCCTCGAGGGCTGCGCCCAGCCGCAGCGGCCAGATAGCCTCTCCTGCGAAGACGTGCGCGATGTAGGTGCCCAGCGGCTTCACGCAGGCGAGCAGCGCCAGCAGCAGCAGCGCGACGAGGCCAGCGCCCGGCGCGGACATCAGAACTTTTCCGGCTGCAGCAGGGCGTACAGCAGGTAGGCGAACAAGAGCGCGCTGAGCGCACCGCTCACGACGTACAGGGCAGTCACGGCGGCTGCTGCAGACGGGCGATGCCGGCGATGAGCCAGCGGCTCGCGCCGTAAAGCGCCGCCAGGGCGAGCAGGTAGATCAGGTCCACGGCAGATATTCGCGTGCGCAAATGGGGGAAGGCGACGTTACTGCCGTCGCTGGGAAGAGCGCGTGAGGAAACGCCAGCGCCGTGATTTGTGACGGCTGCACTTCTGCCTGGCGCCGCTTTCAAGCGTGATTGCGCCCCATGCAGCGAAGTGCCCTAGGTGTCATTACTCTGCGTCGCGAGGTCGCGGCCCGCTACGAGCGCATCCATCGGCTGTGGGTGTCCGCCCGCAACGCCTACCGTCGACTGCACGACGAGCCGATACAGAATCTGATGGCGCTGCGCGCCGCGGCGCAGCGACTCGATCAGCTGGATCGCGGCCGCGCGGCACTGCGCCGCGACCTGAAGGCGCTCTCGGACTGAGAGCCGGGCGCCGCCCTTAGCGGTGCCCGCCGAGCGCGCGCGCCGGCAGGAAGATCAGCGCCTTCAGCAGCGCGAACACGCCCGCCACCGTAAGTCCGACCAGTCGAAACGGCAGCAGCAGCAGCCAGACGATGGGGTACAGCACCAGTGCCAGCAGGGCGAGTGGCCAGCACACCACCAGCAGCAGCAACCACAGGAGCAAGGCGATCATTGACGATCCTTTTCGGCCACGCCTAGAGTGCACGGCGATTCATTGTATCCCGCCGTGAGCTGAAGGGTCCGCCGTTGATCGCAGCTTTCCATCCCCTGCCCGCGGTGCGCCGCGGCGACCGCGTGGCCGTGATCGCCCCCGCGAGCGGCTTTGACCGCGCCGCCTTCGAGGCCGGCCTGGCGCTGATCGGCGCGCGCTACCATGCCGTTTTCGAGCCGGGATTGTTCGACAAGCATCGCTACCTCGCCGGCAGCGACCCGCGGCGCCTCAAGGAATT
>Ga0302326_10017310_pt1 | contig 15040 bp, 13 predicted proteins | sample Palsa_T0_3_FD_202264 | JGI IMG/M metagenome (GOLD analysis project Ga0302326, IMG submission 202264) | Peat permafrost microbial communities from Stordalen Mire near Abisko, Sweden - Palsa_T0_3 | ecosystem: Environmental > Terrestrial > Soil > Palsa > Peat permafrost | place: Sweden: Abisko... | reverse complement strand
CCGCATCGTGGGTAAAGTCAATATACAAGCGGGTCCAAGGAAAGCTGGCGTCTTTTGCGGGCCAGAGTTGTTTCGAATAATTGGAAGGAATTTCTTCGTGTCAATACTGGCGACTAACTCGCCCGTTACGATAAGCCGCTCATAGCCTACGCCGCCTAGACCGCCGTCAGATTTAGTAACGTAGACTTCCGAACACACCTTCAGCACTCGATCTGAGCTCGCTACTCCGCGCTGCATGAATGCTGCAACGTCCTGGCCGAGCGACAAGTCCCATTGGTCCAGCACAGCGTCAACTCCGTTCGTACGAAGGTCCGTCGTCAACTGCCTGACCCATGCTTTATGTTGGCCAGAGTCGTGCGAGTAAGAGATGAAGACGAGAGGAGCCATCCAAGACGCCCGCTAATTCACTAATGTAGCGAAAATAATTGCTTGGGATCCGAGGCTTGCTCGAGCCTCAACCGCAGCGCCGGTGCTAGTTGCCGGCTCCTCGGCATGCTGCAGGCGTATCGTTCTGGAGCACGCCTGGCTGCGCGGGGATCATATAATGGGTGAGGAGCTTGGGCGTGGCAAAAGATTATGTTGAGGAGCGTTCCGGGGCGTACTTCATCGCCGAAACCCGCGTGTCACTGGACTCTGTCGTGCATGCGTTCCTGCGAGGCGAGTCTCCGGAGGGAATTGCGGAATCCTTCCCGGCTCTGACGCTGGAGCAGATCCTGGGATCATTGGCTTTTTATCTGGCGAATCGCGATAGGATCGACCAGTATCTCCGTCAAGGCAGCGAGGATTTTGAACACCTTCGTCAGCAGGCACATCAGAATAATCCGGGTCTCTATGCGCGCCTGGCGGATGCCCGCCAGAAGACCGATCATCCAGGTGCATGACGCCGCGTTTTCAGGCGGACGCGGATCTTAATCAGAGAATTGTCCTTGGCCTTCGCCGAAGGGAGCCGGCGATCGATTTCCGCGATGCCCGGGCCGGTGGCGTGATTGGCGCCACGGATGCTACCGTATTGCGGATCGCGGCCGAGTCCGGAAGAATTCTGATCTCGCATGATCGAAGGACGATCCCCGGGCATCTGGCGCGACTCCTTGAAAGCCAATCTAGCCCCGGCGTTATCCTCGTTTCGCAGGATCTCGACATAGGCGCTGCTATTGAGGACCTGTTGATCATTTGGGCGGCCTCGGATGCAGACGAGTGGCGAAACCAACTGGGTTTTGTGCCGTTGTAGCGCCGCAGTAAACGGCGACGGCTCCCTAAATTCTTATGGCTGATTCTCAACCTTGACAACCGAATCGATTGCGTGCATACTCCCATCAAGCATCTATGGGAAGCAAGAAGCAGAACCGCGGCGAACTCGTCCAGGGCACGCTCGACATGCTGATCCTGAAAACTCTGACCCGCGGCTCGCAGCACGGCTACGGGATCGCGCAGGCCATCCGGCAGGCATCGGACGAAGTGCTGCACGTTGAAGAAGGCTCGTTGTATCCCGCGCTGCATCGCCTGGAGCTCGACGGCTGGATTGATTCCGAATGGGGCCTGTCGTCCAACAACCGCCGTGCAAAATACTACCGGCTGACCGCGCTCGGCCGAAAGAAACTCACGCAGGAAGCCGGCAACTGGGGTCGCCTGGCGCGCGCCATCGCGCAAGTGATGGACACCGCATGAATCGATTGCTGAAACGGATGTGGACCCTTTGGCGCCGCCCGCAGCTCGATCGCGACCTCGAAGACGAGCTGCGGTTTCATCGAGAGATGCAGGCGGAGGAAGGGATCGATGCCTCCGAAGTTCGTCGCCACTTCGGCAACCCCACCTTATTCAAGGAAGCCTGCCGCGATCTGTGGGCATTCACTTGGGTCGAAAGCTTCTGGCAGGATATTCGCTACGCCGCCCGCACGCTGGCCAATAGTCCGGGCTTCACGATCGTCGCGGTGGTTGCGCTAGCGCTCGGCATCGGCGCCAACACCACGGTTTACACAGTCGTCAGCAGTGCCCTCGCCTTCAGCATGGGAGTGGAGCACATCGAGCGCCTGGTCATCATCACCGCAACGGATGCATCGCGGCGCGATCCATTCAGCCAATCCTACGCCGACTATCTGGACTTGCGCGCTGAAGTGAAATCGATCCAAGCGCTGGCCGCGTATCGGATGGTCCCGGTCAACGTGAGCGACCCTAGCGGGCTGCCCGAGCGCTACGAGTGCGTGCAAATGTCGGCGAATAGTTTCGCGGTTGCGGGCGCCAAGCCTGTGCTCGGCCGCGATTTCACGCCGGACGACTCGCGCCCGGACGCAACCCCGGTCGTGATGCTCGCTTACCACGTTTGGCAGGACCGCTACGGCAAAGACACGTCCATTCTCAGCAAGACCATCCGCGTGGACGAAGTGCCGCGCATCGTAATCGGCGTCATGCCTTCCAAGATGCAGTTCCCCGAGGACACCGATCTGTGGACGCCCCTTGTGCCCGATCTCCAGAGCGGTCGCGCCGTTCGGAACGTGATGCTGTTCGGACGCCTCGCCAATGGCGTGAAGCTGCCATCGGCCCGCGCCGAAATGGACACCATCGCGCACCGTCTTGAAATCAAGGCGCCGGATTCCTACAAGGGCCTGATTGTCGACGTACAACCATTCCTCAACGTCATCGGGATTTATGCCGTGCGCCGGCTTCTGGTCGCGGTGGTGTTTGCGGTCGGGTTCGTTTTGCTGATTGCCTGCGCGGACGTAGCGAATCTCCTGCTAGCCCGCGCGGCCGCCAGGGCGCGAGAGATCTCCATTCGCATCGCCATCGGTGCCGGACGGGCGCGCATCGTCCGTCAGCTTTTGGTGGAGAGCGTTCTGCTCTCGATGGTCGCCGGACTGTTGGGATGGCTGGTGGCATTCGCGAGCCTGCGCTGGTTCGATGTCGCAACATCCAACGCAAGGCGGCCCTCCTGGATCAATTTCTCGATCGATCTGCATGTCTTCGTTTACCTGGCGGCGATCTCGATCGGCGCGGGCATCCTGTTCGGCCTCGCGCCCGCGTTCCGGCTGGCTAAGGTCGACGTCAATAGCGCCGTCAAAGATGGAGGTCACGGAGCGGCAGGGGGCAGGCGCGGCCAGCACCTGGCAAGTGCGCTGGTGGTTTTCGAAATGGTGCTGTGCATCGTGCTGCTCACCGGAGCGGGCCTCATGATCCGCAGCGCCATCAACACCTACCGCATGCCGATCGGCGTGAACGCCTCGAATGTACTTACGATGCAGATGAATCTGCCGGAGGCCAAGTACCCGCGCGCGAGCGATGAGGTCGCCTTCTATCGTGGTTTGAAGACCAAGCTGGAATCGCTGCCCGGCGTCGAGGTGGTGTCGCTGGCATCCTCGATGCCTACTGGCTTTGTTCAATACTTTCCTTACGAACTGGAAAGCCAGCCACCTGCCGATACGAACAACCGGCCCTTCACCGCCGGCCTCATAGTCGGCGCCGATTACTTCCGCGTAATGCAGGTGCGCGCCCGGCGTGGCCGCGTGTTCAATGAGTCCGATGGAATCGCCGGTGCGTCCGCCGTGATCGTCAACGAGAGCTTCGCGGCGAAGGCTTGGCCGCGTGAAGACCCGATTGGGAAACATATTCGACTGGCGCGTGGACAAGCGCCGGAACCTTTGCGGACCGTGGTCGGCATGGTCCCCGACATCCAGCAGAATTTCCAGCGGCCCGTGGAACGGGCTCCGCTGATCTACCTGGCGTATGGCGCTGCCCCCGATCCTCAGCGAGTGATGTTCCTGATTGCGCGCACTACTGTGCCGCCGTCTTCGATGGCTGAAGCTTTTCGAAAGGTAGTCCAGAGCCTGGACGAGAACCTGCCGGTGTACGACGTGCGCACTCTCGAAGATCGCATTGCGCTACGCCGGCTCGATGTGGGCGCATTCGTGCTCCTGTTCACCGTCTTCGCCGGCGTGGCGCTGGTGCTCGCATCAGTGGGCCTTTACGCCGTAGTTGCGCACTCGGTGAACCAGCGCACGCGCGAGATCGGCGTAAGGATGGCGGTGGGTGGAACCTCGCGCGACATCCTCCGGCTGGTCTTCTGGCAAGGGATGCTCCGCGTAGTCATTGGCCTGGCTGTTGGCTTGCCGCTGGCCGCCGCCGTCACTTTTGTACTGCGCGCGGTGCTGGTTGGCGTCTCGCCCGGCGATCCATTAAGCCTGGCCGGCGCTGCGCTGGTATTGATTCTCGCCGGCCTGCTGGGTTGCGCCATCCCCGCGCGACGCGCCGTTCGCGTGGATCCGGTGGTCGCGTTACGCTGCGATTAGCGACATGACCACGACCGGTTGTACCGAGAGCAAGCTTGGGGGCCTTGCGCTCGTCCTCCTAACGATATATCTTATTTGCGGGTTCCTATATGGAGGCGTAGCGATGGATTCCTCGAAAAGGGCGAGTGCAAAATCTGCGCGGTACACAGGGTGGTGTCTGCCGCTCATGCTGGGGTTCGTTTTGGTGCGGCCCGGTGCCCTGCTGCCGGCTGCATACAACATCGCCGTCGTGGCCGACGCGGCCAAAGCCGATGATTTGCCCGCAGTCCTGAAGCTGATCAAGGATCACGCGGACGTAAATGCGCCTGCCAATGACGGGTCTTCCGCGCTCCTGTGGGCGGCATTCCACTCGGACGCGGAAATGACGAAAGCATTACTTGCGGCGGGAGCCTGGGTTGACACACCCAACCACTACGGCGTGACCCCGCTTCTTCTAGCCAGCCGCAACGGCGACGTCGAGGTTATGCGGGCGTTGCTCGAGGCCGGCGCGAACCCGACGCGTTGGCACCCTGAGGGCGAGACGCCGCTGATGGCCGCGGCCCGCACAGGCCGCGTGGACGCCGTTAAATTACTGCTTTCGCGTGGCTCGCTCGTCAACGCCGCGGATCCGTTTCAGGAAGAGACCGCGCTCATGTGGGCGTCTGCCGAAGGTCATGTTGACATGGTGAAGGCACTGCTGGCCGCGGGCGCCGATCCAAACCTCAAGGCGCACGTCTCCACCATCACGGAGCGCAAGGACGCGGACCATCCCTCTGGTGGATTTACCGCGCTCATGTTCGCCACTCGAAACGGACACACGGATGTTGTCGAGGCGCTGATCAAGGGCGGAGCCGATCCGAAGCTGACCAACGCCGATGGCGCGACCGCTACCATCGTTGCTATAGTCAACGACCGGTTCGATCTGGCCAAGGAGTTGCTCGACCTCGGCGCCGACCCTAACGATGGATCCTTGTTCTTCGCCGTTGACATGCACGATGCCACCACCGACATGCGCGCGCACGACGGCTCAAGGATGCAACCTAGCCATCCGAACAATCTGACAGCCTTGGGTATGGTTAAGGTGCTGCTCGACCTCGGCGCAGACGTGAACAAACCGTTCATAGGCGCGTTACACTCGACCACGCTCTGCTGCGGCGCTTCGATCAACAGCTCGCCGTTTTACCGCGCTGCCACGGCGGCCGACATTGAGGTCTTGAAACTCATGCTGGCCCATGGCGCGAAGATCGAGTGGAGTCCCACCGAGGTCAAAAAGGAAGGGAAGGGTCCTGGCCGCCCGAATCCGAACGTCGGCAAGACAGCCGTGATGGCCGCCATGAAAGGTGGCCTGGGCGCACCGATTGCAGGAGGGCCCGGGTTCACTCGTATCGGTCCGCCCCAGTTCCGTGAGCCCGGCAGCCGCGATCCCCTGGAGGCACTCAAGCTGCTGCTGGCGGCCGGGGCCGATCCGAATGTCAAGGCGCCCGATGGCACAACACCGCTCCATGAGGCCGTGCAAGAGGAGCAGGTGCCGATGATTCGTGCCCTCGTCGCGGACGGTGCCAAGCTAGACGCGGTCAACAAGGACAATTTGACACCCCTGCTTCTGGCCGAAAAGCCCAAGAAACCGAACCCCGCCGACATGGGGGATTTGGACGTGTATAAACCGAAGCACAATTCGAAAGAGGAGGTCGTCGCCGCCCTGCGGGAACTGATGCACCTTGGTCCCAACGATCCGGCGCCTCAGCCTCCACCGCTGCCGCCTCCGGCTGACAAGAAGAGCGACGACAAGGAGAAGAAGACTACCGCTTCAGCGGCAGTCAGCGGCGCGCAATGAGTAATGCGGAAAGCATGACGAGGAAGATCATAATTATTTCGGCGTTGGCCTGCGCCGGAATCGCTGCGCCGCTAGTGGCGCAGACCGGAAGCCCGGCGTCCAAGGCCAGCACAACCGCGGAGGCGGTCAAATACCGCGCCTTCGTGAATAAGTACTGCGTTGCGTGTCACAGTAGTCACGCGGCGAATCCAGCGGAGGGTCCGGTCAATCTCGAGTCGGCGAGCTTCGACGATCTCGTGGGCCATGCGGGTACTTGGGAAAGAGTGCTAAGGAAGCTGAGTGTGCGCGCCATGCCGCCGCCCGGCCTGCCCCGTCCGTCCGAGGCCGAATATGCGGGCTTTACGACCTGGCTCGCCGCATCGCTCGACCGTGCCTGGGAAGGTCACAGCACCCCAGGCCGCTACGTCGTACATCGTCTGAATCGCGCCGAATACGCGAACGCCGTCCGCGACCTGCTGGCGGTCGACATTGACGTGACCGACCTGCTGCCGACCGATGGCGCGGAATTCGGGTTCGACAACATCGCGACGGCTCTGAAAACGTCGCCGTTGTTGTTGGAGGGATACGTGAACGCGGCCGAGCGCGTCAGCGCCATGGCGGTGGGCGATCCGCAGGTGAGGCCCGGGACGGTAGAGCATTCGATCCCCCGCGAATTCAGCCAGAACGGATACATTGCCGGCCTGCCGCTCGGAACATTTGGCGGCACGGTTGTCCGTCACGTCTTTCCAGCGGACGCCGAGTATAAACTGTCGGGCCGGCTCGTGCGCGGCGTCCAGGAAGGCTACGCCGGTGTAGAAGGAAACGACGCGCCGTACACTTTCGTGATCACCGTGGATGGCGCCGAAGTATATTCGGCCCCCATTGGCGGTCCCAAGGACGACGAGATTCAGGCTGCCGATTTGGCCGCGGCGCAGCCAATTATCGACAAAAGGATGACCGGACGCGTGCGGATCACCGCTGGTCCTCACGACGTCGGATTTACCTGGAAAGAGCGGCCGTTCCAGTTACAAGACGTCTGGGAGCCGTCCAAGCGCGACAGCCAGGAAGTCCACATGGTCGCAGGCCTGCCGAAGCTGAGGACCGTTTCGATCGATGGGCCGTACAACGTATTCGGCATGAGCGAGGGACCCAGCCGGCAACGTCTCTTTGTGTGCCACCCCGGGTCCACGGCGGGTTCGGGCAAGGGTGTCAGCCTGGTCCAGGCGAAGAGCGCGGCAGGCGCGAATCTGGACGAGACCGGCTGCGCGGTCAAGATCCTCACAAATCTCGCGCGCCGCGCGTATCGGCGTGCAGTCGCGCCAGGGGACGTCGAGGCGCCGCTGTCGTTCTACAAGCGGGCGCGCCAGAGCGGCGGCAGTTTCGACGACGGGATTCGCGCCGGCGTCGCGCGCGTTCTTTCGAGCCCGTACTTTTTGTATCGAATTGAGAGCGACCCGGCTGGCGCCCCCGCGGGCGTGGCGCATCCGGTCTCGGAGGTCGAGCTTGCCTCGCGCCTGTCGTTCTTTTTGTGGAGCAGCATCCCCGATGAAAAGCTGCTCGACGTGGCGGCAGGGGGCCGGCTGCGGGAACCCGAAGTGCTCACCGCTCAGGTGCACCGCATGCTCGCCGACGACCGCTCCGACGCGCTGGTCGACAATTTCACCGGGCAGTGGCTGCAGCTCCGGAATCTGGAGGCGAAGGTCGTTCCGGATTTGCTGATGTTCCCTGATTTTGATGACAACATACGCAAAGGATTCCGCACCGAGACCGAGATGTTCTTCGGGTACATTTTGCGCCAGGATCGCAGCGCTCTTGAGCTTCTGAGCGCGGATTACACCTTCGTCGATGAGCGCTTGGCCAAGCATTACGGAATCCAGGGCGTTTACGGCCCGCAATTCCGGCGCGTGAAGCTTACCGATCCCAACCGTCGCGGTCTGCTGGGGCAAGGCAGCATCCTCGCGATGACGTCCGTCGCGACCAGAACCTCACCGGTTTACCGCGGGAAGTATGTGCTCAGCACCTTCCTGAACACGCCGCCGCCTCCCGCGCCGCCGAACGTCCCCTCGCTGGACGAGAGCAACAAGGATTCGAAGGTTCCCAAGACGGTGCGCGCGCAGCTCGAATTGCACCGGAAGAACCAGCCCTGTGCGGGCTGCCATCGCGTGATCGATCCGCCCGGGTTTGCGCTCGAGAACTTCAATTCGGTGGGTCAGTGGCGCGATAAAGGACCCGATGGCGCGCCGCTCGACGTCAAGGGCACGCTCGCGGACGGATCCGAGGTTAGCGGTCCGGCGGCGCTGCGGGGGGCCATTCTGAGCCGGCCTGACGCCTTCGTTACCGTGGTCGCCGAAAAGATGCTGACGTACGCGCTGGGCCGCGGGCTGGAACCCGCCGACATGCCGGTGGTTCGCAGGATCGTAAAGAAGACTGCGCAGAACGATTACCGGCTGTCTTCGATTATCATAGGTATTGTAGAGAGTGCGCCGTTTCAGATGCGCACGAAGTTGGAACCGGCTGAAACCGTCAAAGGGCCGAGCGATAAAGTGATAGCTGCACGATCAAACAACGTTGCTGGATCAAACCCGCAATCAAACAAGGAGTAGCTATGTTCATTACGAAGAAGCATCTTTCGCGCCGCACGTTCATGCGGGGTACCTTGGGCGCAACCATCGCCCTGCCATTTCTGGACGCTATGGTGCCTGCGCTCACCGCGTCGCCAAAGTCGCCGTTCCGGTTCGGCGCAGTCTACTTCCCCTGCGGCGTTTTTCCCGATACGTGGCATCCTGAAGCGGCGGGGAGCGACTTCGCGTTCAAGCCAGTGATGCAGCCGCTCGAGCCTTTCCGGAATCAGCTCGTCACGGTCAGCAAGATGAAAGCGCCGTGGGGCGAGTCCGTCCACCTCGGCGCCAGTTCCGCGTTTCTGAACGGCGTTGGGCCTGCCGTCCGCCGCGACGGGAGGGGCGACTCTTTCGGAAAGATTGAATCGAAAAAGACTGTCGACCAGTTCATCGCAGATCAAGTGGCGGCCGATACCCCGCTGCGGTCGATCGAAGTCGGCACTGAGGACATGGGCACCGCCGTCGGGGCCTGCGACGGTTTCGCCTGCACGTTCTTCAACACGCTCGCGTGGCGCGATGATGAGAGTCCGCTACCAGTCGGGATCAATCCACGCGTTACCTTCGAGCGAATGTTCGGCGAGACCGATTCTACCGCGCGGCGCTTCTCGCGCCTGAAGGAAAAGGAGAGCCTGCTCGACTCGGTGACCGAGGAAACCGCCAAACTGAAACGCTCGCTGGGCGCTCCCGATCGCGCCATCCTCGACGAGTATCTCGGCAACGTTCGTAACGTGGAAAAACAGCTCGAACGCATGGAGAGCCGTCTCGGAACCATCACCGGCAATCCTGAAGCGCCGGTGGGCTTGCCGGAGGCGTTCGACGATCACATGACCATTACCTATAACCTGATGCACCTGGCGTATCAGGGCGACATCAGCCGCGTCTTCACGTTCATGACCGGTCACGAAGCAAGCGACCGCGCATACGCCCACATCGGCATTCCTGAGCAGCATCACACCATCTCGCATCATGGCAACGATCCGGAGAAGCTCGCGAAGTACGCCAAGATCGCGACATACCAAATCCAGAAGTTCTCGGATTTCCTCGACAAGCTGAAGGCGACCAAAGACGGCGACGGAACACTGCTGGATCACGCGGTTCTCTACTGGGGCAGCGGCATGAGCAATGGCAACGCCCACGATCGGAACAATCCACCCGCGGTTATCGTGGGAGGTGGTTGCGGCCGGCTCAAGGGCAATCGGCATATCGTGGCGCCGGATACGCCCACCGCGAACCTGCTGCTGGCCATGGCGCACGTGGGAGGCGCGGAGATCGACAAGCTCGGAGCGAGCACCGGCAGAGTCGATCTTTAGGTAGTCAGGGACACAGGTAGTCAGGGACACTTCTCGGCGACGCGGTTCACCGCTGTCACGTTGATGCCGTCCGCGCCGTCGGCGCCGATCAGGAGCCCGCTCACCGCCACCCGCGAACCGGCCAACGCATCCAGGCGGGTCACGACGAATTTGAGCGGGATGGTACGACTCCCGAGGGGCCTCGCGGCTTGCTCCCCATCTGAAACCGCGCGTTCCGCCCGCTCGGGGGTGGTCGCTCTCGTGACCACCCAGTCGGAACCGCTACGGGACAGGCAGCCAATCACACGGGCGAGCGCATTCGACGGAAGCTCCGTACGCCCGTCCTTTTGGACAATCTGCACGTTGGCAACGTTATCGCTCCGAAGCTCGGTTTTTCCCGCCGGAAAGCCGTTGGATTTCAGCATGAGCGCGACGATATCCCGGTAGCTGGATTCGCTCAGAGACCGGGGGTTGCCGTTCGGCATGTTGGCGCTGACGAACTCGAGCAGATCGCCGACGCTTTTTTGCGCGAAACTCTTCCAGAATGGGTCGCCCACCAGCGGCGCCTTGCCTTCTGAAGCAAGCGCATGACAACCCGCGCAGCTTTGGCCGAAACTCATCATTCCCCGCGTGGCTTGGGACTCCGTGTACACGCCATCCCAGACAGTCCGGCGCGGTGTGCCGGTCTGAGCAGTCACAAGACTCGCCGTAACCGCTGCAAGGGACAACAGGCCAGCCAGCCGGGCTCGAACAGACATGCCGTGCATTTCGTGATCGTGTCAGGTAACCGCGGCCGTGTCAAGGCCATAAGAGCGGGCAACGACCAACCGGGCTACGGACCGCTGCACTACAATACTCCCAGGACAAACGAATGAGATACATGCTCCTGCTCACCACCGCGCTTGGGTCTTTTACCGGCCCACTGCGGGCGCAACTCGCGCAGCCGCCGCCCGGAGTAACCGAGGGCGTTCTGAAGGAACCGATGAACGCTTGCCCGGCGAATCCCGATCTCGCCAATCTGGACGCCTCTCCTGTTTGGTCGGGCTGGGGAGGAGCGGGCAACGCCCGGTTTCAAACCAAAGACGCCGCTGGTATCACGGCAACCGACGTTCCCAATCTGAAGCTCAAGTGGGCCTTTGGCCTTCCGGGCGGCATGAGCATGTATTCGCAGCCCGCAGTGGCGTTCGGCAGAGTCTCCGTAGGAAATGACAACGGCGTCGTATATTCGTTGGACGCGAAGACGGGCTGCGTTTACTGGGCCTACCAGGCCGATATGTTTGGCCGATTCGCTCCTATCGCCGCGCCGATCTCCGGGTATCCGGGCACCCGGCACGTGATCTTCTTCGTCACACGCTCTACCACTGCCTACGCGCTCGACGCGCATGACGGCAAACTGCTCTGGAAAAAGCAGGTCCGAACCGGGTTGAATAACTTGAGCGCCACCGCTGCCTATCATGACGGACGGCTTTATGTCCCGATGTCCGGCACCGAGACGCTGGTCGGGGCGAATCTCGACTATGAGTGCTGCAAGTCGCGCGGGGCAGTGGCCGCGTTAGACGCCGGCACGGGCAAGGTGTTGTGGGTTACGCAAACGATCCCGGAGCCGCTGCGTCAGCTCGGCGAAAACGCGAATGGGAAGCAACGTTGGGGGCCCGCGGGCGCTTCTGTGTGGAACACGCCCACGGTGGATGCCAAGCGCGGCCTGATCTACGTCGGAACGGGCAATAGCTTCGGCCGGATTGCGGCAACGACCAGCGATTCCATCCTGGCCCTTCGGATGGAAGACGGCAAGATGATGTGGCATCACCAGGAGTTCGCCGGTGACGCGTTCATGGCCCGTTGCCAGGCGGTCAACGGCGCCGATTCCAATTGCGCAGAGAAGCTGGGGCCGGACTACGACTTCGGCGGTTCGTCGGCCATTCTACAAACCGTCAACGGCAAAGACATCCTGTTGGCCGCGGGGAAAGGTGGAGTTGCCGTCGCGCTCGATCCGGACCAGGAAGGAAAGCTCCTGTGGCGGACCCAATTGTGGGAGGCTCAGGCGCCCTCTGCCTCTGGGTTAGTCGTCTGGGGAGGCGCGGCAGATGGCGCTCACGTGTACTATCCGCTGCAACAGCCCGGCGGCGGACTGAAGGCGCTGGACATCCAGACTGGCCGGGTGGATTGGAACGCGGCCATCAACGCGGATCGCCGTGGGCAGGCTGGCCCGGCGAGTGCGGTCCCGGGGGTCGTCTTCACGGGCGGGTGGGATGGAATCCTGCGCGCCGTGGATGCCGGCGGGATGGTGATCTGGTCATTCAATGCCGTGCGAGATTTTGACACCATCAACCACGTGGCTGCCAAAGGGGGCTCGTTCGGTTGTGCCGGTCCAGTAATCGCGGGCGGCATGGTCTTCACTACGTCTGGATACCCGGGCACGCTTCGCGGTACACCCGGCAACGTCCTGCTCGCCTTCGGAGTGAAATGATAGGCCCCGGCCGCCTGTCCCGGTCACAGCGTATCGAACAGAACGTGCAGTCCGTCGCGCACCGCCCTGGCCGCTGCGCCGCTTAGCTGGCCGGTACACTCCACAAGCTCCGCTTTGTCGATCGTGAGAATCTGCGAGGTGTTCACTACGCTTGCCTTGGGAAGACTGCCCTCGCCCTTCTTGAGAAGCACATTGCCTGGCGCGCTCGCTCTGCTCAGATTCGATGTAATCAGGCACACCACGCTGGTTCGAATGGCGCTCCGGTTGAAAACATCGTTCTGGACCACTACGCACGGATGGCGTTCCGCGGGCGCTGACCCACTCGCTGGCCCGAAATCAAGCCAGTACACTTGTCCTTGGCGAATTTCGCTCACCAGCGTTCCTTCAACGTCCGGCGGACCTTGGCCTTGATTCCTTTGAGGACGCGTTTCTCGGCAGATTCTGGCGCGCTTGCGTAAACTTCATTCAGCCGAAGCAGCATCTGCTCCTGTTGCTGCCGTTCTAGGAAATCGCGGACCGCCACGGCGAAAAGACGGCTACGGCTTAGTCCCATAATCCGCGCTGTCTGGTCCGCTTCCCGTAATAGTTCGTCTTCGATCGAAATAGCCGTTTTCATATTCCTACCCTGAATCATACTATAGTTATTACCTTTGGGTATGACCGGCTTCACGGGCACGATGAGGACCGCGGGGCGGGCTAGAATTGGCGTTTGAGTCTACTCCACCAGCATTGGCAGTTCATTCCAAGCCTCGTCTCGATCGTAGTGGTTGACTTAACCCTGAGCGGCGACAACGCGGTAGTGATCGCGGCGGCAGCCAAGTCACTCCGGCCCGATCTGCGGAAACGGGCGCTGATCGCCGGCGCGGCTTGCGCTGTGATCGCGCTGGTCACCGCGGCCTTTTTCGTAACGCAGCTGCTGCACGTCAGATTTTTGCAGATTGTTGGTGGAATCGTGATTCTTTGGATCGCGCTCAGTTTGTTTCGCGAAGAGCCGCCGCCTGAGGCTTCGGCCAGGCATCTGGCCGGGTTTTGGAAGGCCATGTGGTTCATCATCGTCGCCGACGTGACCATGTCCACCGACAACATCCTGGCGGTCGGCGCGCTCGCGAAGGGCAATATCGCGCTGCTGCTATTCGGGCTGGGAATCAGCATACCGCTAGTGATTTTTGCGAGCGGACTGCTGGCTACTTTGATGGACAAATATGTAGTGATCGTTTACCTCGGGGCCGCATTGCTCGGGAGAGTAGCCGGGGAGATGATCATGACCGACGCGTTTGTTGTGCAGAGGTTCGCGCCAAGCACGACATTGCGCTATGCGGCGGAAGCCATCGGCGCGCTAGGAGTGCTGATTATGGGATGGGCGTTGAAAATCAGGTCTCAGCGTTGAACCGAGCCGGTGCCTTCGTTGCGCTTGTCGGAGATGCGCTCCGGGCCATTTTGCTCCCGCAGTTCCCGCTCCGCCCGATGCCAATCCTGGTCCGAGGAGCCATGCGGGCAACCTCGTTCGCACCACAGCTCATAGGCGCGCGCCTTGATCTTCTCGATGTCCGGGCTATCGGAAACCAGCGGATGCTCCTTCGGCACTTCATTTTGCTCGGGATAATGTTCGGCGTCCGCGGCCGAAGCGGTCTTGGATTTACCGTCGCGATCGGAAACTTGAGCTGCCATACGTGGGCTCCTTGCCTGCTCCACGTGATAGACGCAGGGGGGACGACAAAGTGACACTGGAGGGTAAAAGTGAAAAGACTCAGCCGTGCGAGTTCACCTCGCTCGACTTGCCGCCGGCGGCCGGGACATAACACTTCAACGTGTAATCCATCACCATGCGATTCGCGTTAAAGCGCCAGCCCAGCGTGCGAATGGTGCGTTTCATGCGCTTGATCCAGCCGCGCGGCAATCCGTCCCGGTCGCGCTGATAGTAGAGCGGGATCACTTCCTCGCGCAGTACCCGGTAGAGGTCCTCGCCATCGCGCGTGTCGTGCACATTCATGTTGGAATGCGTTCGTCCGGTGCCGATGGCAAAACCATTCAGTCCGTCGTATGCCTCGGCCCACCAGCCGTCCAGCACCGAAAGGTTGAGGCCACCGTTCAGCACCACTTTCTGGCCGCTGGTGCCGGACGCCTCGAGCGGCCGCCGCGGATTGTTGAGCCATACGTCGACACCCTGGACGAAGAGCCGGCCGACGTTGATGTCGTAATCCTCAACGAAAACGAACTTATCGCAAAACTGCGGATCGCGCATTAACTCTGCAATTTGTTGCAAGACTCGTTTGCCGGGCTCGTCGCGCGGGTGCGCCTTTCCGGCGAAGACGAACTGTACCGGGCGCTTGGGATCGTTCACCATCAAGGCCAGCTTTTCGATATCGGCCAGAATCAAGTTAGCGCGCTTGTAGGTGGCGAAGCGACGCGCGAATCCGATGGTCAGCGCGTCCGGGCTGAACACGCGGCTGAGCCTTTGCAGAGTTTCGGGCGATTCGCCGCGGCGTTCGGCTTGATCCACCGCGCGGCGGCGCACGAACTCCAGCAGCCGCTGCTTCAGCGCTCCATGCGTCTCCCACAGCTCGCCATCGTCGACGTTTTCGATTCCTTCCCAGATC
>Ga0302326_10017309_pt1 | contig 15042 bp, 12 predicted proteins | sample Palsa_T0_3_FD_202264 | JGI IMG/M metagenome (GOLD analysis project Ga0302326, IMG submission 202264) | Peat permafrost microbial communities from Stordalen Mire near Abisko, Sweden - Palsa_T0_3 | ecosystem: Environmental > Terrestrial > Soil > Palsa > Peat permafrost | place: Sweden: Abisko... | reverse complement strand
TCGGGCCGCCTCGCGCCCGGCCAGCCAGGCCCGCTCGCCCACCTTGTAGCTGATCGCCTGGCCGGGGCGGCCCAGGTAGCGGACGACCTCGTTGGTGGCGAACTCGGTGCTGCGCGCGGTGTGCGCGGCGAAGAACTCGATGGCCAGCTCGGGGGTCCAGGTGCGCCCGTGCTCCGTCTCCGGTAGTACGCCGGCCGGCAGCTCCATCTGCAGGTGCATGCCGATATCGACGATCACCCGGATGGCCCGGCGCAGCTGCGCCTCCAGATAGCCGAGTCGCGCGCCCGGGTCGCTGAGGTAGCCGAGCTCATCCATCAGCCGTTCGGCGTACAGTGCCCAGCCCTCGGTCATCGCGCTGACCGAGATGGTGGTCTGATAGGTCGACAGTTGCCCGGCCAGGGCGGTCCAGGTGCCGAGCTGCAGGTGGTGGCCTGGCACGCCCTCGTGGTGCCAGGTGCTGACCAGTTTCCAGAGCGGGAACCTGGTCTGGCCCATGACGGGCAGCCAGGTACGGCCGGGCCGGGAGAAGTCGCGCGAGGGCCGGGTGTAGTACGGCGCGGCCGCGCTGCCCGGCGGGGCGATCCACGCCTCCACCGTCTTGACCGGGGCGGGCAGGTCGAAGTGGGTGCCGTCGAGCTCGGCGACCCGCTCGTCGAGCACACGCTGCAGCCGCTGCCTGATCTCCGCCACGCCGTCGACCGCTTCGCCTGAGGAGTCCAGGTAGCGGCGCCCCACTCGCGCAACTGCGCCGTGAACGCGCCCACCTGGCGCGAGGGCGCGAGCAGTCCGCGCGCCGCGCCCTCGCGCAGCGAGGCGGCGTAGCCGGCCAGCGCCTGGGGCACGAGCGCCATCTGGTTCGCGATCGCCGCCCAGTCGGCCTCGTTCCCGGCCGGCATCATCGTGAACATCGTCCGCACGCCCTGCACCGGTCCGAGGATGTTGCGGACGGCGCGTAGATAGGCGTCGGCGAGGTCACGGACTGCGCGTTCGGGCATCGGGGGCATGAGCCGATTCTGCGCCCTGGGAGCGCGCGAAGGTCAAGCGCCGGGCATCCCCCTGTCGGCCGTGTCGGCCAGCGAGGCGGCGGAACGGACCCGGTACAACTCGCCCACCTGCCCCGCGATGACCGCGAATAGCCCGATGAATCCGGCTGCGGCGAGCACGCCGCCGGTGATGACGTCGGTCTTGGTGGCGCCGGCCCAGCCGACGCGGGGGGGCTGGTACCCGAGCGCGAACGGCGCCGCGATCAGCCAAACCCCCGCGGCGAAGACCGCGAGCACGCCCGCCACGCCGACCCGGGTCACCACCACGCCTCTTCGCTGTCGACCGCGGGCGCGGACCGCCGGGGCATCGGCGGCTGCTGGGCCGGCCGCTGCGGCATCCCCGCCTGCGGTGCTCGCGCCTGCGGCACCCGCACCGGCGGCAGCGGCGCCCTCGGTACCTGCGGTCTCGGTACCTGCGCCGGGATCGACGCGGAGCGGGGCCTGAACTCCGACGCGGACGGCGTCCGCCGCGGCAGCCCCGCGGCGTCGGCCGGCTCGCCCACGACGGGCTGGCTCCCGGTGGTCGCGCCCAGGGCGGGCTGACTGCCGGTGGTCGCGCCCAGGGCCGGCTGACTGCCGGTGGTCGCGCCCAGGGCCGGCTGACCGCCCGTGGTCGCGCCCACCGCGGGCTGACTCCCGGTGGCGGTGAGCAGCGGCACGAGCATCTCGCGCAGTTGGTCGATCAACTCGGCCGCCTCCCCCGTGGATCTGTTCACGCCGGCTCCCGCCGGCCCGTTCGCGCCGTCTCCGCTCACGCTGGTCCCCCCAGACCTGTTAGCGCCGATTCCCTTGCCGTTGCTCCCGTTCACTGTGTTCGCGCTGCTGCCGTACGACGCCGCCCGGCCCCGCCCGTCGGCGGGTGAGGCGCCGGCCAGGCCACGGCCGGCGCTGCGGACGCCGCCCTCGCCGAGCACGCCGCCCTCGCCGAGCACGCCACCGCTCCCGGCCCGCGCGGACCGCCGCGCGGTGCGCCTGGCGCCGCGGGCCGACCGTCCCGCGAGCTTGCCCGCGCGCCGGGCGTCCCGGTTGAGCGCCCGCCGGTTCCGCCGCGCGTCGCGCCTTGAGACCGCCGCGAACCGGTCCGCCAGGACCCCGTCGACCCGCATCCGTTGCCGCCACGCGAATGACCAGCAGACCAGTGACAGGCAGCACAAGGCGATCAAGCCCGCGCCCGTCAGCAGGTTCACTCGCCCCGCGAGACCAGCAGATTTCCCCCCGAAAGCCACCGCCGCCACTACCAGCCAACTGCCCCCGCACAGGCCCAGGCCAGCGACGCACAGCCCGGACAGGTATCGAACCATGATTACCCTCCGAAGCCATCCAATAACAGAACATCTAACGCTAGCACTTGGGCACCCTTCGCATCCGGAATATCACACATGGCGACACCGACTAATTTCCGTCAGAAAAAACCAGGTGACACGCCCGAGACCGCGAATTAGGCTCCGCATAGTGTCAGCTAGCCCGGTCGCCGCCCTCTGGCGGCTGCGCCCCTATCTGCGCCCTTACCGCTACCAGCTGGTCCTGATGCTCCTGGCCGCCATCTTGTCCACCGGCACGGAGATCGTGATCCCGCTGATCGCCAAGGTCGTGATCGACGGCGCCATCACCCACCACGAGCGTGGTCTGCTGCTGCCGCTCGGGCTGCTCGCCGTCGGCCTCGGCGCGGCGGGCGCCCTCCTGTCCCTGATCCGCCGCTGGGTGCAGGGCAACGCCGTCGCGGGCATGGAACAGGCGATCAGGGACGACCTCTACCAGCACCTGCAGCGGCTCGACCCGGCCTTCCACGACGAGTGGCAGTCCGGCCAGCTGCTCTCGCGCGCCACCAATGACCTCTCCTCGATCCGGCGGTTCGCCGGGTTCGGGCTGGTCTTCCTGTTCATCTCCATCATGACGTTCGCCGCCGTGGTCGGCCTGCTGATCTCGCTCAACTGGTGGCTGGGGCTGCTCACCGGCGTCATGTTCGCCCCGGTGCTCGTCTTCTGCACCCGGTTCGAGCGGCGGTACAAGGTCCTCGCCCGGCGGTCGCAGGACCAGGACGGCGACCTGACCACGCTGGTCGAGGAGGCGTCGACCGGCGTCCGGGTGCTCAAGTCGCTCGGCCGGGCCCCCGAGGCGTCGGCCGCTCACCTGGCCCAGGGGGCCAGGCTCGGCACGACCAGGATCGAGATGGCCGGCCTGCTCGGCACCTTCTGGGCGACGCTCAACCTGGTGCCCAACGCGGTGATCGCGATCGTCGTCGTCCTCGGCGCGCTCGCGATCAGCCACCACGCGCTCAGCATCGGCGGCCTGGTCGCCTTCATCACGCTCGCCCTCCAGCTCGTCTGGCCGGTCGAGGCGCTCGGCTACGTGCTCGCCTCCGGCGAGGAGGCCGCCACCGCCGCCCAGCGCGTGCTGGAGATCTTCGACACCGACCCCGCGATCTGGGACGACCGGTCGGCCACGCCAACGACATCGGCGGGGCGGGAAGCCCGGGTGGCGGCGGCCACCTCGGGTGCTCAGTATGCGGTGGGGGCGGAGCACGGGACCGTTCAGTATGACCATGTTTGCTTTGCGTATCCCGGAGCCACCGAGCCGATACTGCGGGACGTGAACCTGCAGGTGGAGCGGGGAGAGACGCTGGTTCTGGCCGGGGCCACCGGGTCCGGCAAGACGACGCTGCTGCAGTTGGTGCCGCGGCTCGCGGACACGACGAGCGGGCGGGTGCTGGTCGGCGGCACCGACGTGCGCCTGATTCCGCTGGCCGAGCTGCGCGCCCTCGTCGGGTGCGCGTTCGAGGAGGCCACGCTGTTCTCCGCCAGCGTGCGCGAGAACGTCACGTTCGGCGCGGAGGGGGCCAGCGAGGAAGAGCTCGAGGCGGCGCTTACCGCGGCGCAGGCGCGGTTCGCCTACGAGCTGCCGTGGGGGCTCGACACCCGGATCGGCGAGCAGGGCATGGCGCTGTCGGGCGGGCAGCGGCAGCGGATCGCGCTGGCCCGCGCGATCCTGGCCCGGCCGCAGGTGCTCATACTCGACGACCCGCTCTCGGCGCTCGACGTGCACACCGAGGAGCGGGTCACCCGCGCGCTCGGCCAGATCCTGACCGACGTCACGGCGATCGTGGTGGCGCACCGGCCGTCCACGGTCGCGCTGGCGGACCGGGTCGCGCTGCTCGACGGCGGGGTGATCGCCGCGACCGGAAGCCACCGGGAGCTGATGGCGAACGTGCCCGCCTACGCGAACCTGATGACGATGGAGGCGATCGCGCGATGAGCGCGGATACCACGGCCGCCGCCGAGGACACCGGCGACTCCGAGCGCGCGGCCGCGTCGGCCGCATCGGCCGCATCGGCCGAACCACAGTCCTGGCGCGGCATCGCCAGCGAGCAGATCGAGGACGTATCGGCGCCGCTTGAGGCGCTGCTGCGGCGGCGCAGCCGGGTGCTGCTGTCGAACCTGCTGCGGCCGCACCGGCGGGCGGTCGGCTGGACCGCCGTCGCGATCATGGTCTCCTCGCTGGCCGCGCTGGCCGGGCCGTGGCTGGTCGGCGTCGCGATCGACAACGGCATCCCCCCGCTGCTGAAGTCGGGCGACTCGGGGCCGCTGCTGCTGATCGCCGCGGTCTTCGCCGCGACGGTGGCGGTGCAGGCGGTCACCACCCGGATGTTCGTCACGATGACGGGGCGGATCGGCCAGGCGGTCGTGCTCGAGCTGCGCCGGCGGCTGTTCGCGCACCTGCTCCGGCTCTCGGTCTCCTTCCACGAGAGCTACACCTCGGGGCGGGTGATCTCCCGGCAGACCTCGGACGTGGAGGCGATCTCGGCGCTGTTCGAGGAGGGCCTGGACGGGCTGATCACGGCGGTGCTGACGCTGCTTTTGGTCGGCACCGGCATGCTGCTGCTCGACTGGCAGCTGGGGCTGGTGGTGCTGTCCGGCTTCATCCCGCTGACCTGGCTGAGCGCCTGGTTCCGGCGCCAGTCGGCGGCCGCCTACCGGCGCATCAGGGAGACCAACGCGGTCGTCATCGCGTTCTTCGTGGAGACGTTCGGCGGGCTGCGCGCGGTCCAGGCGTTCCGGCGGGAGCAGCGGAACGAGGAGATCTTCGACCGGCTGTCGGCCGACTACGCCGCCGCGACCGCCCGGTCATCGCAGCTGAGCGCGATCTTCGCGCCCGGTATCGCGATGGTCGGGAACGTGATCACCGGCGTGGTGCTCTGCTACGGCGGCTTCCTGGCGCTCGACGGCAACATCAAGATCGGCGTGCTCGCCTCGTTCCTGCTCTACCTGCAGCGGTTCTTCGACCCGCTGCAGGACGTATCGCAGTTCTACAACTCCTTCCAGGGCGCCGCCTCGGCGCTTGAGAAGATCTCCGGGGTGCTCGAGGAGGAGCCGTCGGTGCCCGACCCGCCGGTCCCGGCCGAGCTGCCGCCGTCCGCGAGCGGGCGGCGGGTGCGGTTCTCCTGCGTCCGGTTCGGCTACCGCGCGGCGACCGTGCTGCCCGGGCTCGACCTGGACATACCGGCCGGGCAGACGGTCGCGCTGGTCGGCGAGACCGGCGCGGGCAAGACGACCGTGGCCCGGCTGCTGGCGCGGTTCTACGACCCCAACGCCGGGCAGGTGCTGCTCGACGGCGTGGACCTGCGGCGGCTGCCTGACTCCGTCCTGCGGCACGAGGTCGTGCTTATCACCCAGGAGAGCTTCCTGTTCGAGGGCTCGGTGGCGGAGAACATCAGGCTCGGGCGGCCGTCGGCGACCGATCTGGAGGTGGAGGAGGCGGCCCGGGCGATCGGGGCCCACCCGTTCATCGCCGCGCTGCCCGAGGGGTACGCCACCAAGGTCGGCAAGCGGGGCGGGAAGCTGTCGGCGGGCCAGCGGCAGCTGCTCTCGTTCTGCCGCGCGTTCATCGCGGCGCCGTCGGTCCTGGTCCTCGACGAGGCCACGGCGCTGCTCGACATCCCGTCGGAGCGGCTGGTGCAGTCCGCGCTGCGGACGGTCCTGGCCGGGCGGACCGCGCTGATCATCGCGCACCGGCTCTCCACGGTGGCGATCGCCGACCGGGTGCTGGTGCTGCGGGCGGGCGAGGTCATCGAGGACGGCACGCCCGCCGAGCTGATGCGGGCCGGCGTCGGCGAGTACGCCGACCTGCACGCCCGCTGGGCCGCCAGCCTCGCCTGAGCGACTGGCAGCCGCCGCCGCGCGGGCGGTAAAGTTGGCGTGTCCGTAAAAGATCCACCTCCCTTTGTTGTACAGTAGAACACATGAACGGATCTCAGACCGGGACGGTAGCCGGCCCGGCGGCGGGCGGCGGCACGCTGATCGGGTACGCGCGGGCGACGGGCGCCGCCGACGACGTCACGACCCGAGCCGGGATCATCCGCGAGGCCGGGTGCGCCCGGGTCTTCGCGGACGAGTACCTCGACCGGCAGGCCGCCCCGCCGATGGCGCGTGCCTGCCTTGAGTCGCTGCGCCCGGGCGACACGCTGGTGGTGACCGGCCTTGACCAACTCGGCCGGTCCCAGCGCGAGGTGATCGCCATGGCGGCGGAGGTGCGCAGGCGCGGCGCGGAGCTCAGGTCGCTGCGCGAGGAGCTGGACACCGCCGCCCCGGGCGGGGCGGCGGTCTTCCGGGTGTTCGCCGGCCTGGCGGATGTCGGCCGGGCGACGATCGCGGCCGGGACCAGCGAAGGGCTCGCGGCCGCGCGCGCCCAGGGGAAGCGGCTCGGGCGGCCGCCGGCGCTGACGGCCGAGCAGCTCCGCGAGGTCCGGGCGCTGCTGCTGCGGCCCGACCACACGGTGTCGTCGGTCGCGCGAACGATCGGCGTCAGCCGGTCAACCATCTACAAGTACCTGCCGGACATCGCGCAGTCCGACGCCGGGTTCGTCCCGGCCGCGCACCTGGCGCCGTACCAGGCCCGGCCCGGTCGCCGCGTCCTGGTGCTTGACGACCTGGCCGACCTGCGCGGACCGACCACGGGCACCGTCGAGCTGCCGCTGCGGCTGTTCTGGAGCCTGCCCGGTCACCGGTTCGACCTGGACGATCCCGACCTGCGGCTCTGGTATTACCAGACGGTCCTGCGCGAGGCCAGCCAGCCCGCCGACCTCGCCCGCTACCTCGACCGGGACACGCTGGTCAGCCTCTGGCCGGAGCTGTACCTGCCGAAAGGCGTCCGGCGCGCGTGGGAGGACCATCATCAGGCGCTGCGGTCGACGGTGAGCGCCTGATGCCGCTCAACGATCTGCACCGGCGGGTGGCGACGGTCGCGCTTCGCGTCGCCACCCGGTACGGGTTCGCGCTCGGGGGCGGCAACGCGCTGATCGCGCACGGCCTCATCAACCGGCCGACCCAGGATGTCGATCTGTTCACCGACAACGAGGCCGGCGTCGAGGCGGCGGCCGGCTCGGTGGAGGCCGCGCTGCGCGAGGCGGGATTCGAGGCCGAGCGCGAGGAGGGGATCGCCGGGTGGGCCGACGTGCTCGAGGGCGTCGGCGAAGGGCTGGCCGAGTGGACCGTCACCGCCGCCGACGGCCAGCGCATGATGCTGCAGATGGCGTACTTCGAGCGGGCCGCGCAGCCGGTGACGATGGACGTGGGACCGGTGCTGAACCTGGCCGATGTCGTCGGCGGGAAGGTGTGCGCGCTGGCCAGCCGGGCCGAGCCCCGCGACTACATCGACACCGCGGCCGCGCTCACGGTCTACAGCGCGCAGCAGGCGATCGGTCTCGCCCGCAGGCTCGACCCCGGCCTGGACGAACGGGACTTCGCCGACGCCGGGCGGCGGCTCGACCGGTGGAGCGACGCGATCTTCGCGCCGTTCGGCCTGGGCGCGGACGACGTGGCCGCGCTGCGGGCGGCCTTCGCGAGCTGGCCGCGCTTACCTCTCGCGAGCGTTAGCCCGCCTGGGTCGTCACGCTGATGCGGGCCGCTCCCGCGGTCGCTTCGACGTCGTAGCCGGCGATGCCCGGGGCCCAGGCCGGGGTCGCGAACACCGACCCGGCGGCGACGCCGACGTGGTCCTGGCCGTCGAGCGACACCTCCCCCGCGCCCGCGGCGGCGTTCACCCGGGCGGGGACGCCGCTGGGCAGGCTGAGCTGCAGACGGCTCGCCCCGCCGGCCAGCCCGACGGTGACGCCGCCGTCCGGCCGCGGCAGCGTCAGGTCGATGACATCAGAGCCCTTCGTGATCGCGATGCCCGCCACCCGGCCGCCGGCCAGGTCGGCCACGGTCCTGCTGGTGCCGGCCGCCAGGTCGAGCTGCCAGCTGACGTCCGCGTTGAGGGTGATCGTGATCGCGGCGGCGTCCGCCGCGGAAACAGCGACGACCGGGTTCCCGGTCCCGCCGGAGGTCCGCAGCTGCGGCGCCGGGCCGGCACCCGGCGTGCTCACCCGCAGCAGCGTCCCGGTGAGGCCGAGGTCGGCCACGCCGATCGTGAGGGTGGGGGTGCCGGTGAGGACCCGGAGGGTGGCGCCCGCGTGCCCGTCGGCGGCCAGGGTCGCGACGTGCGGCGACGTGGGCGCCGCCGATGACCCGGACACGGTGCGGACCACCAGCGCCGTGCAGGCGGCCAGCAGCACCACCCCCATCGCGGCCTCGACCGCGAGCATCCGCCACCGGGGAATCCTCACGGGGACACGATACGGGACGAGCCGGTCCGGGGAACAACCCAAGGAACCGGGGTCCGCGCGGGATCACTAAGCTGATCAGAGACGCTTTGGAATGGCGTAATCTACGGTACGGATCGACGCTGAGGACGGAACTTGAGGATGTATAAGCCCAGCCAGGAAGCGCTTGACCTGCACGCGGCGGACGTTGCCGTGGCCGACGAGCGCGGCCAGCTGCTCGACGCGGCCCGCGCGGCGGATATCGCGCTGCGCGAGGCGGAGGCCAGGAACGCGCCGGTCACCGAGCTGCACCAGCTGGCGGTGGAACTCGACGCGGCGCTGACCGACGCGATGCGGGCTGCGTTCGCCGCGCAGCGGGCCGAGATCGGCCCGCGCGGCTACGAGGACCGGATCTACTTCCGCAAGGCCAAGGCCAAGCCCGCCGTCCACGCGCTCACCGGCGAGGCCGAGCGGCTGCTGACCCTGCGCGAGAACCACCGGCTCAACCGGATCCCCGAGGTTCCCCGGGTGCCGACCGTCTAGGTAGGTATTTCACGCACTGCGACCGTTACCGACTTGAGACTCTGACCGTAGCCGGATAGAGATGGCCGGGAACGTTCCATCTGTTCTCCGGGCATTTATCTTGAAGGTACCCTCGATAGCGAAACCCCGCCGATGGTCTGAACCATCACCCCCGCATACCCGTATCAATATTTGGGGAAATCCTTGCTTAACGCGACGGCAAGTCGCTTGCACTTGCTGGCGCAGCGGGGCAAAGTTGTGTTAAGTGGTCTAGGCCACTTGGTAGGGGAAGCGGGCGCAACTCGGAGCTGAGTACGGAGCCGAGTACGCCCATGAACCAAGTGGTTCCAGGCCGTGGACTGCTGAGGAAGGCCAGGAGGCACTGAATATGTGCCCGCACATACCGAGGTGCCCGGAGTCAACGGCACCCGACCGTGAGGCTGCGCACACGATTGCCAGCCACCCGGAGCAGGGGTGGTCACTGCTCTGCAACGGAGTCGTGATCTTCGATGACACCGGGGAGCTACTGCCCAACGGCGCGACGATCGCGCCGCACCGTCCCACCGACTATCACGCGCCAGCCGCCTGAACCGGGCCGGGCTGACAATCACAGACCGGGAAGGTCGTCCAGCCACTGCGCGACGGCCACGCCAATCGCCTCGGGGTGTTTCGCGAGGGCGTGGGTCTCCCCGGGGATGACGACGACCCGCGTGGCCGGGTCGGACTCGGGGACGCCGAAGGGATCACGGTCCCCGTTCACGACAAGCACGCTGGTTCCCGCCTGACGGAGTTCGGCGTCACGGGACTTGTCCGGCTGGCCCGGCGGATGGAGCGGGAACGCCAGGGCGATCACGCCGATCGCGCTCACCGGCGTCGCTGTCCGGCAGACGACCCGCGCGCCGTTGGACCGCCCGCCCTGGACCAGGGGGACGCCCGGCGTCCCCGCCCGCAGGGCGCCGATGATCTCCGTCCACGCCGCGTCCTGCCGCGCGGCCGACCCGGGGGCGCGGGCCCCCTTCACCCGGTACGGCTGCGTGACCAGCGCGGTCACCGCGCCCCTGGCCCGCGCGACGTCGCGCACGGCGAGCACGTCCGGCGTGTCCGGCGTGCCGCCCGCCCCGTGGGTCAGCACGGCCAGGAAGATCGGCTTGCCGTCGGGCGGATCTTCAATGTCGACGTGCGCGGGCCCGGCACCGGTCATGATCTCCACGCTGGCACCGTACCGTGTACCGGGCCCGCGCGTTCGGAACGCCCTCGTCAGCCGACGCTTCGGCCGGAGCCGAGGATGGTCTTCAGGAACTGCCCGGTGTAGCTCTGCTCGTTGTCGGCCACCTGCTCCGGGGTGCCGGTCGCCACGATGGTGCCGCCGCCGTTGCCGCCCTCGGGGCCCATGTCGATGATCCAGTCGGCGGTCTTGATGACGTCCAGGTTGTGCTCGATGACCAGGACCGTGTTGCCGGTCTGGACCAGCTTGTCGAGCACGCCGAGGAGCTTGCGGATGTCCTCGAAGTGCAGGCCGGTGGTCGGCTCGTCGAGCACGTAGATGGTCCGGCCGGTGGAGCGGCGCTGCAGCTCGGTGGCGAGCTTCACCCGCTGGGCCTCGCCGCCGGAGAGGGTGGTGGCGGGCTGGCCGAGCCGGACGTAGCCGAGGCCCACGTCGACCAGGGTCTTGAGGTGGCGGTGGATGGCCGGGACCGCCTCGAAGAACCCCGACGCCTCCTCGATCGGCATGTCGAGCACCTCGGCGATCGACTTGCCCTTGTAGTGCACCTGCAGCGTGTCGGTGTTGTAGCGGGCGCCGTGGCAGACCTCGCAGGGCACGTACACGTCCGGCAGGAACTGCATCTCGATCTTGATCGTGCCGTCGCCCGAGCAGGCCTCGCACCGGCCGCCCTTGACGTTGAACGAGAACCGGCCGGGCTGGTAGCCGCGGACCTTCGCCTCGGTGGTGGCGGCGAACAGCTTCCTGATGTGGTCGAAGACGCCGGTGTAGGTGGCCGGGTTGGAGCGCGGGGTCCGGCCGATGGGGCCCTGGTCCACGTGCACCACCTTGTCCAGGTTCTCCATGCCGGTGACGCGGGTGTGCTTGCCCGGCACCGTGCGCGCGGCGTGCAGTTCCTTGGCAAGCGCGCGGTAGAGGATGTCGTTGACCAGGGTGGACTTGCCCGACCCGGACACGCCGGTGACCGCGATGAAGGTGCCGAGCGGGAAGGCGACGTCGACGTTCTTGAGGTTGTTCTCGGCCGCGCCCTTGACGACCAGCTCGCGGCCCTTGACCGGCTTGCGGCGGCTCTTCGGCACCGCGATCTCCCGCCGGCCGGAGATGTACGCGCCGGTCAGCGACTCCTCGCTGTTGATGAGCTCATCGACCGTACCGGACACGACGACGTGACCGCCGTGCTCGCCCGCGCCCGGCCCGATGTCCACCACCCAGTCGGCGGCGCGGATGGTGTCCTCGTCGTGCTCGACCACGATCAGCGTGTTGCCGAGGTCGCGCAGCCGCAGCAGGGTGTCGAGCAGCTTCTGGTTGTCGCGCTGGTGCAGGCCGATGGACGGCTCGTCGAGCACGTACAGCACGCCGACGAGGCCGGACCCGATCTGGGTGGCGAGCCTGATCCGCTGCGCCTCTCCCCCGGCCAGGGTGGCGCTCGCCCGGTCCAGGCTGAGGTAGTCGAGGCCGACGTCGAGCAGGAAGCCGAGCCGCGCGTTGACCTCCTTGAGTATGAGCCGGGCGATCTGCATGTCCCGGTCCGACAGCTCCAGGTTGAGCAGGGTCTTGGCCAGCTCGCCGATCGGCTCGTGGCTGTAGGCCGCGATCGACTTGTCGTCGATGGTGACGGCGAGCGAGATCGGCTTGAGCCTGCTGCCCTTACAGGACGGGCACGGCACCTCGCGCATGAACCCGGCGAACTTCTCCCGGCTCGAGTCGGACTCCGCCTCCGCGTGCCGCCGCTCGACGTAGGTGATCGCGCCCTCGAAGTCGGTGTAGTAGGAGCGCTCGCGGCCGTACCGGTTCTTGTAGCGGACGTGGACCTGGGTGTCGTGCCCGTAGAGCAGCGCCTTCTTGGCCTTGGCCGGGAGCCGCTGCCACGGGGTGTCGAGCCGGAACCCGAGGGTGTCGGCCAGCGCCTCGATCAGCCGGTCGAAGTAGTCGCTGACGTGGCCGCCCGCCCACGGGGCGATCGCGCCCTCCTTGAGCGACTTCTCCGGGTCGGAGACGATCAGCTCCGGGTCGACCTCCATCTTGGTGCCGAGGCCGGTGCAGTCGGGGCAGGCGCCCCACGGGGAGTTGAACGAGAAGCTTCTCGGCTCGAGCTCGTCGAACGAGAGGTCGTCGTACAGGCAGGCGAGGTGCTCGGAGTACATCCGCTCCCGGTGCGGGTCGGTCTCCGGCAGGTCGACGAAATCGAGGATGACGACGCCGCCCGCGAGGCCGAGCGCGGTCTCGACCGAGTCGGTGAGCCGCCGCCGGGCGGTGTCCTTCACCGCGAGCCGGTCGATGATCACCTCGATCTCGTGCTTCTCCTGCTTCTTCAGCGTCGGCAGGCGGCCGGCCTCGCCCGCGACCTCGTCCAGGCGGATGATGGTGCCGTCTACCCGGGCCCGGGAGTACCCCTTGGCCTGCAGTTCCTTGAGCAGCTCGGTGTACTCGCCCTTGCGGCCACGGACGACCGGGGCCAGCACCTGGAACCGGGTGCCCTCCTCGAGCTCGAGCACGCGGTCCACGATCTGCTGCGGGGTCTGCCGGGCGATCGGACGGCCGCAGATCGGGCAGTGCGGCTTGCCGACCCGCGCGAAGAGCAGCCGCAGGTAGTCGTAGACCTCGGTGACCGTGCCGACGGTGGACCGCGGGTTGCGGCTGGCCGACTTCTGGTCGATCGACACCGCCGGCGACAGGCCGTCGATGAAGTCCACGTCGGGCTTGTCCATCTGGCCGAGGAACTGCCTCGCGTAGGCCGACAGCGACTCGACGTACCGCCGCTGGCCCTCGGCGAAGATGGTGTCGAACGCCAGGCTCGACTTGCCCGAGCCGGACAGCCCGGTGAACACGATCATGGCGTCGCGCGGCAGGTCGATCGAGACGTCCTTGAGGTTGTGCTCGCGTGCGCCGCGAACGACAAGCCGGTCAGCCACTGCGCGCTCTTCTCTCGTCGTCTTTTACTGGTCTCGACTGCTTCGGGTGCCGTCTTCGACGGGCGGTCAGGCCGGACCGTGGGCAGGCACCACGCACCTGGCATGCTAACGAGGGGGTCTGACATTCCGGGTGGCGCGGACCGGCGGCCCGTCAAAACTCTGAGAATTTCTTCAGAGCCCGCGCTGCCGACGCCATTGTTGTCAGCACGCAGAGCGCCGCCGTTATGCCCGCCGCCCCCCGTCGGGCCGACCTCTCCCAGCCTACGGCACCGCCTTACCGGCGGCGAGCCGGACGGGAAAATATCTTCGAACGGCGGCCGTCGCTCGCCGCCGCGCGCGGGCGGGCTATCATCGGGCCGGTGAGGCACAATCCGTCTACCGTCGTGGTGCTGGCCGGGCAGGCGCCGGGCCCGGTGCTCGCCGCCGTCGAACGGTCGATGAACGTGGTGGTCGTCCGGCCCGCCGACGACGCGGACGGCATCGAGGCGGCCGTCGCGGCGCTCCGCCGGGCCTCCGGCATCTCCGCGCCGTACGTGCTGGTCGCCGCCGACCCGCTGGCCGCGGTGGCGGCCGAGTGGAGCGCGATGTGGGACCTGTCGAGCGGGCCGCGCGGCAGCGACCGGTTCGAGCTCCGCGCGGGCGAGGCCCTGGCCGCCTGGCGGGCCAACCAGTTCGAGCTGCCCGATTACTACCTGGTGCTGACCGAGCAGGCCGGCCCGGCCGAGACCAGGCTGGCCGCGCCGACCACCCCGGCCGCGCCCGACGACCACCGCCCCGACTTCTACCTGGGACCGCTCCGGTCGGTCCGCCCGCACCGGGTCGCGGTCGCCGCCGCGAGCGAGCCCGCCGCGCAGACGGCGGCGCTGCTGAGCGAGCTCGGCTCGCTGCGGACCGGCCGCTGGTGGCCATCGCTTGAAGACATTCTCGCAGCGGCCCGTGGCTTCTACCCAGGCGCCCTCGCCGAGTCCCCCGACGCGGGGCACGCGACCCTGCTGAGCTGACCATCATCGGGCGGGCGGCCGACGGACCGGATTCTCGTGCGCAACCATGATAAAACGAGCTATTACTCGACTTGAGAGACGGGGTCTGAGATGCCGATCGCCGAGATCACCAGGGACGAGACCAGCGAACGCGCGCAGTTGCTGCGCGTCGATTCCTATCGCGTGGAACTGGACCTGACGGGCGGCCCGGAGACCTTCCGGTCGGCGTCGGTGATCAGGTTTGACTGTGCCAGGCCGGGAGCGGCCAGCTACGCCGACCTGATCGCCGAGGCGGTGCACGAGATCACGCTGAACGGCACGCCCGTCGACCCGTCGACCGCCTACTCCGGCGGGCGGATCGCGCTGTCCGGGCTGGCCGCGCAGAACGAACTCCGGGTCGTCGCCGACTGCAGGTACTCCGACGGCGGAGGGCTGCAGCGCTCGGAGGATCTGACCGACGGGCGCGTCTACGTGTACACGCACTTCGAGCCGGCCGATGCGCGCCGTGTCTACGCGAACTTCGAGCAGCCGGACCTCAAGGCGGAGTTCGCCTTCCACGTCATCGTCCCCGAGCGGTGGACCGTGTTCTCCAACCAGCCGGCGCCCAAGCCAGAGCCGGCCGCCGACCGGCCCGGCTCGGCGGTCTGGCACTTCCCGGCCACGCCGCGGATCTCCACGTACCTGACGGTGCTCGCGGCGGGTGAGTTCCACGTGGTCCGCGAGACCCACACCACGCCGTCTGGGCAGGTGGTACCGCTGGGGCTTGCCTGCCGCCAGTCGATGGTGG
>Ga0302326_10017306_pt1 | contig 15044 bp, 11 predicted proteins | sample Palsa_T0_3_FD_202264 | JGI IMG/M metagenome (GOLD analysis project Ga0302326, IMG submission 202264) | Peat permafrost microbial communities from Stordalen Mire near Abisko, Sweden - Palsa_T0_3 | ecosystem: Environmental > Terrestrial > Soil > Palsa > Peat permafrost | place: Sweden: Abisko... | reverse complement strand
CGGCCAGCAACACCAGCAGAGGGAGCGGAGACGGAAAAGATGCAGACTGAGACGTCAGCGGAACAGTCTCGATTATAGGAGGGCGGCGAGTGGAGCGTCAAACCTGCGGGGTTCGGGTCGCGGTGCGACTTGGTTTATGGAGGATTTACGAAAGGCTCCAATTGGGCCTTGCGATAGAATGTCCCTCCGGGCACCGCAAGTGGCCCCATTGCCAAGTCTCGACATCGGCTTTGCGCTCCTCGGTGGTGGTATCTGGAATCCATTGTGCGATGAGTGGCAAAAGAGCTCTACAACCTTCCTCGTCGCATCCGAGCATTGGGCCGTCCATCGTATCGCGGATCGGGTCTGCGAATTTCACTAAATAGGGAGGGGTGTGACGCGGGTGATTTCTATCGAGAAAGTAGATGTCCACGCTTTTGCATTCACGACATACAGCGCCTATCGCGTGCGAGAAATTTGGCTGGGCGTCTGGAACAGCAAATAGTCGTCCTATCATGCCTACCGGGAGCAGCATCGTTGCGCCACAACTCTTGCAGCAAAGCTCATAATGGAGAATACGCCCGTCCATAGTGGTCAGAATTATACGCTTCACGACTCTCGCAAAAGAATCCTGTGAGCTTTTGAAATTGCAACCCTATCGTGTTTTGGTTTCTCGGATTGCGCGTACGAAACAGAAAGGCCCCGCTATGCGGGGCTTTTCTGTCGGATCGATCGGCTTGCTGACGAATGATCAGTGGGCTGCGGGCGGCGTCTTCGGGGCCGGCTTGGGAGTCGGCGCTGAGGGCGGCGGAGCAGGCGGAGCGGGAACGCCGGACTTGACGTTGTAGGCATCGACGATCGCCTTGCTGATATCGATGTTGGGGGTTGCGTAGAGGACTACGGGCGGCTGCTGCTGGCTCGCCGTGCCGTCCAGAACCAGGGTGAAACCCTGCTGCTTGCAGTATTCCGAAAGAACGTCAAAAACCTTGGTAGCGACCTTGCTGTAGACCTCGTTCACTTCCCCGCCCAGGTCGTTCTGCGCATCTTCAGCGAAGCGCTGCGCCTGCTTCTTCTTGTCGTCGACGGACTTGGTCTTGGCGGCGCGGTCAGCCTCGCTTAAAGTGCTGCCTTGCGCCTGCAACTGCTTTTCCAGGCCTTCGATCTCATCGGCCATGGTCTTGAGCTGGTTGCGCTTGGGCTCGTACTTCTTCTGCAGGTCGGCAAAGTCGCGCTGGAATTCGTTAGTCTGGCTCACCGCAGCCTGGAAAGCGATGACGGCCACTTTGGTGGGGCCAGCCGGAGCAGACGGGGACGTCGCAGGGGCTGGCAGAGTTTGAGCGGCTGCGCACAGGGCAAAACCCGAGGCCAGCGTAAGAACGAGCACAATGGAACGCTTCATTGGAATGTAAGACTCCTTCAACCTGCTTGGACGCGATTCCCGTCGAGATGTCCGCAGAGCATCGGCGGGCCGAGCCTGTGCCTCCTGTGAAACCTAGCGGCCTTTTTGGGGAACTCCGGTCCCGGATCGGGACGGAGACAGGAAAAGACGCGAGCGGAGACATCAGCAGGAACTCTATGGATTATAGGGGTCTGGGGTGGAGGAGGTAAAGGCGGGACGGTGAATTCGGCGTTGTATTCGGGACTTTGAGGTCACCGCATCCCAGGTCTTTCGCCGCAGCGAATCGCAGCGGACGGGACCTGGGGCACCAGGCAGGGCTAGAAGGTTGTCGACACGGTCAGCCGGAAGGTCTTGCGGGGTTCGCGGAACAGGTAGCGGGAACCGTAGGCCTGCAAGGACTCCTGGTAGGTGTAGTCGCCTGCGCCTCCGGGCGGGAACAGATCGCGGGTAATCAGCTCAGCCGAGCAGCTGCCCTTGTTGCCGCCGAGGATGACCGAGTTGCAATACGGCGTCTCATACAGGCGAAGCGGGTTATACGCATAAAAGATCCGGAAGGGCGCGTTGATGATGGGCATGATGACAGAGATCTCGCCGCCCAGCGACATGCGCGGCACGAAGTTCGTCCCGGCGATGGGGCGGATGTTTTGCTGGAAGCCCACCTGGCTGCCGGGGATGCCGCCCTGGCATGCGCCGTTGTTGAACACTGGGCAGCCATAGAGCGGAGCAGTCAACGAAGCGAAGCCTTCTGGGCTTTGCTTCAACTGTCCCTTGTTGAGGGCCACATCGATGCCGAAGTCGTCGAATAACGAGATCATGACCGGCCCGGCGATGGGAATCCGGTACTCGGCGTTGGTGGTGAGGTTGGTATCGCCGCCGATGGAGGCGATGCCGTAGACGGGCAGGGGAATCAGCAGGCACTGGTTCAACTGCGGATTGGTGGGATCGCGCGGCACGCAGGTTCCGTCAGGATTGGTGAGCTGGACGGTGACGCGATTAGGGACGTAACCGTAGGGGGTTGCGCCGCGGATATCAAAGCCGCGCAACTCAGCTTCACCGCCGGAATAGATGCGGTTGTTGGGCGGCGCCACATCCCCGCCGAAGCCCTGCACATAATTCAGCTGCGCGCGCACACCGAAGACGTTTCGTCCATTGGCGGAAGGGGTGAGGTAATGCATGGGCGTGAAGCGCTTGTAGGCAACGAACGGCGCGATGTAGCGGACGTTGCCGCCAAGACCCGCCACCTGGAACACGGCTGAGTATTCCTTGCCGGTGCGCGAGCGGAGGGGATTGTTGATGGTGTTGAAGATGTAACTGAAAGATGCGCTGCTGTTGACAATTCCGGCCAGCGCGTTGGCGCCCTGAATGCCGGAGCGGAAGCTGATGGTCTGGAAGAATGTCTGCGACGCGGTGCTGAACGCGGTGATGGTTGACTTGTTCAGGCTATAGGTCATGCCGACGCGCTGGAAGGCGTGGCGCTTGAGCGGATAGCTGACCGAGAGCGTGAGGCCGGTGGCAGCCTGGTTGTAATTCTGCGTCAGCGACTGCTGCGCCGCGGAAAGGTTCGGTGACGCCCCGCTGGTGGTCTGATATTGCTTGGCGGCGTTGTAGTCCTGCTTGCTGTTGTATAGCTGGAAGCCCAGGTTGAGAGGACGGTTACGCAGGTAGGGCTGGGTAAAACCGAACTGGAAGGTGCGGGCCACGTTGCCCAGGTTGCCTTGCAGGCTGAGCGTTTCACCCAGGCCGAGGAAGTTGTTGGTCTGGTAATTGACGCCCAGGAAGGCGCCGGAAAGGCCGCTGATGCCGCCGTTCAGGCCGATGGAATTCTTGCCTTTCTCCTTGACCTTGAGCAGCAGGTCGACGGTGCCTGCTTCAGCATCCTGGTGGGCTTCAGAGTCCTCGTCCACGCGGAGCGGGTTGAAGTACTCCAACTGGTTGAGGCGGAGCAGGCTGTACTCCCATAGCTGGGAGTTGTAGACCGAGCCTTCGTCGAGCAGCAGTTCGCGGCGAATGACCTTGTCGCGGGTGATGGTGTTGCCCTGGAACTCGATGCGCGAGACGTAGAAGGGCTTGCCTTCGTCGATGTCGATGTCCAGCGAGACTGTCTTCTTCTGATCGTCGTAAACGGGCTTGGGGATGGCGCCGAAGTTGATGTAGCCCAATGTGCCATAGGCCTTCTTGAGATTCTCGAGGCCTTTCTGGATGAGGGTGGCGTTGAACCAGTCTCCGTCTTTGAGGGCGAAGGTGGCACGCAAGGCCTTGGTATTGGGGACGGCCTTGTTGCCGGTGAAGGTGATGGTGCCAAGTCGGTAGCGCGCGCCTTCTTCAACGGGCATCAGGATGTCGATCCGCTTGCCTTTGTTGGGGCGGAAGGTAAACCAGTTGAGGCCCCCTTCGTCGCGAATCTGCGTTTTGGGCTCTTCGATGGCGGCGTTGGCGTAGCCCTTGTCGCGGTAGGCCAGGCGGACGCGCTCGGCGTCTTCTTCGAGTTTGGAGGCGTCGAATGTCTGCGGAAAGAGATCCTCGAAGAAGATGGAGTAAGGAATGCCGATGGGCTTCAGGTTCTTCATGGCGCGGCGCAGCAGCAGGCCGGGAATATGCTCATTGCCGGTGAACTTGATGTTGCCCACCTTGACGGTGGGGCCTTCCTTGATATTGAAGTTGACCTGAACGGCGGCCGGAGGGATGTCTTTGATGTCGAGTTTGACGATGGCGAACTGGTGGCCGTGCTCGGCGAGCAAGTCTCTGAGGACCGTTGTGGCGCGCAGGATCTTTGCGGCGTCGTACTGGCCCTCGACGGAGAGGCCGACCTTCTCCTTCTTGAAGCGGTCGAGAATGTCGGAAGTGGAGACCGAGTTGTTGCCCTTGTAGTTGATTTCCCGAATGGTTGGTTTTTCCTTGACGAAGACGTCGAGGATGATGCCTTTCTCGGTGTCTTCGCGTTCGATGCGCAGGTTTTCAAAGTAGCCGGTATTCCAGAGGGAGTTGAAATCGCGCTCGATGGAGATGGGGTCGTAGACGTCGCCGGGGTGGGTGAACAGGCGCGCCAGGATGGTTTCCTTGGGAATGCGCCGATTGCCGATGACGCGAATGGATTCGATGGTCTGAGAAGTCTGGGCGATGGCTGCGCCGGCGGCCATCGCCAGCACCAGCGCCAGCCCGATGCGAAGCAGTCGAGAGGTCCGCAAAATGCGGGAGATGAATGCGTGTTTGGTCTTCACCGGGCAGGAGCCCTGCGTCGAGCACAAATATTGGTGCGGGCCATAGTTCGCCTTCTGGTTCGGCTTCACGGGAAGAATATCGACACCCTCACAGCTCTCGAGAAAAATCTGTCCTGCATCCTGCATTGAGGAAAGAATTGATTATATTTGACCGCACCCATGCCGCCCAAGCCGGCAGCGCATGGGCAGGCCCGGAAACCGAATCTTTCCCTGAATTTCCCTGCCGCGCCAAGCGCCTTCAGAGCGGGGCCTAACCCCCAGTCTACCGGACGCAGACGGGTGGAGGCGGTGACTCCGTCCCCCTCACGCATGCACGGCATGCATCTTAGACGCGCGTTGCGCAAACATGGCATCCTCAGAGGAGATGAGGTTTTGCTTTGACCGAGGAGCCGCAGAAGTCGATCTACGGATTCACCGCGCCGCTGTTGGACGGGACCCCGGCGAGCCTGGAATCCTGGCGCGGCAAAGTGCTGCTGATTGTGAACACGGCCAGCCGATGCGGGTTCACGCCGCAGTACGCGGGGCTGGAAGAGTTGTATCAGACATATAAAGACCGCGGGTTTGCGGTGCTTGCCTTCCCGTGCAACCAGTTTGGCAGGCAGGAGCCGGGCTCGGCCGATGAAATTGGCGCTTATTGCCGGCAGAAGTACAGGGTCAGCTTTCCCCTGTTTGCCAAGATCGACGTGAACGGCAAGGATGCACATCCGCTCTATTGTTTCCTGAAGCAGAAGCAGCCTGGAATGCTGGGAACTCTTGGCGGGGGAAAGATTCGATGGAACTTCACCAAGTTCCTCGTCGACCGGCGGGGAAATGTAGTGGACCGATTCGGCTCATCCACCGCCCCTGGGGCGCTGGCGGGAAAGATCGAGACTTTGCTGGATAGCCGGTAGAGCGCCCCCACTTCCTACTGAATGGGGGCGGCAAGAAAGTGGACATAAATCAGCATGGCGAGTCCGATGAAGAGCGGGATCAGGCCGCAGGTAGATACCGCGGGGCCGGCCAATACCCAGAGCAGGATCGCGGTGCCAAGACCGATACCGACCATGATGATGCCTCCGATTTTCAGGCCCTCGATGGTTCTGTATTGGACCAGCCGATTTTGTTCGCGCAGGAACTCGATGGACGATTTGCCCGCATCGCCGGAGGCCTCGCTCACGCGGCGAAGAGTGTCAGCCTTGTAAAAGGCTTCGCGCTCCTTGCGGCGGGATTCGAGCCAGGTGGTGATGGGGAGAAAGATGCCGAACAGCGCCACGGCGCCGACGGAAAGAAATATCCACAGACCTTTGCTGCCAAAAACATCGTCGGCGCCGAGCGCCATTGCCAAATGCGAAAGTATCAGTCTCGTCATAGAAACCTCCTTGATTCGTTTTCCGTTTTTGTAGCTTGCGAATGGTGGGACCGAACGGCGTGAAATGCGGTTGCATTTTGTTTGGAGATTTCTTCGACAAAACAAAATGCAACCGGGCGGGCGGGTTCGTGGTCCCACCGCATGGAGGTTGTCCGCATTGATCGACACGGCCACCAGCGCGCTTGCCGTTGACACGGCAAACAAGCCGAGCCAGGACCTGGCCGATGTGGAGCGCGTGCTGGCGGGCAACGTGCAGGCCTTCGAGGGGATCGTGCGCCGCTGGCAGGGACCGCTGGTGAATATGGCGTGGCGCTACTGCCGCGATGGCGAACGGGCTGAGGAACTCGCGCAGGAGGCCTTTGTCCGCGCATGGCGAGGGCTTGCCGGATGGCGGCGCGAAGGCAGCTTTTCGACATGGCTGTTTGCGCTGGCCGCGAACGTGTTCCGCTCCGAGCTGAAGCGGTTTCCCACCTTGAATGTGCCGCTGGAAGAGAGTGTTGAGCCCTCCGCGCCCGCTGCGCAACACCACGCGCTCGCTGCTCAAATCAGCTCGGAGACAGTGCGGCGAGCGGTGCTTTCGTTGCCCGTACGCTACCGCGAGCCAGTGGTGCTGTTTTATTTTCATGAGATGGACGTTGCGGCGGCGGCGCGGACCATGAAGTTGCCGGAGGGAACGGTGAAGGCGCGGTTATCGCGGGCGCGGGAGTTGCTGCGAAGACGGTTTCCCTCTTTGGAGGGGCAGATCGCATCCCGCCCTTCGCAAAAGACGCGAAGGATGGGGCACCCAGAGCCGAATCAGAGCGAGATTCATCACGACGCAGGAAAGGAGGATTGAAGATGGACAGGAATCAGCAGGAAATGGATGCAATGGAGTTGAACAGAACCGAATCGATTCTGGCTTCGGAAGAGCCGATCGTGCCGTCCTCGGGCTTTCTTGCTGCGGTGATGGAACAAGTGAAAGAAGAATCCGCAACGCCGGCGCCAATTCCCTTTCCATGGAAGCGGGCGCTGCCGGGATTTGTGCTGATTGCCGGGTTCCTCGGCTGGGGCGGGGTGGAATTGCTGCGTATTGGAATTCCGTCGCTGACGAGTGTTTCGGTCAGCGTGCCGCACCTGTCTATGGCGATGAATCAGCCTTTGGTGCAGACAGCCTGGGTTGGACTGGCGGCAGGGATCTCATTGGCCTCGTGGCTGCTGGCGCGCAAGCTCGTGGGCCGGCCGGATGCGCTGGAAGAAAACCGGGAAATCTCCACTCGCTTGTTGCTACGCGAGAGTCCAGTCTTCAGTCTTGAGACTATCAACGAATGCGAAGGCTTGATCGTGCGTGACCAGCGTGAGCTCCAGCGACAATGCGTGGGCAGCGATCATGAGGTCGGTGGTGCTGAGAACGAGTCCTTTGCGCTTCAGCGCGTCTCGGGTCCGGGCGTAGCTCTCCGCGGCGTCGGTGCCCCAAGGGAGGCTCGGAACACTCAAGAGAAAATCCACCACTCCGACACGGGTGCGGGTGCTCCCCGGACGGCAAAGAACCCAGAAAAGGAGTTCTGCCTCCGTGACCGTTGAGACAGCCAGAGAATCTAGCGGCGCTCGGGCGATATGCTGGCGAACCGCCGGAAAGTTTCCGCGCACAAAGTAGCTGACGATGTTTGTATCGAGCAGATGCGTGAGATTCATTTAGAAAAAGTCTCGCTCTATGGGCGGCGTGTTGTCCCGTTCGAGTTCGTCTTCATTGGGCGAACCCAGGGAATCCCAGACAGCGAATCGCTCTTCCCACGAGGCTTGCGGAATGAGTGTCCGCCGATGGGCCATGAAATTGGCCGGAAAATGGGCTCGATCAATGACCTTGAAGAGCTGCTCCCAGGTCAGATTTTTGGGACGCGGCGGAAGCTTAGCGAATTCTTCTTCCGAAGCGTCATCGGCAAGTGCGTCGTACAGATCGAACCACTCGTCGAAGCTCATGGAGGGCTCGGCGGGAGCCGGGGCGAGGATGACTTCGCCAGTGGCGGGGTCGCGGCGGATGGCAACTTCCCTGCCTTCGAAACGGAACTCCTTGGGTAGGCGCACGGCCTGACTGCGGCCATTCTTGAAGAGCTTGGCGGTCTTGGGCGAGGGGGTAGCTGCGGGCGCGGTCTGCTGGTTGGATTTGGCGTTTGTGGCGCTCATTTTCGACCTCCTGGTAAGTGGTCTATACCATAGTATATACCACTTTCTGTTCGATGCGGCCGGGGCTAGTGCACGGTTGAGTGCTGCTCGCCGAACCGGCGTAACTTTGCAAGCGTGGCGGCGGCCAGGCCTGAGTCGATGGCTTCGACGCCCATGGCAACGCCTTCCTTGAGATCGAAAGCAAGCCCGGCAGCTACCAGGGCGGCTGCGGCGTTGAGCAGGATAATGTCGCGGCGCGGGCCGGGGATGCCGGTGATGACGTCATAGAGGAGCGACGCGTTGGTTTCGACGTCGCCGCCGGCGAACTGAGCAAAGTCTTCGGCCGTGGCGCGGGTGAGACCGGCCATTTCCGGGGTGACTCGCGCGCCCTTGAGCTTGGGCGGGCCGTCTTCGGACTCCTCCACGCGGGCAACGATGGACTCGCCTGTGGTGGTGAGCTCGTCGATACCGTCAGTGCCGTGGACGACAAAGGCCCGCTTGGCCCCAAGCGCGGCCAGGGTACGGCCGATGAGCAATACGCGGCTGGGCGCGAGAACGCCGATGACCTGGTTGCGTGCTCCGGCGGGGTTGGTGAGCGGGCCGCAGAGGTTGAAGATGGTGCGGAAGCCGAGTGCGCGGCGCAGCGGGCCTACGGCCTTCATGGCGGGGTGATAGAGAGGCGCAAAGAGGAACATGAAGCCAGTAGCGCGCAGGCACTCGGCGGCCGACTGGGGAGAAAGGTCAATAGGGACGCCGAGGCCTTCGAGCACATCTGCCGCGCCGCAGCGGGAGGTGACGGCGCGGTTGCCATGCTTGGCTACTTTGGCGCCTGCGGCGGTGGCGACGAGCGCAGCGCCGGAGGAGATGTTGAAGGTGAGCGGTCCACCGCCGCCGGTGCCGACAATGTCGACCAGTTCCGCGCGCTCCTCTGGGTCGAGCGGAACGGGCGTTGCACGCTGGCGCATGACTTCAACGAAGCCGGTCAGCTCCGGGACCTGCTCTCCGCGCGTGGCCAGGACAGTGACCAGCGCGGCGATTTCAACGTCAGGAACCGTGCCGGTGAGAATCTCTGTAAGCACATCGGCGGCCTGCTCGCGGGTGAGCGCGGTGCCGTCTTCGGCGAGCGGCTTGAGGAGTTCCTTCAACATCGTCATATTCCAATATGGTAACGGGCGGCGCAGCGGGCCGCATACGCAGCGCGAATTGTGAGAAGGATGCGGGGCGCCTGTTTGCGGCGGCTTTGGGCCGCAAGATAGTATTTGAGTACCGCTGTCACGGCTTCGCCGGCCTTCAAGTTCACTGGGTCCGGCGCCGAATCCCTCAAAACCCAGCGGACTGGGCGGTTCCAATTTGAAAATTCACGAGTATCAGGCAAAAGAGATTCTGGCCAAGTACGGCGTTGCAGTGCCCAAAGGCGAGATGGCCAACACGCTGGAAGAAGCGATCGAAGTTACGCGCAAGCTTTTTGCCGAGGGCGCAAACGGCGTGGTTGTGAAAGCGCAGATCCATGCCGGAGGCCGAGGCAAGGGCGGTGGCGTGAAGGTGGCGAAGACGCGCGAAGAAGCCGAGCAGGCCGCGAAGAACATTCTCGGCATGCAACTGGTGACGCACCAGACTGGGCCGGCGGGGCAGAAGGTGCAGCGGCTGCTTGTCGAGGAGACTGCGGCCATCGATCGCGAGCTATACCTGGGCATTGTGCTGGATCGTGCGACGGGCAAGCTGGTCTTCATGGCGTCGCAGGCCGGCGGCATGGAGATTGAAGAGGTAGCCGCGAAGACGCCTGAGGCGATCTTCAAGGAGAGCATCGATCCGGCCATCGGGTTTGGCGCGTGGCAAGCGCGCAAGCTGGCGTTTGCGCTGGGGCTCAAGCCTACGCAGATCAACGCGGCGGTTACCTTCTTTCAGAGCCTGTACAAGGCATTTATGGATACCGACGCGTCGCTGATCGAGATCAATCCGTTCATCACCACCAAGGAGGACAAGCTGTTTGCCCTGGACGCGAAGATCACCTTCGACGACAACGCGCTGTTCCGCCACGCGGCCATCAAAGCGCTGCGCGACACAGCCGAGGAAGACCCGCTTGAAGTGGAGGCGAGCAAGTACGCGCTGAATTACATCAAGCTCGACGGGTCGATTGCCTGCATGGTGAATGGCGCGGGGCTGGCGATGGCCACCATGGACATTATTCAATATGCAGGCGGCAGCCCGGCGAATTTTCTCGACGTGGGCGGCGGCGCAACGCAGGAACAGATTGAGCATGCGTTTGGAATTCTGCTCGCCGACGCGAATGTGAAGGCTATCTTCATCAATATTTTCGGCGGTATTCTGCGTGTTGACCGGCTGGCTACGGGTGTTGTGGCAGCGGCGCGCAATTTGAATGTAAAAGTGCCGATTGTGCTGCGGCTCGAAGGGACGAACGTTGAAGAGGGTCGCAAGATTCTCGCCGAGTCCGGATTGGATTTTCAAGTGGGCGAAACGATGAAAGAGGCGGCGGATTTAGTGGTCGCCGCGGCGGCAAAGGTGGGTGCATAAAATGGCAGTTTTAGTGGATAAAAATACGCGGCTGATTGTGCAGGGAATTACCGGAAAAGAAGGAACGTTTCATGCCAAGGGCGCTGCCGAATACGGCACTGTAGTCGTTGGCGGAGTGACTCCGGGCAAGGGTGGAAGCACGCATGAAGGCTGGCCGGTGTTCAATACGGTTGCTGACGCAGTTGAGAAGACGGGTGCCAACGCGACGGTGATTTTTGTGCCGCCGCCGTTTGCTGCCGATGCGATACTCGAGGCTGAAGACGCGGGTCTTCCGCTGATCGTCTGCATCACCGAGGGCATTCCTACGCTGGACATGGTGAAGGTATGGGCCAAGCTCAAAGGCTCGAATTCGCGACTGATCGGGCCGAATTGCCCTGGCGTGATTTCGCCGGGCAAGGCCAAGATCGGAATCATGCCGGCGCGCATTCACAAGGAAGGTTCGGTCGGCATTGTGTCGCGCTCGGGAACGCTGACGTATGAGGCAGTGCACCAACTCACGCAGCGCGGGATTGGGCAATCGACGGCCATTGGGATCGGCGGCGATCCGATCATCGGCACCACGCACATCGACGCGCTACGGCTGCTGAATGACGATCCGGAGACCGAGGCGATCATCATGATCGGTGAGATTGGCGGATCGGCGGAAGAGGCGGCAGCGGAGTTTGTGAAGCAGTTTGTGAAGAAACCCGTGGTAGGTTTCATCGCCGGACAGACGGCTCCGCCGGGACGCCGCATGGGCCACGCGGGCGCCATCATCAGCGGCGGGCAAGGCACGGCTGCCGACAAGATGAAAGCAATGACCGAAGCTGGAATTCATGTGGTTGTTTCGCCGGCGGAGATTGGGGCTACGCTAGCGAGGGTGATCGGGAAGGCGTAGCGATCGGCCAGGATGCGCGGCAAAGCTCCGAATGAAGGCGCGGCGTTTTAGTCAGAGAGCCAAATCCGATGTTTGAGAAATCTAAAGTGGCACTTTAGATTTCTCAAACATGCGCTTTTGGACATGGGGCGTTTCACGAAGCCTTTCCAGGGTTGATCTCCGCGGAGAACTGCGCCAGGGTGAGCGCGTCGGCCCCGCGCGCGAGAGCTGTGAAAGCGGCGCCTGTGCGCGGCTTACGATAGACAACGATGCGGCGCGTGGCTCGATCTTTGGCTACGCGGGAAAGCGAGAGCATGGGCGCCGCCATGAATGGCTGCACCGTTTTTGAGGCCTTGGCTTCCACAAGCCAGAAACGCGCATTGGGCTGGGGGATGAGAAAGTCGATCTCCAATCCCTGCTGGTCGCGAAAGTAATACAGCTCCTTGCGCTGGCCGCGATTGATCTGGCTCTTGAGTATTTCTGAAGCGACAAATCCCTCGAAGATGGAACCGAGAAACGGCGACCGGTCAAGCTCTGCCTGCGTCTGAATGCCGAGCAGATGGCAGGCCAGGCCGGCGTCTCCCCAATAGACTTTGGGTGACTTGACGAGGCGCTTGCCGAAGTTCTCAAAGTAGGGCGGGACGAGAATGATCTGGCCTGTGATTTCGAGAATGCGCAGCCACTCGGAGATGGTAGGCACAGTCACGCCGAGCGGGGCGGCCAGGTCGGTTCGATTGAGCATCTGCCCGTGGCGGCTGGCGAGCAGCGAAAGAAAACGGCGGAAGCCGGCCAGATCGCGGACGTTGGTGATGAGGCGAACGTCGCGCTCGATGTAGGTTTGCAGGTAAGAGGCGAACCATAGCTCTCGGCCGCGCGGACGCAGCACCACCTCAGGAAAGCCACCGAGCAGCATATCGGCCTTGTGCGTCTCCGCCAGGCTGAACGGCAGCAACTGCAGAATCGCCGCGCGGCCCGCCATGGACTCGGTGATGCCCTGCATCAGCGGTGCCTCCTGCGAGCCGGTGAAGAGCCACTGGCCCATCTTGCGCGGGCGCGCATCGACCAGGGTGCGCACGTAATCGAGCAACTGCGGCGTGTTCTGAATTTCGTCGAAGATGATGGGCGGTTTCAAGCTCTCGATGAAGGCGCGGGGATCGCGGCGGATTCGATCCTGAATATCGGGGTCCTCAAGAAGGACGTATTGCGCATGCGGAAGCGCAGTGCGCAGGAGGGTTGTCTTGCCGGATCGCCGCGGACCGGTAATGACCACCGCCGGAAAGCGGCGCAAGGCCGAATGAAGCAGCGGAACGATCTGGCGGTGAATCGTGGACATATGAGAAATCTATAGTAGCACTTTAAATAACTCAATGCGAACATCGCGCGATTGCGAGCCGGAACCAAGACAGTAATGCGATGGGGTCCCTGTGAACACTGGGCGCGAGGGGCTTCGGAATGGGATGCCTGGCTTTTTCTATGGGTGGCTGGATGCAGAATATTCCGCCGAATAGTTACCAAACGCGACACGGCGTAGCCGCCACCATCTTCGCGGTCTTCTTGCAGCTGAAGGTCTTGGCGAACTCGGGCAAATCTCTCAGCACGGTGTTCGTTCGATATTCGTCCGGCGCGTGCGCGTCGCCCAGCGCGTGGCTGCGCAACTGTTCAGGCCGCGTCTGCGTGCACCACTGCTGGGCGTAGGCGATCCAGAAGCGCTGGTCGGGCGTGTAGCCGTCGGCCTTGGCGGTCATGTCGATGTGCGCGGTTTCAGCCTTGTCGAGCCAGGCAAGCCATGCGAGCCAAAGGCCGCCTAGGTCGGCGAGGTTTTCGCCCAGGGTCAGTTTGCCGTTGAGATGTACGCCGGGGACGGCTTCAATGGCGTCGTATTGTTTGACCTCGCAATCGGCGCGGACGGTGAATTTGTCTTCGTCTTCCTTGGTCCACCAGTTTTTGAGGTTGCCGTCCTTGTCGAACTGGCGGCCTTCGTCGTCGAATCCATGGGTAAGTTCGTGGCCCACGGTCGAGCCCATGTCGCCGTAGTTGGCTGCGTCGTCTTCCTTGTCGCTGAAAAAGGGCGGCTGGAAATATCCCGCGGGAAAGTTGACGTTGTTTTGCTGCGGCTCGTAATAGGCATTCACAGTCGGCGGCGTCATTTGCCACTCGCCCTTGTCGACCGGTTTGCCGATCTTGGCCAGGTCGCGCGCAACGTAGAATTCATTGGCGCGCATCTGGTTGCCCAGTGCGTCGCCGGAGACGATTTCAAGCTTGGAGTAATCGCGCCATTTATCGGGATAGCCGATTTTGTTCATCACGGCGTGAAGTTTCTCTTTCGCTTTGACCTTTGTATCCGAACTCATCCAATCCAGGGCGTCAATGTCTCTGTCCATGGCCTGTTCGATGGCGAGGGTCATTTCGAGCGCGTGCTGTTTGGCTGCCGGCGGAAAATATTTCGCAACATAGACCTGGCCGAGCGCTTCTCCTAACTCGCCATCGACGCGGCTGGTGCAGCGCTTCCATCGTTCCTGCTGCTTCTCCGCGCCATTGAGCGTGTGGGAATAGAAGTTCCAGGTCTCCTGGTCGAAGCTTTCCGGCAGGCTGGTGCCCGCGTAGGCGTGGAGCAGTTGCCAGCGCAGATACGTCTTGATCCGCGCGACGGGCGTGTCGGCGATCAGTGCGTTGAACTCGGCAAAGAATTTTGGCTCCATGTCATTCATCTTGCCGGAAGCGGGCGCGGGCGCGGCGGCAACGTAATCGGCAAGCGAGAAGTGAGTCAGTTCCTTTGAGAAATCGGCGACGTCGGTGGGGTGATTGAGATTTTGCGGATCGCGCTGCTCAGTGATTGTAAGCGAAGCCTTGGCCAGCCGCGTCTCGATGGCCAGCACTGTGTCGGCGTCTTTGACGGCCTTGGCTTCGGACTCGCCGGCGAGGATGAAGATTTTGCGCACATGCGCAACGTACTGCCGGCGCTGCTCTTGAGACTTGGCGTCGGTGCGAGTGTAGTAGTCGCGCTCGGGAAGGCCCAGGCCGCCGGCTCCATAAAAGCTGATGACAGAATTGGAATCGGCAAAGTCCTGGCTCGAGCCAAGACCGAAGAAAGCGTTGACGCCAATGGAGTGCAGGTGAGCGAGCAGCGCGGGAAGCTGTGCAAGGGTGTTCAAGGCCGCAATGCGATCGAGTTCGGGCTGGACGGGCGCGAGACCGAGCTTGTCGATGGTGGCGGTGTTCATGCAGCTCGAGTATTCGTCGCCGATTTTTTGTTCGTTTGCGGAGCGCGGAGCGGCGGGAGCGGCGGCTTGCTCGAGAATCTGCTTCAGGTGCAGCCGGTTCAGCTCATAAAGCTCGGTGAATCGGCCATAGGAGGTCTGGTCCGCGGGCAGCGGATTGCGCTTGAACCAGCCATTGCAACTGTAGCGGTAGAAATTGTCGCAGGGGTCGACGGACTTGTCGATGAGCGAGGGATCGAAGACGCGCAGCGCCGAAGCTGGGGGCGCGGTGGTCTGGGCGTGAACCGCGATGCCGGTGAAGGCGGCAATATGAACAGCAGTACATGCGACGCAACGTCGAACGGAAGCGGAGAGT
>Ga0302326_10017303_pt1 | contig 15045 bp, 12 predicted proteins | sample Palsa_T0_3_FD_202264 | JGI IMG/M metagenome (GOLD analysis project Ga0302326, IMG submission 202264) | Peat permafrost microbial communities from Stordalen Mire near Abisko, Sweden - Palsa_T0_3 | ecosystem: Environmental > Terrestrial > Soil > Palsa > Peat permafrost | place: Sweden: Abisko... | reverse complement strand
TACCTCTTCGTAGGAGAATCCCTCGATATCGCGCAATACCACCACCGCATGGAACGGCTCGGGAATTTGGCGCAATTCCTCCTCTACCCTGGCACGCACCTCTTCCTGGGCGGCCCGGTCAAAGGGAGATTCATGAGCATCGACGAGGGTATCTTTGAGGCACAGGGGCTGGCCGTCGTTGGTCTCCCCGAACTCGGTCTCTATGGTGACTTCCTGGCGCTTGTGGCGGCCCCACCAACGGCGTTGGTTGCTGGCCTCCCGCAGGGCAATGCGGTAGATCCAGGTACGCAGGCTGGAGTCGCCGTTGAATCCACCGATCCCACGGTAAATCTTGATGAAGACGTCCTGGGTAAGATCGGCGGCGTCTGCCGGATCGGGAATGGTGCGCGCGATCAGGCTGTAGATCGGCTGATGATACTTGGCGATCAACCAGGTGAACGCTTCCTCGGAACCTGCCTTCAGTTCAGAGACAATTCCAGCTTCTTCCGACGGTACGCTGAGGACGGTGGCGATATTTCCCAAAGCTATGCCTGCCTGCATGCAAAAGTTCTCCATAACATAACAGGAAGCATCCACTTCCGTCTCCCAATTGCGCGGACGACCCCGCGCGCGGCGGCAGGGACGCCCCCACCGCGCCTTTATTCCGATTCTCTTTACTTTAGACACCGCGGGAAGGACAAGTGGTCCCGCAAAAGAGATTACTGAGGTGCCGGGGCCGGGGCCGGTTTTTTCTTGCGCGGCTTGGGATTTTCAGGGCCATCGTCGACCACAATCTTGTTGGGCGCCGCGGCAGGCGCAGCTGCCGGCCGCGTGGCGGCTGCGGCCTGCAAGCGGACGATTTGCGCGTCCTGAGCGCTTATGGACTGGAGCAGCCACGCGCCGAGCTTGGCCCGGCCGTCCTCGAGCCCGGCGCGCGCATCTTCCAGGCTCCCAGCGTCGGACCCGGAGCCGGCAAGTGCCGCCGTTTCTGTGACCCGTAGCAGGACGTCGTACAGGGCATCCAGATTCCGAAAAACAGCGAACGCCGGGGAAAGGGCCGTCGGACTCGCCTCTACCTGAGCCACCAGTCCCGGCAGAGTGGCATTGAGGTCTCGCTGCATAGAGTTGATATCCTGTTGAACCGCGGCGCGAGTCTCGGCCGGCGCCTTCCAGTGGCCGACATTGAGGTTAGCGATGGTGTTCTGCACATTAGCCAACGCGGGACGCAGGCTGGCGACCGGAAAACCGGCGCCCGCAGGCGGAGTTGCAGTTGCGGCTTGGCCGCGGGCAGTTTGGGAGCCCATACAGGCACCGATCACCACGAGCAGGGTTAAGACAGCGAGTTTGGATGACCGGGGGGTTAGGATCATTCTTTCTCCCGATGACAACGGTGCCGGGGCGGTTGCCACGTGCGGAGGGTTTGACGGATTAGGCATGCTCCGCCAGAATAAAGGATGTCGTTGCCTTTGTGGGCCTGTGGCGCAGCTGGGAGCGCGCTTCCATGGCATGGAAGAGGTCACCGGTTCGATCCCGGTCAGGTCCACCAATCAAACCAACAACTTAGACGGGCTTGGCCTTTGGCTCCGGAGGTTTGTGTTTTAGCCTGCCGTTGGTGGCTGGCCGCGAACAACAGTGTCTTCGCGCGAGCCCCCGTCCAAGGTCAACCACCGTTCGTTGCCGATGACATTCTGAGGGGACCCGTTCAGGAGGCTGGCCAGAGCGTGCCTTGCGTTTGCGAGACCGGCAGTTTGGAAAAACGTGCACACTAAGTCGCTGCATAAGGGCGCCGGAAACAGTGCGCGATAAGCGCGGTAAGGTAGCGCAGTCTACGGGCCGCGACCTTCGCTCGAGGCTTGATGGGGATTGCACATATCTATAGATGCGGATTGCCTGTGTTTCCCAGCAAGCTTTTTTTGCAGGCAATCTCTAGTGGGTTACCCAAATGCAACAAAATGTGCTGCGGGGCACAAAGGGCGAGCGAAGACCACGAGAAGTGAAAATTGAATCAGGATGCTCTCGCTAGTTTTTCAACTTCGGTCATTCGTTTATTGCGTTCGCTTGAAAGGTCTAACTCGATTTGCTGTCGCTTCGTGAGCAACAAAAGCAATTTGCCGAGCTGCAGAAGTTCTGCATGATTGATATGCTTTCGGTTGATCATCACTGCTCTCCAAATTGATAGTGCACCGTCATTCTGATTTGTTACTGCGACAGAGAGATTACCGCGGAAAGTGGGAAAAATCTACATATTGTGGGCGAGTTTTGTTGGCTGCGTCTAGCCCCTTTATGCTTTTCAACGACTTACAACCATCGCGGGACTGCCAAAATACCCGGAAGTCGTGGAGGGCATCATCAAGTGTGGGTTGTGTTCTGTGCTGACACACCTCTAAGCCAGATCCGGAGGTCCTCACCGGTGAAGGTCAGGCTTTCCTTCACGAAGTCGACCGCGATCTGGCGCGCGTTCAAGTCAGCGATCTGGTTCCGCAGGTTCCTCATGTTCCGGGTCAATATGTCAAAGCTGTGCACCACCAGAAGATAGAGCCATCGCTTTACTCCGCAAGCGTTTCATCCCAGTTATCGCTTTAGGCATCGCCATACAAGCATGTCCCTACATTGAGCAGTAAATGTCCTAACGGGATGCCTTTCCCATTTCGGGAGACAAGACCGCGATCATGGCTCGCCGACTGTTATTCGGCTTGACTGAGATTCATACAGATCATAGTTTTGACCTAGGAATCGAGTAACTGCGAAAGATAGCACTTACTTGCTTGGCGACTGAGTCACTGCTATCCGCCTCGCTAGCAGCTGATTCCTGCAGAGGGCGTGCCGCGATTGATTGCACGGCTATATTTGCGGCTACATCCGAAAGTTAGCAGAACTAAAAAAGCGACAAGTTACAGCGGCAGTGGCGAAGCTTCGCCTCGGTCAAGATAATTACGCGGTGGTCTTGGAGTAGGAATGGGCGAGCAGTCAATCAATATTGCACTTGCCGGAAGCCTGGACTTGGTTACCGCATCCCCGGGAGAGCAGCGCAGGTGGTTTGCGGTCTTCACTCGTTCGCACCATGAGAAGCGGGTCGCCCAATACTATGCCGAACGGAATATAGAGCACCTTCTTCCCGTTTCTAGTGTTATGCGGCAATGGAGTCACTATCGAAAAGTGACCCTCGAGTTGCCCTTATTTCCAAACTATCTCTTTGTGCATATTTCGCGCCGCGAACGCACCCGCGCGATAGAAGTTCCGGGCGCCTTATCGTTGGTTGGCCAGAGCAGCGTTCCCGCTCCGTTGCCGGATGCTGAAATTGAATCCTTACGCGAAGGCCTTAAGCTGCGCAATGTTGCGCCTCATCCCTACTTAGTGGTTGGGGCCAGGGTGCGCATCAACAATGGAGTTCTTTCCGGCAGAGAGGGTATCGTTCTGCGCAATAAGAACGGCTGCCGGGTGGTACTCACGCTTTCTCTCATCATGAGAAGCTTCGCCGTCGAAGTGGATTCCGCTGACGTTGACTATATCGCTTGATATGCACATGCATCCTCGCCGCGGCCGGGTTGCGTTCTCAAAAAACACTCCAGCAGGAAGCCTGATTGCATCATAGCGCGACATTCACAAGTACTTTTGCCATGAATGCTCAAAGGGACGAATCCAGGATGGGGCACAGGTCTGCTGGAACCAGTGTCACCGAGGCGCGCATCGTAGAGGCTGCCGCACAACTATTCGCTCACAACGGGTTCAAGGGCACAACCACACGCGACATCGCCCAGCTTGCCGACTTAAACGAGGCCACGCTGTTTCGCTATTTTCCTCGAAAGCCGGAGTTGTTCTGGGCTGCGGTGAAATCGCACGTGGAGCGGGTGAAGCTGGCCCGGGGCACGCAGATCAGCCTGGCGTCAGATGATGCGCCAACCATCGTGGTGCCGTTGCTGATCGCTTTTGTCATGGACAACTTGAAAAATCAGCCAGACCTGAGACGGTTACTGCATGTGGCTGCGTTTGAATTGCCCGAAGCGGACTCGATGATTCGCGAACATTTGGGCCCCATCTTCGATATGGTGTGCGCGTACTTCAAACGTTGCGCGGAGAAAGGGATCATGCGCAATGTGGCGCCGTCGCTGGCCGCACTTGGCCTGCTGGGGGCAATCACCGCTCACCAGAGTTTGCGCCAGTTGTTTGACGGAAAAGAGCCTCCTTATCCGAACGACGAGCAGGCGCTCTCCGCCTACGCCCTGCTCTGGCTCAACGGTCTGCTGCTGGGCAAGGACGCCTTAGCTGTTCCTGCCATGGGAGCGAGCGCTGCCCTATGACCAGCGAGTTGCTCATCTGGACGCTGCCTCCTTCATCCGTGTGTCTGGCACAACCGATGTTGAGTGCGCCGGGCGAATCGGTCGGAACCTATGTGACCAAGCTCTGGTTTTCGGTCATTACGAGCCGTCATCTCTCTTGCTGAATCTATTTGCATCCTTTTATGACTCGAAAGCTGTTTCTTTTTGTAGTTTTGTCCTGCACTTTCTGCGAAGGCCAATCCATCCTGACCACTCCGACTGAATCGACCCGGTCGGCGCCGGCTTCTGCAACGGCACCCGAAAGCGGCATCGGTTCGGCTCCGACGCGGTCGCCCCAACAGCCGAGCCAGAGAACCAACGGCGGTGACGGCAGCAACAATGCCTTTTCGCCAGTCCCACCACCGATGCCAACGCCCTACAGGATCGTCGGGCCGATCACGACAAAATCCGATTTTGAGCGATTCGCTGAGGATGGCACCGGACAGCGGCTTCGCGTTTATGGTAGGCGATTGTTCGACGAGGTTCCGACCACGTTCGCCCCAGTGGAACGGGTTCCGGTCCCGGCTGACTACGTGCTCGGTCCGGGCGATGAGTTGCTCATACGAGCCTGGGGGAAGATTGACCTGGATTCCCGGGTGACGGTGGATAGGAACGGGCAGGTTTATCTGCCCCGGGTAGGAACGTTGAACGTAGCCGGTTTGCGCTATGAACAGCTGGAGGGATATTTGCACGCAGCCATCAGTGCCTTGTTCAAAGATTTTGAACTGAATGTCGCGCTGGGCCAACTGCGATCGATTCAGATTTTCGTTCTGGGCAGTGCCCGCCAGCCGGGCGCTTACACGGTCGGTTCCTTAAGCACCCTGGTCAACGCGCTTTTTACTTGCGGCGGGCCTTCGGCAACCGGCTCCATGCGGCATATCCAGCTGCGGCGCGGGAACCAGCTGCTGGCCGAGTTTGATATGTACGACCTGGTGCAAAAAGGTGACAAGTCGCACGATGTTCCCCTGCTCCCGGGGGACGTTATCTATATTCCTCCCATCGGTGCGCAGATAGCCATCAGCGGAAATGTGAACGAACCGGGTATCTATGAATTGAAAGGCGAGACGACGATGGCTGCGGCGCTTGAAGGTGCGGGCGGCCTGACCAGCCTGGCCGGCACCGAACGAGTCTTGCTGGAGCGGATTGAGAACCATAACAGCCGCCGGGTGGAAGAGTTTTCGCTGGATGGATCGGGGTTGGCAAGGTTGCTGCACGACGGGGACCTGCTGCGAATCTTTCCCCTTTCCCCCAAGTTCGAAAACGCCGTGACCCTGCGCGGGAATGTTGCTCAGCCCGGCCGCTATGTTTGGAAAGAGGGGATGCGCGTCTCGGATCTGATTCCCTCGCGCGATTTTCTGATCACGCGGGACTTCTGGAACCGCGAAAATCAATTCCTCCCCGGCAGCACGGACCATGCCTTCCGCAGCCAGCGCGCCGGCCAGTCCGAATATTTGCGTACCGACGAATCCGGAAACCGGCGCGGGGACCAGTCCGGCAACCAGCCTGGCAATCCGCGCACGGGACAGTTCGAAGACCGTTCCACGGACCAATACGAAGACCGGTCCACAGACCAGCCAGGCAATCGACGGACAGACCAGCTCGAAGACCAACCCACCAACCAGCTGGGCAATCGGCGAACAGACCAGCCCACCAACCAGTTGGGCAACCAGCGTGACGACACGTTCGGATCCAGCGACGGATCCGGGAACACGGGCAAGACGATGATTGGCGCCGTGGGCCAAAATAATGCGGAGATCAATTGGGAATATGCGGTCATCGAACGTCTTGACGACCACGATCTGAGCACCCGTCTGCTTCCCTTTCGCCTGGTGAACGCAATCGACAACCGCGCGTCCCCGGACAATCAGCTATTACGAGCCGGCGACGTGGTTACCATTTTTTCCCGGGCAGATCTTGACTTGCCGATCGAAAAACACGCCTCCTTCGTGCGCGTGGGAGGAGAGGTCAACGCACCAGGTGTGTACCGTGTGAGTCCCGGCGAGAGCTTACGAGACGTAGTAGCAGCGGCTGGGGGGCTGACCCCGCACTCGTACCTGTATGCTTCCCTGCTGACCCGTGTTTCCACCCGTCATGCGCAAGAGGAGCAACTACAGCAAGCCACCGAGCAGATGCAAAGAGAACTCTTCGCTCGCTATGCGAATGCCACCCCAACCCCCGGCCAGACCGGGGCGGACCAACAAGCACAACTTGGTTTGCAGCAAGCCGCCCTGGCCAAGCTTTCAGCGATCAAGCCCACGGGCCGGGTGGTTCTGGAGATGAATCCGGATGCCACGTCGGCGGGGGACATCCCCGACTTCTCGCTCGAAGATGGAGACACTTTTTATATCCCGCCCCGGTTCGGCACCGTCCAGGTCGAAGGGTCGGTCTACAATGCGAACGCCTTCCGCCATCAACCGGAGAAACAGCTGGTGGCTTATCTCAATGATGCTGGTGGCGCCACCCGGGAGGCGGATGCAAAGCGCATCTTTGTGATCCGCGCCGACGGCACCGTCGTCAGCCGCCAATCCCGTAACAGGCATGGAAGCTTTGAAAAAATGAAGCTCCTGCCGGGAGACGCCATTGTTGTCCCCGAGAAGCTCAAGGTCTCGTCCAAGCTCAATGACTTTCTGCAGGCCAGCCAATTCGCGTCTCAAACAGCTCTGACTGCTGCTGCACTCAGCGTTGTTAAGTGAAGGCGATCTTCGATGATCGTGTGATCAGTTGCCTGATGTGGCCGGTGCGGTATACATAGCGTCACCGCGAAAGATGCCGATCGTGCCTAAGAGCTCGAAGATGGCGGAAACGATTATTGAGGCAACAAAGCTATTCGCACGCCAGCGATACCACGGGACGAGTACGCGGCAGATTGCCCTTCTTGCCGGCGTGGGTGAAAAATCATTCTTCGGGAATAACACTCTGCCGTGGCCTGATAGATAGGTTAATACAAAGCGATACGCCACAAGAGGAGTTACCTTGCCGCGACTAATGAACGCCACAACGTCGGAGGCTGGGACTTTTTTCCGGCAACGATTGATTGCGCATCTGCGCATTGCTCGTTTTGACCATAGCGTGAAACAAATATTCATCCTGCCAGGAGTTTTTCTTGCTTTCACCATCACCGGTCATCGTGCAAGTTTGGCCTTTTTATGGCGTGTGATCGTTGGGCTTATTTCCGCCACGCTGATTGCATGCAGCAACTATGTCATCAATGAGATCCTCGATGCGCCATTCGACCGCGAGCATCCGGTAAAGAAACGGCGCCCCGCAGCGTGCGGATTGATCCATTTCGGATGGGGATACGTTCAGTGGATCGCAATGATGGCAGCAGGAATGCTGCTGGCGGCAACTATTTCCACCCGCTTTGTGCTCAGCGCCGCCGCGCTCTGGGTTATGGGCTGCATTTATAACATCCCACCCGTACGCAGCAAGGATCTGCCTTATGTCGACGTGCTCAGTGAGTCGATCAATAACCCTCTACGGTTCTGCCTCGGATGGTATATGGTGACCAGTTCCATTCTGCCGCCCGTCTCACTGCTGGTTTCTTATTGGATGCTGGGAGCTTACTTTATGGCACTGAAGCGCTTCAGTGAGTACCGGCAGATTGCCAGCCCTTCTATCGCATCCAGTTATCGACGATCCTTTTCTTTCTACCGGGAAGAGTCGCTGCTTAATTCCATCATCTTTTATTCCGCCGCTGCCATGCTCTTCTTCGGAGCATTTATCATGCGCTACCGAATGGAGCTTATCCTTTCGTTTCCAGTTTTGGCTTGGATGATGTCCGTCTATTTTGGACTTTCCTTCAAGGATGAGAGTGCGGTGCAGAATCCCGAGAAATTATATAAGGAACCACGCCTTATGATCGCCCTGCTGGTTTGCACCGTGGTCATGGCGTTTCTCCTGCTTGTCCGCCTGCCGTGGCTCCAATCCATGTTTCCAATGTCAACCCCTTAAAGCTGGCTTATCAAGCCTCAGGCAGAGATCGATCTTGGCGCGGAGTTATGTCGGCGCAAGAGGCCTAGGTTATTGCATGGTGTGGGGAAACGTATTTCCAGGAGTTATGTTGCATCTTCCGGTGTGTCAAGGTGTTCGGGGAGCCACAGTCGGCGGTTCGGCTTCATCGGGAATTCCCCTCTCAGCGGTATTGCTTCTTCTCTTGACTGGATCGTTGTCCCTCGTCTGGTCTCATTTCCGTTTGCTCTTCCGCGACGAGTTCTACGAGATGTGGACTGACCGGGTCTCCAGTCTTGGAGAGGTGATCGCCATTCAGCGCACCCATCCCGTTTCGCTCGACCCGCTGGCCTATCATGTGTTGGGTCATGCGAGTATCCGGATCTTTGGCGCGAACACCTTTGCGCTTCGCCTGCCCGCCTTGCTTGGAGTCCTGTTGATGCAGGGGTGCCTTTTCGTGTTCGTTCGCCGGATCTCGTCGGAGCGGGCGGCGGTGTTTGCGATGGGTTTTCCGGCGTTGACCTACGTGATGGGCTACTCCATGGAGGGGCGGCCTTATGGGTTGCTTCTGGCTTGCTTTGGCGTCACCATGGTTTGCTGGCAGACGGCTGCGCGGGGAGAAACAGGGCGCACGCTGGCGCTGGTCACACTTTCGCTTGCTTTGGCCGTTGCGCTCAATACCCACTACTTCGGTGTTCTCTTGCTGGGCCCGCTGTGCGTTGCGGAACTCTTCCGGACCTTCCAGCGCAAGCGGCTGGACGTCGCCATGCTTACTTCGTTGGCGGCGGGTTCGATGGCAATTATTCTGGTTCTCCCCTTTATGAAGGCGGCCAAGGCGTACCACCAAGCCTATACGGGAGGCGTGTCGCCCGTTGTAAGTCTCCTGTCGCCGAAGGCGATCGTATGGTGTTACATCTGGACGTTTGCGAATCATAGCGGCTCCGGGTTGGATCGCGCGATCTTTGCTGTTGTAGCTATTGTGGTGTGCTTTTCTCTTTGGGGGTACGCACGCAGGTTGCGCGGTAAAGCCATTGCGTCTTACGAACCCGGCGAGGTTTTTCTGATCGCTCTTGCCGGGCTTCCGTTTTTTGGTTATGTGGTTGCTCTCGTAACGTCACCGGTGCTTGAGCCGCGTTTTGTGATTGCCCTGGTCATCGGGATCGCCGGTTTGACGGCGCTGGGGCTCTTCTCGCTTTGCTCCAACGAGCGCCGCGAGAAGCTTGCGGTGAACGCGCTTTTTGTTTTGATCGCATTCACGGGCATCGCTCACATAGGGCTGGAACGCAACGCAAGGAGGGAAATGCTGGATTCCCTGAAGTTACAACCAGAGATTCGGGCTGCGCTTCTAGCGGGCCCGAACCAACGGATCTACATCCAGGATCTTGAAACCTTTGCGTTCCTTATGTTTTACGAATCCGACTCCGAGGTGCGGTCGCGCATCGCCTTGGTTTACTCCGAGGAGCAGGAGGTAAAGTGGAATCAGGAGAGTGTGATCTCAATCGCGGCGCTCTATTTGCATGACTTCGCGCATCTTTCGATCGCGCCCTACGAACAGGTGGCGGCACTCCCTGAAGAGCAGATCTTTATCGATTTTGCGCAGCCTTCGATTCGCATGGGAAAGCAGCGGGGGTTGAACTGGATTGGCCTGGCCCTAGTTGCGGATCACACTTCCACCCAGTTGCTTGGCCACGCATTCCTTGCCATGGTCAGAAGTGGTGGTGTCATGGGCGATGTGTTATCGGTTACTTTTCGCCGTTAGTCGCTATGAACCACGGGTAGTCAAGGAGCCTGCTCTCGCGGGATTGTCAGTGTGAGTGTCATCTCCAGCCGTGGCAGCCGTAGAAACAGGAGCACCACACAGTTCATGTCGCAAACAGCACTGACCGCTGCCGCAGTCACCGTAGTGAAGTGAAGGCGCTCTTCGATGATCGAACAGGGTGTTTATAGCAGCCAGAGCGCAGTGTCATCCCAGGACGCTGCCTCATGGGATGCGCCCGGAACCGGCCATGAAGTCAGCCTGCTTGACTTTCTTACCCGGCTTGTTTCGCGCAAGTGGCTGATCGTACGAGTGACCGGGATTGGCCTGTTCATCGGTGTGATCAGTTGCCTGATGTGGCCGGTGCGGTATACGGCAACTACCAAAATCATGCCACCCCAACAAACGCAATCGGCGGCTTCGCTGATGATGAACCAACTGGCCAATATGGGCGGGAGCTCTCTGGCCGTCGCGGCTGGCGGCGGTCTAGGCCTGAAGAGTCCAAACGACATTTACATTGGGCTGCTCAGCTCCCGGCCCGTAGCGGATGCGATCATCGCCCAATTCAGCCTGGCCAACGTATACCGTGCTAGAGACATGACGGCTGCGCGCAAGAGCCTTGCAAGAGCAACCGATATTGCATCGGAAAAGGACGGCTTTATCACTGTATCGGTTACGGATGGGGATAAGATGCGTTGCGCCGGGATGGCGAATGCCTACACGGCCGGGCTTCGGATGCTGACCAAGACCCTCGCCGTAACGGAGGCTTCGCAGCGGCGCCTTTTCTATGAAGATCAGTTGAAGCAAGCCAAGGAGTCGCTGGTGACAGCGGAGATCGCCTTTGAACAAGTCCAGCAAACCAAAGGATTGGTGCAGCTCGATGCACAAGCCAAAACGATGATCGAAGGCCTGGCAGTTCTGCGAGCCCAGATCGACGCCAAGGACGTAGAACTGCAGGCGATGCGATCTTATTCGACCGAACAGAATCCGGAGGTCGCGCTGGCAGAGCGGGAACTTTCTTCGCTGCGCGCGGAGTCGGCACGATTGCAGCAGCGCAGTCATGCCCCGAGCTTCGGAGAAATGGGGCTTGAGGATGTACCCGGCGCTGGCCTGGAGTATCTTCGTGCCGAGCACGAACTGAAATACCGCCAGGCCATGTTCGATCTGCTGATCAAGCAATACGACGCCGCACGGCTCGACGAGTCCAAAGATGCGGCCATCATTCAAGTGGTGGAGCCGGCCATTGTTCCGGATCGAAGGTCGTCCCCTCAACGTGCGTTGATCGTATTGCTCTCGATGGCTGGCGGGTTTTGCGTCGCGTGCACTTTGGTGCTGGTGGGGTGCTGGAAAGAAAGCTTCCAGTCGGATCCGCGGGTTGCCCAGCAACTGCAAAATTTCAAGCTTGCATTGTTTGGCGCAAAGCCGGCGTCGTGAAGACGCAGAAAACGCCGATTCCGCTCGGTTGCCGGACTTGGATGCATTAGGTGTCGAAGCATTGAAGGCGAGAGTGGTCACGCAGCACAACCACGCACATCCGTCGAGGTGTCAGTGCACAGAATGCTTCTTTTTGCTTTCCTGACTGGGTTCTCGCTCGGCCCATTGCTCTTGGCGCAGATGTCTCGCGCTCCCACTACGACTTCGGCGATGGGCGCGTCCCGTTGCATCGTCGACGTTCCATCCGACCACACCGATTCCACGGGGTCTACTTATGTTCCGATGGATAGCTGGTTATATCCCGCTATGGACAGGCTGCACGCGCTCGGTTACGTGGATGCAGCGTTCCTGGGGATGCGACCCTGGACCCGGCTGAACATACTGCACAGGCTGCAGGAGACGGGAGACAAAATCGTCGCACATCCTGAAGATGAGGTTGCCCGCGATATTTTTACAGCGGTGTGTAAAGAGCTGTCGCATGAAACGCAAGCTCAGGGCGGCAAGGCCGAGCCGCACGCGACGCTGGAGAGCCTATATAGCAATTTTCGGGGCATAAGCGGGACGCCTCTTCGCGACAGCTACCACCTGGGCCAGACGATCATCAATGATTATGGGCGCCCCTATCAACAAGGATTTAATGATTACTCCGGGTGGAATGCACGGGGCGAATACGGCCGTTTCTCCCTTTACTTCCGGGGTGAATATCAACATGCGCCGAGCGCCACGGGATATTCGGAGGGACTCAGCCAAATTCTCTCCAACATCGACCAGGTGCCGTACGAAAGCAACGTCATCCAGGACACAATTCCCCAAGGCCCGATCCCGGCCGCGAATCCATTCCGAATCATGGAGGCTACTGTTTCCTACCACCTTCTCGGCCACGAAATATCGTTTGGAAAAAATGATCATTGGCTCGGTCCGGCAAAAGGCGGGAGCATGGGGTGGGGCACAAACGCCGAAAACATATATGCTTTTGAGATTAACCGGACTGAGCCCTTTCGCATTCCGTGGCTATCTCGCTTAACGGGCCCCTTGCGCTATGACTTTTATGTCGGCAGCCTCAAAGGTCACACGTATCCTAATGATCCCTGGGTTCATGTGGAGAAGATCAGCTTCAAGCCAAGCAGAAACCTGGAGCTGGGCTTCGAACGCACGGTGATATGGGGCGGCAAGGGCCATGTACCCATCACGATTCATTCCTTTCTTAAGAGCTTCTTCAGTTTCCAGAACGTTTCCCTGGCAGAAAAGTATTCACGTGAAGACCCCGGCGCGCGCTTTGGCAGCTTCGACTTTAATTATCGGCTTCCGTTGGTGCGCAGTTGGCTTTCCCTTTATAGCGATTCGGAAGCGCACGATGATGTGAATCCGATTAGCGCGCCGCGCAGAGCTGCTGTGCGCCCTGGCATTTACCTTTCCCATTTCCCGCGTGCGCATGCGTTCGACTTGCGTGTGGAGGGAGCTTCCTCGGATCCAGTCAGTGACGAGTCGCTCAACGGGAACTTTTTGTTTTATGAGGCTATTCAAAAGCAGGGCACTACGAACAAAGGGTTTCTGTTCACCGATTGGATTGGACGCGATGCCAAAGGCGGCCAGGCATGGCTGACCTATCACTTGTCGGCAAATGAGAGTGTCCAATGGATGTATCGCAATGCCAAAGCGGATCACAACTTCATTCCATTCGGAACCACCCAGAACGACTTTGAGGTCTCTGTGGTGAAGAGGATAGGCAAGCAGACCGAGCTTCGCGGATGGGTGCAGCAAGAGGAATGGAAAGCGCCTATCTATAAACCGGGCCGGCAAAGCAATACCATGGCTTCCGGGCAGATAACCTGGTACTTGACACATGGCAAGCAATTCTAAGAACGCCTTTGTGTCGCACAAATGCCCAGTTTATTTGAGAGTGTGAAGGTGGGGTCTGTCGGGCACCTCTTCAAATCAGATCGCCGAGCCTCGCTGGACGCTCTGGCTGGAGGAGACGATGGGGCGAGGATCTCTGCATGGATAAGGGCCGCATAGGGGTCGTCACCGTTACTTATAACAGTGGGCAGGTATTACCGGACTTCCTCCGTTGCCTATGGGCGCAGACCTGCACGAACTTTCTTCTTTTGGCGGTCGATAATGCGTCCCGCGACAGCACGATCGAGTTGCTCAAAGAGTGTAGCGACGAGAGGCTAATCGTCATTGCAAATCTGGATAACCGGGGAGTAGCTGAAGGCAATAATCAGGGTATCCGGCAGGCAATCGAAGCGGGTTGCTCGAGCGTTCTGCTCCTCAACAACGACACCGAATTCGATGAGACCCTTTTAGAACGTCTGGCCGCCGGCCTCGAGACTTACCCCTGCGACATGGTATGCCCCAAGATGCTTTTCTTCGATGAGCCTGACCGGATCTGGGCTGCCGGAGGATTCTTTCAGCCGCGTTTGGGTTATCGTACCTTGCACTATGGTGAGGGCGACCGGGACCGCGGTCAATTCGACCAGGCGCGAGCGGTGACCTATACACCCACATGCTGCGTGCTGATATGCGCTGATCTGTTTGCGAGGATCGGCCTGATGGATGCCCGCTATTTTGTGTATTCCGATGACGCGGATTTCATGTACCGCGCCCTCAAGGCTGCCTCGAAGTTATATTATGTGCCGAGTGCGACGCTGCTTCACAAGGTAGGCCGCCTCACGGGCGGAGATAGCTCCCCGTTCAACATTCGCTATTCGGTCAGAAATCGCGCCTATTTCAAACTGAAGCATTGTGGGCGGATCAGCGCTTCGTTCTGGAACCTTATGTACCGGGCATATTACTTGGCTAAGTTTCTTTCTTTCAAGAGCAGTTTTGCCACGTTGAAGATGAGACAGCGCGCCATTAGCGAAGCGTACAAGATGCCCAGGGAGCATGAGTCGAACAATGGATATTGCTAGGGCTTGCCCGTATGACCATCCAGGATCTTCTTACCTCCAGCGGATTCCGCATGGAACGAATCGTCGCGGAATTAGCGCCCAGATCAGCTTTGATAGATCGGCCAACTCTGGAGTTTTTCGGGATTGAACCAGGGTGGACATTTAACTCTTCGGCATTTCCTGTGCTAGATTCACCCCGTTAGCTCAACCGGTGGTATCCGCCAAAGATGAGGGTTTTTCGACTTAGCGCAATCAAGAACGCAATCGCGAATCTGGTTCGTGGTGGAGCGACAGCGGCGGTGGCGATTGCGCTGCCGCACTTTCTAACACGATCGCTCGACACGGAGCACTTCGCTGCCTGGTCACTGATTCTGCAGGTAGCGGGCTACGCCACTTATCTGGATTTTGGCTTGCAAACGGCGATCGCGCGTTTCGTCGCTCAGGCGATCGAGCTCGAGCAAGAAGAGCGGCAGGCAAAACTAGTCAGCACGGCTATGGCTCTTCTCTCCCTGGCAGGCTTGATTGCATTCGCCGGAATCTCCATTGGCATTTCGCAGTTAACACATCTTTTTAGCGGAATACCCTTGAGTGCTCTGTCAGATTTTCGCCACGCAGCCCTTCTGCTTTCGCTGACTGCCTGCCTGCTGCTTCCGCTCTCCACCTATACCGGCGTGCTCATCGGCATGCAACGCAACGAGATTGCAGCGCTGGCGATCGGGGG
>Ga0302326_10017302_pt1 | contig 15045 bp, 14 predicted proteins | sample Palsa_T0_3_FD_202264 | JGI IMG/M metagenome (GOLD analysis project Ga0302326, IMG submission 202264) | Peat permafrost microbial communities from Stordalen Mire near Abisko, Sweden - Palsa_T0_3 | ecosystem: Environmental > Terrestrial > Soil > Palsa > Peat permafrost | place: Sweden: Abisko... | reverse complement strand
GTTATTCCGATCTGTCGTCGAGCGCCCGCTGACGTCGCTCAGCTTCCGGGCCCGTATCTGCGATAGTGGCCAGCATCGCGCGGTGTATCGATCCGTTGGTCGCCAGGATGTTGCGCGCGTCGATATCGAGCCGCGTCCCATCCATATTACCGACGCGTCCGCCCGCCTCCGTCACGATAAGCGCACCAGCGGCGACATCCCATGGCCGCAGCCCGAATTCCCAGAAACCGTCGATTCGTCCGCACGCCACCCATGCGAGGTCCAGTGCTGCCGATCCGGTCCGGCGCACGCCCTGCACGCGCATCATGAACGCTTCCCAGAACGACAGGTAGTAGCGCCGCCGTTCGCGCCGGTCGTATGGAAATCCGGTTCCCAGCAGCGCGACGTCGAGCTTTTTGACTTTGCTGACGCCGATCGCCCGGCTGTTTAGCCGCGCGCCATGGCCACGGCGTGCGGTGAAGCATTCCTTTTTGTACGCATCGTAAACCACGCCGACTTCCAGCCGTCCGCGCCGTTCGTAAGCGATCGACACGCAAAATTGCGGATAGGCGTGCGAATAGTTGGTGGTGCCGTCGAGCGGATCGATGATCCATCGATGTTCGCTGCGCTGCTCACTGAGGCCGCTCTCTTCGGCGAGTATCGAATGGTCGGGATACGCACGCCGCACGATCGCGATCACCGCCGCCTCGGCTTCGTGATCGGCCTCCGTCACCAAGTCGAGCGCATTGGATTTGCGGGCGACGCTGATGTGCTTCAGTCGCTTCATGTGGATCCGCCCAGCCGCGCGCGCGGCACGAAGGGCAACCTGCTCCACTTGAGCGTCATCCAGATTTTGCGAGTTGAGGGGAGGATTCGGCGGCACCCCCGCAAGTTAATCGAGCGCATCGATGCGGTCCAGACGGGTCGCGCGCACGATACGATTCGAGTGCCGATCTCCCAGCCGCAACATCGGGGTGATAACACTTATCCGATGGATGAGTCCGGGCGGCGCGGTGTAGAGGATGCGGCGGCGGTGCGGTCGATACGGCGGCGCTATTACAGCCTGTGGCTGGTCTATTCGTTTGCCGGCGGCTTTCTGTTCGGCGTCTACCCGCTCTTCCTGCGCTCGCGCGGCCTCGACCAGTTTCAGATCAACAGCGTGCTGGCGTCGTACTTCGTCGTCATCTTCCTGACCGATGTGCCCACCGGCGCGTTTGCCGACGCGATGGGCCGGCGCAACGCGATGATACTCGGATGCGCCCTCCGGACGGTCGCGTTCATCGCGTATTTCCTCGTCCATCGATACATTCTGTTCTTCGTGGCCGAACTGCTCGACGGCGTCGGGACCACGTTCTGCAACGGCGCGATTGATGCTTGGGGGGTCGACGCGCTCGACGCGGCGGGCTTCGTCGGGCTGCGCGACCGCCTGTTCTCGCGAATCTCACAGTTGATGCATATCGGCTTCATGGTCTCGGCGCTGATCGGAGCGTACGTCGCCGATTACAATATCGCGTGGCCATGGCTGCTCGGCGCGGCCGGCTATTTTGTCACGGCCTTGTTTGCCATCCGCCTGATGACCGGCGTCGATGCGGCGCGTGCCGTGGGCGCCACCAAGCGAGTCGGCGAGATCGTTACCGAGGTTGCAAATCGGGTGACAAACGGAATCCGCCAGGGCTTCCGCCGCCGGACGGTTCTGATCCTGAGCCTAGCGAATGGAATCTTGTTCGCCGCCTGGGCGCCATACTGGTTGGAATGGCCGCAGGTGGTTGCCGACAGCTACGGCGTCGGCATCTGGATTATCGGCTGGGTATTCTGCCTGTTCACGATTGGACACGTGGTCGGCGCCGAGTTGATCACACGATTCGGCAATCCGGACACGAATCGGGGCACGCGCCTCGCGACCCTCGCGGTCGGGGCGGCCGTGATGTTTTTCGGCGCCGGCCTGTGCGTCGGACGGCCGAACCTGGCGGTCGCCTTTCTGGTTGGCTTCCGGACCTGCACCGGTGCGATGCAACCGCTGATGAACGGATGGCTCAACGAGCAGATTCAGACCGGCGAGCGGGCGACGCTGCTCTCATTCAGCAGCACGTTTTCGACGCTTGGCGGGTCCGGCGGCTTGCTGGTCGCCGGCGCGATCGCCGATCGCTTCGGGATCGCGGTGACGTGGCAGTTTATCGCGTTTATCGCCCTGGCGGCGGCCGCCTGCTTCTGGGCACTGCGCGACGAATCGGCCAACAGCCCGCTCGCCGACGCCGCCTCCACAAGCTAGGCCGCATGCGCTGATCAGCTCGCGGGGGCCGGCGTCTCGTACCAGGAAATCCGCACAATCAGCTCGGGTAACCGCACCATCAATGAACCGATTATCAGAAGTCCAAGCGCGTATAGGAGATTCTCAGCTATCGATAATCTTGGATCAACGTTGCAGGGACCGCTCACCTGAGCAAACATCAGCAGCAACCAGGGCAGCATGTACAGCGCACTGAGGGCGCGAAGGATAACTCCCACCGTGCGGATCAAAACGCCGTACAATTGTTTTTCAGTCACAGGAATACTCTTGTCGGTACATCAAAGGCATGCCGGGATTGGGTCAGTTCGAAGAGGCTGACTTCTCGTACCACGCGATCCGCACGACCTGTTCCGGCCATCAGACCATCACCGACCTGATCGCCAGAACGAGGAGAGGATAAACAAAGTCCTTAATTCCGAGCAGGTCTTTGGGAAAGTCGTAAACGGGCCATCCCCACCTTGAGAATACGCTCCACAGCGAGCCGATGGCGCTGAGGAAGAGCAGAACGCCCAACCATCGGATCAACACGCCGAAAATTCCCTTCTCTCTCATTTGGCACCTCTGCTGGGAGAGAAAGTAATCTCATACCCCCTTCGTTTCGTTCGTCTCAACCCGGTAGTGGACTCGCGCCTACGTAAGCTGGTCTCAGTAAGGTAGACGGGTCTTGCCGGGGTATACTGGCGCAGGCGGCTTCGTCGGTTTAGAATTGACGGATTAGCGTGGAGGACGCGTGGCGGGGATGACGATGGAGTTTCCCAGGATAAAGCGGCTACCGCCGTACGTTTTCAACGCGATCGGAGAATTGTGCCTGCAGGCCCGGCGCGCCGGCGAGGACATTATCGACTTCGGCATGGGTAACCCGGACGGCGCCACGCCACCGCATATTGTCGAGAAACTGGTCGAAGCCGCGCGCAAACCGCCTAACCATCGCTATTCGGTCTCACGCGGCGTTTTCAAGCTGCGCCGTGCGATTGCCGACTGGTATATGCGCCGCTATGGCGTCGAACTCGATCCCGATTCCGAGGCGATCGTTACAATCGGCTCGAAGGAAGGGATCGCCCACATGGCGCTGGCGATTCTCGATCAGGGCGACGTGGTGCTGGCGCCGACCCCCACCTATCCGATTCATCAGTACGGATGCATCATTGCGGGCGCGCAAGTGCAGGGCGTGCCGATTCGCAGCGGCGAGGAGTTCTTCGACGAGCTCACCGCGACGGTCTCGCGATGCTGGCCGCGGCCGCGCTTTCTGATCATGAATTTTCCGCATAATCCGACCACCGCCACGGTGACGCCCGCCTTCATGAGCCGGGTAGTCGAGTTCGCGCAAGAGAACGAACTGATGGTCGCGCACGATCTGGCATACGCCGACCTCTGCTTCGACGGCTACAAGGCGCCGTCGCTGATGGAAGTGCCGGGGGCGCGCGATATCGGCGTCGAGTTTTTCACCCTGTCCAAGAGCTACAACATGCCCGGATGGCGGGTGGGCTTCGCCGTCGGCAATCGGGAGATGATCGCTGCGCTCGGGCGGCTCAAATCGTATCTCGACTACGGTATGTTCGCGCCGGTGCAGGTCGCGGCAATCGCAGCGTTGAACGGCCCGCAGGAGTGTGTCACCGAAATCGTCGAGACCTATCGGCGCCGCCGCGACGTGCTGGTCGAAGGACTTAACCGCGCCGGATGGCCGGTCGAGAAGCCGCGCGCCACCATGTTCGTATGGGCGCCGATTCCGGAGCCGTTCCGCGCGATGGGATCGCTTGAATTCGCCAAGTTCCTGTTGAAAGAGGCCAAGGTCGCTGTTTCGCCAGGCGTCGGCTTCGGCGCCGATGGCGACGGCCATGTCCGCTTCGCGCTTATCGAGAACGAACATCGTACCCGCCAGGCCGTGCGTGGAATCCGCGCCGCCTTCAATCATCGGCTCGGCGCGTCCGCGGGACAGGGCGAGATAATCGCCTGACCGGCGGCGAATCCCGTCATTTCCGCCCGGTATCGATTTTGAAACCAGTGCGTATAGCTCTGCTCGGATGCGGCACCGTTGGCGGCGGAGTCGTCAAGCTCCTCAGGCGCAACCGCGAGGGGCTCGCCGCCAAGCTGGGCGCTCCGCTCGAGATAGCCGCAATTGCCGACCGCAGCCTGCGTCCCGACCGGGCAATGGGAATCGGCGCGAAGCTAATCACTCGCGACGCCGCCGCGCTGGTGGTCCGCGACGATATCGATATCGTGGTCGAGCTTTTCGGCGGAATCGAACCGGCGCGCGAACTCATTCTCGCCGCGCTGGCCGCCGGCAAGGACGTTGTTACGGCCAACAAGGCGCTGCTCGCCGACCATGGCCTTGAGATTTTCCGCGCCGCCGCGAAGACGCGCACCGCCGTGGGATTCGAGGCCAGCGTGGGCGGCGGCGTGCCGATAATCCGCACCCTGCGTGAGGCGCTGGCCGGCGACCGCAATCGATCGCTCTACGGAATCGTCAACGGCACCTGCAATTCGATTCTTACCTCGATGGCCGAAGAGGGCACTGAATTCGCCGCGGCGCTGGCCTACGCGCAGAAGATCGGACTGGCCGAAGCCGATCCGACCCTCGATATCGACGGCCACGACTCGGCGCATAAGCTCTGCTTGCTGGTGACGCTCGCTTTCGGCGTCCTCCTCGGGCCCGCGCAGGTCCATACCGAAGGTATCGCGGATATTACGCAGGTCGATATTCGCTATGCGCGCGAGCTCGGTTACGCGATAAAGCTGCTCGCTATTGCCAAGGATGACAACGGGCTGGTCGAGGCCCGGGTGCATCCGACCATGATTCCGGCGCGCCATCTGCTCGCCAGCGTTGGCGGCGCGTACAATGCGATCAATGTGCACAGCGAGGCGCTCGGATCGACGATGTATTTCGGCGCCGGCGCGGGCCAGATGCCGACGGCTACAGCCGTGGTCGGCGACATCCTGGAGATCGCGCGCCGGCGGCGCGGCGGACCAACTGGTGACATCCATCCGCTGGGCTATCCTGCCGCTACGATCAGGCGCGCCAGTGTAAAGCCGATGAACGACGTGATATGCGAGTACTATCTGCGATTCAGCGCGCGCGACAAGCCGGGCGTGCTGGGCGCGATCGCAACCGTGCTCGGGCGCAACGGCATTTCAATCGTTTCGGTGATCCAGCAGGGCCGCAATGTGGCGACCACCGTGCCGGTTATCATGAGGACTCATGAGGCAAGTGAACGCAGCCTCAAACGGGCGCTGGCCGAAATCCAGCGGCGCGCAATCGTCGGCGCTCCCCCCGTTTTCATTCGGATCGAGGACCGTCTTTAGGAAGTCATGAAAGCCGCCAACGGCAAGACCAAATATCCGCGGCTCACCCGCTGGCCGGGCCTGATCGAATTCTATCGCCGCTTTCTGCCGGTCAGCGACGACACGCCGGTCGTCACGCTCAATGAGGGCAATACGCCGCTTATCGAGAGCGTGGCGCTCGCCGATCGGCTCGGCCAAAATATCAAGTGTTACTTTAAGTACGAGGGAACCAACCCGACCGGTTCCTTCAAGGATCGCGGTATGACGGTCGCCGTCAGCAAGGCGCTGGGCGAGGGCGCCCGCGTCGTCATTTGCGCGTCGACCGGCAACACGGCGGCGTCGGCGGCGGCCTATGCGGGGCGGGCGGGGATGCGCGCCTACGTGCTGATTCCGAAAGGCTCCGTGGCGCTCGGCAAGCTGTCGCAGAGTCTGATGCATGGCGCGCACGTTATCGAGGTGATCGGCAATTTCGATATCTGCCTGAAGGTCGTGCGCGATCTGGCGCTGCATGATCCGGTGCGAATCCGCCTGGTGAACAGCGTCAATCCCGATCGAATCGCGGGCCAGAAGACCGGAGCGTTCGAAGTCTGCGATCAGCTCGGCGAGGCGCCGACGCATCATTTTTTACCGGTCGGCAATGCGGGCAATATCACAGCGTACTGGGCTGGCTACAAGGAATATAGGGAACATGGACTGTCGACACGGCTGCCGAAAATGATGGGCTACCAGGCCGCCGATGCCGCGCCGATCGTGCTCGGCCGTCCGCTCGACGATCCCCATACGGTGGCGACCGCAATCAAAATCGGCAATCCGGCGAGCTGGCACGGCGCCACCTCCGCCCGCGACGAATCCGCTGGACTGATCGACATGGTGACCGATGCGGAGATTTTGAGCGCCTATCGATTGATAGCGGCGCAAGGTGTGTTCGCCGAGCCGGCCTCGGCGGCTTCGGTCGCCGGCGCGATAAAGTTTGCCGACACCGGCGGTGGATTCAAGCCGGGATCCGTGGTGGTCTGCACGCTCACCGGCCATGGATTGAAGGACCCCGATACCGCGCTCAAGAATCTGAGCAATACCGTCGTAGTCGAGCCGGATATCAAGAAAGTTCTCAAGATTCTCGAAAGCGATTGAGTCAAAGGCGATTGGCACGCAAGGCGACCAGGTGATCGGTTCGCGCGTGAGGTCCGAATCGATATCGCCGGACGGAGGTCCCACTTGAAATACGTCATTATCCACGGCGACGGCATGGCCGATTGGCCGTGCGATGAGCTCGGCGGACGTACGCCGCTCGCCGCCGCGCACAAGCCCAACATGGATATGATGGCGACGGCCGGAACTCTCGGCCTGGTCGCGACGATTCCGCCCGGAATGCCGGCTGGCAGCGACGTTGGCACAATGACGATGCTCGGCTACGATCCGGCTCGCTACCATACGGGGCGGGCGCCGATCGAAGCCGCCAGCATGGGTATCACGATGGGACCGACGGACGTCGCTTTGCGGATGAACCTCGTCACGATTGCTCCAGGAGCCGACGGTGCGCCGACGATGCGCGATTTCACCTCGGGCCACATCACGACCGCAGAGGCCGCGCGAATTGTGAGTGACCTGAGCGCCGAGCTAAGTGGCGGCGGCTTCGAATTTTTTCCCGGCGTCAGCTACCGGCACGTGATGATCTGGCGTGACGGCTTAACTGGCGCCAGGCTGACTCCACCGCACGACATCACGGACAAGCCGATCGAAAGCTACCTGCCGGCGGGCGAAGGCGCTGACCGGCTGCGATCGCTGACCGATCGCGCGGCGCGCATCCTGGCGGAGCATCCTGTAAACGCGGCCCGGCGCGCTGCGGGCAAACCCGAAGCGACGTCGGTCTGGTTTTGGGGAGCGGGACGCCGGCCCGCTGTGCCGACGCTCGAGGATCGCTTCGGCGTGAAGGGATCGGTCATATCGGCGGTCGATCTGGTCAACGGTCTTGGACGTCTCGCAGGTCTCGACGTCGTCACAGTGCCAGGCGCGACTGGTTTCCTCGATACCGACTATGCCGCCAAAGGCCGTTATGGGCTCGATTCACTCTCGCGCAACGATTTTCTGCTGATCCATATCGAAGCACCCGACGAGGCCGGCCATATGGGCCGCGCCGATCTCAAGACCGAGGCGATCGAAAGGATCGACGAACTGATCATCGGACCGATGCTCAAGGGTTTGACGGCGATGGATGACTTCGCCGTGCTCCTGATGCCGGACCATGCGACGCCATGCAAAATCAAGACTCACTCGAACGATCCCGTTCCTTTTGCTATCTTCACCAGCGCGTCGCAGGCTCAATCCAAGGCGCCTCGACGCTATACTGAAGACGACTCGCGCCGCACCGGGGTGACGGTCGCCGACGGCTATAAGCTCATCGATGCGCTTTTCAGGAACGGTCGGATCGCCGATTAGGCCGGGAGAGGGAAGAAATGGAACGCAATCTCGCGCTCGAGGTCGCGCGCGCCACTGAGGCAGCCGCTCTGGGCGCGTCACGCTTCATCGGCAAGGGCGATGAACGGATGGCGGATCGCGCCGCATGCGACGCGATGCGCCAGACGCTCAATTCGATCGCGATGGACGGCAAGATTGTGATCGGTGAGGGCGACCCGGACGCGGCCGACATGCTCTACGAGGGCGAAATCGTCGGCACCGGCTCGGGACCGGAAGTGGACGTCGCGCTCGACGCGCTCGAAGGTTCGCTGATAACCGCCTCGGGCGGTCCCAACGCGCTGTCGTGCGTGGCGCTGGCTGAGCGCGGCAAGCTGCTGCGTTGCCCGGATACCTATATGGACAAAATCGCCGTCGGCCCCGAAGGTCGCGGCGTAATCGACCTGGGCCGATCCCCGACCGATAATCTGAAGGCGCTGGCCGAGGCCAAGAACGTTTACGTGGAAGATTTACGCGTCGCCATCCTCGACCGTCCGCGCCACGAGAAGCTGATTCTCGAGGTGCGCAAAGCGGGTGCCGGAATCAAGCTGCTCTCGGCCGGCGATCTTTCGGCGGCGCTCGCGACGACTCGGCCCGACACCGAAATCGACATCCTCATGGGTATCGGCGGAGCCCATCAGGGTGTTCTCGCCGCGGCCGCGATTCGCTCGGCTGGCGGCGATATGCAGTGCCGCTTCGTGCCGCGCAATTCGCAGGAGACCGAGGCCTGCCTTGCCGCTGGCATCCTGCATCTGGACCATCGCTACACCCTTGACGATATCGCGGGCGACAACGTCATGTTCGCTGCCACCGGTGTCACCACCGGCGACTATCTGAAAGGCGTGCGCTTTTTCTCCGGCGGCGCGCAGACCAACAGCGTCGTGATGCGCTCGAAAACCCGCACGGTGCGATTCATCCAGGCCTTCCATCATTTCGACTTCAAGCCTGAATACTGAGATACTTGATCTGCGATGAACTCCAAAGATGCCAAGGTGGCGGCGCTCGAAGCAAAGGTCGGCGAACTCGAATCGACGATCCGGCAACTCAAAAAGATGTTGTCCAAGGCGGTCGGCGACTTGGAGAAGCGCACGATTCTGCGCACCGGCGATCGGGAGAATTGCCGGGTTTGCGTCGCGCACGACACGGGCCGCGAGCCGAGCGATCCGCCGCTGAGCAAGCTCGAGGAAGATTTCTGCAAGGCGGGCCACGGCTCGCCGCCTACCGAAAAGGGCGCTCGCGGGAAAAAACCTCAGCGCCTGCCGCTCGACTGGGAAGATGTCCTAAACCTGACTCGCTGACTCTTTCGGTTGGGCGAACGGCTACAGGATCACCTTGGCCTCGCGCAGCGCCGCAATCTCGGCGGCCGCCACACCCAGATCGCTCAACACTTCTTCAGTATGCTCGCCAAGCATCGGGGCGGGCCGTCGGATCTCCTGCGGCGTCGCTTCGAAGCGGGCCGCTGGACGCGTCTGCCGAACCCTGCCGGCGGCCGGATGCTGATACTCCACGATCAATTCGTTGAACTTCACCTGCGGGTCGGTGAGCACATCCTCGCGACTGTTCACGAACCCGCAGGGTACCTGGGCGGCTTCGAGTCGCGCGATCCATTGTTCCGACTTTCCGGTGGCAAGCACGTCGCCGATTAGCTTGAAGCGCTCATCCGCGTTGGCGACGCGATCGCCTGGTGTCAGAAATCGCGGATCTTCGATCCATTCGGAATGTCCGAGGGCGTGGCACAATGCACGCCATTCGCCGGTCGATACAACGGCGACGGTGATGTACCCATCTTCGGTTTCGTAGACAAGGTCGCGCAGGTTGGGTTTGACGAAGCGCGTCGAGTCGGGAAGCGCGTAGTTGTCCATCTCTTCCGGCCACAGAAAGGAGACGACCGCGTCGAGCATCGCGAGCTTGACGTGTTGACCATTTCCGGTCCGCTGGCGTGAAAACAGCGCCGCGGTCATCGCCTGCGCCGCGGTGAGAGCGGTGACTTTGTCCGAGATGATGATGCGGACCATATGGGGCCGGCCGGTCACCCGATCGCCCTGAATCGCGGCGGCACCGGAGGCCGCCTGGATTACCGGATCGTAAGCGCGCCGATGAGCGTACGGCCCCGAGTCGCCGAAGCCGTTTATCGAGACATAAATCAAATCGGGCTTCAGCGCGCGCAGGGCCGGCTCGCCCAGCCCGATCCGATCGGCGGCGCCGGGCCGGAAGTTCTCGACGAACAGATCGGCCGTGCGAACCAATCGCTGCGCCAGCTCAACGCCGGCCGCCTGTTTGAGATCGATTGCGATCGACCGCTTGTTCCGATTAATCATCACGAAGCCGGCCGAGACGCGCGCCGAATTCCCACGCTGCCGGGTGAGATCTCCACCGCTGGGCGACTCGACCTTGATAACGTCGGCACCCTGGTCGGCGAGCATCATGGTGGCCATCGGACCTGCCAGCATATGGGTGGCATCGACGATTCGGATTCCTTCGAGCGGTCCCGCCATTAAGATTAAACCTCGCTAGATGATGGATAGCGCCATCGACCGGAATCTCAAAGCGGTCGGCACGCTTGACAGTTTCGTCGGCCCGGCCAAGGCTCGGAGCCGGAACCCGGAGGTCTATCGAATGGGGCAGGTGGAGCGTAAGAACATTATTTACACGAAGGGTCCGATCGCGACGCTGACGATCAATCGTCCGGCCGCGCTCAACGCGCTGAATCGCGCCGTGATCGATGAGATCGCCGGCACGATCGAGGAAATCCGCGCCGACCCGGCCGTCCGTGTGCTGATCGTGACGGGGGCGGGCGACCGCGCCTTTGTCGCGGGTGCCGATATTGCCGCGATGGCAGCGATGTCGCCGATCGAGGGCCTCGATTTTTCCGAGGCGGGACATCACGCGATGGACGCGCTGGAAACTCTTCCCATCCCGGTGATCGCTGCGGTCAACGGCTTCGCTCTTGGCGGTGGTCTCGAGCTCGCACTCGCCTGCGATCTGATTATCGCCAGTGAGAATGCGCGTTTCGGTCAGCCCGAAATAAACCTCGGCCTGATTCCGGGCTTTGGCGGCACGCAGCGGCTTATCCGACGGATTGGGCTCGCGCGGGCGCGGGAGACAATTCTCACGGGCGACCTCTTCGATGCCAAAAGCGCGCTCCAATATGGATTGGTAAATCAGGTCGTTCCGCTCGCTGATCTGACCGCGACGGCGAGCAAACTCGCGGACAAGATGGTTGCCAAATCGGCGGTCGCCCTGCGCCAGGCCAAGGCCGCGATGCGTGCCGCCCTTAACGGGAGTCAGGAGACCGGTCTCGCTTTTGAGCGCGAGGCATTCGGCGTCGTATTTGGCAGCGCCGACTGCGCCGAGGGGACCGCGGCGTTTGTCGAAAAGCGCCCTCCGAAATGGACGCATTCCTGATCGTTGCGGGTTTGCAGTCTGGAAGGTTTCTATAGCGCAGCCGCCCGCGCTGCGATAAAAATGTCAACAGGACGAGACGCCGCTTGACCTCGAGCCGTGGCACTCTCCCACACAAGCTGCAAAATCAACATGGATCTGGAACTTAACGAAGCTCAACGGGCGGCTCGCGACACGGCGCGGCGCTTCGCGACGGATCGGCTCGACGCAGCCGGAACCGAGATCGATCGCAACCACCGCTATCCAGCCGAGATTGTCGCGGAGCTCGGACAGCTCGGCATGATGGGCGTCTTCGTGCCCGAACGATGGGGCGGCGCGGGACTCGACAACGTCTCCTATGCGCTGGTTGTCGAAGAGTTGTCAGTCCAGTGCGCTTCGACAGGGGTTATCGTCTCGGCCCATTCGTCGCTTGGTACCTGGCCGATTTTCGGTATGGGCGACGACCGGCAGCGTGACCGTTATCTGCCGAAAATGGCGAGCGGTGAATGGCTCGGATGTTTTGCGCTGACGGAACCGCAGGCCGGCTCCGACGCTTCGGCGCAAAAGACCCGCGCGATTCGCGACGGCGACAGCTACATAATCAACGGAACGAAAAATTTTATCACCAACGGTGCCCAGGCCTCCGTCGCGGTCGTATTCGCGATGACCGACCCGGCGCAGGGCAATCGAGGTATCAGCGCCTTTATCGTCGAAACCTCCTCGCCCGGATGGCAGGTGACGCGGATCGAGGAAAAGATGGGAATCCACGGCTCGCACAGCGCGCAGCTGAGTCTCACCGACGTGCGGGTGCCGCGAACCAACCTGATAGGCGCGGAAGGCGACGGGTTCAAGGTCGCGATGAAGACGCTCGACGGCGGCCGAATCGGAATCGCCGCCCAGGCGATCGGAATCGGCCGCGCCGCGCTCGAGCAGTCGCTCAAATATGCCGGCGAGCGCAAGGCCTTCGGCGCTCCGCTCGCGCGTCATCAGGCGATCCAATTCAAGCTGGCGGACATGGCGGTCGACCTCGATGCGGCCCGTCTGCTGACGCTTCGTGCGGCGGCTCTGAAGGACGCTGGCCGTCCGTATTCGCGTGAAGCGGCGACGGCCAAACTGTTTGCCTCCGAAGCCGCGATGAAAGCTGCGACCCAGGCCGTGCAGATTCATGGCGGCTACGGCTATACCAAGGAGTTCAAAGTCGAGCGGTACTTTCGCGACGCGAAGATCACCGAAATTTACGAAGGTACCTCGGAAATCCAGCGCCTCGTCATTGCGAACGCGCTGCTCGGAATTAATCGGGGCGGCGCATGAGCGAAAAGGACAAATGGCTCGAACGGACTTATGGTCGCGCGGCGCATCGCCCGATCCGCTTCTCGACGGTCTCCGATCTCGAGCTCGACCCGCTTTACGATCCCGCTGACGCGCCCACGGATTATGCCGGTGCGATCGGCTATCCCGGTGAGTATCCGTACACGCGCGGCGTTTACGGCTCGATGTATCGCGGCAAGCTATGGACGATGCGCCAGTTCGCAGGATTCGGGCTTGCCTCAGACACCAACGCGCGCTTTCGTTTTCTCCTGAGCGAGGGACAAAACGGCCTGTCGACTGCATTCGATATGCCGGCACTGATGGGCTACGACGCCGACCACGAGCGCGCGCGCGGCGAAGTCGGCCGCGAAGGCGTGTCGGTCACTTCGATTCACGATATGGCCGACCTGTTCGACGGAATCCCGCTCGGCGACGTGACGACCTCGATGACGATCAACTGCACCGCGTCGATCATCCTCGCGATGTACCTCGTTATCGCCGAGCAGAAGGGCGTAGCATGGGAGCGCCTGGCTGGCACGATTCAGAACGACATGCTCAAGGAATTCATCGCCCAACGCGAGTGGATCTCGCCACCGGCGCCCTCGATGCGAATCGTGACCGATATGATCGAATTCTGTACGCGCCGGATGCCACGCTGGCATCCGGTTTCGATTTCTGGCTACCACATTCGCGAAGCTGGCTCGACTGCCGTGCAGGAACTCGCCTTCACGATTGCGGACGGCCTATGCTACGTCGCCGAGGGCGTCGGCCGCGGTCTGGCTGTCGACGATTTCGCGCCGCGGCTGTCTTTCTTCTGGGATTTGCATAATGACTTTCTCGAAGAGATTGCCAAGCTGCGCGCCGCCCGCAGGCTGTGGGCGCGGCTGATGAAGGAGCGCTTCGGCGCTCGCGATCCACGCTCTTTGATGCTGCGCACGCACGCGCAGACGGCGGGTGTATCACTGACCGCGCAGCAGCCGGTCAATAACGTCGTCCGCGTCGCGCTGCAGGCGATGGCCGGCGTGCTCGGCGGTGTGCAATCGCTGCATACCAACTCGATGGATGAGACTTACGCGTTGCCGACCGAAGAGGCCGTAGTCGTGGCGTTGCGCACGCAGCAGATAATCGCCGAGGAGAGCGGAGTGACGAACACGATCGATCCGCTCGGCGGCAGCTACGCAATCGAGGCGCTGACCGATCGTATCGAGCGCGAGGCGATGGCATATATCGACCGTATCGACGAGATGGGTGGCATGTTGCCGGCTATCGAACGTGGCTATCCGCAGCGCGAAATCGCCGAAGCGGCATTTCTCTATCAGCGCCAGCTCGAGCAGGGCGTCAAAACCGTGGTGGGCGTCAACAAGTATCAGAACGATGAGGAGCGCCCGCCCGATATGCTGCGGATCGATCCGGCGATCGAGGAGATTCAGATTGAGCGCGTCCGGCGGCTCAAGCGCGATCGCGACAACGGCGCCGTGCGCACCGCGCTCAAGCGCGTTGGCGAAGCCTGCCGCTCGGGCGAAAACCTGATGGAGCCGATTTGCGACGCGGTCCGCAGCGAGGCGACTATCGGAGAGATCAGCGACGTCTTTCGCGGCGAGTTCGGCGTCTACACCGACCCGGGCTGGCTCTAGGAACTATGGAAGAAAAGAGATTAAGAATTTTGGTCGCCAAGCCTGGACTCGACGGCCACGATCGAGGCGCGAAGATAATTGCGCGCGCGCTGCGCGACGCCGGCTGCGAAGTTATCTATACCGGGCTTCATCAGACGCCCGAGATGATCGTGGAGGCCGCGGTGCAGGAGGACGTCGATGGCGTTGGGCTGAGCGTTCTGTCCGGCGCCCACATGACGCTCTTTCCGGACGTACTCCGCCTCCTCAAGGAACGCGGCGCGGGCGACGTTGCCGTGTTCGGCGGCGGGATCGTTCCGGCCGCCGACGTTGCGCAACTCAGGAAAATGGGCGTGAAGGAAATTTTTACGCCGGGCGCGTCGACCGAAGACATTATCAAATGGGTGCGCGAGAACGTTCGCGCGCGCGAATAATCCGCCATGGATTTCGACCTCACACCCGAGCAGGCGCAGATTCGCGAAACGCTGACCGCGTTTGCCGAGAAGGAAATCAAGCCCAATTCGACGCGATGGGACCGTGAGGAAATCTTTCCGCGCGAAGTCGTCGAAAAGCTCGGTGCGCTCGGTTTTCTGGGCGTTTCATATCCCGAGCAATATGGCGGTGGCGGCGCTGATACGCTGTCGCAGGTGCTCGTCGTCGAGGGCCTTTCGCGCTACGACGCATCGGTCGGACTGTCGTGCGCTGCGCACATGTCGTTGGGCACTGGCCATATCGGGCAATTCGGCTCGG
>Ga0302326_10017300_pt1 | contig 15046 bp, 12 predicted proteins | sample Palsa_T0_3_FD_202264 | JGI IMG/M metagenome (GOLD analysis project Ga0302326, IMG submission 202264) | Peat permafrost microbial communities from Stordalen Mire near Abisko, Sweden - Palsa_T0_3 | ecosystem: Environmental > Terrestrial > Soil > Palsa > Peat permafrost | place: Sweden: Abisko... | reverse complement strand
ATGATGGTACGCCCGCATTCCACATCAGCCGGAGCGTAGCACTGCGGCAAATCATAAGGGTGAGACAGCTACCGCCGCAGCGAGACGGCGAGAATGGTTCGGGCCGCCCATCCCATTTTCGAATACCCCTACTCCACCGCCACGAACGTCACGCACACCGGCGACAGCACCTCTAACTTCTGCCCGGACGGAGTCAGCCGGCCGTTTTTCGGATTCACCCGGAACACCACCACTGTATTCGAATTCTGGTTGGCGGCGAATAGATAGGCGCCCGTGGGATCGAGTGCAAAGTTGCGCGGCTCTTTGCCCAAGGTGGGCACATCTTCGACGAACGTCAGCGTCCCCTTGGCCGGATCTATGGCGTACACCGCGATGCTGTCGTGGCCCCGGTTGGAGCCGTACAGAAAGCGGCCCGAAGGATGCACCACAAGTTCCGCCGTAGTGTTCTCGCCCTTGAAATCGCTGGGCAACGTGGAGACGCTCTGCAGTTCGTGGAACGATCCTTTGTCGCCATCCCAATCGAACGCGGTGATGGTGTTGGCCATTTCATTGATGACGTACGCGAACCGGCCGTTGGGATGCAAGGCGAAATGGCGCGGGCCGGAGCCCGGCTTCACCTGGCCGAAGGGCGGATCGTTGGCCGTGAGTTTACCCTTGGCGGCATCGAATCGATAGACCAGAAGGCGGTCGAGACCCAGGTCCGCGACCACCGCGAAGCGGTCCCCGGGAGTGAGCACCACGTCGTGTGCGTGCGGCTCCTTCTGCCGCTCCGGATCCACGCTGGAGCCGAGATGCTGCACGAAGTCGGATGCCTCGCCGAGCATGCCGTCCCCCTCCACCGGGAGCACCGCCACGCTGCCGCCCGTGTAGTTGGCCAGCAGCACGTGTCTGCCGGTCTTGTCCACGGTCAGATGACAGGGGTCCGCGCCGCGCGACGCTACAGTGTTCCGCGCGGTCAGCTTGCCGGATGGCCGGTCGATCGCGAATGCCGTGATGGAACCGCTCTTGGCGCCCTGGTAATCTCCAATTTCGTTAGCCGCGAACAAGTAATGGCTGGCGGGATCGACCGCCAGGAAGGACGGGTTGGCGGTCTCCGCGGCCAGTTCCACCGCGGTCAGCTTGCCGCTGGCTGGATGAAAATGACATGCGTAGATTCCTTTGCTGCCTTTGTCGGTGTAGGTTCCAAAATAGACGATAAGGTCTTTGGGAGCTTTCTGCGCGCCTGGCAGGATGGCTGACAAGGCCATCAGCAGGACAGGTATGAAGCGGCTAGGTCGCATGCGTTCATAGTAGCAGGGGTCCCGGGGGCCGGCCGCAGGGCGAGCATTGCTCAATGCTGAAGTTTGTACTTTGACTGGAGGGCGGGCAATCATGCCCGCAGCCGGCTTTCAGCCGGCTCTTCCCGGGCGCAGCCGGCTTAGGCGAGCTTCGCTCGCCGCAACCGCAAGAGTGCGGTTGCGGCAGGCATGTGTGCCTGCGCAGCGGCAGGCATGTGTGCCTGCGCCACATCCTGGAAATCAGATAGAATAGTCTTATAGCAAACGCCCAACTTAGCGGGAGAAAAATCCATGCCCGAACGAACTATACAAATCACTGAACTCATACTTCGCGACGCGCATCAAAGCCTCATGGCGACGCGTATGGCTCTCGAAGATCTGGTGCCGGCTTGCGAAGATCTCGACAAAGCCGGATTCTGGTCCATCGAGTGTTGGGGTGGCGCTACTTTCGACGCCTGTATCCGGTTCCTGAACGAAGATCCCTGGGAGCGCTTGCGCGCGTTTCGCAAGCTGATGCCTAACTCCCGCTTGCAGATGCTGTTGCGCGGCCAGAACCTGCTGGGCTACCGGCATTATGAAGATGAAGTAGTGCGGCGTTTTGTGGAGAAGGCTGCCGAGAACGGCATGGATGTCTTCCGCGTGTTCGATGCGCTGAACGATATCCGGAACTTGCGGACCTCGCTCAAGGCGGTGCAGGCCACCGGGAAGCACGCGCAAGGTACGATTTGTTACACGATCAGCCCGGAACATACCATCCCCGCTTTCGTGACCATGGCCGAACAGCTTCTCGATTTGGGCTGCAATTCCATCTGCATCAAAGACATGGCTGGGCTGCTGAAACCCGCTCCGGCATATGAGTTAGTGGAAGGCATCAAGGCCGCGTGCGGCGATGAAACGCTGGTGCATGTGCACACGCATGCGACCACCGGTGTCACATTGGTCAGTCTGATGAAAGCCATCGAGGCCGGCGCCGACATGGTGGACACCAGCATCAGCAGCCTGAGCCTGGGTCCCGGGCACAATCCGACCGAGGCGCTCATCGAAATGCTGGAAGGCACCGGTTATCGCACGGTGGTCGACATGGAGCGCGTGCGCAAGGTGCGCGACTACTTTAATAAGGTCCGGCCGCGGTACAGCGAATTCCTGACGGGTTTCAACGGCGTGGATACCGACATATTCCGCAGCCAGATTCCCGGCGGCATGATCTCGAATATGGAAAGCCAGCTCAAGCAACAGGGCGCCGGCGACCGGATGCGCGAAGTGCTGGAGGAAGTGCCCAGTGTCAGAGCGGACGCGGGTTATCCGCCGCTGGTGACGCCGTCCAGCCAGATCGTCGGTACGCAAGCGGTGTTCAACGTGTTAATGGGGCGTTACAAAGTAATGACTGGTGAGTTCGCCGATCTGATGCTGGGATACTACGGGAGTACTCTAGGCGCGAAGAATCCCGATGTCATCAAGAAGGCTGTGCAGCATTCCAAGAAGGATCCTATCACCGGGCGGCCGGCGGACCTGCTGCGGCCCGAGTGGGATCAGTTGCGCGCGGATGCGTTGGCTTTGAACGGATGCAACGGCAGCGACGAAGATGTACTGACTTACGCGATGTTCCCGCAAGTAGCGCCTAAGTTCTTCCCGGCGCGCAGCCAGGGGCCCAAGAATCTGAGCAAGGAGCCGGACAAGGCGCCCGGCAAGCCTGCTGCCAAGCCTGCGCCTGCGCCCGCCCAACCCCAACTCACGGAGCCGGTGTCGTATGTGGTGACTATGAACGGCAAGTCGCACAACGTGACTGTGGCGCCAGCATCATAACCCGGAGACCAATATGCCAACCGCGGAACAGACCAAGACAAGCATCGAAACGAAGATCGGCGAGTTGCAAGAGAAGCGCGCCAACCTGATGGAAGGCGGCGGCAAAGAGCGCGTCGAAAAGCAGCATCAGGCGGGCAAACTCACCGCCCGCGAGCGCATCGACCGCTTGGTCGATGGCGGCAGCTTCCAGGAAATCGGGCTGTTCGCGAAGCATCACGCCACGCTGTTCGGCATGGCCGATAAGGAACTCGCGGCGGATGGCGTCGTCACCGGGGCCGCCACGGTGGATGGCCGTCTCATCCACCTGGCCAGCCAGGATTTCACGGTGGGCGGCGGCGCGGCGGGCGAGGTGCACAGCGAGAAAGTGGCCGAGATGATGCGCTATTCGCTCAAGACCGGCTCGCCGTTCGTTTTTATCAACGACTCGGGCGGCGCGCGCGTACAGGAAGGCATCAACAGCTTGGCGGGATATGGGCGCGTGTTCTACATGAACGTGATGCTTTCGGGCGTGGTGCCGCAGGTGTCGCTGATTTGCGGGCCATGCGCCGGCGGGGCCGCCTACAGCCCGGCGCTGACGGACTTTATCATCCAGACCAGGGGCGCCCAGATGTTCATCACCGGCCCATCGGTGATCAAGCAGGTCACTGGGGAGGTAGTGACGCCCGATCAACTGGGCGGTCCGGCGGCACAGATGACTTATTCGGGTGTGGTTCATTTCATTGCCGAGAACGACGACGAGGCCGCCTACATTTGCCGGCGCTTGCTGGCCTTTCTGCCTTCGAACAACCTGGAAGACCCGCCGCGTTTCCCGTACGATGGACCGGTCGATCCCGATCCCGGCATGAATACGCTGGTGCCCGACGAGGGCAAGGTTGCCTACGACATGCACACGGTGATTGCGGCGCTGCTCGACCAGGGCGATTTCCTGGAAGTGCAGCCCAGCTTCGCGCAGAATATCCTGATCGGATTCGGGCGCATCGCGGGACGGCCCATCGGGTTGATCGCGAACCAGCCGTCGGTGATGGCGGGCGCCCTGGATATCAACGCCTCGGACAAAGCGGCGCGCTTCATCCGTTTCTGCAACGCGTTCAACATTCCGCTGGTGACGCTGGTGGACGTTCCCGGCTTCATGCCCGGTGTGCAGCAGGAGTACGGCGGCATTATCCGGCACGGGGCCAAGCTGCTGTTCGCCTACTCGGCCGCCACGGTGCCGAAGGTCACCGTGATCGTGCGCAAGGCCTATGGCGGCGCGTACCTGGCCATGTGCGGCAAAGACCTGGGCGCGGATCGCGTAGTGGCCTGGCCCACCGCGGAGATCGCGGTGATGGGGGCGGAAGGCGCAGTGGAGGTGGTGTTCCGCAAAGAGATTAACGAAGCGCAGGACAAAAAGGCGCGCCGCAAGGAGCTGATCGACCTTTATCGCAACACTTTTTCGAATCCATACGTGGCGGGCGGGACGCGCCTGGTGGACGATATCATCGAGCCGGCCCAGACGCGGAAGTATTTGGCGATGGCGCTCGAAGCGCTGCAAACCAAACGTGAGCAGCGGCCGGCCAAGAAACACGGCCTGATGCCGCTTTAAAGTGGGGCAGGCCCTCGGCCTGCGGCGGCCTCCCAGGCCGCCCGGTGTTTCGGGAGAGAGACGCATTTATGGGATGGTTACTATTGCCCCTCGGAATTCTGGCGGGCTGGGTGGCGGGCGCCACAATGTCGCGCAAGCTGGTGCGCAGCGAGGTAGCGCGCCTGGAATCGTTGATCGCAAGCAAAAACGCGCAGCCCGTTCCGGTTCCGGCGCCGCCAGTTGCGGTTCAGACCGTAGACGTTCCTAAACCTGCGGAACCGAAAGAGCCCGCGGAGTTGGCGCCCGAAATGATCATGATTCTGACCGCCGCCGTGGCCGCATTCCTGGGCAAGCGCGCGCGTATCCGCAGCGCGCGGCTGGTGCGCACCGCGCCGTCCAACGCCTGGGCGCAGCAGGGGCGCGTATTTGTTCAGGCTTCGCACAACTTGGGGGTCATGCACGGGCGATGAAGCTACAAATCACAGTCGACCAAAAAATGTATGAAGTGGAAGTGGAGGTCGTCGAAGACGACCGCGCACCGGCTAATCCGGCGCATGCCTATATGCCGGCGGGCCCCACATCGGTGCCGTCCGCGCCCCCGCCGATGCCGCGCGCCGTGGCTCCCGAGAGCGCCGCGAACGAAGACAAGGTTTGCCGCAGCCCGGTGGCGGGGGTGGTGGTGCGCGTGAATGCGCAGCCCGGCCAGCAGATTCAGGCCAACGATCCGCTGCTGGTGCTGGAGGCCATGAAGATGGAGACCAACATCACGTCGCCGGTGGCGGGCAAAATCAAGGCCATCAACGCGGGCGTGGGCGACGGCGTCCAAGTGGGGCAGATTTTGGTGGAATTCGAATAATTATGAGCGAAGATTTATCCAATATTCCCGGCTTTCAGTTCGTGGACCACGTGGCCATCGCGGTGCGCCAGGGCGAACTGGATGCGCAGGTTAAGCAGTATGCGTTGCTCGGATTCAAAGAGATGCATCGCGAAGAAGTTTACGGCGGCGATCAGGTGCGCGAAGCGTTGCTGCAGGTGGGCGCAGGCCCCAATCTGGTGCAATTGCTGGAGCCGCTGAGCGCCGATTCGCCGGTACAGAAACTGATCGACAAGAACGGCGGCCGCGGCGGCTTGGCGCACGTCGCCTTTCGGGTGCGCAGCGCCCAGGCTGCCTTTCAATATATGAAGGAGGCCGGGTTCCAGTTGATCGATAAAGCGCCTCGGCCCGGATCGCGCGGCACCACCGTGTTTTTCGTGCATCCGAAATCGCTGGGCGTGCTGATCGAGATTGTGGAGGAGCCCGCGGCATGACGGAGAACCTCACGTTGACGGAATTCCCCCCGGTTTCCTCGGCCGAGTGGGATGCGGTCGTCCTGAAGGATCAAAAGGGCGTCGCTCCCAAGACGAGGCTTTACTATCGCGCGGAAGATTTGTCTGGGCTGGAGTATCTGGATGCGGCACCCGGACAGTTTCCGTACACGCGCGGCACGCGCGCCGACAACCAGTGGCGTATCCGCGAGGTGGTGCACGACGCGGATGCGGCGCGGGCCGCGGTGGAGGCAGGCGCGGAGGAGATTTGCTTCGTTCTCGGCGACCAGAATATCGACGAAGTTCTGGACGCGCTCCCCGACTGTCCCGTGCACTTCGAGGCTGGCGAGCGAGCGGCAGAAGTGCTGGAAGCACTGGCGGGGCGGGCTCCAGCCGGCTCCGTCGATTATGAGCCGCTGGCCGATTTCGATCGCGCAACAAAACTAATCGATGCGGTTCGCTCGCCAGAGTTCAAGCCCATCACCGTGCGCGCGCACCGCTTCTCCGAAGCCGGCGCGATTATCGTCCAGGAATTGGCGTTCGCCCTGGCGGAAGGCGTCGAGATGCTGGCGCACATCCCGGATGTCGCGCCGGCAATGGCGTTTTCCTTCTCTATCGGCCCCGCATATTTCCTCGAAATCGCGAAGCTGCGCGCCGTCCGCACGTTATGGGCGCGGGTGGTCGAGAGCTTCGGGGCCAACGCCGATGCCGCCAAAATGACCATCTACGCGCGCACCGCGCACTGGACCCAGACCGTCTACGATTCCCATGTGAACCTGCTGCGTGCCACCACCGAAGCCATGGCCGCGGCCATCGCCGGCGTCGATTCGCTGCAGGTGGAGCGTTTCGACAGCGCCTATCGGGAGCCCGGCGCGTTCAGCAACCACCTGGCGCGCAACACGCAACTGATTCTGAAGCGGGAAGCCGGGCTGGATCGTTCCGTGGATGCGGCGGGTGGCTCCTATTACCTGGAAGCGCTGACCGACTCGCTGGCGCGCGAAGCCTGGACGCAGTTGCAGCATATCGAAGCGGCCGGCGGATTCCTGAAATACTCCGCGGCGGGCGAACTGGATCGCGCCATCGCCAAGTCGCGCGCGGACCGCGATGCGGCCGTCGCCAACCGCCGCGCCACCATCGTGGGAACGAATCAATATCCTAATCTGCAGGAGCGTATGCTGCCCGAGATCGAGCGCCAGGACCCCGCGCCGCGCCCCGCGCGCATCTTTGAAGAGATCCGGCTGCGCACGGAGCGCGGCCGTCAGCCGCGGTTCCTGCTGCTCGAAGCCGGCGACCTGAAAATGCGCAAGGCGCGTTCCGGCTTCGCGACGAATTTCTTCGGCTGTGCGGGGTTTGACATTCAGACCGCGGAGAGCATCACAGGCGATCCGGATGTGGTGGTGCTGTGCAGCTCGGACTCCGAGTACGCGGCTCTGGCGCCACTCGTCATTCAGGAATTGCGCGATGCCGGCAAATCCACGCCGGTGATTGTGGCCGGCAACCCGGCCGATTCCGAACAATTGAAACAGGCCGGCGTTGCCGATTTCATACACATTCGCAGCAACGCGGCAGAAGTGCTGCGCGCCTGGCAGCAGCGCCTGGAGGTGAAAGATTGATTATGTGTCTGTTGGATTATTCTTGTGGCGCACGCTCTCAGCGTGCCGCGCTGGCACTCATGCCAGCGCAGGCGAGCGAAGCTCGCCTTAACGGCGCGCTACGCGCGCCGGCGACCGCAAGAGTGCGGTCGCGGCAGGCAGGAGTGCCTGCGCAAGGTCGGAGCAGCCATGCGTCCTGATTTTTCCAAGATCGATTACAAGCCCACGCCGGCCGCAGCCGTTCAGCCCTCCGGCTCCGAGTGGCTCGCCCCGGAACACATCGTCATCCAGCCCTGGTACACGCGCGCGGATCTCGAAGGCATGGAGCACCTGGCCTACGCCGCCGGTTTGCCGCCCTATCTGCGCGGCCCCTACTCCACCATGTACGCCCGCCAGCCCTGGACCATCCGCCAGTACGCAGGCTTTTCCACGGCCGAAGAATCCAACGCCTTTTACCGCCGCAATCTCGCCGCCGGTCAGAAGGGCCTGTCGGTGGCCTTCGATCTGCCCACCCATCGCGGCTACGATTCGGATCACGAGCGCGTGGTCGGCGACGTCGGCAAAGCCGGCGTGGCCATCGATTCCGTGCTGGACATGAAGATCCTCTTTGACCAGATCCCGCTCGACCAGATGTCGGTGTCCATGACCATGAACGGCGCCGTGCTTCCCATCATGGCGTTCTACATCGTAGCGGCCGAAGAGCAGGGCGTCTCGCCGGAGAAACTCGGCGGCACCATTCAGAACGACATCCTGAAAGAGTTCATGGTCCGCAACACCTACATCTATCCGCCGGAAGGCTCCATGCGGATCATCGGCGATATCTTCCGCTACACCTCGGAGAAGATGCCGAAATTCAACTGCATCAGCGTGAGCGGCTATCATATGCAGGAGGCCGGCGCCACCGCCGATCTGGAACTGGCCTACACGCTGGCCGACGGCCTGGAATACCTGCGCACCGGCATTCACGCGGGCCTGGATATCGACAGTTTCGCGCCGCGCATCTCCTTCTTCTGGGGCATCGGCATGCACCATTTCATGGAGATCGCCAAGATGCGCGCCGCGCGGGTGCTGTGGGCCAAGCTGGTGAAACAGTTGCACCCCAAGAATCCGAAATCCATGGTGCTGCGCACGCATTGCCAGACCTCCGGTTGGAGCCTGACCGCGCAGGATCCCTACAACAACGTGGCGCGCACCTGCGTGGAGGCGCTGGCGGCCGCGCTGGGCCACACCCAATCGCTGCACACCAACGCGCTCGACGAAGCCCTGGCCCTGCCCACCGATTTTTCCGCGCGCATCGCGCGCAACACCCAGATCTACCTGCAGGAAGAGACCGGCATCACCAAGGTCGTGGATCCCTGGGGCGGCTCGTATTATGTCGAGAAACTGACGCACGAGCTGATGCACCGGGCGTGGCAACTGATCCAGGAAGTGGAGCAATTGGGCGGCATGGCCAAGGCCATCGAAACCGGCCTGCCCAAGATGCGCATCGAAGAAGCCGCCGCCCGCCAGCAGTCGCGCATCGACTCCGGCAAAGATATCATCGTGGGGGTCAACGCCTACCAGCTTGAATCCGAAGCGGAGTTGGACGTGCGCACGGTGGATAACACCGCGGTGCGTAAGGCGCAGATCGCACGCCTGGAAGAAATGCGGCGCACGCGCGACGTGGTGGCCGTGCAGGAAGCGCTGGCGGCCCTCACGCGCTGCGCCGAAACCGGCGAGGGCAACCTGCTGGACCGGGCGGTAGCCGCCGCCCGCCTGCGCGCCTCGCTGGGCGAGATCTCCACGGCGCTCGAGCGCGTGTGGGGCCGCTACCAGGCTGTCACGCGCACCATTTCCGGCGTATACTCAGCAGAAAGCAAGATGGATGAAAACTTCGTGAAGGCCCGCCAGATGGCGGATGAATTCGCCGCAGCCGAAGGCCGCCGCCCGCGCCTTCTGGTGGCCAAGATGGGACAGGACGGGCACGATCGCGGCTCCAAGGTGATCGCCACCGCGTTCGCCGACATGGGCTTCGATGTGGACATCGGGCCGTTGTTCCAGACGCCGCGCGAGGTGGCCCGTCACGCCATCGAAAGCGATGTACACGTGCTGGGCGTCTCATCGCTGGCCGCCGGCCACAATACGCTGGTGCCGCAAGTGATTGAAGAACTCAAGAAACTCGGCCGCGGCGATATTCTGGTGATCGCCGGCGGCGTGATTCCGCCGCAGGATTACGACTTCCTGTACAAATGCGGCGTGGCGGGCATCTACGGTCCGGGTACCGTAATCCCGCTGGCCGCCCAGGAAATTCTGAGAACCCTGTCCGCAGCCCCGGTGGAAAGTGTTTAGCAATCGGAGGGCGGCCAATCCTGGCCGCAGCCGCCTTTTAGGCGGCCAGAGCCGGCTGAAAGCCGGCTGCGGGCAGAATTGCCCGCCCTCCAACTGGCTCTCATCACCTTTGGTGGCCCGCAGGGCCATGAGGGCAGGCTCCCAGCCTGCGGCGGCCTCTCAGGCCGCCTTGGTGGAGTAAGTGGTTCGCCGCCCCCGCCTCGCCCGCGACGCCTACGTCGAAGGCGTGCTGCGCGGCGACCGCACCATTCTAAGCCAGGCCATCACCCTGATCGAAAGCCTGCATTCCGAAGATACCGAACTCGCACAAGACGTCCTCGAACAGTGCCTGCCCTACGCCGGCGATTCCATCCGCGTGGGCATCACCGGAGTGCCGGGGGCCGGCAAAAGTTCCCTCATCGAAGTGCTGGGCGTGTATCTCACCTCCGAGCGCGGCGAGAAAGTCGCGGTGCTGGCCGTGGACCCATCCAGCCAGGTCTCCCGCGGCAGCATACTGGGCGACAAGACCCGCATGGAGACCCTGTCCAACGACGAACGCGCCTTCATCCGCCCCTCGCCTTCGGGCGGATCGCTGGGCGGCGTGGCCCGCCGGACCCGCGAAACCATGAAGCTGTGCGAAGCGGCAGGCTATCGCAACGTGCTGGTCGAGACCGTGGGCGTGGGTCAGTCGGAAACCGCCGTCCGTTCCATGGTCGATTTTTTCCTGCTGCTGATGCTGGCCGGTGCGGGCGACGAACTGCAAGGCATGAAGCGCGGCATCATCGAGATGACCGACCTGATCGCCTTCAACAAGGCCGACGGCAACAATCGCGTGAAGGCCGAGGCCGCCCGCCGCGAGTACGAGAACGCCCTGCACCTGTTCTCGCCCACGGGCACCGGTTGGACGCCGCGCGTGATCACCTGCTCGGCGCGCGCGCGCGAAGGCATCGAAGAAATCTGGGACGCCGTGCTGGAACATAACGCCTGGCTCACCAGCACGGGCCAACTTGCCCGAATTCGCCAGGAACAGGTGAAGCGCTGGATGTACGAACTGATCGAACAAGCGTTGCGCGAAGAGTTCCTGCAGCACCCGGGCGTGCGCGACAAGATCGCGTCGTACGAGCAGGACGTGGTTGCCGGACGGCTCAGCCCGTTTCGCGCCGCGCACCGCCTGATCGAGATCTACACGGAGAACCTATCATGATTTTTTCCTTCCCTTTGCTTTCGGCCGAGGAGGCTGCCGCGCTGGTCGAGCACGGACAGACTGTCGGCTTTAGCGGCTTCACTCCGGCCGGCGCGCCGAAAGCCATCCCGTTGGCGATCGCCGAACGGGCCGCCACCGAACATCAAGCCGGCCGCGAATTCCAGATCGGCGTGCTCACCGGCGCTTCCACCGGCAAATCTCTCGATGGCGCGCTGGCCAACGCGGACGCCATCAGCTTCCGCACACCCTACCAGTCCGATCCGGCGCTGCGCGCGCGCATCAACGCCGGCAAGACCCGCTTTTTCGACATGCATCTCTCGCTGATGCCGCAGGCCACCCGCTACGGTTTTCTGGGGCCCGTGCATTGGGCCGTGGTGGAGGCCAGCGACCTTACGGCCGGCGGCGGCATCGTGCTCACATCTTCCGTGGGTTGCGCGCCGACCTTTTGCAACAAGGCGGAGAAGATCATTATCGAGCTGAACCACCGCCATCCTCCCACGCTGCTGGGCATGCACGATATTTATGAGCCCGCCGATCCGCCGCGCCGCCGCGAGATCCCCATCTACGCGGCGTCCGACCGCATCGGCTCGCCGGTGATCAAGGTGGATCCCTCCAAGATTGCAGGCGTGGTGGAAACCGCCGCGGACGACGAGACCGCCGGATTCGCGGAACCCACCCCGGTCACCGAAACGATCGGGCAAAATGTGGCGGAGTTCCTGGCCGCGGAGATCGCCGCGGGTCATGTGCCGAAGTCTTTCCTGCCCATTCAATCCGGTGTAGGCGATATCGCCAACGCGGTGCTGGGCGCGCTGGGCAAGCATCCCGATATTCCGGCTTTCGAGATGTACACCGAGGTGGTGCAGGATTCCGTGATCCGGCTCATGAAAAACGAGCGCGTGAAATTCGCCAGCAGTTGCTCGCTGACGGTGAGCCATGCCACGCTGCGCTCGGTCTACGACAACCTGGAGTGGTTCCGTTCGCGCATCCTGCTGCGGCCGCAGGAGATCAGCAACAACCCGGAAGTGATCCGGCGGCTGGGCATCATCTCCATCAACACCGCCATTGAAGTGGACATCTTCGGCAACGTGAACAGCACTCATGTGATGGGGCGCCAGATGATGAACGGCATCGGCGGCTCGGGCGACTTCACGCGCAACGCGTACCTTTCGATCTTCACCTGCCCGTCGACCGCCAAGGGCGGCAAGATCTCGACAATCGTGCCGCTGGTGAGCCACATGGACCACAGCGAGCACTCCGTGCAGATCGTAGCCACGGAGTACGGCATCGCCGACCTGCGCGGCCGCTCGCCGTACGAGCGCGCCACGCTGATCATCCACAACTGCGCGCACCCCGATTTCCGCGATGAGCTTATGGGGTATCTGGAGATGGTGGAAGGCGGGCATACTCCGCAGACGCTCACGGCCGCGTTCAAGCTGCACGAGCAGTACCTGAAGACGGGGGACATGCGGGGGGTGGATTGGGCGCAGTTTGTGGGATAGGGTGACACCGGGTCACCAGAAAGGCAAGCCGGATGAAGACAACCTGAGATTTGCAGCCCCGCCAGCCGCGCGCGTGCTCACCAGTCGGACTAGAGGAAGTTGTGTTCGGCGACTACGAAAACACGCGTTTCTGTCTTTGCTATGCTGAAGGTCGGGTCGCAATCGAGCCCGCAAATCCCCCGTCGCGAGACGGAAGGGTGTCCCTATGAAGCGTCCAAACCTCAACAAGGAGCCGGGGTATTGTGTCCACTGTCTCCGTCTGACTGAATCTCCGGAAGGAGACCACATTTTCCCAAGCTCTTGGTATCGGACTCGGTTTATGCCATCTGGCGCGAGTTATCGATCGGCGGGTCCATCCGTCTCCTCGATATTGGCACGGGGATCCAATCGGATTCGTGCGGTTCGTGCGGGGAGTTGCTTGGCATGGATGCCAGATGAATCCGCGGTGATTTACCGTCAGGATCTGCCGGATGGCTCCCAGGCCATCACCGCTTTTGACCGCGTTTCCAAAACCCGGCGAACGCTGGTCGCCGGGCGCGGCTTGCGCGAGGCCGCGCTGTCTCCCGACGGCGCCCTGATTGCCTTTACCGCACGGCAAAACGGCATCCGTTCGAGGATCTTTGTCGCGCGCCTTAACCCGAGCGGACCAGTGACCGCTGGACTTCAGCCGGCCCGGGATCTTGGCGAAATCCGCCGTGCGAGCAGGCGATGGCGGATCGATTATTTCGTCCGCCCGGAGAAGTCAAGCGGTCGCCGACTATAAGCCACGCAACGCTGAGAAAAACTCTGTCAGCCGCGCGCGATACGCCCGCCCGCGACGGCTGTCGGTTCTGCTCCCGTCGCCCCTGATACCCAGGAAAGGGCACGGCCCGACGTTTACGAAGGCGGCGCGCCACTTTTCCTCCGGATTCGAAGTGCAGATCCTGCACAGGGGAGTGTTGTAGTTGCCGGTCACCGATGCGGCAGCCTTAGCAAGGCGCGCTTGGCGCTTTCTTCAATCGTGCCCGGAACTACCAGCGCGCAAGCTGGCTCAGAGCCGGGATCGACGTTTCCACTACCGCCAGAAACGCAAGAAAATGGCCGCGCGCTGGTGGTTCACGCTTGGAGTCAAAGAGTCGGTCTCACTTGATTTCGGCATGGCCAGATTCGTGCTAATAACGACACGTTTCGAAAACACAAGCCCATGCTGACTCGCTCAAAAGGCACGCTCGAGACGATTCTGGTCGTCGATGACAACGAAGCAGTTCTACACATCGTGGCGGCCATACTCGAAAGTGCGGACTTCCGAGTACTCTTAGCCGATAGCCCCGCGGCGGCCGTCAGGTTGGCGGAAGGAAAGGACGAGAAGATCGATCTGCTCCTCTCCGACGTAGAGATGCCCGGGATGTCAGGCCCGGACCTTGGAGAGACGTTGAAGAAGACAAGACCGGACTTGCACGTCATGTTGATGTCCGGGGGAGCGAATGGAAATTTGTTGGTTCTCAATTACGGTTGGGCCTATATCCAGAAGCCCTTTGTGGCTCAGAAGCTGGTTCAGATGGTCATGGAGGTACTGCACTCCAGAAACCGCTCACAACGTGGGGGGCACGAATTCGACAGCCGGAAGGATGCAAACAAGGATGGATGAAAGGCGGTCAACAAGCACATCGGGATAGGCGTCCCGAACATTCAGACGCCAGTTGTAGACCTGGCCCACGGGCCCAACCAAACGAACTGGCTTTATGACGAAGTGGAAATTCTGGTTAGGCCCTATGCCAAGTCGATTTGGGGAACTTACGGAGAAGCGGTGTCCGCGGTTGTTTCGTTAGCCGCCCGCAGTCCACGAACGTGGCTGGGCGCTTCGCGCGGTGCCGCCCGCCGGCCGGTTCCGGCGCCAGCCGCCCTTTGTCCGGCGCCGCGACCGCCGGCGTGCGGATGGGGATGCGCGCCGCGCGGGAGGCGCCCTCATTTTTTCTGCCCTCGTTCAGGCGCGTCAAGCGGCGTTGACGAAGCGCCGTTGGCACATCAGGTTACAAATGAAACCGCGTGCATAGAATGACGGTGTAGTGTTGCATTCCAGGCGTGGCTGATGCGGCGACCACATACCACCGTTCCCCTCCAGTGTTTGCCGGTATTTCGAATACTAACGGGCGGAACGAATTGCACATTACGCCGCAACGGCGCATTTTGGTTTGCGAACCTCGCCAAGGAAGTTGGGGGAGGAAGTAATGCGTACCTTTCCTCCGCTGGTCCTCCGCTGCTCCAGCGAACGGCGGCGTAAAGGCCGGGCATCTCACAGATTCCAACATCCTTGTGGAACCAGCGGCCGGTATCGAGATCGGCTTTACGCCGACGCAAACTACAGTTACGGCCGGCTGCGGCATCGCCATGCAGTTGGCAGAGACGCCGGGTTCGATGCCGGCTTGTCGGGCATCGGAAAACCGCGCCACGGCGCGCAGGCACATAGTTGAAGCGTTTCACACTCTGCGAATGATCCACACAACTAATACAACCACGAG
>Ga0302326_10017298_pt1 | contig 15046 bp, 15 predicted proteins | sample Palsa_T0_3_FD_202264 | JGI IMG/M metagenome (GOLD analysis project Ga0302326, IMG submission 202264) | Peat permafrost microbial communities from Stordalen Mire near Abisko, Sweden - Palsa_T0_3 | ecosystem: Environmental > Terrestrial > Soil > Palsa > Peat permafrost | place: Sweden: Abisko... | reverse complement strand
GGCGGTCCAGGGTCAGCATGAGCTGGTAGATATCGTCGGGGGCGCCATCGGCGCACAAAAAGGAAGTATATTCATTATAGGCGAGCCGGTCAAGATCATGAGCGGTAAGGGCGATGGTGACCGGGCTGCCCAGGGTACCCGAGGTGGAGGTATATTCCGCGATCCGATCCAGTCCCGTGCATAGAAAATCCTCATTTCGCCGTTGGAGGTCTTCCTTACCGGTGGGGGGGATCAGCGGGAGATCTTCGAGGGTCCGGATCTTCGCTATATCGATCCGGTGCCGGGCAAACAGCTCCCGGTAGAAGGGGGAATGCCGGGCGGTGTAGGCCAATAATTCCTGGAGCTTCCGCTCCTGCATAGCCTTCACTTTATCAGCGGATTGAAATAATATTTCCGGTGAGCCCCTACTCATTTGTCCAGGTATCTGAGTATCATTTCCTGCGTCGATCGCAGCTGGTCGGGTGTCAGCCGCAGTTTGTTCCGGGTGAAGTTCAGGTCATCAGCCTGGTCGATGGGCACCAGGTGGAGATGGGCATGCGGCACTTCCAGCCCGATTACGGCAAGGCCGCAACGGTTACAGTCAAATGCCTGTTCGATAGCCAGGGCGATGGGTTTGGCAAACAGCAGCATTTCCGCGAGGTAATCGTCGGGGACGTCAAAGAATCGGTCTAACTCCAGCTTGGGTACTACAAGCGTATGGCCCTGGCGGAGCGGGAAGATATCCAGAAAGGCGAAAAATCGTTCATTTTCCGCAATTTTATAGGCCGGTATCTCTCCGGAGATGATCTTTGAGAAAAGAGTCAAACGGTTATATTTTCTATTTTGAATTGCAGGGTGCCGGCGGGTACCTGTACCTGGGCGGTGTCGCCGACGTGTTTGCCCAGGAGTCCTTTGCCGATGGGAGAGGTAACGGAAATCTTCCCCAGTTTGAGGTCTGCTTCTTTTTCCGATACCAGGTGATAGGTCACTTGTTTTTTATTGGTCAGGTTGGTCACCGTCACTTTGGTCAGGATGGATACTTTACTGGTATCGATGGTGCCCTCTTCAATGACACGGGCATTGGCCAGATCGCCTTCCAGCCGCTGGATCTTGGCTTCCAGCAGACCCTGGGCTTCTTTTGCCGCGTCATATTCCGCATTCTCCCGGAGATCGCCTTTTTCCCTGGCTTCTGCGATAGCTTTTGATGCGGCCTGCCTTTCGACTGTCTTTAGTTTTTGCAGTTCGGTTTTCAGGTGGTCCAGTGCATCTTTGGTGAAATAAGTGAATCCACTCATAGTCCCTCCTTTGTGTTAGAAATGTGGCCCCTGGCCGCTTTAAAGAAAAAAAATACAACGCCCCGGAAGAGATCCAAGGCATTGCATTAGGGCTGTAAAGATAACGAAAAAATATCAATCACCTCTTCGGCAAGGATTATATCTATATCCCCAGTTTTTCAAGGATGACTTTGGCCATTTTAAAGAAGGCTTCGTGCGTGTAGCCGGCGATATGGGGGGTGATGAGGGTATCGGGGCGGTCCAGCAACCATTTCAGCTGCCGGCGTTCGATGTCGGTATAGGTGTCCAGCTTTTCGTTTTCCAGCACGTCGAGGGCAGCGCCGGCGATCTTCCCGTTTTCCAGCGCCCGGACGAGGGCGGCGGTATCATGGACCTTCCCGCGGGACGCGTTGATAAACCAGGGTTTGCGTTCGAGGGAATCGAAGAAGGCATCTCCGGCCATGTGGAAGGTCTCATCGGTGAGCGGCACATGAAAGCTGATGACGTCGGCATAGCGGGCCAGCTGTTCGGGGGAGGCTTCCCGGACATTGCGGTTGGCAAAGCCGAATTTGTATTTGTCGTAAGCCAGGATGGTCGTGTCGAAAGACTCCAGCAGCCTGGCAAATGCCCCGCCGGCATTGCCGAACCCGACGATACCGACCGTCTTGCCGGTCAGTTCGGCGCCGCGGTTGGCATCCCTGATCCATTTGCCTTCCCTGATCTCCTGTTCGCTGGAGGTGATCTTGTTCATCAGTGTGAGGAGCATGCCCAGCACGTGCTCGCCGACGGCATTTCGATTGCCTTCCGGGCTGCTGACGCAGCGGATACCTTTTTCTTCGGCATAAACGGTGTCAATCAGTTCCATGCCGCTGCCCAGACGACCGATCCATTTCAGATCCGGCGCCTGATCGATCATGGGCCGGTCGATCTTCAGGCGGGTCGTGACGATGAGGCCTTCCGCCTCTCCGATGGAGTCCAGCAGCTCATCATAGGTAATCTGGGGGGAATATTGGATGGTGTAGCCTTTTTCCATCAGTGTTTTGGCAAGGTAATCGTGCGTTTTTGCGGTAATTATGACCTTTTTCATTTTTCCTTCGATGGTGGTTGTGTCATTTTCCAGGTCAGCCTGGCAAAATCATGTATAGTTAATTGTTCTGCGCGCTGTCCAAACAGCGGGTCCTGCAATGTCTCCTTGTCAAAAAGGGTCTTTACAGCGTTGCGGAGCGTCTTTCTGCGCTGGTTAAACGCCGTACGCACGAGCAGGAAAAAGCTTTTTTCGTCCCTATAGTCCGGCGCCATGCCCGGTGTAAGACGGATCACCGCGCTCTTCACCTTTGGTGGCGGGGTGAAGCTCGACTCCTGTACTTCGAATAAGTATTCTACCTGGAAAAAAGCCTGGATGAGCACGCTGAGCACCCCATATACTTTCGAACCCTCTTTGGCGGCTATCCGAAGGGCCACTTCTTTCTGGAACATACCGATCACCGTTTGCAGCTCCTCTTTCCAATCCAGCATCTTAAACAGGATCTGTGAAGAAATATTGTAAGGAAAATTGCCGATGACCGTGAATTTGCCTCCGAAGGGTTTTTCCAGGTCGAGGATACTGCCGTGCAGGATCTTTCCCTCTAAGGCGGCCCAGGTTGTCTGCAAATACATTATTTTTTCTTCGTCCAGCTCTACTGCCAGGAAATCGACATCTTCCAGCTCCAACAGGTATTTGGTGAGTGCGCCTCCTCCCGGTCCTACTTCCAGCAACCGGGTAAAGGGACGCTGGCTCAGCGCGGCTACGATCTTCCGGGAGATGTTCTCATCACGGAGGAAATGCTGACCGAGGGATTTTTTCAAGGTATACATTCGGGGGGAAAATCGTATTAGGGGCAAAAATCGTACATTTACCCGGTAAAAATAAGAATTAGCGCATGAGCCTTCTACAACAAAAACCTGTAATAGGGATTTCTATCGGTGATTTGAATGGAATCGGGGCGGAATTGATCATCAAGACTTTTGCCGATCACCGGCTGTTGGAATTATGCACGCCGCTTATTTTTGCTTCCAACAAGCTGATCAACTTCTACCGGAAGTCTACGCCGGAGATCCCTTTCAATTACCAAAGCACCAAAGATTTTTCGCGGGTCACGCCCAAGCAGATCAATGTCTATAATTGCTGGGAAGAGGAAATTGCCATCCTGCCGGGCCAGTTGACGGATATTGGCGGTTCTTATGCTGTCAAGTCGTTGGTGACGGCGGTGGAAGCGTTGCGGGATAAAAAGATCCAGGGATTGGTGACGGCGCCCATTCATAAAAAGAACACGCAATCTGCTGCTTTTAATTTTACCGGGCATACGCCTTATCTGAAACATGCGTTTAACGCAAACGACGTGCTGATGCTGATGGTATCGGATAATTTCAGGGTTGGTTTGGCGACCGAACATGTCCCGGTAAAAGAGATCGCCCATCTTATTACGCGGGAGGCTATACTTTCCAAACTAAAGATCCTGAACGATAGTCTAACCAGGGATTTTGGTATCGATAAGCCTCGGATCGCGGTGTTGGGGTTGAACCCGCATGCGGGGGATGAGGGGCTGATCGGAAAAGAGGACGAGGAGATCATCAAGCCCGCCATCAAGGATGCCAAACACAATATGCTGGTATTTGGTCCGTATAGCGCCGATGCCTTTTTTGCCCGCAATTACCAAACCCGTTTTGACGCTGTCCTGGCCATGTACCATGACCAGGGGCTGATCCCTTTCAAATCGCTTTCCAGCGGGGAAGGGGTGAACTATACGGCGGGGCTGCCGATGGTCAGGACTTCCCCCGATCATGGCACTGCCTTCGATATTGCCGGCAAGAATAAGGCTGACAATGCTTCCTTCCTTTCCGCTCTCTATACCTGTATCGATATTATCCGCAATCGCCAGGAGTTTGATGAAAACCGGAGCAACCCCCTGAAAAAGATGGGGGCAATTGTCATTGGAAATGCCGTGGACGAAAAGATCGAGGGGAATAGGGGGTAAGATTTTCCGGGGGGCATTGACGGTCAGGTGGTTGCGGGCGGCAGAGAGTGATTTTTTGCCAAAGGCTTGCAAAAACAGAATGTCTTCTCTATCTTTGAGCAGTCCCTGGCATGGGTACTCCCCCTAATATTCAACATCGTTTAGTTCCCTTCCTTTGAATCACCCCCGATTTTCAGCATCCTATTGCTTTATTCACCTTCTGAAAATTACAAAGATGAAACGGAACTTCTCAACGATCCTTCTTTTTTCCCTGCTTACTATTTGTTTTCAGACCTTACAGGCGGCCGGCATTGGCGACAATTTCAATTCCCGTCCCGGGGTGCGGCTTTCCGAAGTAAAAGGATTTTTGCAGGGCCATTGCTGGTTCTTCTCCGATTTTGATGTCAATCGTAACGGGTGGGCGCCGAAAATGGAGGGTGATGGCGCGATGGTATCCGGTACCGGGGCCAGTGCAACGGAGCGGACGGGCATTTACACCCCGATGCTGGATATGCCGGTCAGCACTTCTGTTTCTTTTACCTATACCTTCAATCAACCGGTTCAGGACCGGCGCTGGATCAAGATCTATGCCGCGGATGCCAATGACAAGCCGGTGCTGCTTCTGGACAGTGTGGAGCTGACGGGGTCCGAAGCCAATCATATCTATCAATACAGCAAATCTTTATCGCTGGCGACTGCCGGACAGTATAAATTGATCTTCAATTATCAGGGTATCGGCGGCAGCGAGCGGATCGCCATCGACCAGCTGGCTATCGGCGCCGGCACCCACTATGCTTCTACCTGTAATACCGCTCCGGTGGCCCTGCGTGACAAATTCACGGGAACGGCCAGTCATACCGCGGATGGAAATGTACTCAGCAATGATTATGATCCGGATCATGAGACGATGACGGCTTATCTGCTGTCGGAATCACCGGATGGACGTGTCGACCTGGAGAAAAATGGTCAATTCGTTTTTACTCCGAAAGAAAATTTTACCGGCAATTCCACGCAGTTCTCTTATAAGGTCTGCGACAATGGCAGCCCGGCGCTTTGCTCGATGACTACAACGGCCACTATCCGCTTCCCCACACGCAGTACGCTGACGAGTTTCCAGGCCCTGTACAGCCGGAAAGCGGTAGCGATCAACTGGAATACGGCAACGGGTAATCACAGCAATCTTTTTGAAATCGAAAGAAGCCTGACCGGCGAGAGTTTTGAAAAAGTGGGTGAGGTAAGCGCGACGGATGCGATTGCTGCCGGACAGTATACTTTCTCCGACAAGCTCCACGAAGCAGAGCGCAAGAATGACTTATATTATCGCATTCGCCAGACCGATGCGGCCCATCGGGTGACCTATTCGAAGGTGCTGATCCTGCGGTCTTATGGCAGTAAGAGCGTCGAGGCGGTGAGTGTTACTCCCGATCCGGGCGTCAACGATATCCAGGTAGGTGTGCAGTTAAAGGAAAAGTCCTTTGTAGTTATGCGGGTAATGGATAACAATGGGAGCGAGCTGATCAAGCAGACGGCATTTGGAGAGAATGGGGAGAACAGCTACAATGTCGAAGGGACGTCCAAGCTTCAGCCGGGTATGTACAAGCTGGAAGTCATCATCAACAGCAACGAGCGGTTGACGATGATGCTGGAAAAGAGCTAGATGCAACGCGGGCCTGCCGCGCGGGGGCGGCCCTATTTCTTTATATTCAAATAAGCCTGCAAGTCCTTTACATATTCCTCGAAGGCCTGCACGCCCAGGGGGGTGATCTTACAGACCGTCCGAGGGTAGTTGTCCTTAAAAGACTTGGCGACGTCGATATAACCGGCTTCCTTTAGTTTGTTGATCTGGACGCTCAGGTTACCGGCGGTCGCGCTGGTCTTTTCCCTGAGGTAGGTGAACTCTGCTTCTTTCACCGTGATCAGGAGGGAAACGACGGCCAGCCGTAGTTGGGAATGCAATATCGGGTTGAGGTCTTTAAACATTTTGTCTTTTTGCTTTCAGGTAGCGATTTCTCAGGATAAGGCCGGGGATGAACCAGGCCAGCAGTCCACCGGCCGCCAATAAAAACATGATATAGGGATACGGGGTATATAAGCTCAGGACCGCGAATACCCAACAGGCGATGCCGCCGATCAGCATCGGTTTGAAGCGGCGCCCATAGCCCGTCGCAAAAGTCGGGATACCATAGAGGGTTAGATAGATGGCGGCTACCTGCTCGATAGGATGGGCGGCGGCGAGATAGGAGAAAAGAAAGATCGCGATGGCATAGCTGATCCAAATGCCACCGTACAGGTCATCTTCACGGGCCTTAAATTTCTTTTCTTTACTTTCCCGGATGGAAATGACGATCTGGGGTACAACGGCTATGGCGGTAAGCCACCAGATATAGGCCAGGATGTTCCAATTCAGGTAATAGTTGGCATAGGTAACCAGGCTGCAAATAATGACGACGCTGCCCCAGAGCAGGGCGCTGAGCCCGGTAATAAAAATGTCGTTTTTTGCCTTGTTGATCATGCTGGTGATCAGCTCCAGGCTTTGTTCTTTTGTCAATTCTTTTTCTTGTTCCATCATATTGCTGTCTTTAGAAGTTGATGTTTATATTCTGCCCGGAGCAGGTAACCCGGAATGATATAGCTGAGCAATATGGCCGCTGCCAGCAGCAGGATATTGGTGTCTACGTCAACGTAGGTGGTCAGCACGGCCAGCGCCCAGCAGGCGGCCGCGCCCCAGACCAGCGGTGGAAATCGCAGGAGGCGTCCCGTGAGAAAGCAACCGATGGAATAAGTGAGGATAAAGATCGTATAGCAGTGCTCCCAATCGCCGCGGCGCATAAAGATAAAAACGATCAGTACCTGGACGGTGCCGATACAGATCCAGATATTCCTGAGCCCTTCGTCCACATAGGTCTTCACCAGCTTACCCTTGTGCCGGGATCCGTAGACGGCGGAGACGATAAAACCGACGAACATGATGTTCCAGACGAGGGGGTTATATTCGGTGCGAACGATCACTTTGAGCATATACTGGAGTGTGGCCGCGATAAAAACGAGCCATCCCCAGAGCAGGAAATAGAAGCTTTTGTCGGCAACCGAGCTTTTGGCCTGATGGATCATCGTCTGGATGACGCGCAGGCTTTCCTCGGGTGAGAAGCTTTCCGGGTTGTTGTCCATGTTACAACATTAGTTTAAAATGTAGAAAGATAAGAGATCATTGAGCGCCGGCGACCGGGGGTCGCCGGCGCTGTGGTTACTGGCACAGCGCCAGTTGTGCTTCAGCCTGCTTCTGGCCCCAGGTTGGATAGAGCGGCTTGGGCTGGGCGGCTTTGAAAAGGGCGACAGATTTTTCGAAAACGGGTTTGGCCTTGTCTTTGCCGCCGCCGAACTGGGGCGGAGTATTGAACAGGCTCATCCCCTGGAGGTAGTACAGGCGGGGGTTGTTGGGGTCGATGGCCAGTCCTTTCTGGAGGGCTTCGGCCGCATCCTTGCCATTGGTCATATAACGGGATTGCGGATCGACCAGCATTTGCTGGGTTGCGGACATATTTTCAACGGAGTAGGTTTCGGCATTCTTTTCGATAGCCTCGGCCTTTGCGAGGTAGGCATTGATCTTTTGGGCATTTGCGTCCTTATCCTTAGTGTCCGGGTTCCAGCCGATCAGCGTTTGGGCGAACGCGGCATAATAATAGGGCAGCCATTGGGTTTTCTCGGCGTCGCCGATCCGGTCAAATGTCCCGGCCATGCTTTGCAGCTGGTCGATGGTCTTTGCGGAGTCAAGCAGCGTAATATTCTTCTGCATGGTCGCCATGTATTTGTCCGATTGGGCATGGGCGCCGATGCCGATCAGCAGCGCGAAAAATAACAGTGTCTTTTGCATGGTCATTTGTTTTTTTATTTAAAAATGTTGGTGATTTACAGGTTGTTGTTGATCGCGTCCTGGGAGCGGTCGACGCCCCAGCTGAGGAAGCAGCCGATAAAGTAGAACCGGTTGGCCGGTGGGGTGATCGCCTGCCGGTACAGACCGCTATATGAAAAATTGTAGCCGTATACCGCGTTATAGCCCAGCACGTTGCTGACGCTGGCAAACCACACCACAAAAGTCTTCGCCTTGGTGTTACCGACGCTGGGGACATATTCGGCGCTGAAATTGAGGCTGTTGAAATCCCTTGTCTTGCCGTTTTCCGCGAGGTTGTACTTGTTAACGCTGTCGAGGATAAAGTTGTAATAGGGCCGGCCGGTGGCAAAACTATAGGTGAGGTTGACCCCGCATTTGATCTTGGTGAAGAAGCGTTTCATGACGATCGAGGCGGTGTGGGTAGCGGCGAAGCTGGGCATGAGCTGTGATGTATAGTTCAGGTAATTGCGTTTGGTATCCAGGTAGGAATAGCTGATCCAGTAGTCGAAGTCTTTGATGGATTTTTTATCGCGCCAGAAGAATTCAAGTCCTTTTGCATAACCGCTGCCGGTATTATTATAGGTAGAGAAGAAATAATTGACCGGGACGGTTTTTATCAGGTCGTCGTATTTTTTGTAATAGGCTTCGACGCGGAAGATCCTGTCCTTTGTCATCTTCTGGTAGTTGATGATATAGTGTGTCGCTTTTGTGAAGCCGACGTTGGTCGTATAGAAGAGCTGGCTGTTCTCCGGCTTCTGATAGAAGATGCCGTAAGCCAGCGACACCTGGGCTGCGGGGCCGGTGCGATAGGCCAGCGACAAGCGGGGGGCGAGGTCCGATTTATTGATGACGGTGGAATGCTCGTACCGGACGCCAACCTTTGCCGCCAGTTCATTGGTGAGATAGATATCGGATTCGGCAAAGAGGGAATTAAAGTTATCGTGGAATTTGTAGAGGGTGTCGATATTGTATTCCACGGTATGATATTGCTGATAGTTGTAGGCATACCAGTATTCGCTGCCGAACCGGATGGCGCTGAGGGCGCCCAGTTTTTTATCGAATACGGCCCTTACCTGGGTAAGGTCCTGCCGCTGGTTGACGCCGAAATTTTTATAGTTCATCCAGAAGGTAGAGTCGGAGAAGATCTGGGGCTGGTTTTGCAAATTCTCCACCTGTTGGCCGATATTATCCAGGTTGGTGCTATAGCTGGCTCCCAGGTCCATTTTCCAGCCATTGTTGAGGTATTCCCGCCAGCTGAGGTTGTTATACCAATTATGATTGGTAAGGGCAAAAGCGTCGTTCATATTGAGGCTGTCCCAATCCTGGCGACGGAGCCCCAGGTTGTTATAGGCGAATGTCGTATAATATTTGATCATGCCGCCGCCCTTGGTCCGGATGCGAAAATTTGCGTCCGCGTTATGATATTGCGGCATCGAGAAATAGTCGGGTACCTGTTTGACGGCTGCGAAATAGACGACCGGGTTGACATAATTATAGCTGAAGCCCCAGGAGGAGTTCTTATCCTTTGCCAGTTGCTGGGTGCCGAGTCCGACGACGATCGGCGAGATCGTGGCGTCAATTTCGGATTTTTCGGGCAGATCGATCGATTCGAGGAGTACGACCGAGGAAAGGGCCTCGCCATAAAGCGCCGAATAGCCGCCGGTGCTAAAGACGGTGCCTTTGAAGAGAAAGGGGGAAAAGCGGCCGCGCTGGGCGATATCGGGCACGCTGGAATAGTAGGGGTTATTGACCAGGGTGCCGTCGATATATTGTTTGGCTTCGTAGCCGGCGCCGCCGCGGACGAACAATCCTTCCTGTTCGCCGATCTGCTGGGCGCCGGGCAGGGTTTTGAGGGCAGCCGTGATATCCGCGTTGGAGCCGGCTGTGGTAGCGATGTCGAGGGAGCTGAGGACGGCCCCTCTTTTAGAGTCCCCGGCAGAAAAGGAGCCGGCGGTTATGGTAACGGCTTTTAGCTCGCTAAGCTGTTCCTTGAGGACCAGATGAAACGAAATGGGCGTTCCGGCGAGGTTAATGATTTGTTCGATGGGGTTATAGCCGATGCTGCTGACGACAAGGGTAAAATCGCCTTTTTCGGTCGTCTGGAAATGAAAGCTACCCAGGGAATCCGTGGTAGCGCCGTCATAGGAGCCTTTCAGGGCAAGGCTGGCGCCCCGGAGGGGATGTCCTTTGCCATCTTTGACGGAGCCGGAAACCAGGGTCTGGGCGGTCAGCGAGTGGAAAAGCAGGATAAGTGAGGCCGATATAATAGAGCGTATCATTATCGTAAATTTATTGCTAAACTAAACTAGTTTATTTTATAAACCAAATTAAATGTAAAAATATTTTTTAAGGCCGGGAGGGCAAAAAAAAGCCAGGCTTAGAAAAGCCCGGCGGTTGTTGATCGTACCCTTTAAAACTAAAATCTTTCTGAATAATTATATAAAACTGACTGATTCATGTTGACGGCTATCCCTGTCCTTACCGTTTGTAAATCAATAAATTACTTCGAAAATAAACAGATAAATACGGAATGTGCCGCAAAGAAGGAGTCAGAAATTGATACGGACCTGAATGTTTCATATATACATTTAAGTAGGGCTGACCGACTATACTATCACCTGGCGAAATACGCATTTCCGGTATAGTCTGCCGCTGTACGGATAAAAAAAGAAGAAAAAGGATTGGAAATAAATCGACTGGATGTTTTTCGGGAATTTGGAGGGGGTCACTGACGACATTGTAAAGATTGCCAAAAGTTTTTGATTCTGCAAGCGTTTATCCTTATTTTTTTAGGCTGTCCATCTGCAAAAAGAAGACCCGGTCATTGCTACCGGGCCACTCACAGAAGAATATGATCGTGTTCTTTTACTTATACTGCGGGATCAATCCATTGGCCAGATCGACCATTTTTTTCACGCCGTCGTCCGGCAAATTGCCTTTTTTGAACTCGGCCAGAACGTCGGGCAGCTTGTTTTCCATTTCCAGCAGGAATTGGTCTTCAAACTCTCTTACCTTTCTAACCGCCACCTGTCGCAGCAGACCCTGGGTTCCCAGGTAAATGATAGCGACCTGGCGATCGACGGAAACCGGGGAGTACTGGGGTTGTTTCAGGATCTCTACGTTGCGGGCGCCCTTGTCGATGACCAGCTTCGTGGCCGCATCGAGATCGCCGCCGAATTTGGAAAAGGCTTCCATTTCGCGGTACAGGGCCTGGTCCAGCTTCAGCGTGCCGGCCACTTTCTTCATAGATTTGATCTGGGCATTACCGCCAACGCGGCTAACGGAGATCCCTACGTTGATTGCAGGGCGGATGCCTGAGTTGAACAGGTTACCTTCCAGGAATATCTGGCCGTCGGTGATCGAGATGACATTGGTTGGGATATAAGCGGATACGTCGCCGGCCTGTGTCTCGATGATAGGCAGCGCGGTAAGCGAGCCACCGCCTTTTACCAGGTGCCGGATGGAGTCCGGGAGGTCGTTCATTTTCGCGGCCACGCCGTCATCGGTGATGATCTTGGCGGCGCGTTCGAGCAAGCGGCTGTGCAGGTAGAATACGTCACCGGGGTAGGCTTCGCGGCCCGGCGGGCGGCGGAGCAGGAGGGATACTTCCCGGTAGGCGACGGCTTGTTTGGACAGATCATCATAGATGATCAGCGCGGGCCGGCCGGAGTCGCGGAAGAATTCGCCGATTGCGGCTCCTGCGAATGGAGCGTAGAATTGGATCGGCGCGGGATCGGCTGCCGATGCGGCAACGATCACCGTGTATTCCAGGGCTCCGTTGTCAGCGAGGGTTTTCATAACCCCGGCGACGGTGGATGCCTTCTGGCCGATGGCGACATAGATACAGTATACGGTCTTGCCTGCCTTAAAAAATTCTTTCTGGTTAATGATGGTGTCGATGGCGATGGCCGTCTTACCGGTCTGGCGGTCGCCGATGATCAGTTCACGCTGGCCGCGGCCGATGGGTATCATGGCGTCGATGGCCTTGATGCCGGTCTGCAGGGGTTCTTTTACCGGTTCGCGGAAAATAACGCCCGGCGCTTTGCGTTCCAGGGGCATTTCATATCTCTCCCCGGCGATGGGTCCTTTGCCGTCGATGGGTTCACCGAGGGTATTGACCACACGGCCCAGCATGCCTTCACCGACATTGATCGAGGCTATTTTGCCGGTGCGGCGGACTTTCGCGCCTTCCTTGATATCTCCGCTGTCTCCCATCAATACCACCCCGACATTGTCTTCTTCCAGGTTTAGCGCGATAGCTCTGACGCCATTTTCGAATTCGACAAGTTCACCGCTGCCGACATTGCTCAGTCCATATACCCGCGCGATACCGTCACCCACCTGCAGCACCGTGCCGACTTCTTCCAGCTCGGTGGCAACATTAGTATTGCTCAATTGCTGACGCAATATCGCTGAAATTTCATCCGGTTTAATGTCTGCCATAATTGTATTCAGTTTGAAGTTTATTACCTGATCTTATAGATAAAGTCGTTATTCTCGAATTGTTGCCTGATCTTATTGAGATCGAAGGCGATGCTGGCATCGATCAGCTCGTCGCCGATCTCGAGGACAAAACCGCCGATCAGCTCTTCTTTTACTTCGGTGTTCAGCTCGATCAGGGGTACATGCCGGTCGGTCTTCACCTTGTCCAGGATAGCTTGTTTTACTTCCTGGCTGATGGGAACAGCGGTAGTCAGCTTCACCGTTTGAATGCCCTGATGCACCTTGTACTGTTCGATAAAGGCGGTAGCGATCTCGGGAAGATAAGCTTCACGCTCCTTGTTCATCAGCAGCGTATTAAAAGCCGTCGTCAGCGGGGAAATCTTTCCGGTCGTGATCGCTTCCAGGATATGTCTCTTTTTATCGGTCTTGATGATGGGGCTCCGGAGGACGTTCACAAGTTCGGGGCTGACGCGGCAAATGTCCCTCAACAGGAGCATGTCGTTGTAGACAGTATTGAGCTGACCTCTTTCAACGGCGAGGTCCAGGATCGATTTGGCATAGCGGGCTGCTAAACGGGGATTTGGCGTCATAAATTATTTTAGTTCAGTTTCGCTTCGTTGGTCAATTGGCGGATATAGCTTTCCTGCTGGGACTTGTCAGCCAGCTCACGGCGCAGGATCTTTTCTGCTACTTCGACGACCAGGTTACCCACCTGGTTCTTGACTTCGGTGAGGGCCGCCATCTTCTGCTGTTCGATAGCCGTCTGTGCGTCGGCGATGATCTTTCCGGCTTCCAGCTTGGCTTGCTCCCTGGCTTCGTTGACGATCTTGTCCCGGGTATCACGCGCCTCCTTCAGCAGCTGGGCCCTTTCTTCGCGGGCCTTGGCCAGCAATGCTTCATTCTCCCCTTTCAGCTGGAGCATTTCAGCCTTTACTTTCTCCGCGGTGGCGAGGGAATCGGCAATGCCTTTTTCCCGCTCGTTGAGGGATTTGAGGATGGGCTTCCAGGCGGTCTTCTTCAGGATGAAAAAGAGGAGGATGAAGGCCACGAGGTTCCAGATAAATAAGCCTAAGTCCGGCGTTAATAAATCCATACAATCTATTTTAAGAAACGATTTTTCAAGAGATACTGCATCTTCGGCCCTATGCGTCGGATGCAGTATGTTTTTTTACGTGCGCCGCTGCGCGCGCCAGCTTCATAAAGCCATCCGGCTTATTTAACTGCAACGAGCAGACCTGCTACGGCAGCCAGAAGGGCAACGCCTTCTACCAGTGCCGCGGCCAGGATCATGTTGGCACGAATATCATTCGCAGCTTCGGGCTGGCGGGCGATACCTTCTACAGCGCCTTTACCGACCTGGCCGATACCGATACCGGCGCCGATGGCGGCGAGACCTGCACCAATTGCGCCATAACCCGGCTGCACTTCCAACAGAACTGTCATCAACGTCATGATACTTGGTTTTATAATTAAAAAAGAGTTTGGCTCATACGACGACGGCTTCATCGCTATGTTCATGACCGTGGCCTTCCTCATGCCCGCCTTCGAAGGCCTGGCCGATGAATACCGCGGTAAGGTTTGCGAAGATATATGCCTGTATGAACGCAACTAATATTTCGATGAGGTAAATAAAGATGGACAGCAGAACGAAGAAGGGCGAAGTTCCCCAGCCAAGCGCCGTATTCATGGCGCCAAAAACGAAGATCAGGATAATAAAGCTCAGAATGATGATATGTCCCGAGATCATATTGGCGAAAAGACGAATGATGAGGGCGAAGGGTTTTGTGAAAATCCCCATAATCTCCACTGGGATCATGATCGGCTTTACCCCGAGCGGAACGGGCGGATTAGCGATATGGCCCCAGTAATGTATACCGGTGCTAAACATGATGACGACGAACGACAGGATACCGAGTACAGCGGTAAAGGCGATATTGCCGGTGACATTGGCGGTTCCGGGCACCAGGCCGATGAGGTTATTGATCAGGATAAAAAAGAAAACAGTCAGCAGATAAGGCATATACTTTTCGTAGCGATTGCCCAAATTGGCCTTACCTACCTCATCCCGGATAAAGACGACTACCGGCTCTATCGCATTCTGGAATCCGCTTGGGGCGGTGTTAACGCCTTGTCCTTTTGTGTATTTGCCGGCGACGCCGGTCATAAGCCAGACGAGCAGGATGACGGAGATCAGCATCTGGACTACATTGCGGGTGAGCGACAGATCATATATCTTAACGGAAGGGTCTGGCTGGCCGGCTTCGTTCACTGCCCATATCCTGCCGGGTCTGTAAATTTTCCCGTCCAATTTGTTTTCCCCGATATATTCTTCGTTCAGCAGACGGTAGCCTTCATAAGTCTGATGGCCGTGTTCGAAGCGGGAAGACATAAAGACGGACCATCCTTTTTCGGGGGAATAAAGGATGACCGGCAGCGGGATGGACACGGGCTGCTTATGGAAGGTAAAG
>Ga0302326_10017296_pt1 | contig 15047 bp, 12 predicted proteins | sample Palsa_T0_3_FD_202264 | JGI IMG/M metagenome (GOLD analysis project Ga0302326, IMG submission 202264) | Peat permafrost microbial communities from Stordalen Mire near Abisko, Sweden - Palsa_T0_3 | ecosystem: Environmental > Terrestrial > Soil > Palsa > Peat permafrost | place: Sweden: Abisko... | reverse complement strand
CTGGCACTGCTCTCGAGGTACTTTGCCTCGACGTAACGCATGAAGGAAGTGGCCGACAGCGGTTTGCCGGTCGCATCGGTCAGGAGCTCCTGCACCGGCACCTTGGCGCCCAGTCCATGGACGTGCGTGCGCAGCCAGCCGAACAGGCCCGAGAACTCGCCCCGCGCGAGCTGCTCATCGAGTGCCGGGAGCTGCGCCCGCAGGCTCTCGTAGAGCTGCGCGGCGATAACGGCGCCGAGCGCATAGGAGGGGAAATAGCCGAACGAGCCGACCGCCCAGTGAATGTCCTGCAGGCAGCCCTCGACGTCGTTGCCGGGGCGAATCCCTAAGCGCTGCTCCATGCCGGCGTTCCACGCCTCGGGCAGGTCGCGCACCGCCAGCTCGCCGGACAGCAGCTGCTTCTCGAGCTCGTATCGCAGCATGATGTGCAGCGGATAGGTGAGCTCGTCCGCGTCCACGCGGATCAGGCCGCGCTGCACGCGCGTCAGGTGCCCATAGACGTTCTCGACGGCCCACTCCGGCCCCTCGGCACCGAAGTGCTTGGCGAGCAGCGGTTGTACATAACGCACGAACGGGCGGGTGCGGCACACCATCATCTCGATGAGGAGCGACTGGCTCTCCTCGAGCGCCATGCCGCGATCGCGCCCGACCGGCTGATCGCGCCAGTCCGCCGGCAGGCCCAGGTCGTACATGGCATGCCCCGTCTCGTGCAGCGCCCCCAGCAGGCCCGAGAACACGTCATCGGGATCGAAGCGGGTGGTGACGCGGATATCGCCGGGGCCGCCCTCGGTGAAGGGGTGCTCGCTCTCGTCCAGGCGGCCGCGATCGAACGGAAAGCCGACCGCGCGCATGACCTCGACCACCAGCGCACGCTGCTTGCCCGCGGGAAATTTGCCCGTCAGCGGCAGCAGCAGCCTGCCCTCCTGCAGCGCGATCGCTTCGCGGATCAGCGAAGGCAGGCGCCGCGACAGCCCCTTGAACATGGCGTCGATGTCGGCGGTAGTGAGGCCCGGGCTGAACTCGTCCACCAAAGCGTCGTAGGGGGCAAGGTTCAGCGCCTGGCCGAGCAGCGCGGCCTTGTCGCGCACCAGGTGCACGACCTCTTCCAGGTACGGCGCGAAGCTCTCGAATTTGCCCTCGCTGCGCGCCTCGAGCCAGCGCGCCTCGGCACGCGATGCGGCTTTCGTCAGGCGCGAAACGAGCGTGACCGGGGTGGCGATGGCGTGGTCGCGCTGGCGGCGCATCTCGCGCAGGTTGGCGATCTGCCAGTCAGCCAGGCCCTGGGTATTGGCCTGCGCCCGGTCGAGCAGCCGCGTGATGCGCGGCGCGGTCAGCAGCGCGTGGTGCTCGGTCTCGATCGCGGCGAGCTGCTCACCGCGCACGTCGGCGCTGCCACGCGGCATCATGACCGCCGCGTCCCAGCGCAAGAGTGCCAGCGCGCCACGGAAAGCGTGAAGGCGCTTGAACTCCTGCTCGAGTTGCTTGTAAGGCGAGGCGGACATCTGCGGCGACGGGTCCAGGGAACAAGCGCTAGTTTAGCAGTTCCGCCGGCACCACCGGGCGCGCCAATCTATTTTTACTGTTCTAAATCAGTTACTTATATTAGATGACAGAAAATTGACGACGCGCGCCCTTGACGGCGCAGGGGCTTCGGGGGTGCGAGGTTATGTCGACTGCGCCGCCCCCACCCGCGTCGGCGCGGGCGGCGCAGGATCTGCGCGCAGCGCACTCCATGCCAGCATGGCGCGCTTGCGGTCCGCACCCCAGCGGTAGCCACCCAGGTCCCCGTCCGCGCGCAGGACCGCGTGACAGGGAATGAGCCAGGCCACCGGGTTCGCCCCGACCGCGTTGCCGACCGCGCGTGCGCCGTGCGGCACACCGGCCGCGCGCGCCAGCTGCGCGTAGCTCGTGGGGCCGTGGCTGCCGAGCTGCAGCAGCGCCTGCCAGACCTTCAGCTGGAAGTTGGTCCCCTGCACCGCCAGCCGCAGCGGCACGGCGCCAGCGGGCGTGGCGCCCCAGATGCGGCGCGCCTGAGCCGCAGCGCAGTCATCGTCGCGCGCGCGCAGGGCCTGCGGCCAGCGCGCCGCGAGCACTGCCAGCGCCTCGCTCTCGCTGTCGGGCTGCACGAACGCCAGGTGCGACAGCCCGCGGGCGCTCGCGGCGAGCAGCGCCCGACCGAACGGGGTATCGCTGAAGCCATACGTGAGTTCGAGGCCGCCGCCGCGCGCCTTGAGCTCTCCGGGCGTGACCGCGTCCAGCGTGACGAGCAGGTCGTGCAGGCGCCCGGGTCCCGACAGGCCGAGCGCGAAGGCCGCATCCAGCACCGAGGAGCCGTGTGCGAGTGCGCCGTGCGCGGCACGCGCGGTGACGAAGGCCAGGTACTGGCGCGGAGTGAGGCCCGCCCAGCGGCGGAACAGGCGATTGAAATGAAACTCGGACAGGCGCGCCGCGGCCGCGATGGTCGCAAGCCTGGGCTGGGCGCGGAAGTTCTCCTCGATGTAGCGGATCGCGCGCGCGACGCGCGCGAAATCGCGGCTGTTCACAAAGCTGTCGGATGAGTCCATGGCGACGATGATAGTCACCCGGGCGCGCCAGGCGACCCGATTCTTGCTTCGGTTACACTGTCACCGTGCAGTGCGCATCATGGCCACAGATGCGGTTGCGGCCAGCGGGCAACGGCCACGCCGACGCCGATCGAAACAACCACAAGCAACGTGACCGTGATCCCGATCAGCAGGCGCCGCATCGCGACATCATAACCTGACCCCGAAACCAGCCACGCCGCCGTGCCCGACAAACTCGCCATATGTCTGCTCGCCTCCGAGGTGGAACCGCTGTCCAAGACCGGCGGTCTGGCCGATGTCAGTGGAGCGCTCGCCAAGTTCCTGCACGGCGCCGGCCACGATGTCAGGCTCTTCACGCCCGCCTACGCCTCCATCGACCGCGCCGCCTGCGGCGCGCAGCTGCTGCCAGGCCTCACGCAGATCCCGCTGACGGTGGGCGCGCACAGCTACGTTTTCTCGGTGCTGCGCGCGAACCTGCCCGGGGGCGCGCCGGCCTACCTCGTCGACTGCCCGGCGCTCTATGCGCGCACCACGCTCTACACCGCGGACGCAGACGAACATGTGCGTTTCCTCGCCTTCACGCGCGCCTCCCTCATCGCCTGCCAGCGCCTCAACTGGGCGCCGCAGGTCATTCACTGCAACGACTGGCATACCGCGTTCGCGCCCTTGTATCTGCGCGCCGTGTGGCGCAAGGAACGCACCTTCGCCAAGACACGCACGCTCCTCACCATCCACAACATCGGCTACCAGGGCGTCTTCCCGAGCACGCAGCTGGCGGACCTGGGACTGTCCGGCTCCGTGCAGCTGCTGCATCAGGCGGACTTCGCCGCCGGGCGCATCAATCCGCTGCGCCACGGCATCATCTACGCCGACGCCATCAATACGGTGAGCCCGACGCACGCGCAGGAAATCTGCACCGACCTCTACGGCATGGGGCTGCAGGACAGCCTGCGGACGCGCGCCGCGGAAGGTGCGCTCAGCGGCATCCTTAACGGCGTCGATTACTCGGAATGGGACCCGCGGCATGACCATTATCTGCCGCTGCACTTCAATCCCGAGACGCTCGCCAACAAGGCGCAGCTCAAGCAGCAGTTCCTGGCCGAGCGTCAGCTGACGGCGGCGGCCGATGTGCCGCTGGTGGGGCTCGTCAGCCGCCTGGCCGTGCAGAAGGGCATCGAGCTCATGTTCGACGCGCTGCCGCGGGTGCTCAGCGCGCGGCCGCTGGTGTGCGCGATCCTCGGCAACGGCGAGCCGCAGTACGAGGAGTTCTTCACCAGCCTCGAGCAGCGCTTCCCCGGCCGCGTGCGCTTTCACTGCGGCTATGACGATGCGCTCGCCCACTGGATCGAGGCGGCGAGCGACATGTTTCTCATGCCCTCGCGCTACGAGCCGTGCGGCCTGAATCAGATGTACAGCCTGCGCTACGGTACCGTGCCGATCGTGCGCCGCACCGGCGGGCTGGCCGATTCCGTGCAGCACTACGATCCGGCCACCGGCACCGGCACCGGCGTGGTGTTCAACGACTTCGACCCGCCGGCACTGAACTGGGCGCTCAACACGGCCCTCGACTGGTATGCGCAGCCGCCGCTGTGGACCCAGCTGGTGAGGAACGGCATGCAGTGCGATTTCTCCTGGCAGCGCCAGGGACAGGCGTACGTCGAGCTCTACCGGCAGCTCATTGCAGCTTGAACGTGCCGCGCTGATCGAACGGGATCGAACGCCACAGGCCCTGCGAGAGCGACAGCTTGCCCGACAGGCGGTAGGCGACGTCCTGTGACAGCGGGCTCGGGCCGCGCATCAGGAGGCGCAGCAGTGCACCGCCGAGATTGGTGGTGACGTTCATGTCGAACTCGGTCTCGCCGAGGGCCGGTACCACGAAGGCCGCCGCGGACTCGCCGCTGGCAAACTGTTCGCCCTCGACCTCCAGAGTGTAGGTGAGCGCCTCGACCGCGAGCGCGCGGTCATTGGGGTTCTGCACGTGCATGCGCACCACCAGGTGCTGCGACAGCAGGTCGCCGCCGGTGACCTTGACGTCGGCCACCGACAGCTGCGGCGTCTCGAACTTCGGCGTGAGCAGGCAGCCGGCGAGCAGCAGCGTCGCGAGCATGGGCGGGGCGCAGCGGCGGAGAACCCTCATGCGCGCGAATGGTAGCAAAGGCGCGCCGCGTGCCCGATCAGGCGCGGCCGAACACCGCGTTCAGCTGCGCACAGGTGCGCGCCAGCTCCGCGCTGAGCGCACGGGCGGGTAGGCGCCACAGCCAGTTGCCGCTGGCGGTGCCGGGGGTGTTGAGGCGGGCTTCTGCGCCGAGCTGCAGCAGGTCCTGCGCGGGGATGACACTCAGCATCGCCACCGAACTCAGGGCGGCGCGGATCATCACCTCGGGCATCGCGCCGGGCGACATGCGCAGGTACAGATCCACGCGCTGCGCGGTGGCGCGGTCGAGCGAGCGATACCAGCCGAGCGTCGTGTCGTTGTCGTGCGTACCGGTATAGGCGACGTTGGCGGGCGTGTGCGCGTGCAGTGCGTGCGCGTTGCCCGGCTCGCCATCGAAACCGAACTGCAGCACGCGCATGCCCGGCAGCGCGAAGCCGTTCTTGAGTGCGAGCACGTCCTCGGTGATGACGCCGAGGTCCTCGGCCACCAGCGGCATATCGGGGAACTCTGCGCGCACCCGCTGCAGCAGCTGCTCACCGGGCGTGCGCAGCCACTTGCCGCCGCGCGCATCGGCAGCGCCCGCCGGCACGGCCCAGTACGCCGCCAGCGCGCGGAAGTGGTCAAGGCGCAAGAGGTCCAGGCGCGCCAGCTGCACGCGCACGCGCGTCAGCCACCAGGCGAACTCGCTGCGCTCCAGCGCCTGCCAGTCGTACACCGGGTTGCCCCACAGCTGCCCGAGCTCGGAGAAGTAGTCCGGCGGCACGCCCCCGACCAGCGCCGGAGCGCCGCTGGGCTGGAGCTGAAACAGCTCGCGGTGCGCCCAGGTCTCGACCGAGGAGGGTCCGACGTAGAAGGGCAGATCGCCGAACAGGCGCACGCCGCGGGCATGGGCGTAGTCGCGCAGCCGGTTCCACTGCAGGTAGAAGGCATATTGCTCGCGTTCGATGCGCTCGATGACGGCGGCCTGCTCGGTGCGCGCCTGGCGCAGCGCGGCGGCCTCGCGCTCGCGCAGCGGCACGGGCCATTCCCAGAACGGGGCGCCGCGATGCGCGCGCGTCAGCGCCTCGAACAGCGCGTAGTCGGGCAGCCAGGCGGCGGACGCGGCCATGAACTCCGCGGACGGTGGGGCGTGCGCATCGGGCAGCTCCGCCGCATCGATGAAGTCGGGGTTGCCGGCGCAGTCCGAGCGCACCCAGTAGGGCGAGGCGTCCGCACCGACCGGTCCTGCCGGCAGGATCTGCCACACGGAAAACCCGGCCTGCACCAGCCAGTCGATGAAGGCGCGGCCGCCGCGGCCGAGCGCGGCATCCAGCGCCGACAGCGGCAGCAGCACGCCCGCACGGCGTTTATCGAACACCGGCAGGCGCACGCCGGCCATGTTCAGGCGGAAGCGCGACGCATGACGCCGCCGTGCTCGGGGTCGCCATGGCCGGCCGCGATGGGCATCGCCAGGTCCCCGGGCGGCACCAGGTTCAGCCGGCGGTAAAGCGTCAGCAGCTGCCGGCGGAACAGCCGGTCGAACTGCGTGACCGCTTCTGCCGGGTTGTAGTCGCCGAGCCACCAGAACCAGTCCGAGCTTTCGCACAGCGCCAGCTGCCGCCCGGCGGCCGAGCGCTGCGCCGGATCGGAGATGCCGGGTAGCGCCCGGTCGTAGGCGATCTTCGCTTCGCACAGCAGATCCCAGGCGCGATTCTTGGCGGCATCGCCCATCCAGGTGGCGAGCGTACCGTGCACCCAGCTGCCGGCGCAGACGCGCGGCAGCGGCGCCGGCTGCAGACCGCGCTCCAGGCACTGTGACAACGTCATGAGCTCGAGCTGCGGATGATTGGCGAGTTGCGCGTACAGCGCGCGCAGGAAGTAGTAACCGTTGAACGGGTAGAACTCCCAGGCATTCTCGCCATCGAGCGCGATCAGCACCGCGTGGTTGCCGCCTTCGTAGTCGCGCCCCAGCTGCGCCAGCTCGTTGGCGAAGTTCGCCGCCGCGTCATCGCCGTGCCAGGTGGCATAGGTGAAGCCGATGAGATCCGAAAGCGTGTCGTCGCGGAAGAAGCAGTTCATGCCCGTGCCGCCGAGGCGATAGGGGCGGTTCAGCGCGCGCCTGTCCCGCGCCGCGTCCGCATCGGTGAGCGCGAGACTGCCGCGCAGCACCGCCGCGCTGCTCGCCGCCCAGCGAAAGCCGCTGCCGGCCAGCAGTTCCAGGGTAGCCGCACTGATCGCGCCTTCCGCAGGCCAGCAGCCCGCGGGGCGCATGCCGAAGGCGCGCGTGAATACACGGATCGCCTCCTCGATGTGCCAGCTGGCGCGCGCGGCGCCCCCGGGATAGCGCTCGTGCTGCGGCAGCGGCATGGCCGGCACCGCATCGCGCGCGCTGCGGAAGTCGAGCATCAGGGGAATGATCGGATGGCCGTAGGGCGTGACGGACAGCTCGCACTGGCCGCGTTCCGCCAGCGCGCGGTAGCGCGGCAGTACCTGGCCGACCAGCGCACCGATGAGACTCAGCAGATCGCGGCGCTGCGCGGCCGTGAAGTCGCGGCCGCGCTCGGTGAGCCGCGCCACCAGCGCATCGCCGCGCCGCACCGTCTCGCCGAGCCAGGCAAGGTGATACCAGACCGCGAGGTCGTGGATGAACTGATCGGAGGCGTAGCCGACGCGCTCGGGCGTCGCGAGCGTCTCGGCTATCGTCGCCAGCTCCAGGTAGGGGCCGAAGCGCTCGATCATCTGCCGGCGCTGCGCCCGCAGACAGCCGCGCAGCAGCTCGAGGCGTACGGCGGGCTCGGTCGGCACGCTGTCCGGCCCGAGCAGCGAGAGCATCGGGTCGGGCAGCGCGCTGCCGCTGCGCAGATGCTCACCGATGCGGCGCGCGATCTCCTCGATCTGCTCGATGAGCACCGGCGTGAAGTTGACCACCGCGCGCGCCTGGGGATTGGACTCCAGGTGCGCCGCCATGTCGGTGTAATCCTTGATGGCGTGCAGGTAAGTCCACGGCAGGGTGTACTGGCCGGTAAGGGCGTCCTTGTACTGGGGCTGGTGCATGTGCCACAGGAGTATCACCGGCAGGCGATTGGCCACACTCATTGATCCGGCGCCCGCGCGCCACGCAACATGTCCGGAGTTACCAGCACCACACCATCCTCGGTGACATAGAAACGCTTGGCGTCGGCGGCGCGATCGATGCCGATGCGCGTGCCGTCGGGGATCTCGCAGCCCTCATCGATGATGGCGCCGCTGATCTCGCAGCCACGGCCGATTTCGGCGTGCGGCAGGATCACCGAGCGGCGGATGCTGCTGCGCTCCTCGACACGCACGTCGGAGAACAGCAGCGACTCGCGCACCAGCGCGCCGGAGATGATGCAGCCACCGGATACCATCGAGTTGACGGCCATGCCGCGCCGCCCATCCTCGTCGAGGATGAATTTCGCGGGCGGCTGCTGCACCTGGTAAGTCCAGATGGGCCAGTCCTCGTCGTAGATGTTCAGTTCCGGACGCACGTGCACCAGTTCGATGTTGGCCTCGTAGTAGGCGTCGATGGTGCCGACGTCGCGCCAGTAGCTCTGCGCGCGCGTCTTCACGTCCTGGAACGGGTAGGCGAATACCTGACGGTTGGCGGCGATCGCCTGCGGCAGGACGTTCTTGCCGAAGTCGTGGCCGGATACCTGCTCGGCGGCATCCGCGGCCAACACCGTCTCCAGCAGGCCCGTGTTGAACACGTAAATGCCCATGGAAGCAAGGATGGAGTCCGGCCGGTTCGGCAGCGTGTCCGGCGTTTGCGGCTTCTCGGAAAACTTGGTGACGCGGTTCCACTCCGTGGCGGTGAGCACGCCGAAGTGAACCGAGTCGTGCGCCGGCACCTCCACCACCCCGACGGTGATGTCCGCGCCCTTCTCGACGTGGTAGGCGATCATCGGACCGTAGTCCATCTTGTAGATGTGATCGCCGGCCAGCACCAGCACGTGCTTGGGGCGATGGGCGCGGATCAGGTCGATGTTCTGATGCACGGCGTCCGCGGTGCCGCGGTACCACTCGGCGCCCAGCTGCTGCTGCGCGGGCACCACCTCGACGAACTCACCGAACTCACCGCGCAGATAGCTCCAGCCGTGCTGCACGTGCTGGATGAGCGACTGCGCCTTGTACTGCGTGAGTATGGAGATCTGGCGGATGCCGGAATTCACGCAGTTTGACAGCACGAAATCGATGATGCGGAACTTGCCGCCAAACGGGGTTGCCGGCTTGCAGCGGTGGGCCGTGAGATCGCGCAGCCGCTCACCGCGGCCACCGGCCATGATGATCGCGAGCGTGCCGCCGGTGAGGCGGCTCACGTAGCGTCCCGAAGAAGCGCGCGCGGGCTGACGAGTCATGGGCACTACTAGAACCCAAGGTCTTGGCTGAGCGCAACCGGCAAGTGACCAGACCTAGAGCCGCTTCATGAGGCCGAGCTCGTAAGGGTGTGACAGGAGCTCATGCCACGGATAGATGCGCAGCTCGGTCTGGAACTGTCCGCACTGCGGCGGTTCGACGTCCAGGGCGAAGACCACGGCACCGTCGCTGGTGGTTTCGTCCGTGGGCGTGAGCGCCGCATACCACAGCCCGTCGTGGGGCCCATGGCCGTAGGAGGACAGGGCTGGTGGCGACAGATCCGCCTCCGGCAACAGCCGCCGCGCCGTGAACTCGATGCGCACGTCGGCCGGATTGAGGCCGTTGAGCGCGGCCGCGGCGCGCAGGCGCAGCCGTTCGCCGCGCGGCAGATCGCGCGCGGCGTCACTGAGCAGCTTAAGGCTCACCTTCGCCCAGGCCTGGCGGACGCGCTGCTTCCAGTCCGCCAGCGTGCGCGCCCCGCTGAAGTTGTCGGCGGCGAGTTCCAGATACTGATGCGCGGCCGGCAGATACAGTCCCTGCGTGTAGTCGAACAGCACACGCCGCATGTTGAAGCGCGGGATCACGGTCATCATGGCGCGCTTCATGCGCTGCACCCAGCCGGATGGGCAGTCGGCCTCGTCGCGCCCGTAGTAAAGCGGCAGTACTTCTTCCTCGAGTGTGCCGAGGATCATCTCGGCCTCGAGCGTGTCGCGACGCTCCAGGTCCTGCACGCTCGCCGGCGGTATGCCCCAGCCGTTGTCCTGCTCCCACCCTTCCGCCCACCAGCCATCGAGAATGCTCAAGTTAAGCCGGCCGTTGATGGCCGCCTTGATGCCGGAGGTGCCGCTCGCCTCGAGCGGCGCGATCGGGTTGTTCAGCCAGACGTCGACGCCTGAGACCAGGCTGCGCGCCAGCTGCAGATCGTAGTCTTCGAGGAACACGATGCGGCCGGCGAACTCCTGGCTCATCATCAGCTGGCGCAGCTCGCGCAGCACGTGCTTGCCGGGCTCATCGGCCGGATGCGCCTTGCCGGCGAACAGCAGCACCACCGGGCGTACCGGATCGTTGACCAGCCGCGCCAGGCGCGCGCGATCACGCAGCAGGAGCGTGGCGCGCTTGTAGGTGGCGAAGCGGCGGGCGAAGCCCAGCGTCAGGACATCCGGCCGCTGCGGATCCAGGAAGCGTGTTATGTGCCGCAGCTGCGCGGGGCTGCCGCTCTTGCGCTGAAACTCGCGCTGCAGGCGTTCGCGCACGTTGACCAGCATGCGCGCCTTGACGTCCTGCGCTGCCGCCCAGTAGCGCTGCTCCGGCACGCGCTCGAGCGCGCGCCAGAAGTCCGGGTCGCGCAGGCGCTCGCGCCATTCGCCGCCGAGCTCACGATCGAAGAACTCCATCCAGCGCTGATGCAGGAAGGTGGGCACGTGCACGCCGTTGGTGACAAAACCCACCGGATTTTCCTCCGGCGGCAGTTCCGGCCACTGGTCCGCGCACAGGCGCGCCGATACCGCGCCGTGGACGCGGCTGACGCCGTTGACGCGGCGCGCGCCGTTCAGCGCCAGGCGCGTCATGTTGAAGAGGCCCGGTGCGTCGGCCGTGCGCCCGAGCTCAAGGAAGCGCTCCACCGGCAGGCCGAGCTCGCGGATGAAGCCCTCGAAGTGTCGCACCATCAGCTCGGGACCGAAGGCATCATGGCCGGCCGCCACGGGCGTGTGCGTGGTGAAGACGCAATCGGCGGCAACCGCCTCGAGCGCGGCGTTGTACGCCAGCCCGTGGCTCAGGTGCTCGCGGAGCAGCTCAAGAATGAGGAAGGCCGCATGGCCCTCGTTCAGGTGATACAGCGCCGGCTGAACGCCGAGCGCGCGCAGTGCGCGCAGACCGCCGATGCCGAGAATCATCTCCTGGCGCACCCGTGTCGACTCGTCACCGCCATACAGGCGATGCGTGATGTCACGATCGGAAGGCGAGTTCTCCGCGCAGTCGGTATCGAGCAGGTAGACCGGCACGCGCCCGACCTGCGCCTTCCACAGCCGCGCGACCACCTCGCGCGCGGCGATGCGCACGCTCACCGTAAGCCATTGGCCGCTTGCGGTGCGCACCGCCTCGACCGGCAGGTCGCGCGGATCGCGCTCGCGGTACTGCGCGTGTTGGATGCCCTCGTCGTCGACGGTCTGCGTGAAGTAACCCTGTTCGTACAGCAGTCCCACCGCGACGAAGTTGGCGCGCTCGTCGCTGGCGGCTTTGCAGTAGTCGCCGGCGAGTACGCCGAGACCGCCGGAGTAGATGGGGAAGCTTTCGTGAAAGCCGTACTCGGCGCAGAAGTAAGCCACCAGCGGCCCGGCATCGGCGGAGGCTGCGACCTTGACGTACGCATCGAGCGTTTCGAGCGCTACGTGATAGCGCGCCAGATACGGCTCATCGCGTGCGCAACTCTCGAGGCGCGTCTGGTTGACACAGCGAAGCATCAGCCGCGGATTGCCGTTGGTCTGCTTCCACAGCTCCGGGTCGAGGTCTTCGAAAAGCGCCCGCGTCGGCCGATGCCAGCTGAAGAAGAGGTTGGCCGCCAGCTCCGGCAAACGCCCAAGGCTCTCCGGGACCACCGGGGTGATTTCCAGCAGCGAGTTTCTCATCCACGGCTTTCGCAGAACGATCAGGACTGAGTCTAGCAGCCCGCCGTTCGCCGGCCGGAGCCCCCTAAGGTTGCCGCGATGCGCGCAGCCGGACGGGGCACGCCACGGCCGGTCCCGCCGACCACTCGTTCCGACTCATAATACTATTTGACAGCTAATACTATGAAGTTAATAGTACTAGCCCATGGACGATAGTCAGGCACGCAAATTCCAGAAAGACCTGAACGGAGGTCTGACGGCCTTGGTGCTCCTGACCGTGCTTGAGCGCAGCAATGAGGACCTGTACGGCTACGAGATCGCCAAGCGCCTCCAGAAAGCCAACGAGGGCGAGGCGCTGTTCAAGGAAGGCACGGTCTATCCGGTGCTGCGCGCTCTGGCGGCGGGGGGACTTTTGACCAGCCGGGTCGTGCCGTCCTATGCAGGCCCTGCGCGCCGCTATTACCGCATTACCGACGAGGGCCGCGCGATGCAGCGCCAGTGGAGTGACATCTGGCGGCAGACCCGCGGCTTCGTCGATCGTTTTATTGAAGGAAGCGCCCTATGAGTGCCAATGCTCCCCGCTCGATCGATGAATACCTTAAGCAGCTGCGCGCAGCCCTTGCCGGTCAGGACTCCGCGCTGATGCAGGACGCACTCTACGACGCCGAGGAGTATCTGCGCGCCGAGGTCGCCGCCCATCCCGGCAAATCCGAGGCCGACGTGCTCGAGCTGATCGCGAGCACTTACGGCGCTCCCGACGAAGTGGCCGCCGCCTACCGCGACACCGAGGTCAAGGTGAAGGCGGCCCTGAAGACGCCGGCCCCGGCATCGGCCAGCCCGCACGCCGGCGGCCTGCGCCGCTTCTTCGGCGTCTTCATGGACGTGCGCGCCTACACCTCGCTCTTTTATATGCTGCTGTCGCTCGCCACCGGCGTCCTGTACTTCACGTTCGTAGTCACCGGCCTGTCTTTGTCCGCAGGCTTTGCCGTACTGATCATCGGCATCCCGTTCTTCCTGGTCTTCATCGGCATCGGCCGCGTCATCGCGCTCGGCGAGGGGCGGCTGCTGGAAGCCATGACCGGCGAGCGCATGCCGCGCCGCCCGGTGCATCCGGGGGCGCCAGGCGGCTGGCTGACGCGTATCGGCGAGATGCTCAAGGATGTGCGCACCTGGACGACGCTCCTGTACTTCCTGCTCATGCTGCCGCTCGGGGTGATCTATTTCTGCGTTGCGACGGGCGGGCTGGCGCTCGGGCTGCGCCTGGCACTCGCCCCGGTGGTGGTGCTGGGGCGCGATCTGAATTTCCTGCCACTCGGCATAGCGCTGGACATGATTCAGATCGACGGACACGCCGTGGCCTCGCCGCACACGCTCGTCGGGGCACTCTTCTACATGGTGTTCGGGCTGGTGATCCTGGCGCTGCTCATGCACGTGGCGCGCTGGATCGGCCGCGGGCACGCGCGGCTCGCCAAGTCGCTGCTGGTTGAACCGGGTGCGTGAGCCGAAGCGGCGCGTGCCACGCGGTACACTGCGGGGGCATGCTGCGCGTCGCCCTGACCCTACTTGCGCTGTTCTCGTTGCCCGCGTTGCTGTCGCAGGCGCGCGGTGGCACCTCCGCTGCGACGACCGCGCCGGCACCGCCGGCGGCGGCCGGTACTGCCGCAACCCCGCACGGCTGCCTGCCCACCGGTGACGGCTACCTGCGCGCGGTCATCCGCGGCGCCATGAACCTCGACATCGACTGGCACAATGGCGAGCTCGAATGCGACGGCGGCCCGCGCCCGGGCGGCAGCGGCCTGCGCGTGAGCTTCGCAGGTCCGCCACACGCCGACGGGCATCGCCTGCGGGTGGTGTTCGGTGTCCGGGCGGTGCAGGAAGGGCACCCCGGGCATGATCTGCCGACCAACCTCACGGTGATCTTCGAGGGCGAGCAGCGCCTGTTCGCCACGCGCGGCGACGATCGCTGCACGGTGGACGATCTCAAGCAGGAGCGCGTCGGGGCTCTGGGCGGTGCGAAGCGCTCCTGGCGCATCGTCGCCCGCGGCTTCTGCATCTCGCCCGCCAGCTCACTCAACAGCGATGCGCATATTCTGGTGACGCGCTTCGATTTTGCCGGCAACGCGGTATTCGAGGACGAGTCGGACAGCAACCCCGCGGCAACCAAATAGGAACCCGTAATGTCAGGAAGTCTCGCGCCACGCTCCGGGCTCGCGCTTATCCTCGTCGCCGCGGCCGTGCTGGCCGGCGCCGCACTGCACGCGCAGGAACCGCGCCGGCCGCTGGATCTTGCGACCTTCCCGCGCACCTCGCTGGAGATCACGCACAGGGACGCGAGCCACGCTGCGCACAAGTATCCGTTTCAGGTGTGGGTCGCCGACACGCCGGCGCGCGCCGAACAGGGGCTCATGTTCGTGAGCGACTTGCCCGACACCATGGGCATGGTGTTCCCGGTGGACCCGCCGCGGGTGGAAACGATGTGGATGGAGAACACCTACATCGAGCTGGACATGCTGTTCATCGACAGCAGCGGGCGCGTCACCAAGATCATCGAGCATGCCGAACCCATGTCGCGCAAGACGCTGAGTTCGGACAACGCGGTGGCCGCGGTGCTCGAGCTCAAGGGCGGTGCAGCCGGCAAGCTCGGCCTGCACACCGGCGACAGCGTGGTGTGGAAGAAACCCACCCGCACTGAAGGGGCGGCGGGGCCTGGCTAGGGGGCGCTCTTCTTGAGGTGTGTGGCGGGCTGCTTGTGACGGCGCTTGAGGATCGGCGTCGCGATGGGTGTGCCGTACACGTGGCCGCGCGCGTGCGTCGGCGCTGCCTCGGGCGGCGGCATCGCTGCCGGATCGAGCGGCGGGTGCGTGTCGCAGCGGCCCGCAGCACTGCGCAGCGCTGCCTCTGCGCCCGCGAAGCCGCGGGGCGCGGCGGTGAATGCCGTGACGAGCGCTGCGCTCAGCAGCAGCGTGCACTTCACTCTGGCTTTCATGGCTTAGACTCTCCTCCTGCAGACCACATCAGTTTAGGCAGGAGCTGCGCGCCGAGAAATGCGGCGGTTACGCAGTTTGCGCGGAAACTCAGCGCGTTATGACAAGAATGCGACGCTAGTCCTGCGCCTCGCGCGGGCGGAACGCGTGCACCAGTTCCTGCTGCTTGCGCGCCGGCACCGGGTCGTAGTGGCTGAGCTCCATGGTGTAAGCGCCCTGGCCGCCGGTCAGGGCCTTGAGGCGCGACTGGTACTCGGACACCTCGGCGAGCGGCACGTAGGCCATGAGCGTGGTGCGCTGCCCGGGCAGCGCACTGTTGCCATTGATACGGGCGCGCTTGGTGGCCAGGTCGCCGGTGACATCCCCGATGGCGCTCGCTGGCGCC
>Ga0302326_10017295_pt1 | contig 15048 bp, 15 predicted proteins | sample Palsa_T0_3_FD_202264 | JGI IMG/M metagenome (GOLD analysis project Ga0302326, IMG submission 202264) | Peat permafrost microbial communities from Stordalen Mire near Abisko, Sweden - Palsa_T0_3 | ecosystem: Environmental > Terrestrial > Soil > Palsa > Peat permafrost | place: Sweden: Abisko... | reverse complement strand
AACCCACTCTTGCGCTCGGGACTTATGCTTGCGGGCGCTGCGCAAACACTGGATGGAAACAAAGATGATAAAACCGAAGATGGCATTCTCACAGCCTACGAAGCCATGAACCTAAACCTTGATAATACGGATCTGGTTGTTCTTTCAGCTTGCGAAACTGGTTTGGGATCGATTAGTAATGGGGAAGGAGTTTATGGTCTTCAGCGCGCTTTCAGAGTAGCCGGTGCGAAAACGATCATTATGAGTTTATGGAAAGTAGATGACCAGGCTACGCAGGAACTGATGACATCTTTTTACGAAAATTGGCTAAATACAGGAAATAAACGGCAGTCATTTGAAATAGCGCAACAAAACATTAAGATGAAATACAAAGCACCCTACTTTTGGGGAGCTTTCGTGATGGTGGGCGAATGAATCTGCCCCCACGATCTTAGGTAAATGGCTTCTTATCCTCACCTGTAAGCGCCTCATTTAACATCGATTTAAGAAGCCTTTAGTCACAGCGACACCAACCGTGCCGGCACGACTATGGATGGCAAGAGCCGACAATCGATCGGGAAAACCATTAAAACCCTGAAATACATAAAATTTTAAAGGCTAAAAAAATCTTTAAATTATTTTGAGAAACCGATTAGTTGCGCATATATTTGCAGCCAATCGGTTTCACATAAAGCCAAACACCATGAGACGAGACATTTTTCAGGCGATCGCCGACCCGACAAGGCGGGCTATCATTACCCTGATTGCATTGCAGGCAATGACACCGAACGCCATTGCTGACAACTTCAACACTACCCGGCAGTCGGTTTCCAAACACCTTCGCATACTCACGGAATGTGAGCTGGTAAAACAGGAACACCAGGGCAGGGAAATTTATTACTCACTTGAGATTAATAAAATGAAAGAGATTGACAAATGGCTTAACCAATTCAGAAAAATCTGGGAGACCCGATTCAATCAACTTGACAAAGTATTATCAACAATTAAAAAACAGAAAAAATGAAAAGAGATTTGCTATTTGATTTTACCGTTGACAAAGCAGCAAAAACAGTATTCGTAAACAGAGAATTTGCTGCCGGCCTTTCGCTGGTATGGGATGCTTTTACCAAACAGGAAATTCTTGACCAATGGTGGGCACCGAAACCCTGGGCCTCAAAAACAAAATTTATGAATTTTGTAGTTGGCGGACGAAGATTTTGGGCTATGGTTAGCCCGGACGGACAAGAACGTTGGTCAATTCAGAAATTCACCTCGATTACTCCAAAAACCAACTTCAAAATGTCGAATGCTTTTTCAGACAAAGATGAAAACCCTGAATTGCCGGGTTCTGATTGGGATTTGAATTTCAGCGAACAAAACGGAACCACCAAAGTCAGTATTACTATTTACAATGAATCCCTCGCCCGCCTGGAGAAGATTATTGATGGCTTTAAGGAAGGATTTACTATGACATTGAATAATTTGGAAGAATTGTTGGCGACGTTATCCCGATAGTTATCGGGACGACATAGAAAGAAAATTCCTGCCCGGAATGAATCGAAGTAAGGCTTCTCCGGCAGGGTAAATTATTTTTTTGATACTTTTGGCCAATGTTTTGAGGCAAATGGTAAACTAAAGGCTACTTTCCGGATGTTGATTAGCTTCGATAAGCTATCGTCAGTTGTAACGCTTTTGTTGGTTCCTTTTAGTTGCAATCATAGGAGTACGTATCGGTCGTGCTGGCTCCGCTGAATTGATAGGTTTTAGCGGTGGGATACCCGCTGGAGTTGAAAGTATAGGCATAGCTTTGCTTCACGTTTGTATTGGATGTAACATAGGTGATGTTGGCCGAAATAATATTGTTGGCGGCATAGGTTCTTAAGGGACCACTCGAAAAAGGAAATTCATCACTCATGTTTTTATTATTGTCGTACGTCAGCACATCGTGTTCGATGAGTTCCATTCCAGGCTTGTTATTGACGATTCCATAGGTTTTAATTTCCGAAGGATTTCGGGAGGTAGTATTTGGGTATACATATTCAATACGACCCCGGTCGGGGTACACTTTTCCACTGGGATCCTTAAAACTGGATTCCTGGTCAATCTGTGCCAATTGACCGGCAGGGTTATACATGAATTTTTCAGTACCGTGGAGGGTCGCCGAACTTCCTTCGATGGTTAAAAGACGATTATTCTTATCGTAGGTAAAAATGTTTTTGGCCATAGTAAACGGCGAGGAAGCCGAGTCCGCTTTATTTAAAGTAAAGATTTTTTTATACCCAGCAGGGTTTTTTTCGTAGGATACCGAATAGGATTCCTGGCCCTCACTGGTTTTGACCGTCACCGAAGTAATGGTATGCTGAGCATCATAACTGACTTGAGTTGTAATACCCTGGGAATTATTGACAATTGTGGTCGGGTAACATTTCTGTCCTGAAGCGTCTACAATGGACAACAGAATAAGAATGGACAATAGTAAATGCAGCCGTAAGAATGTGAAATTTTTCATGATTCATGGATTTAGGGAAGGATTATTTTTTCTGCCGACATTTGGAAAAGTTTTTTTAAAAAATGTATTAAACAACATGAGAAAGATATTCGTTTCATCAAGATATATCTTTTGTGATGACTGTAGAAATATCGTTCCGGTCGCAGACTTTTCTCTCATTGTTTTTTCAAGTACCGAAGCGCAACACACCCTGACTTAAAAACCGTTGACTCGACAAGTTCTAATTGTAACTTCTCCTCCAGGCTAATACCTTCCAATAACCTTCTCCCCTCTCCTACAACTATTGGATGAACGATAAAATGATATTCATCAATGAGACCAGACTCTACAAGTTGCGAAAGAAGATTTAGACCTCCGATCAAAATATTTTTGCCTTGTTCTTGTTTCAATTTCAGTATTTCGTCTTGCGGCCTGGTACGAACAATTCTCGTATTTTTTCCTTCAGCGTTGTCTAACGATTGTGAGAAAACAAGAATTTTGTCGACAGCGTCAAATGCTTGAGCAAATTCGTTCATTGCTTTCGTGTTTCCAGAACAATTTTTTGCGACATTGGGCCAAAAAGGAACCATCAATTGATACGTTTTACGCCCAAAGACGAATAGGTCGACATCTCGAAAGAGGTTTGTAAAATATTCAAATGTTTCGTCATTACCACTTAATTTGGTGTGGTCGCAGCAGCCATCTATTGTTAGGTTGATGTCGAAGATTACTTTTCTCATTTGATTGCTTATAGTTTTAATTTTCGTTAAAATAATAAATTTTCGAGGCTAATTTTTATTGCCTGAGTGATTCTGGTTTCGGCTTTAATCAAGGGAAGGCCCTTCTATTTACTCCAAACAATGACATTTTGCTTTTGCGGCCGTGCGATGGAATCTTGTGCTACCGAATGAGACCTGACGGCCCGGTATGAGACATTATTCCCAAAATCATCCACCCTCCGGATCTGGGTATTCCTCGAAGCGCACGACCGAACCTTACGGACTCATTTCGAATTCAAATCCGAAGCGGCCGTACAGCCGGCTCGATGAATTCCAGAAGCCCGCCCTGGGTTCGAAGAATTCTCATCATATGGAGAGCGTTGGTACAGAGTAGGTAGAGCGTTAGTACAGAGTATGGAAAACGATGCAGGTGTAAGGAACCGAAATTTCAACCTGAAATTTTCATTGCAACATTGGATCGGTACTGGCAAGCCATTTGAGGCATGTGCATAGACTGTCGTTTATTCATTAACATCTTTTTTGTCGTCCTCGACCCAATTCTAATTTAACGTTTTTGTTATGAATTTGGAATAGGGGTATAACTGTTCATCAACCCAATAGTCTAATTTTTTGTCATTATGAATGAATGATGAATTTTCCCAGTCTATATATATCGGTCTGTCAATTTTGTTATAAATCGAAATCGACATGACTCCTTTATTTCCCCAAAATTCGTAAGTAACCTTTATGGTATCGCTCTCATATACCCAGTAGCCATCCGTAATTTTACAATTCGTTGCAGCGGTGTCGTAGACCTGAACTCTGTTTGAGCAACCTAACAGAATCAGGGAAAGGAATATGAAAATAATTATTGCTCTCATACGTTTAGTTGACCACCTGTAGCGTCTCAATAAAGCATTTCTCCTTTGGTAGAGTGAAGGTAATCTGGACGCAGTCCGAACGCATACCGCTATAAGGTCGCGTAAAGGTCCCGCTAATGTCGCTGAAATGTCGCCCTTTCCAATGTAGATTTGGAGAGTAAAAAGTGATACTTGGCATTGATTTGCTATATCGCTATACTTACGCCAAAGAAGTAATTTTCAACGAACTATAGATCAGCTCCTACCTGATTGGGCTAAAGCCCCTTAGCCCCAATATAGTACTGAACTGATAACCCCAAGCCTGAAGGCATCAAAAAACCGTAAATGAATTCTTGTGAAAGGAAAGTGCTCTTAAGGAAATTCCAAACATGATCTCATTGGTGGTGTAGGGAATAGCGGACTTGGATCCCGGCACCTCCATGGCATAAGCGAGCTTGTAATTCTTAACGATCAACTGCAAGAGAAAACCATAGGTATTGAAATCCCGGGTGAACACGCCGACCGAATAAAAGTCTTCGATTTGGAGGTTCAGGTTGAGGTCTACGGCGTTTTGAAGACGGTCAGTCGTTCTAAACAATACTGCCGGTCGCAGTCCGACACGTTCGTTCAAATCGAACACATAGGACGCCAATAAATAATACGTGCGTTGATACACCAGAATGCTGCTCACGCCCTGATGCAAGATAACCGGAAGCAGTCGCGGAACTGAGAATCCCAACATGTAGCGGTCGCTCTTGAGCACTACACCGGCGCCCGTATTAAAACGGGAGATGTTGTACGCGTTGAATGATGGGTCGCCCGTTTGTTGAAAATTGAGCAGACTGTTATTGTTTGAAAACGTCATCATACCAGCCTGCAAGCCGAAGGAAAGGACGCTTTTTCTGAAGTCAATCTTGTACGAATAAGCCATCTCGATCTCATTCGTTTTGTTCTCTCCCAATTTATCCTGAAGGGCTATCAATCCAACACCGACCTTATTTTGTACCAGCGACATGTTGGCATTAAAGTTATACGTTTCGGGATGTCCCTGAATGGCGCTCCATTGCGAGCGGTCCTGGATGTTCATATTGAGTCGGTCGTTGATTCCTGCATAGGCAGGATTCAATACAAAGGGATTGTTGAGGTAAAGTGCATAGAGGGGATCCTGTTGTGCTTGTCCGGCTACACTCGCCAGGATCCAGGATGAAAGGAGTAGCAACGTTTTCATTCCGTTATTGTTTAAGTGAAATAAACCCGGTTTGTGTCGGGCGACCGCTATCGAAATCAATACGATAAAAATAAATTCCGGGGGGAAGCCGGTTCCCATGGTTGTCGAAGCCGTTGAAAACGCGGGTTGTATTGTCGTAGTCGGTGATATCAAAAACGAGGTTTCCCCACCGATCGACAATCGTGACCTTATTCTGCTTTGCATTGGCAATCAAGTCAATGAATTTCAGATAGAAGAAATCATTCTTGCCGTCACCATTGGCCGATACTGCATTGAATGCCTCCACGGTGCCCACGACATCGATGGAAAGAGCTCTCTGCGTGCAACTGTTGAGCGTGTCACATACTTGAATTCCAATGCTGTCGATCCCCACGAAAACAATTCCCTGATAGTTCAGGAGGAGCAATGTAGAGTCGAGGGTAGCTTTGGCTCCGCTGGCAGGTGCCTGCCTGATCCGGAGGGTGCCCCATGCAATGGGAGCCGTGCCTTTCCTGATCAGGCCGGCCAGTGGATAAGTGACCAATGTTTCCGTAGGTACTTGTATGGTCGCCGACTCAATGGAAGGAGGAATGTTGGAGGTATTTCCGCCCGAACCTCCGCCCGAACTTCCTCCACAGTTGCCGGTGGCAAGTGCAACGCTCACGGGGGCCGAACTTTCACTCAGACAATTTGGTGCGGTGCCAACGATGAGAGAATATTGGCCTGGAGCGGTTACCAGAATTTGTGCTGTTGTATCGCCGTTATTCCAATAGTAGGTAGCAAGTCCGACGGGACCGGACAAGATCACCCTGGCATTGGTGCCGCAAAGAATGGTGTCGCCAATAACCGCGACGGAAGGAATTGATGGTGCAGTCACCGTTTTGATCGTCACGGGATCCGAGGGATCACTGGCACATCCGTTTTCGCTGACGATGACCGAATATGCACCTGAAGTAGTGATGATCACTTGCTGAGTAGTCTCACCCGAAGACCAGACGTAACCTAAAGGTCCTGACGGTGCACTTAATTTCACTGAGCCGGCGCCACAGATGGTGGCGCTTCCGCTGATTTGAATAAGCGGTTTCGTTGGCTTGGGGATAATGGTCAGAAGAAGAGTGTCTGACGGAACGCTGCAGGTGTCGTTACCCGCAGAGACAAAGTAGCTTCCTGATGCCGACACGGTAATCTCCTGGGTCGTTGCGCCAGTATTCCAATGGTAGCTCAAATAGCCGGAAGGCGCCGAGATGGTTACAGAATTGTTTTCACAAAGACCGAGCGAGCCATTGGGACTAATGATAGGAGAGGCCAGCTTGGTAATTTTGGCTGTTACCGCCGTCCTGCCGCTTTCACAGGTTGTTGTGGGGTCATAAATGGATACATAAAAAGTCGTATTGGCCGTCAGGCTTGGGCTATAGGCTGGCCCGATTAAGAGGATCGTGTCGGATGTTGCATTCTTGTACCAGTGATATTGTTGCATTCCGGTTGCACCGGAGGCTGAAAGCGTTACTGTGCCATTGCCGCAACGATTAACTCCTGTAGCGCTCGGCGCCGATGGGGGAACACATCCGAGAACGGTGAACGGAGCGCTCGCCAACGTACTCCAGTTTCCGTTCTCATCTTTCGCGCGGACGTTCAACGTGTGACTTCCGCTGGGTGTTGTCGTCAGGTCTATCGTAAATAACTGATTAATCTGTGGTGACGGTGCAAAAGCTAACGGCATTCCCAATCCGTATCCCGGGTCGGTGTCAATAAAATATTCAATTCGTTTCAGGGAATTGACGGAGGGATTCGTACTTAAGATGTAGAATAAGTGATTGGCGGCTACCGACCACCTTCCAAGATTGTCCTGGTAGCGGATACCTACATAATGAAATCCGGGCGCACTTGTGCTAACGTTGAGCACAAGGTTGTTGTTTTGGGGGCTTCCCGCCGTGATAGCGATCGAATTTCCATGGCCTGTTCCCGGATCAGCGTCAACAAAATATTCCGCTTTGGTCAGAGAAGTTGCTTGCGACGTTCCGCCGACCGGAATAATATAAAGTGTCCGGTTTGCAAATAAAGACCAATGGTCGCGGTTATCTGCATAGCGAATACAAACCTGATGGAAACCCGGGCTAAGGGATGTTAAGTCGAGAGCAAACAAGTTATTTTGAGGATTTGCTGACGTGATGGCCAAAGACTTGGCAAGCCCTGTTCCCGGGTCGGTATCAAAAAAATATTCTGCTTTTACGATCGTTGAGGAAGCGAGCGCGTTGCCGGGTGGAATTATATAAAATGTTCTATTTGTAAATAACGACCAATGACCGGCATTATCCTTGTACCGTATGGCGAGTTGATGAAACCCGGGACTTAGCGAAGTCAAAGGGACAGTGAACAAATTGTTTTGTGGGTTCCCAGAAGTTATTGCAAGCGGACTTGCCAGTCCGGTTCCCGGATCGGTGTCAAAAAAATATTCGGCTTTTACGATGGATGTTGCATGAGCCGAAGCATTAGGAGGCACAATGTAAAATGTTCTGTTGCCAAACAAGGACCAATGACCCACATTGTCCTTATATCGTATTCCCAATTGGTGAAACCCTGTTGCCAGGCCATTCAGGCTTATGACAAACGAATTATTTTGCTGGCTGCCCGAAGAAATGGTCAGCGGAGTGGCGTTTCCGGTTCCCGGGTCTGCATCAAAGAAATATTCGGCGTGCGTCAGTAAAGTAGCCGGTGTTGTGGTCGACGCTGACACAATATAAAAAGTGCGGGAAGCGAAGAGGCTCCAGTGTTCATTGCTGTCGATGACTCTGAAATTAAAAGTATGTACCCCCATCGTTAGACTGTTGACATTGAATAACAAGGTTTGATTGATAGTCGTACCGGGAGTTACACCGATGGGTGTACCCTGCCCGGTACCCGGGTCGGCATCGAAGAAATACTCACCTCGTTTGATGGTTTGTGCCCGGAGGCCAGAGACAGCCAAAGAGCTTCCAATCAGCAGCGCCAGCAGAATCTTGCGACTCATTACGCGGGTTTTGTAGTTATGCGGGCAATAACTAGTTGTTGATGGTGGCCTGAACGGTGACTTTCAGCTGAGCTGCGGGAAGTACGGAAGCATTTTGAATATTCATGCCCGTCACCTGGGGAATGGGGGGTGGCGCACTGGTATCGTAACCGCCGCCCGGTGTTCCGCCGCTGGGAAAAGGGTAGGTACCTCCATACACTCCAAGGTCAGTACCATCGGTGCCGGCATTGTGTCCGGGCGATCCTGACTGAAGCCGGTAATTAAATGAGTAGTTGAAATTATTCAGATCGGCAACCGCCGTAAAAAGGGGATCAACGCCTACCTGATTGCCAGCCCCCGAATTGGTTCCTCCGAGGAAACTATTGGTCGGCGCATCCGGACCGATCGAATTGACGATCGAAAGATTGTCATCAAAAATATTGTAGTTGGTATTCGCATCCATGAAATTTCTGGAGTTGGTCGTCACATAAATATTGTTTGTGATTGTGGCAAACTTCACGGCGGCGATTCCGGTATTTTGAAATATATTATGGTCAATCACGACCGAGCTTTGGTTAAAGTTTTGAATGCCGTTGCCCTCAGACGAAAAAAAGTTGTTCTGAATGATGACGTTAGTTGATCCATTTCCTCCGTCAATGCCCACCGTATAGCTCCCGCCGCAGCAGTTAATGAATATGTTATTGTAAATCAGCCAATTTGAACACGTACTGCAAATGGATACAACTGTAAAATTATTATTGGGCCTGAAGAAATTCCGAGTAAGCGTTATGTTGTTCACGGCGGAACTTCCGCTCGCTAGTCCAACCTGGTCGTAGATCATGAATCCCATGATCACCGTCCCGGAAGCGTCATTTTGAACTAAGGTTTTATTCAGCGAAATATTGTTGACGGTAGTGTTTAGGTTGAGCTGATTACTGGAGTTGTACCCCGCACCAATAATGATAGCCTTTTTGCTGACTTCAAAATCAGGATACAGATATTGCGTGCCATTGACATAAATGGTGTCTCCGGCGTTGGCGGCATTCAGCGCGGATTGTATATCGCTGAATTGCGCCGGGTGATTAACATCGTTGCTTACGGTGTGTATGGTGCACCTCGCTTGCAGAGCCCCTAAAATCAAGGCGAACGTCAATACGCTTATTTTCATACGGATTTGTGTTTGGTTGAACCTGACATAAAGAAAGAAACGGACATACTTTTGTGCATCCCCTGAACAGGGGATTTTCGCGGAGTAGGGATTGGGAAATTAGAAGATTTTTAAACTCACCCCCTCCCAAAGTATGGGATTGATTCAGAAAATGACCAAAGCCAGATTTTTTTGCGGTTTCAGATCGTAAAATTGAGAATTGGATTTTGGCAGGGTTTGGCTACATTCAGGGAGGGTTCTGAAACTTAAGATTCCTGAAATATGCGCCTCCGGTTGGTCGTGATGCTTGCTTTTGGGTCGCTGGTTGCCAGAGGCCAGGGGGAGCGGGCTATCCATGCATCGACTGTTCCACAATTCTGTTCTCTTGATTCCCTTGCCAACGCGTATTACGATTCATCATCTTCGGCGTCATTCCTGAATCTTTCGCCTAAAATTTTCGATCGTGATCACGTACCTGTTGCGGACTCGGGTACTCCTCGAATACGCTATACAGTATTTTCCATTTACAACGATGGCAAAAATCCGGTACAATTCTCGTTTTACCCGGGCCCATTGCGCAACGTGAAGGTGCGCCTGACGCTTGCCGATGGTGGCGAGCAAGAGGTATTACCCGGTGGCGATCAGCATGTCTTTCTGATGTCAAAGGCCATATTCCTGCTTTCCATTCCACCCGGTGTTGCTTGTCGGTATGTAGTGCGCTGCGAGGGATACGGCTCTCCCTATAAGCAAGGCGCTGGCTGGCTGATAACAGGAACTCGGCTCGACTCTTTTTTTGCTTTCTATGAAGGTTTGTTCATTAACGATTTAGTGGAATTCGCGACCATGGCGGGGATGTTGCTGATGATGCTGATTTACATCAGCGCGAAATACATACAGATAAAAAAACCGGAGTATGCCTACTATGCCGCCTACATCGGGTTCCTGTTGTTGTATGTGCTCTTAAAAACTGAAGAACAGATTGAGGCTCATCTGGTGGTGCAATTAGGTCCATGGTTCTCGTTTTTCAATAACCAGCTGCAGGTTTGCGCTTATTGTATGTATTTTCCTTTTTTAACAAAATTTCTGGATACAAAACAGGCTCAACCGCGACTCCACAGACAATTACTTTTGTTTCCCATTGGTTTGTTACTCTACATGGTCGTGGATGCTGCTTTGATTCGGTACAACTTGTTTCAGGTTCATGACCTGATCTGGAACTGGCTTCGACTTGTGCTGTTCATTTTTGTTATTACAATATCCTTTAGGGTTTACCGGATGCGCCACCCGTATGGTATTTTTCCAATTATCGGCGGACTGTCGCTGGACTTCTTTGCTCTTGCGTCCATGATCTTCTCTATTCATCATGAGTTCATCCGGACGTTGCCGGCTCCTCTTAACAGCAAGTTGTTGTATTATTTCCTTGGGATTATTATTGAGCTGCTCTTCTTTTCTCTCGGGTTGGGATACAAGAACCGGCGTGATGAAGTGGAAAAGGTGGAGGCCCTTGAGTCGTTGAAGCTAGCGCAGGAGCGGCAAAAATTTGATCATCTGAGATCGGTTGTTGAAGTACAGGAGAAAGAGCGTGCGCGAATCGCCAAAGACCTTCATGATGGTGTGGGAGGACTTCTTTCGGGGATTTCCATTTCATTGTCTAACCTAAAGGAAAATCTTTTTTTGAATCAGGCACAACGCCTTCAATATGAACGATCCGTAGACCTCCTTAACGGTTCCGTCCAGGAGTTACGAAGAGTAGCCCACGACATGATGCCTGCTTCACTCCCCGAATTCGGATTTGCAGCGGCGGTGGGAGATTATTGTAAAGCGATCAACAGCATGAAGAGTGTCGATGTTGTTTTTCAGGTTTTGGGGAAAGAAGTAAGGCAGGACGCCTCCCGGGAGGTAGTTATTTACCGGATTGTTCAGGAACTGATTAATAATATTTTGAAGCACGCGCAGGCACGTCAAGCGCTGGTCCAGCTATCTTTCGAACCGGATCAGATTTCAATCACGGTGGAGGATGATGGCGAAGGATTTGACTATGCGAGGGAAAGTGCCAGAGGGTCGGGACTTTCCAATATCCGGTCGAGGGTTGAGTACCTGAAGGGCGTTATTGATATAGAATCTGCTCCGAAAAAAGGATCTTCTTTCCATATTGAAGTTCCGATTAAGATGGATTAGGAGATTGGAAAATTAGAAAATTTCCCCTATTCGGGGGATTTCTTTTTGTGAGGTTGCCAGTAGATTTGAATCGTTTCACCTTTGGTCGGCATGAAAGAAATTCGAGTTTTTGTGGTAGACGATCATCCCATGGTAGTGGAGGGACTAAGGACCATGCTTTCCGATCAGCCCGGGATTGAGTTGGCGGGATATGCGATGACGGCAGCGTCCTGCCGGGGTTTTTTTATGAACAACTCGGCCGATGTGGCGCTGTTGGATATCAACCTTCCCGACCAAAGCGGAATCGATTTGTGCGCGGAATTAAAGAAGATGTTTCCCGCAATAAAAGTTCTGGGGATCAGCAATTTTGAACAGGGAAGTTTTATTGAGCGCATGATGGAAAAGGGAGCATCGGGATATGTTCTGAAAAACGCTTCACGGGGCGAACTGGTTAACGCTATTCGAACGGTTTATTCCGGTAAGAAGTACTTTAGTCCGCAAGCCGACCATCAGCTAAAACAAGAAGTTCATCGCAAAGAACGCGCTCCTATCCTGACCACCCGCGAAAAAGAAGTGCTGAAGTATATAGCGGAAGGATTTACCAATCCGCAGATTGCCGCTAAATTGTTTGTCAGCCCTTCTACGATTGACAGTCACCGGAAAAATCTTCTCTCCAAACTGGAGGCATTCAACACCGCATCGATGCTTAAGGCAGCGGGAGAGCATGGGTTTTTGTAAATTTAGGGAGATTCCGCCGACCCAGACTGGCCGAAAATTAAATTAAGAAACTAAAACTACCATTTAACCTGCTATGCCTCTCTGGCTCACCGCGTCAGTATGTGCGCCGTTAATAACCCATTTATCAATAGTCCAAACAAATGTGCGATAAGTCGCCCCATAGCTCTTTCTTTTTTGTTTTTAAAATTATCATGTCTGTCAAAAATCAATTCGTCCAATGGGAATAATTAGAAATTCAAGAAGAAATGTCAAAGGCGGTGTATGTGAGTCAGTGAAACCAAGAATGAGTCCGTATGCAAGTGCAATAATGAACGCAGCATTACCGGCTCACCGATGGGCCAGCGTTTCTTATTTTTCGTCCCTGGGATCAACCGATAGGGCACTGCGGTCTTCCTTGTGTTTGCTGTGGATTTGTTCTGCTTGACTATCATTTTGCCATGAAATATTCAAATGTGCATTGAGCACAGGGCGTTTGATTTCACCGCTTTCCATAACAAATGTCGGGTAGTGGCTGTTTTCTTCGAAATAAATTTCTTTCACTTTGTTCATAACGAAATATTTAGTGGGTTGTTCGTTTCCATAACATTTTTGCTTTAAACAGCCCCTCATAAGCAGCTTTCAATTGTTCCTGAACTTTTGACAACGGGGCACCGTTTGGCATACTTATTCCATCTCTAACGAATAAAGCCACTTTTTGAAACATCTGACGCATTAAGAGGTTCGCCATAAAAGGATAGCAATCTTTCTATCGCTGATTTTTCCTGTATTGTATTCGTTTGTTTTCGTTGTTATCAACAGGTATTGTGACTCCTGAAGCACGCAAAAGTGAAATTCCTGTAGCAATTCATAGGCAGCTTTCAGGATGACGAAAAAAAACTGTGCCAGTGCAGAACGCTTGGGAAGTGGCTGATCAACACAGTGATTGCGAAAAGCCGGATGGAAATGTGTAATAGGGTACCCAATCAAATTCATTGAGACCTTATTTAGGATTTGGTGAAGTAATCCAGGGAGGACGAAAATGACGCTGGGCCACAGTTACACTCTCACAGAATGAGCACAATAAGCAAGGTGAAGCAGGTTTTACTGGAGGATTACAGATGATCCATTCCAGAAAGAAGTAGAACGAATGTATATCGACGTATTGAAGAAATGCTAGTTTGCCTTCTCGTAGCCGAGACACACAACGCCGTTGTGGAACGTATGTGTTTTTAGATGCTTGAGTCTCGTGGTGTCTTTTATACCACTGAACATCGGCACACCTTTGCCTAACAATACAGGGTTTACAAACAACCAGAACTCATCAACAAGACCAAGGCTCAGAAGAGCATGCGCTGTATCCATCCATCATGTCCCATGTCTTCCTGCCATACAATGCCGAGTCGGAGTTGTTGGTTCTCGCTGCAACCATATCAAAGATGATATCATCAACGAGGATCCAATCCATTTCTCCGTTAGGTCCACACACGAATCCATCGAGACTTACATGCATGAATTGAACTACTTTCCGCATTGTGTTATTGTTTTATTTTTCACTTACTGTATTCGGGTACAGAAATTTTCATGAGGCAATTTGAAAACTACGGCTTTACTATTTCGTTTATTAGTAATCCGGATTAAGTATCACATATTCCAACCCCACCTACCTCCAGAATAATTACTTCGCCTTCATCCCGGAACCAAAAAAGGCAGCTAGTTCGCATTCTACCGGTTGATCAGAAAATCGTTCAATGATGGCTTTCTCCATACGTCGAGCAATAGCTTCAAATTCTTTAGCGTCGCGGTCAGCCACTTCCTGACCGATAGAATGGGTAGTATAAAAACCTCTGACCAAATCGGCAGCCGAATGCCCCACACCTTTCAGCGAAACCTGCTCAATTTTTGGATTACTAAAATGACTACTGCTCAAAAAAGCCTTGAGCTGATCAGGATCATACAGTGAAAAAGGAACCAGAAAACGGCTCAGGTCTTCCCCGGCAAAAAATGGAAGAACATGTTCGTTGTACACCAACTTGAAAATACCAACATGGTCAGTTTTGTCCCAGGTACTGAATAAAAATAAACCACCCGACCTTAACACGCGATAGGCTTCGTCAAACACTTTTTGTTTATCCGGTGGAAACATGACTCCGAACTGACATACCACTACGTCAAACACATTCGATTCAAATGGCAGGTTTTGCATATCGGCTACCACAACCTCAACGGCATCGGAATTCATGAGCTTACTTTTGGCCACCTCCAGCATATCAGGGCTAAGGTCGGAAGCAACAAGCCTTACAGAAGAAGGCATACGTCCGCGGAGATGACGGGTTACCCGGCCTGTGCCGCACGCCAGTTCCAAAACGGAATTGATATTGGTGGCAGGGACCCGGGAAGCCATCTCAATGCCGAACGGTTCGAACAAGAACGGACCGAGGTAGGTATCGTAGTTCAATGCCCGATCACCACTGAATTTAAAAACACCGTTTGACATGGCGGATCAATTTTGTTGCCTATAAAGGTAACGGGTTTCCGTGGAGATTTATTTGCTGGCTGGGGTTTTCAAATCTTCGCTCGATCACTCTATTACTAAGGTTTGTAAGGTCTTTCCCTCTTCTCAATCAATAATAATTTTATTGGTTTTGTCTCGGTTCGGGCTTTCCAGAATATGCTTTTCCTTTTTCAACATTCCAAATCACCGGTCTTTCCTGGGTATGTGGCAATCATTTTACCTGGCTCCATAAAATGCGCTATGTATTCTGTGGGAATGGACAGCCTCTTTTTTTCT
>Ga0302326_10017293_pt1 | contig 15049 bp, 15 predicted proteins | sample Palsa_T0_3_FD_202264 | JGI IMG/M metagenome (GOLD analysis project Ga0302326, IMG submission 202264) | Peat permafrost microbial communities from Stordalen Mire near Abisko, Sweden - Palsa_T0_3 | ecosystem: Environmental > Terrestrial > Soil > Palsa > Peat permafrost | place: Sweden: Abisko... | reverse complement strand
CGCGTTTGCCCAGGTCGGCGCGTTTCCCCTCACCAGCCCCCAGGACGCCGCGATGATCGTCACCCTTCAGCCCGGCCAGTACACCGCCCAGGTCTCCGGCGTCGGCGGCTGCACCGGCGTCGCCCTGATCGAAGTATACCAAATGCAGTAATCTCGTCGCGCCGGAAGTCGAGTGACCTGCCTTATTTGGAAGCGGGCCAACCGTCAAACCCGCCGATGCGACGCAGCTCGGCCTGGAACTCGGGAGTGTCACGCACCTTATCCCACTCAGGGCTGAACCGCATACAGCCCGCGCACAATGCGCCCTTTCGCACATAAAACGCCGTCTCCCGCGCATCACCCAAGGCGGCGTAATACTCGGCAAAATAGTCCGCCCGATCTGGCGTCAGTTCTTCTTTCGCCGCACCCTGTATTTTCTCAATCCATTGGGTGGCCTCCTCGGTCCGGCCCAGCCAGGCGAGGGTTGTCGCCAGTTGGAAGCTGTACCGCTCTCGGTTGTCCGGATCGTCGCGCAAGCGTCGGCGCAGAACGGATTCGGCGGCTTCCCATTCGACCCGGGCCTGGTCGGGGTGTCCCGCTTCCCGTTGCGCCCATGCGGTCAGCCAAGCTTTGGGGGAAGCGACCAGGGCGTCGTCGAAATAAGTGCTGGCCGTAAGCTGCGCGGCCGCCAGCGCCGGCCCGGGCTTGCGCTCGCAGAGGGCGCCGAGTGCGGCCCAGTACACGGCCCGTTCCTCGGACTGATCTTCCAGGGGCATTTTGCCGAGCTGATCCAATGCGGCCTGCATCTGCCCCAGGTCTCCCTTTCTCAGCTCATCCTCGGCGAGCAGCACCCAGTTGCCCGCGAATGGGTGAAGCCGCACAATGGCGCGGCGCTGGTCGATGGCGGCCTCGATGTTCAGGCGCGAATCGAACCCCATCTTCGCAGTGCCAGGCGGAGCAGTCTCGTAGTAGGTCGCCAACGCGTAATGGATAAGAACATTGTCCGGATCCCGTTGTTCGCTCTCTTGCAGGAATTTCAGCTGCTCGTCGTAACGGCCGAGACGGTGCAAGGCGCCCGAGACCAGGATCCGGCTGATGTAGTCATCAGGCGCGGCCGCGGCGGCGCGGCGCGCCACCCCCTCGGCGGCCGCATAATCCCCTTGGACGATCAGAACCTGGGCCTCGGCGTTGAGCGCCTCGGGCTCATTTGGGTCCAGCGAGAGGGCATGTTCCGCGAGACTCTGGGCGGCCTGCATGCGTTCCGGGCCACGATCCCAATTGCGGTTGCTGAAGGCCGCCTCCACCCAGGCGCGGACGCCCCAGGCGCGGGCCGAAGTGGGATCGAGTTCGGTCGCCTGCCGCGCGAGGTCCTCGGCCACCGCGAGATCCCCGTGAAGGAAGCCGATCTTCGTGCAGAGCGCGAAGGCGCGCTGGGTGAGCTGCCGAGCCTGGATCGCGGGGCTGGGGGACACGGCGGCCGCGATCGGCGGCCGGGGCTCGTCCCGGAGCCAGGTCCAGACGCCGGCGCCGAGGGCCGCCAGCAGCAAGGCGGCGGGTCCGAGCGCGGAACGATGCCGGCGGACAAACTTCCGGAGGACGTAGGCGGAGTTCCGGGGGCGCGCCAGCACCGGCTGATGGGCCAGGTAACGCTGGAGGTCGGCCGCCAGCTCCTGGGCCGTGGCATAGCGGCGCGTCCGGTCCTTTTCCAGGCAGCGCATGACAATGCAGTCGAGATCGCCGCGAAGGAGAAGAGGAAGTTCCCCCGGTGCCACCGCGCGGGACTTTGCGAGGGTCGCCCGGACGCCTTCGCTCAGCGTCCGGAGGCGGGTTGACGGCTTGGGCGGATCAATCTCCCGGATCTGCCGGCGCACGGCCTCGACGCTGGTGGTCGCAAGGTTCTGCGCATCGAAGGGAGTCTGACCGGCGAGCAGCTCGAAGAGGACGACGCCAAGCGTGTAGATGTCGCTGCGGGCATCCACGTCGAGGCCGCTCGAGTCGGCCTGTTCCGGGCTCATATAAACGGGCGTGCCGATGAACTGCTCGACCGTGGTGTAGAGCGTGTGCTCGGTGAGGCGGCCTTGGGTCGCCTTGGCGACGCCGAAGTCGATGACTTTCGGAACGGGAGCGCCGTCGGTTTCAGCGACAAGGATGTTCGACGGCTTGAGATCGCGGTGAACAATCCCTTTTTGGTGCGCATGATGGAGGGCCGCGCAAACCGGGATGAACAGGGCAATCCTCTCCCGCAGCGTGAGGCGATTTTGGTCGCAGTATTTCGTGATGGCGACGCCCCTCACCAGCTCCATGACGAAGTAGGGCCGGCCGCTTTCGCTCGCACCGGCGTCGAAGACCTTGGCGATATTGGGGTGATCCATCACTGCCAGGGCCTGGCGCTCCGCCTCGAAGCGCGCCACCACGGCATTCGTGTCCATGCCCAGCTTGATGAGCTTGAGGGCGACGCGCCGGCGCACGGGCTCCTGCTGCTCGGCGAGGTAGACCACCCCGCAGCCGCCCTCGCCGATCTTCTCCAGGAGCTGATAACGGCCGATCCGGCTGGGTGGCGCGGCCGCCGTCAGCGTGGATCCCGCCGCGGCCAGCGGAGCCCGCAGGAAATTCGAGAAATTCAAGGCCCGCTCATGGCCGCAGAGCAGGGCCTCCACGCGGGCGCCGCGGGCTTGATCCCCATGGGAAATGCGCCGCAGGAACTCGCCGCGGTCGGCCGCGGGAATCTGCAGGGCTTCAGCGAAAATATCTTCGTCGCGGGACATCGAGTTCAGGACGAGAGGCCGCAGGTTAAACTGACCAGCCTTTCGCGGGCAAGGCGAAAGCCCCGGGGAACCGCGCTCACACCTGAGCGGGTCCCTGGGGCTGGCGCCGATTCCGCTCGGGCCCGCGGTCAGCGCGACGCCAGTTTGACGGCGCGCTGGGCCGGGTGCAGGAGGGCAACCACCGTCGCGGCGGAGAGCAGACTCATGGAGGAAACCTGCCCATGTTCGAACGAGATGGCCAGGGTGCCGCTGACCGCTGTATTTTCCATCTGACGGTCATTGTAGAGCCAGGTGCCGTCGGGCAGGACATGGTCCGGCCGGCCGAGGCAGCTGGAGACCCAGATGCGGTAGGACCCGACTTGGACGGAGTCGCCGACGTTGGCGACGGCGATCTGGCCGTTGACGGCCAGGGCCTGGGCGGCCGCGGCTTCGGGGGAGGAGGGATTGGCCTGGGCCAGGGAGGCGGAAGCCGCAAGGGCGGCGACGAAGGAGCTGACGAGTAGGATTGTTTTCATGGATTTGAATTGGGTTCGCCAGTACATGCGAAATCCCGGCTTCAAACCCGACATCCCCCGCCATTTATTTTTTTCGGGCGTTGCCCGGTCATCCCTTCAGGCGCTCGATCTCGTTGAAGAGCCAGGCGCGGGAATAGGCCCAGTCCCGCTCCGCCGTGCGGGTGGAAATGCCAAGGACCTGGGCTGACTCCTCGAGCGAAAGGCCGATGAAATAGTTCATTTTGACGAGTTCGGCCTTGCGCGGATCATGGGCGGCGAGGGCATCCAGCGCCTCATGCAAGAGCAGCAATTCCTCGTCGGCCGCGGGCGCGGCGATGTCCAGTGCCGCCGCGTCCGAATTGACCTTTTCGAGGCCGCCGCCGTGGCGCACGGCGCGGCGCCGGCGGGCGCTCTCGATGAGAATGCGCCGCATCGCCTCGGCGGCGGCGGAAAAGAAGTGGGCGCGGTTCTGCCATGCCGGCTGGGCGTCGCCGCCGAGTCGCAGCCACGCTTCGTGGACGAGCGCCGTGGGCTGCAGGGTTTGCCCGGCGGCTTCCCGTGCCATCTTCGCCCCCGCGACTTTCCGCAATTCGCCATACACGAGCGGCAACAGCCGGTCGGCCGGCGACTCCTCGCCGCGCCCGACGCGTTGCAGAATGACGGTAAGGTCTCCGGGTTGAGCTGGCGGTATCATCCGATTCTATGCTGCTCCCGCGTGGATTTCACCCATGCAGATGGGTGGCAAAGGCCGCGGATGGGGATGAGGCCGAGCTTCCTTCGCTTGCCTTCAGGTCCATTCGTTCGATGAGACCGTTCACGATGGTATGAACGTGCCACACCTCGCTGTCCGAAAGAACCTCGCCGCTGAGACTCTTCACGAGCTGGTGAACAGCGGAGTAGGCCTGAGCTATCAGTTTCCGGGTGTTTGCCATAAGTCCTCCGTCGTTAAAAGCGGTCGATGAAGTTGGGATTGTCATATTCATCCCTGCCGTCAGGTCAAACGGTTAGGCGGCGGGCTTCGGGAAGTCGCCGCTCATGCCGTCCAAACCCTCGCGCTCCTGCTTGAAGTTGACGGAGGTCCGGCCGCCGCTTCTCTCGATGCGGATGACATAGACGCGATCGTAGTCGGGCTCGGTCCATTTCGGCACCACGGTGGCAGGTCCGCCGAGGTCTGAGATCAACTTTATCGCGAATTTGTTCAGCGCGATATGCTCCCAAGCGATGAATACGACTGCGTTGCGATAGCCCGGCATCAGGAGCTCGCGCTCCAACCGATCGGTTTCCGTAAAGCCGAACATCGTGTTGACGGGAAGGCCGAGCTGGATGGCCGTTGGTTCAATCGTCGCCAACGAGCGGACATAACATTCATAAGGTTGCCCGTTTTTTCCACCCGCTAGATTCCTGATCGGATCCGGCGGCCCTCCGGGGTCAGGCTGCCAGAAGTAAAATTTTCGGGGGCAGCGACGATATCGCCTCCATTAGCCCGGTAACTTGCCTCCCGCGAATTAGGAATATGCGTCGCGGCCGCTTGGAGATGGCCTTGGACCTGCACACCTTAAACCCGAATTCCCCTGATTCTCACATTTGCCGCCCACGCTTCCCAAGCCCACGAATACGACCGCGCAGATTGTCGCGATCGTCGCCGCGACGTTTGCCTGCTATCTCACGATCGGCATGCCTTTTGCCACACTCCCGGGCTTCGTGCATGGCCGGCTGGGTTACGGCGCCGTGACCGCTGGCCTCGCGATCAGCGTGCAATATGTCGCAACTCTTCTGACCCGGCCGCGGGCGGGGCGGATGGCGGACACCGTCGGGTCCAAGACCACCGTGCTCTACGGGATGGCGGGATGCGCGGCGAGTGGCCTTTTTCTGGTCGGAGCGGCGCTGGCCGGGCAAGTGCCGTGGCTTAGCCTTCTCCTTCTGTTGGCCGGCCGCCTGGCCCTGGGTTTCGGAGAAAGCTGCGTTGCCACCGGCGCCATTGCGTGGGGCATTGGCCGGGTCGGGCCGGCTCGCACCGCCCAAGTGATTTCGTGGAACGGGATAGCCACCTACGGGGCGATTGCGATCGGTGCGCCGCTTGGGGTGGCGGTTGAACGCAAGGTCGGCTTTGCCGCCGTTGGGGCCATTACCGTCGTAATCGCCGCCGCCGGCTGGCTCTTCGCCTATACCCGGCGGCCGGCGGCCGTGATCAATGGCCAGCGCATCCCGTTTGGCCGGGTGCTGTCGCACATCCTGCCCTACGGCATCGGGCTTGCCCTGGGCTCGGTTGGGTTTGGAGCGATCGCGGCGTTCATCACTCTTTTTTATTCGAGCCGCCACTGGCCGGATGCAACCGCGGCTCTGACGGCGTTTGGCTTGTGTTTTGTGGGCTCCCGCCTGGCGTTTGTCCGAGCCATCGATCGGTACGGCGGCCTCCGGGTGGCGTTCGTTTCGTTTTCGGTTGAATGCGCCGGGTTGCTCCTTCTCGCCCGGGCCGGCAGTCCGCAGGTGGCGCTGTTGGCCACGGCCCTGAGCGGACTTGGCTTCGCGCTCATATTTCCCGCCCTAGGGGTGGAGGCGATCACCTCGATGCCCGCCCAAAGCCGCGGCGCGGCGCTCGGAGGTTATTCCGCCTTTCTCGACCTTGCGCTCGGAGCAACCGGACCGGCCATGGGAGTGCTTGTCACCGCTTACAGTTACTCCGCGGCCTTTTTCGCCATCAGCGCAGCGGTGGCAGCCGGCGGCCTCTTGACGCTGTACCTGGGGTTCCAGGCCCGAAAGGGCTCAATGCCGCAGGACCTGCGCAAGGCCGCTTGATAGTGAGCCGTCGTCCAAGGGGTCAGCCCGCCAATCCGCTCCGGCGCAGCGCCACGTAGGGGGTGGTGACGGTTGCGCAGTAAAGCGGGTTCTTGTAAAGATGGAGGGACGGATTCACCCACTCCCAGGGCGCCCCCTCGCTGCGATGCGCGGAGATGCCGGCGACGAGCGCATGCAATACCTCCGCCGAGGCCGGTCGATCGACTTTGTGGAGCGCGACGATCAACCAGCCGGACATCGTCCCCCAGTAAGCCCCGTTCTGGTACTGGCCGGGGGGCGACAGGGCTTGCTCCCAGCTGCCGCCGAATGGGCCGTCCGGAGGCATCGCCCGCACCTGCCCCTCGGCCACGATGCCGCCCGCCTTGAACAGGGCAAGCAGCCCTCGGCAAACCTCGGGTTCGGAGCCGCTGTCCAGGACTCCCTCCGCCACGGCGAACGATGAGCCCCAGATGTCGTCCTTCTTCCCGAGGCCGGTTGCGGAGATGAGCATCGCAGTTCCGTCGCCCGTTTTCCTGAGAAACATCCGCGTCACGCCGGCGCGCAGCCGGTCGGCGGTCAGCCGATAGCCTTCCGCAGACTCGCGCTCCCCCAGGGCATCGTGCATGCACGCAAGATCCCGGGCGGCGCGGTACCGAAGGATCGTCGGGAAGAGCGCGCAGCCGGTTTTCCTCACCGAGTCGCAGAACCCCCAGTCCGCCCGGGTCCGGCCCTCCGCCGCGTCGCAGATGACGACGCCCGTGGCGGGATCGACCGCGACCGACTCAAAAGCCCGATCGCAGACCTCCATCAGCGAATGAGTTCCCCATCCCGTCGGCATGCGGGTCCGCAGGAGACCGGGCTGGCCGGTCAGGTTGACGTACTCCCGGGCCATCTGGACAAAATAGAACGCGTCATCGGCCGGGGGGAGGTAACCGTAGCTGCCGTCGCCCTGTTCGTCGCCGTCGGAATAGGTGCCGGGGTACCACACGGCACCGCCGCTCAGGTTGATGTGGTCCGGGATGCTATGGCCGGGGACGAAGAGGCCGTGCCGCAGCGTGATGCCGGCCGGCCCCGGTTGGGTCGCCGCGATTACGCGCAGCCAACCCTCGATTTCGTCTGCGGAAATCAGGTCCCCTCCCAGCATCATGGCCGCATCCCTTATCCAGAAGGACGGGTAGCTCCCGCTGCCTCCCGGCCGGTGCAGCAAGCGGCCGGTGGAATTGACCCCGTTCGAGATCCTGGCCCCCGGCTCAACCGCGGCCGTTGCCACGGTCTCGCGGGCGATCCGCCCCAGGGCGGCGGTATCTGCATTGAAGTCCAAAACGAACGGATCAAAGCCTGTTCTTGTTCCTGGCTGCGCGGGCCGCCTGGAGCATCTGGTCATGCTCGGCTTCGTTGACGCCCTCCTGGACGAGTTGCTGGCTTTCGCTTCGACCTTCCTCATCCTCGTCCTCATTGGGCGTTTCCGGCACCTGCCGTCCCGTCGAGCCCGGACTGATGTCCCGATCCGACTCGGGCGCCGCTTCAAGGATATCCTCCTGCGGATCGATGGACGTTTCGCCCGTCAATTCCCGCCTGGCCTGTTCGCGGTCGACCTTCGACACCGCGCGGCCGGCGATTTCAGCCAGTTCGCGCGCGCGCGCGTTCACCATCTCGCGCGTCACTGGGCCGATGCCACCGGAGTTTTCGGTTAAAACGCCTTTGTTGAGGGGATTTTTGTCCATATGGATTCCTATGGCCTCAGACCCCAAGCGCGCCGACTCGTTCCGAATGACTTTTGCATGCTCTCGTGAAAACGGGCTTGGAGCCGCGGCGCAAGCTCCCCAGGCTGGCTGCGCTCACCCTTCACTCCACCCCACAAACAATAGGAGGTATTATGCACGTGCTCTTGTTTCTCTGGCTGCCGATCCTCGCATCCGCGGTTTTCGTCTTCGTCGTCAGTTCGTTCATCCATATGGCGCTGCCCTGGCACAAGGGCGACTACCGCAGGATTCCGAGTGAAGACCAGGTGATGGACGCGTTGCGTCCGCTGAACATTCCTCCCGGCGACTACATGGTGCCGCGCTGTGAAAACATGAAGGACATGAAAACGCCTGAGTTTAAGGCCAAAATGCAGCGAGGGCCGGTATTTATTGCCACGATCATGAGCGGCGGGATGGCAATCGGGAAAAGCATGCTGCTATGGTTTGTGTACCTCGTTGTGATCAGCTACTTCGCCGCCTATGTCGGGGCCCATGCGAGCGCACTCGGTCACGGCGCCGTTCTTTCCCGCCGCATCGTGGGGGTCACGGCCTTTCTCGGCTATGGTGGCGCTCTCTGCCAGGCGTCCATCTGGTATCAGCGTTCCTGGTGCGCCACCTTCCGCACGTTGATCGACAGCGTGATCTACGCGGCGGTGACGGCCGCCACCTTCGCGTGGCTCGGGCACTGAGCCCTGTCCCACCGAAATGTCCGACGCGCAGACCTCCGCGATCGCCCCGCCTCGAGCCGTGCACCGCCGAGTGATCGCCGCCGTTGTCGGCTACGCCTTCCAAAAGGAGACCACCAGGCCCCCGACGATGATGAGGGCGCCGCCCACGAGGATGGGAGCATCAGGCAAAGTGCGGAACGTGAGAAAGGTCACCACCTGCCAGACCAGGAAAAGCGTCGCGATATAAAACCCCACAATGCGGGCAAAAGGCAGCGGCGCGAGGTTGAGCATCACTCCGTAAACGAGCAGCAGGACCGCTCCACCGAGGATGGCAGCAAGGCGCGCGGCACCGGTTTTCTCGAACAGGCCGGTCCGGATGGTCGCATCACCAAACGATTCCGCGACGGTGGCAACTACGAGGCAGGCGAAGACGATCAGGTACTTCATGGTGGAAGGCGAGTGCGGGAGCAGCGGCCCGACTGCTCCCAATACCTCCGACGCCAAAGCATCGAACCCGCCCGGAGCAGGTCAGCGATGCCGCGGGCACGCAAGGCAGATTCCAAGATTAATGTGCTCGAACCCGGCACCCGAGACCCCTAAAAGAAGGTTGGTCATGAGCTCCACGGGCATCCGCATCGGCTACCTTTACATGATCGTGCTGGTCGCCTCGCTGGGAGGGTTCCTCTTTGGCTATGATCTTTCGCTTATTTCCGGCGCGATCATCTTCCTGAAAGCGGAGTTTGCGCTGAGTCCGTTCTGGCTCGGGGTGGTCATGGGCAGCGCGATATTGGGATGCCCGTTCGGTTCCCTCGCCGGGGTGTGGCTCGCCGATGCGATCGGAAGAAAGCGCACCCTGGTCCTGTCGGGTGTCCTGTTCATCGGGTCGGCTATCGGTTGCGCGCTGGCGGGGCGGCTGGCGGGACTCATCATCTGGCGATTTATGGGCGGGATGGGCGTGGGGCTTTCTTCCACCGTTTCACCGATGCTGATCGCGGAATTCTCCCCGGCGCGCCTGCGGGGCCGGATGGTGATGGTATTTCAACTGGCGGTCGGGATCGGGCTGTTGATGTCCGTATTTGTGACGTACCTCTTGTCCTTCGGCGGCCATTGGCGGTGGATGTTTGCCACCCAGGCCGTGCCGGTGGTCGGCCTGGTGTTGGGCCTGTTTTTTGTGCCGGAAAGCCCTCGCTGGCTCTCCGCGGTGGGCAGGGTGAGGGAGGCTTTTGGAATCCTCGAGCGGATCAACGGGCAATCCCAGGCCGAAAAGGAGATCAAGGAGATTCAAGCGGAGCTGGCGGAGGAATCCGGAGATTTTCGCGAACTCTTCAGCCCGGGCGTCCGACGGGCCCTGATTACCGGGATCGTGCTGATGGTTTTCTCCCAGATCAACGGGGTTAACATGATCGCCTTGTACACGCCCACGATATTTCTCGCCGCCGGGATTACCAGCGCTCCGGACGCCATCCTCAACTCCGTGTATCTCGATTGTACCATCATTCCCGTTACGCTGACCGCCATCTGGCTGATCCATCTTTTCCTGCGCCGTTCCATCCTGATCGTGGGCACGATCGCGATGGCGTTCGGGCATCTGCTCATGTTCCTGGCCTTCACCTTCCATTTTTCTCCCTTGTTCACGCTGGCCGCCATGCTGGTGCCTTGCGTGTCCTGCGGATTGAGCCTGGCGGCGCTGAGCTGGGTGGTCATTTCCGAGCTTTTCCCGAACCGCGTCCGCGCCAAAGCCATGTGCATCGCCACCTGCGCAATGTTCGCGTCCTCCTATCTCACCGTGAACCTGTTTCCCATGATCCTTGACTGGTTCACCAGGCGGTACGGACAGCCGGGCGGCACGTTCCTGATCTTTGTGTTCGTTTGTCTCGCCTGCACGTTTTTCGTGTGGCGGATGCTGCCGGAGACCAAGGACAAAACCCTGGAGGAAATGAGCGAATTCTGGCTAAAGCGAGGTAGCCGCGACGTCCCGCCGTGCTAAAGTAGACGCGCTGCTTCAACGTGGCACGGGCATCTTTCCCGTGCAGTCGATGCCGCGGCGTAGCCGCACCTGGATGAGAATATAGTCCGCCGCCCGTAAGATTTTGCTTCTGCCCGCCCGATCCTCCAGGCTCGGCGCTCATCCTATGAACTACGTCAACTTCGGGCGCACCGGCATTAAAGTCTCCCCGCTGACGCTGGGGTGCATGATGTTCGGCTATCGGACAGAATTGGAAGACACCTGCCGGATCATCGACCGGGCGCTTGAGGCCGGAATCAATGTCATCGACACCGCCGACATGTATGCGCGGGGCAAGAGCGAGGAGTTCGTCGGCGAAGCGTTGCAGCGCAACGGGAGGCGCGCCCAGGTCGTCCTCTGCACGAAAGTCCACAACCGGATGAACGACACCGACCCCAACGCCTGGGGCAACACCCGCCGTCATATCACGGAGGGATGCGAGGCAAGCTTGCGCCGGCTCAAGACGGATCACATCGACCTTTATCAGATCCATCGCCCGCAGCCTGAAGTCGCCATTGACGAAACCCTGCGCGCCCTCGATGACCTCGTCCGCTCCGGAAAAGTGCGCTATATTGGCAGTTCGACCTTCGCCGCGTGGCAGGTCGTCGAGTCGCTTTGGTGCTCGAAGGAACTCGGCCTCAACCGCTTCATTTCCGAACAGCCGCCCTATAACCTGCTCGACCGCCGCATCGAGCGGGAGTTGGTCCCGATGGCCCGCACCTTCGGCGTCGCGCTGATCCCCTGGAGTCCCCTGGCCAGCGGAATTTTGACCGGCAAGTACCAGCTCGGCCAGCCCATCGCCGAAGGCACCCGGCTCTTCGGCCGGGAGAATTCACCAATTCCACTCTATCGGAAGAGCACCGTGGATGCGGCGCTTCCGGTCGTGGAAATGCTTCGTCCCCTGGCCACCGCCAAACAAGTGCCGCTCTCCCAGTACTCCCTCTCCTGGGTCATCCACCAGCCGGGGATCACCAGCGCCATCATCGGACCCCGCACCCTCCCGCAGCTCGAAGACAATCTCGGCGCCCTCGAAGTCAAACTCGGCGCGGACGACTTTGCCCAAATCGACCGGATCGTGCCTCCCGGCTCGTTCACGTCCCCGTACTATGAGGCAGATTTCGGATTATCGCAGCATCGCTGGTAAGGCCTTCTTATAGGTGACGAGCGCGCTGCCTGGAGCATCGGCGATTTCGACCCTCAGCTTTGCGAGATCCGCGCCGGTGAGCCGGCGGGTCTCGGAGCGGTCGACGAAGGTCACGTCGTATTCGGCCGCGGGATCGAGACCGCGCAGGGACACCGCGATATTCGAATCCGGCGATTTTGGCCGGCGGAAGAACATCGCAAATCCCCGCCCCAGTTCCGGGCGGTTGAACTGCCAGGCGCACCAGACCCCGGGATCCACGTTGACCGGGGTCAGCGGATAATAGTCTCCGAGGTAGAGCGGCCGCAGCATCCGGACCTCGGCGACCACCTGCTTGAACAGGGCGGTCGGGAACCCCGGGGCGAGATTGTCCTGGCAGATGCCAAAACCGCTGGTCGCGGCGCTGCGCAAGGCATAAAGGCTGATCGGCGGGTATCCCGGCAGACCGCAGACACTCAGCGTGGCGTTCAGGGGGACAAAGCGGCTCAAGCCTGCGGTCTGCGCCTGGTCCCATTCCGGCGTGGCGTACGGCAGGCCGACGGAGTCGCTCCGGGAAATGCTGTAGCTGCGGCTGATCATCTCGAGATCGATGCGGCGACCGCCGGACGCGCAGTCGTCGAAAACGAGATTGGGATGCCGCCGCAGCAGTTCGTCCCACATGGAGTAGAGGCCCTCAATATAATGGTTCTCGGTGATGCCCTGGCGGTCGGGTGGGTCCGCGGCCTGCCAGTAGGCCAGGGGGTGCCCGACGTTGAAATCCGTGCGATAGATATCGATGCCCGAGTCGCCGATGATCTTGGAGAGCATGCCCGTCATCCAGGCGCGGGCGGCCGGATCGCCCAGGTTGAAGAGGCCGTCACCCATCGGTCCGGTGTTCAACCCGAGGACAAATCCAGGATGCTCCCGGGCAATGAGGCTTTTGGGATTAACCCGTTCCGGCTCGAACCAGACCAGGAACTTGAGCCCCAACCGGTGCGCCTCGTCACCCAGCGGTCGCAACCCATTCGGAAAGTGCGCGGGGTTCGGCACCCAGCTCCCCACGCCGCGCGGCCAGCCGCCCTCAAACCAGCCGGCGTCGAGCCACAAGGCTTCCACCCCCAGGGCGGGCAGCGCCCGGATGTGCGCGAGCTGGTTTTCCTCGGTGGTGTCGTTGCCGGAGTTTTCGGTGAACCAGCAGTTTTGCGTCACCGGTGGCATGACGATCGCGCCGCCGCGCCGCGGGACATAATGGGCCAGAAGCAGCTGGCGCAGCTGGTTGCATCCGCGCATGGAGTCGGAGCCCCGCCAGGAAAGCAGCAGGATCCGCGGCGTGCGGATGCTCTCGCCGGGGTGGAGTCTGGCCCGCAGGTACTGCTGTCCGGCCCTGATCCGGATCGCTGTGGCGCCCATGCGCTGCACCTGTTGGGACCACTGCCCGGACCAGCCCACCGCCCAAACCATGCCGCCTTGCGGCCATTCCAGATTGAAGAACGGCAACACGCCATTGGAAGACCGGCCGCCAGAGGGCGCCAGGTTGACCATTTTCCCGGGAAGCAACGGCTCATCGATCGGTATGTAATCGGTGGCGCGCGCCGTGCTGCCGTACGCGTGGTGGAATACCACCTCGCCGTCCGGAACTCCGACGGCCAAATTCAGCGGCAGGACCTGTTCGAGCAGCGGGCTGTCGGTCGGCCCCTTGTTGGTGAAGCGCAGCATCCAGTCGACGGCCGGGAAATCGTTGCAGCGGGTGATCTCGGCGCGCATTTCCAGCTTCGTCGCCGGATCGGTAAAGGTGATGGTTCGCCGCTCCCGGCCGTCGGGGGTCATCTCCACCGTTTCCTGGCGCCCCCAGGCAGGCAGCAGCTCAGCCGAAGGCCTCCCGCCATAAACAAAGGAGAACGAAGGTTGGACGGCCCCGCCGCAACCAACTTGCAGGGCGAAAAACAGCAGGAGGTTACGCATGTCGGATTGTTCCCTGCGCGTTCATCAAATCCATCCTTTGCCCCGGAGATAATCCGCGACTTTTTCCGCTTCCTGGTCGTTCAGGCTGTAGTAGGGATTTCGGCGCCAACGCTGGGCGAGGCCTTTGGCCTCCAGAATGCCATGGACCACCGCGTCAAAACCGCCGGGCAGGCTGACCATCAATTCCCAGGATGGCAGATCGACCTCTGCGACGATCTTCCGGACGAGCGAATCGTCCCTGGCCTGGACCTCCCTCCAAAAAGTGTGGGCGATTTCGGGGTAAACGATGATGAAGCTCGAAAGGTACCCGTCGCATCCGAAAGGAACATTGTTCAGAACCATGCTCTTCGAACCGCTGGCGAAAACGGCCCACTTTTCGTGCACGATCAATCCGAGGCGGCGGCCGAGTTCCCCGCAGACGTCGTCCTTCACCGCTATGATCCCTGGCACCTCGTCCCGCAGCCGGTGAAAAAGCTCCAAGGTCTGCGCCAATGGCCCAGGGTAATCGATCGCTCCGTCCCGGGTGAACGGCGTCGAAACGGACGCAATCGGTCCGGAGAGGGCGTGGCGAATTTCACCGAGGGAATGCATCAGGCGGGTTTAACGACCGGGACCCCCGCGGGCAATTGCGAACGCCTCGGGCTCGTCCTGCGAAGCGCCGGAAAAAACCCCGTAGGGTTACACCTGATAGCAGGCCACCGACCAATATGGTAAAACCTGCTCATGAACAAACTCACCATCCCAGCCTTGGTCACCGCAGCCCTCGTGTCACTGTCTGCCGCCACAAGTGTGAACGCGCAATCCAGCACGACCACAACGACGGATCAAGCCGCGACGCCGAGCACGAGCACGACGAGCGCGACGACCACGACGGAGCAGTCCGCCATGCCCAGCTCCAGCTCGACGACGACCACGTCGCCGGATACAACCACGACCACCACGCCGAGTTCGACGACGACCACGACCGACCAAACTGCGGTGCCGAGCATGAGCACGACCACCAGCACAAGCACGACCACGACCGACCCGACGCCGCCGGCTCCGGTTTCGTCGTCGTCATCGACGACCACGACCACCCAGCCCAACTAAGGGTTGGGACGGGCTCAGCGGCCGACCAATTTTTGCAGGTGTTCCGGGTAGCGCGCGCCTTGCACCGTGATCTTCGCGGCGGAGGCGTTGATGTCGCGCAGATCGTCCGGGGTGAGTTCGATGGACGCGCCACCCAGGTTCTCCTCGAGGCGATGCAGCTTTGTCGTGCCGGGGATGGGAACGATCCACGGTTTTTGCGCGAGCAGCCAGGCCAGGGCGATCTGGGCGGGCGTGGCCTTGATTCGCGCCGCAATCGAGCCGAGCAGATCGACCACGGCTTGGTTCGCCTTGCGGGCCTCCGGCGAAAAACGGGGCACGACGTTGCGGAAATCATTGGCGGCGAACTTGGTGTTTTCGTCGATCTTGCCCGTGAGGAAGCCCTTGCCGAGCGGGCTGAAGGGCACGAAACCGATCCCGAGTTCCTCAAGCGTCGGCAGGATCTCGGTCTCC
>Ga0302326_10017292_pt1 | contig 15050 bp, 8 predicted proteins | sample Palsa_T0_3_FD_202264 | JGI IMG/M metagenome (GOLD analysis project Ga0302326, IMG submission 202264) | Peat permafrost microbial communities from Stordalen Mire near Abisko, Sweden - Palsa_T0_3 | ecosystem: Environmental > Terrestrial > Soil > Palsa > Peat permafrost | place: Sweden: Abisko... | reverse complement strand
TGTGCGGTGACGGCAAGTCCCGCCAGCAGTGTTGTGTCCAGCGTGATGGTCACGGTGCCGACGGGGGTGTAAGTGGTTCCGTTGGTGCTGTAGTAACCGGTGAAGACATTGCCGTTGCGAACGAGCTCGAGCCAGATTGGCGCCAAGAGGGTCGGAATCGGCACGCCGGAGATGCTGGCGTAATTGGAGGCTCCGCCGGCGGTGGTTCTCCACTGGAAGCTCACGCCGTTGGCGGCGGTGGCGACGACGGCGACGTTGGCGGCATTGGAGGCCGAGCCGTCACGGAACATCAGACCGGCCTTGGCCCAAGGATCGGTGTCGCTGAGGCTGGTGACCTCGGCGACCAGCGTCTGGTTGCCGCTCAGCGAGGTCGAGGCGAAATTGAACTGGTCGGAGTTGTTCCAGATGTCGGTGCCGCCGCCGGCCACGGTCCAGACGCCGGTGGAGCTGTTGTAGGAAGCGGAGCCAGCGTCGCCGGGCGAGCCGATGTCGGCATCGCTGAGGGCGCTGGTGGAGGTGGGGGCCGTGGGCTTTGCCGACACTTCGCCGGAGGGACTGCTCTGGCCGTTGTTGTTGACGGCAGTCAGTTTGTAGTAGTAGGTGTCGCCGACCGTGACGGCGGTATCGGAGTAAGTCGGACCGGTGAGTCCGGTGAGGTAAGGCGTGGACCCCTCGCCGCCGGGTGTGGTGGACTTGTACAGATCGTAACTGGAGGCACCGGACGCCGCGGCCCACGAGAGATTGACGGCCCCGGCGGCGGGCGAGGCGTTGAGCGTGGGCATGGCGGGCACCGTCGTCGGCGCGGTGTAGGGGACTCCAACGCCGGCAAACGTGGCGGTGGCCAGCAAGCCATCGTTATGAGCGGTGACGGCCAGTCCGGCCAGCAGGGCGGTGTCGAGGGTGATGGTCTGCGAGGCGATGGTTGCGTAGCTGATTCCGTTGGTGCTGTAGGAAGCCGTGAAGACGTTGCCGGACCGCACCAGCTTGAGCCAGACGGGGGCCGCGGCGGTCGGGATCGGCACGTTGCCGATATCGGTGTAGTTGGAGGCTCCGTTGGCGGTGGCTCGCCACTGGAAGCTGACGCCGTTGCCGGGCGTGGCGAAGACGGCGACGTTGGCGGCGCCAATTCCCGAGCCGTCGCGGAACATCAACCCGGCCTTGGTCCAAGGATCGGTGTCGGTGAGGCTGGTGACTTCGGCGGTCAGCGTTTGGTTCCCGCTGAGCGAAGTCGAGGCGAAGTTGAATTGATCGGTATTGCCCCAGATGTCGGTTCCGCCGCCGGCGACCGTCCAGACGCCAGTCGAGCTGTTGTAGGAAGCGGACCCCGCGTCAGCGGGCAATGGCGAGCCGATGTCGGCGTCGCTGAGCGAGCCGCCGGTAGGTGCGGCGGCCGCGATGTTGATGGCGGCCCCCGTCGCGGTCGTGATCGTGTATGACCCGGAGGCCAGCGTGAGAGTGGCGGACTTGCCGCCGCCACTGCCCAGGGGAGTGAGCGTGATGGTTGCCGCGCTGGCGCCGACGGCGAAAGTGATCGTGCCGCTGGTGGTGGTGGCCGTGAGTGTGGAGTCGGGAGAGGCCAGCGAGTAGTCGGTTCCCTCGACGGCAGTCCCACTGAGCGTGAAGTTGGTCGTGAGCGCGGCGGTGGTGCTGCCGGTGCGGGTGAATGTCCAGGTGCCGGTGTCCGCTGGACTGGCTCCGACGGTCGCCGATGCGTCGGTGGCGGCGACGGAAACGCCAACGAAATAGGGGTGGATCGACACGCTGGTCGCCGTCGTGGTGCCAAGGCCATAGGAGCCGGCGGCAAGCGTGATGGAAGCGGTGACGGTGGTGGTTGCGGCGAGATTATTGGGAGTCAGCAGGAGCGTGGCGGTCGAGGAGTTGGCGGCGAAAGTGATGGTGCCGCCGGTGGTGGTGGCCGAAACCACGGAGTCAGCGGAGCTGAGCGTGTAATCGGTTCCTTCGGCGGCGGTGCCCGCTAGTGTGAAGTTCACGGTCAGCGGGCTGGTGGTGCTGCCGGTGCGGGTGAACGTCCAGAGGCCGGTGTCGGCCGGCGTGGCGCCTTCGGTGGCCGTGGCATCAGTGGCGGCGACGGTGACGGAGGGGAACGAGCCGATGTTGATGGTGGCCGAGGCGGCTGCTCCAACGGTGTAGGTGGTGGAGGTACCCAGCGTGAGCAGGGCGGAGGAGCCGGCGGATTGGCCCGTCAATAGCGGAGTGAGCGTGATCGTGGCGGTGGGCGAGCCGGCGGCGAAGGTGATCGTCCCACCAGTGGTGCCCGTGGTTAAGGTGGAATCGGGCGAAGTCAGCGTGTAATCCGTCCCTTCGACTCCGGTTCCGGCGAGTGTGTAGCTCACCGTCAGCGGCGAAACGTCCGGGCCGGTGCGGGTGAAGGTGTACGTGCCGGTTTGTGTTGTGGGAAGCGGCGCCGCAGCCGCAGCGGTTGCGGCGACGGCAACCACATTGGTCCCGGAAAAGGTGGAGACATTGGTAAATGTCGAGAGCTCTGCCGTCCCCGGGTTGTGGCTGGTGACGGCCAGGCCGGCCAAGGCGATGCTCGGCATGGTGACGACCAGCGGGCTGGTCGTTTGCACGGCCGTCCAGGTTGCTCCATCGAGACTGTAATAGGCGGTGAACGTGTTGCCCTGGCGGTTGAGCGCGAGCCAGATCGGCGCGGTCGTGGCCGGGAGCACGGGCGAGACGGTCGCGTAGCCCCCGTCGCTGGTGCGCCATTCCAGATTGATGCCGGCTCCGGGCGAGTCGAGCAGGGCGACGAAGGCCGCCCCTGTGGCGGTGGAGTCACGGAACATGACGCCGGTTTTGGCGTTGGAATCGGCGCCGGGCTGAGTGGCGTTGGTCACGGTGGCGACGATGGTTGAATTGCCGGTCAACGGCGTGTTGACGTATGAGAACTGATCGTAGTTGTTGTAGATATCCGATCCACCGGCGGAAACGGACCACGTGCTGCCGTTTACTGTCGCGCTGCCAAGGGGCGAGGGATAACCGATGTCGGTTTCGGTCCACCCGGTGGGCAGTTGACTGATGCTCACGGTCGCCGAGGAATTGGCCCCGAGGGTGTAGGTGGTGGCGTTGCCGGAAGTGAGCGTCAGAGTCGCGGTCTCCGGGGCCGTGGCATTGGCGTCGGCGAGCGGGGTCACCGAGATGGTTGTGGTGCTGGCCCCGGCGGGAAACGTCACGTTGCCGGAGAGCGTCGTGTAGTCGGTGCCATCGACTGCGGTGCCGGTCATGTTGTAGTCGACGGTCAGGGGTGACGTGGGATCGCCGAGGCGCGTCAACTGGAAGACCGCGGGGGTAGTGGTGTTTCCGCTGAGAATAGCGTTGGTGGTCGTCGGAGTGACGCTGACACTCGTGGTGGAGGGGAACGCCGAGGGATAAAGCATCGACGCGGGAACATCCTCCCAGGGAATGGTCGGCGTCTCCCATTGGAAGTCGATATTTCCCGCGCCATAGGATTGGAAATAGTCGATTTCGACCGAGTACATCTGGCCGGCGGTGAGGGCGATCTGCCCTTCGTCCTCATGGGAGCCGTAGTTCCAGTCGTTGATGATTTCGTCGCCGTTGATGTAGACGCGCACGCCGTCGCCGGCAAAGACGCGGAATTCGTAGGTCTCGGTGGTTGGCGCTTCAATCTGGCCGGTCCATTTGACAGAGTAGGTATTGTCGCTGAGGGCGGGGTCCGGGGAGGTCGATGCCCAATTGAAGTCGATCGTGGGATCGACGCGGGTCAGGACGGGCGTCTGCAGGTTGTCGTCGGAGTAATAGGTTCCAAGCAGTCCGGTGCCGACGTCGGCAGGGAAGTTGTTGATATCGGCCTGTTGGGCGGCCGTCAGGCTGGCGGTGTTGAGATTGGCCAACAGGAGGGCCAGATCGGCTGAGTTGACGGTGCCATCGCCGTTGAAGTCGCCTTCCTGCCAGGTGGCGTTGGTGGCGCCCCAGTATTGCTTGAGCGCGAGGAAGTCATTGTAGTCAACGTTGCCGGCAAGCGTATCGTCGCCGACCGGCACGAGCCGTGAAATGACAGCGTCCCACTTGGGGCTACCGGTCTGCAATTGAGTGGGGAGAAGGCCCCAGGAGCCGTAGTAGCCGTAGGAATCAACGAACGAGTATGGGAGAAAGAGCGATCCGCCGAGCGTGTACCACTGGTTGAGCAGGTTGGTATAGAAGGTTCCCATTCGCGGATCGGTCTCAGCGGCCAGCTCGACGCTGGCGTTTTCGTCATTGGGAATGAGGTTTTGGCCGCCCTCATAGCAATAGAGCGGAATGCCGTAGCTATTGGCGAAGGCGACGTTGCCTACCGTGGTTTGGTAGAAGGTGGTCGTCAGATAGTTGTTCATATCTGCGAACACCTCGTCGAGAGTCAGGCCCGGCACGTCCTGCGTGCTGCTCAGACCGATGTAGCCCGGCACGGCGAACCCGCTGATCCAGCTGGACGGCGCACCCCAAGTTGCCGACATCGAGCTCATATAGGCGAACGATGCCTGCGTGAAATCGCTGGTGGAGACGTCGGCGGCAAAGACAAACGAGACCTGCGACGAAAGGCTGGCCCCATAGACAGCGCCGAACGCATCGTAAAGCTGATGGAGCTGATAAACGTCCTGCTCCCCGGTCAATACCAGGTCAGTGTTCCACTGACTGCTGACTGAAGAGCTGACATTGGGCAGATTGGCGCCCGGAAGGGCGTTATTGGCCTCGGCGTTGGCAAGGTTGTAGCTCTCGTCCGGAAAACCGGTGTGCCAGAGTTCGTTGGCATATTCGATGTACACCTTCAGGTTTGAATTGAGCGGCGCGTAAACGGGATCGGCCTGCGGCGCGGTGTAGGGGTTGCCGGATGCGTCGCCGCCGTACTTCATCAGGTCGGCCAGATTGGCCATGAAGCTCGGCGTGGCGTTGACCGGCACGTTCCACCAGAGATTCTCTTTGAGAGCGTTGCCCAGGGCGATGGCGTACTCGTAGGGGATACCGGAGCCGGTTGTGTAGGCAAAATCCTGTGGCGATGTGAGATCGGACCAATTGGCGACGGTGGTGCTGTTGGTATCGAAGAGATCCATCAACCGTATCGTGCTGAAAGGGGCGAGCCGGCGCAGGGCCGCGGGATTGAACAGTTGCGTCGTGCTGGGACTGTAGCCGGGCATCATCAGATACAAGTTGTTGATCGGATCGGTGGTGCTGACGTTGGTGGCGTTCATCGTCAGCGAGCCGGCCAGGTCGTGCTGCACATAAACCTGGGCGGTGGTAGTGGTGACGCCGTTGGCGATCGTCACGTTCGTCGATCCGGGAACGATCGATCCCATGCCGCTGAATGTAATGGTGCCGGTGCCGTTGTATTGCAGGTTGTAGATTCCGTCGGGATATCCGCCCATATCGCTGGTGGCGTAGGCGTTAACCAGCGGATAGGCGGTGGATGTCTGGTCCGTGGTTGCCAGGAACGTGGTTGTGTTGGCATAGATCCACGGCGAAAACCCGTCGCGCACGTTGAGCCAGAGGGCGGCGGTGCGGTAATCATCGTTGCCCGCGAGATTGATCCCCAGTTCGCCGGCGGGTTGGGTGATGCCGGTCAGCAGGACGCGACGCTCGAGGAGTTCCAGGACGGCCGGTGCCGGGGACGGCGCGTGGTGGCGCTTTCCAAGCTGCCGTCGCTTCGTAGGGAGGGGGTCACTTCGAGATTTTTGTTTCTTGCGGCGGGACATAGGCTGGGACCATCTAGTTGGACGCGGGCAGGGCGTCGGGGATGTCTGAAGCTTTGTATTCAATCAGCGTGTTCCGCCGGCCCATCAGGGCGTTCAGCAGATAGCGAAGCTGCCCTTGGGCATGGGGAAATTTTCCGATGACGCAGAACGCGGAATAGAGGCTGGCGTCGTGGCCAACTCGGCCCCGATGGAGAGCGGATTGGCGCACCCGGGTGTACAGCACCAGGTAGAGGGCGAAAAGAACCAAACTGATTCCGCGCGTGGGCCAGGCGAGCGACACGGCGATCAGCGGGAGGATGGCTCCCCAGAGCCAGTTGCTGCGCGCTTGTTTGACCCAATGTCGCGCGGGGGTTTTGCCGTGCAGGGCCGCGCCCTGGGCAAAAGCATGGCCGTTGCGGACGTTGCGTTTCCACCATTGGGAGAAACGCGTCATGGCGGCGTCGTGGAGCGTCATTTCGGCGTCGAGCCGCTCGATTTTCCACCCGGCGTTCCGCAGGCGGACGCACAGCTCGGGTTCCTCGCCGGCGATCAGGTCCGGCTTGTAGCCGCCGACCTCGCGAAACGCTGCGGCGCGAAACATCGCATCCCCGCCGCACTCGGTGGCCTGGCCGATCGGCGTATCCCATTCCATGTCACAGAGACGGTTGTAGACGGACGCGTTGGGGAATCGCTCTCGCCGGCGACCAAAAACCACCCCAAGGCCCGGCTGCGCCCGCAGGGCGTCGGCGGCTTTCTCCATCCAATCGGGGGCGATTTCACAGTCACCGTCGACGAACTGCACGAATTCGGCCTGAGTATCGAGAGCCGCAAGCCGCTGGAACCCGGCGTTGCGGGCGCGAGCCGCGGTGAAGGGAACATCGGTGGCAAGCTCAACGGCCTCGACCCCCATCGCCCTGGCAGTCGGAACGCTGCCATCGGTCGAACCGGAGTCCACGTAGATGACTTTCGCTGAGTGCGAGATGACGGACGCGAGACAACGGCGAAGCCGATCTCCTTCATTGCGGCCGATGATGACGATTCCGACGGACATGGCTGTTAATTTGCGCCGAGTGCTTCGGTGGGATCGACGTTCGGCAATTGGGCCGCCGCCACGCTGGGGTGGGCGCATCGGCGGATCATGCGGGAGTATTCCTCCGCCAGCACGGTCCAACTGAATCGGTCGCGAACCGAACGGTGAATGCGTTCCCGGTCGGCTTGTTTCGGCGGCGAAAGGAACTCGGCCCGAACCAGCCCGGCCAGCGCGCCCGGCTGGGTAAAGTTGGCCAGCTTGCCCGCGTCGCCGAGAACATATTTTGCCGGCGGACAGTCATTGGCGAGGCAGGTCAGCCCGTGGGCCATCGCTTCGCACTGGACCCGCCCGAAGCCCTCGGCAAGCGAGCCGAGCGTGAAGCAATCGGCGGCGGCGTAAAAATCGTCCATCTGCTCCCGCTTCACGGTCATCAGCTTGCACCCGTCGGGGCCCAGTTCACGCATGGCCAGTTGCTCAATGGCCGGCGTATCCGCGTCGCGCTGCCCCAGCAGCAATAGAAACGGCCGAATCGACGGTTCCACCGCGGCAACTTCGCGAATGACGTAATCCATACGCTTGTGCACCGCGGTGAGCATGCCGACGCTGAGCAGAATCCGTGCATCGGGCGGCAAGCCATGCCGTAGGCGTATCGCGCGTTTTTGCTCGGCCGTCGGCAGATCGAGGGTCGCGGGGGTGTGAAAACCCTGCGGGAGCAGCGTCATGGTTTCCCGAGGCTGGCCGCCTTGAATCGCCTTGTCGTACATCGCCGGCACGCATTGGTGGATGTGATCGCAGTGCCGAAGCGCACCCTCCAGCGGCGCCCCGTTGCAAAACAGCAGCGCAAACCGTGCCCCGGTGAGCTTGCGCCAATACCAAAGCACTTGTCCGACCGGATAATCGCTGTAATAGACGACGCTCGGCCGGTGCCACGCGACTTGGCCAATGAGCTGTAGCGAAAACGACAGAGCCTCGGCAAAAAATGGCCCTTGCCCGACGATCGCCGAAAGCCAGCGCGCCGCGTTGCTCTGCCGCCGCAGCACCGGCAACACTTTCACCCGAGGTTCATTTTCGCCGGCGCCCTTGTAAAGCGTCAGTTCGAGCTCCGGTCGATCGCGCAACACGTCGAAACACTCCTGCGTGAACGATTCGTAGCCGCGGCGCACGTGCCCCAGACCGGGGCAGACGAGAAACGCCTTTACGGCCTCGGCGGGATTCGGTGATTGGTGTTGGGCAGGCATCATCACTCAGCAAGCGGGGTGCGCGACGGGATAGGCCGGAATCGGCAACGGAGAACTCTTGAGCCGGGAGTATCGCGCCAAGGTGCGTGCCGGCATCGGGCAGCGGTTGCGCAGGGCGTAGGGTACGAACTTCAGCGTGTCGAAGAGCATTTGGAAGCTGCCGGACCAATCCACTTTGCCGCGGCGGCGGCTCTCGACAAAAAATGAGAGCCACTTCAGCACCGCGCAGGGGACCACCAGGAGAATCGGGAAGCGCAGCAGGATCGAGCGGATCGCGTTGCGCGAAATCAGGCGGTGAATGCGCGTCCAATTGCGGCCGCGCGGATCGTTGTGATGCAGCAGCTTCAGTTGCGGGGCGTACATGACCCGCCAGCCGGCCTGGTGCAGTTGCAGGCACAGGTCCTGCTCCTCGTAGCCATAACCGAAGGATTCTTCAAAACCCTTGGTTTGTTGGATCGCGGCACGCCGGAGCAGCACGCCGTAGCCGAAGAAGTATGCGGTCTCGCAGTTCTCCTCGGATGGGGCGGGCTGGCAATCGTGCGGCACGCCGTTGGACATCAGTTGCCGAAATCCGACGGCCCCGAAATCGCCGTGTTGGCGGGCCAGCTCGACGGCCCGCCGAAGCGTGGTCGGCTCGGCGAATTGCGTGTCGTCATCGAGCAGAAGAATGAACTCCCCGCGGGCGGCGGCAAATCCGCGATTGCGAGCCACGCAGGCTCCGAGGCCCGTTTCGTTGCGGATCAGCTTCACGTTGTCGATTTGAATCGGCGGGACCGAGCCGTCATCGACGACGACGATCTCGATCTCTTCCCCGAACTCCTGGGCGCGAATGCTCTCGACGAGCCGCTCGACGCAGTCGGGGCGATTGCGGGTGGGAATCAGTGCAGTGACGGCGGGCATCATGTAGTTGCTCGTGAGCGAAGTGACTCGAAGAATTCGCAGTAGCGATCAGCGATGGACGACCAGGCAAATCGGCGCTGGGCCAGTTCCTGGCGCGCTTCCACGTCGGCGGGGCGATTGGCGGCGAGCGCGGCTTTGATGCCGGCGGCCACCGCTGCTTCGTCGTCGGTGTTCACCAGAATCGCCTGATCCTCGAACGTCCAGCGGGTGACCGCGCGATCGTGCGTCACGATCGGCAAGCCGGTCGCCAGAGCCTCGACGTAGGCGTTGGAGGAGGGCTCATCCTGGCTCATGTGCAGAAACACGTCGGCGTCGCGATACAGTTGCGGCATCTGCGAACGCGGCACGGTCATCAGGCGAAATCGACCCGGCAGCAACTGCCCGGCAAGATCCTGTACCTGGCCGCGCAGTTCGCCATCGCCGGCGATCACCAGAAACAGTCCGGGAACCCGCGCGGCGCAGCGAATGCCTTGGAGAACGCGCTTGGACGGCGAGAGCGCACTGACCATCAGCGCCATCGGCACGTGCGCGGAAAGCCCCATCGAGCGGCGATCGCGCGGGCCGGGATGGAAAACATCGGGGTTGACTCCGTTGGGAATCAGGGCAGACGGCCAGCGATGGCGATGGCGGTCGTAGTATTCAGGATTGGTGCAGACCAGCCCGTCGCAGCCGAAGTGACGAAACTCCCACTTATGGGAAGTGATCATTCCGTCGCCGTTCTGCGTCACGTAGACGTGCTTGGGCGAATGCGATCCGCGGCCAACTCTCAGCACCCAGTTGATGTACGGGTAACCGCAGGTCATCGTCACGTCGAAATCGTCCGGCCGATAGTGGCGAATGAGGCCCGGCGTGAAGGTGAGTTCCTCATAGCCGAAATGATGCCGCAAAAACGGGACGCGCGGCCAGCTCTCGAATCGCTCTCGGCGGATGCAGCGGGTTTGCAGGTAGCGGTACGGCTCATTCGCACGAGCGGGGCCGGTGCCGATCAGCGTGACCGCGAAGTCCGGACGGACCGCGATGTTCCGCGCCAATTCCTCCAGCGCCACTTCTGCGCCGCGGGTCACCCGATGCAGGCCGGGCAGCGCAATCAAGACGCGCAGCGGCGATGCCGGGCGGGCCTTGGCGGGAATGGGGGAAACCTGACGGAACATGGACGTTAACCTTCGTGAGCCAACGCTTGCGTTGAGTTGGAGAGATCCACCGACGGCACGGGCACGGGCCGGCGTGAAGATCCGACTTCGGACAGGGCTTTGTTCAGGGCAGTCATCCACGATCGGTCGAGATCGTAAAACTGCTCGCGCGCCGCAGTGCAAGCCGTGACCTTGGCGGCATAAAATTCCGGCTCGTCGCAGAGCTTCAGGATGGCATCGCCGTACTTCTGCACGTCATCCACGGGGGATTCAACGACTGCCTCACGCACATAGAAGATCGCGGGGCAGACCTCAGAGGTGATGACCGGCCGGCCGGCCAACACGGCTTCGGCAATGACCTGGTTGAACCCCTCGATGAACTGGCTGGTGGTGGGAACAATGACCACGTGGGCCTCGCTATACCGCTCTCGCATCGCATCCCAGTTGCAATAGCCATGAAGATGAAAGCGGCTGGCGATGCCGGCCTGCTCGGCCTGGCGGGTGAGTTCGGGAAGCTGCGAGCCGTCGCCGCAGATATCAAACTCAATCTCACGACGTCCCTCGCGGTCAAATCGCTGGGCGATGGCGAGCAGATCGAAAACGCCTTTGTTCCGCTCGATCCGCCCGGCGAAGCAAACTCGAAACGGGCGCTGGCCGACTCGGGGAGCGGAAATGCCGTCGAATTTGCCACGGCGATAGGTTGGTAGAAACGGCAGCAAGGGCCGCTGGCGTCCGTTGGTGGTTTGGATCACCTGGTTGGTGATGTCCTGCGACATGCTGAGGATTCGCAGTGCGCCCCGGATGAAAAATGAGCGGCTGATTCTCCGCAGGATGCGCTGCACCCGGCTGAGCTGGCGATATTTGGGATACAACACACAATGCAGGCTTGCGACGACTTTCACCCCGAGTAGCGGAAGCACTCGCAGGACAAACCAATAGGTGCTGCCGCACACCACCACCGCCACGTCCGCTCGAAACCAGAGCGCGACGAAGATGAGCCGCAATCCCGCGAGGACTTGGCCGAGGTGATAGAGCGGCCCGGGCCCTTTGGCGAACGGCAACTGGCGCTGCACGATGGTGAACTGTCCATCTTTCAGCCGATCTTTTCTCGGACACGTGGAGATGACATATGCCTGGTGCCCGTGGTCGCGGCACAGGTCATAGAACATCCCGGACGAAGTCATCGAGACTTGCGTCGGATCTTCTTCGCCACGAACCCAATGGCGGTAGGTTCGCACGACGTCGCCTTCGCCGCCGGCATAGACAATTCGCAATGACTGGTGCGTGCTCATGGAAAGTGCGATGGAGAAAAACTCACCGGCCCTGGCGCGGGGGCGTCAGGAAATTGTGGCGGATGAAGTCGCGCAGGAAGTAGGGGGGATCGGTATCGGGCTTGCGCTGCACGAATTGGCGAATCCGATAGGTGGCAAACCCGAAGCACCAGGCGAGATCGGCCGCCAGGGCGGTGAGCCAGCCGTGGTTGCTCACGAAATAATAGCGGCGGGAGGCAAACCAGTAGGGGGGTCGGCGTTTGGGAGCCTTCTTGCGGTCGCTGACGCCGGTGTTCTGGCCTTCGAGGTGCACCACGACGCTGGCGGGCACGTACCAGCTCGACCAGCCAGCCCGTCGCGCCCGCAGGCAGTATTCGGTCTCCTCGTAGTAAATGAAGTAGGTTTCGTCCAGCAAGCCGATCTGGTCGATCACCTCACGACGAATCATCATCGCGGCGCCGCCGACCCAATCCACCTGCACCGGCTCATTGGGCAGTGGGATCACAACCTTCCATCGGTTCAGCAGCTTCGAGACGATTCCCAGGCGCATGGAGTTCTCCAGCTCGCTGAAGACCGAATGGAAGCGGAAACTGGAGAGCTGCGTGCGTCCATCGGGGTATTTCATGTGGCTTCCTGTCAGACCGACCTTGGGATTTTCCAGCATGAAATCCACGAGAGTCTGAATCGCCCCTGGCTGTACGATCGTGTCAGGATTGAGCAGGAAAACAAAGTCCGGCGGATTGGGTGACTTCAGTGCCGGTCGAACGGCGGCGTTGTTTCCGACGGAAAAGCCACCGTTGCGCCCAACCTGGACCACGTTTCCGCGATCGCCCCAGTTCAGCCGGTTCATCTCGGCGCGTATGCGCTCGTCCGAGCCGTCGCCCGAGCCGTTGTCGGCGACCGTGACTCGCAGGCCCGGCATCTTCTGCATCTCGCCATCCAAGGCGCGCAGGGCGCCGATGGTCAGGTCAGCCTCGCGCCAATTGACGATGGCCACCAGAACGGAGGCCGGGGCGGCGGATGACGTGGTTGGTGTGTTCATGGTTTTGAACGCCGTATAAAAAAGTCCATCGATCAGACCGACGCCCCGACGGCGACCGGCTCTTCGGCGTGAATCGAGGTTGCACTGGCGCCGCGGTGGTAGGGGGTGTCACCGATGCCGGGGATGGGAAGGTCCAGCACTTCGATAAAGGTCCCGCTCTTGTCGGTGCGACGCAGGACAAAATGATGCGATGCGCACAACGTGGGCAGCATGGCCGCGAAGAATTTGTTGGGCCCCGGCGGCAGCGGATAGAAGTTCGAGCCGTTGTAGCCGACCATTTTGAAGAAGCCGCCCTGCTCGATCATCGAGCGGAAGCCGGACTTGGTGATCCCGCGCACGTGCGGGCCGAGCAACTTCATGCACGGCGGCTCCTTGCCGAACAGCAGGGCGACGCGGTTGTGCCACGACCCGAGATTCGGGCAGCCGATGACGGCCATGCCGTTGGGCTTCAGGGCCCGGGAGATCTCGGCGAAAATCCAATAGATTTCCTTGGTGTGCTCGATCACATGGTTGGACAGGATGATGTCGAAATACCCGTCTTCGACGGGAAGAGGATCCTTCTCGATGTTGAGCGAATAGGTGGCGATTCCGCAACGCCTGGCGTGCTGGATATGGATCTCCTGGCACTCGATGCCGTGGAGATCCAGTTCCGCGCCGGGGCAGGCTTCGCGAATGGCCAGCAGGTCGCGGGCCGAGCCCAGCCCAATGTCGAGAATGCGCACCGGGGACGATGCGGTTCGTTGGATGTAGTCGCGGCACCATCCGACGATTTGCTCGCCGGCGAAGTGCAAGTGGTGGGTTCGATTCTTGATCCGGATCATGGTTTGGGTCAACACGATTGCCTCCGAAATCCCCCGGGGACGTTGAATGACGTGGTTGAGTGACGCCGAAGAAATGCCGCGAGTCTAGAAGCCCGATGCCGGCTGCCAGTTTCCGTGCGCGATCGCGGCGGGCTTCGACATCTCCGCCTGCAATGGTTTGAGCGACCGGCTGCACGCCAGGGTCGCGATCCCGCCCAGCCCGAGCAGATAAATCGGGTTGGGCATGTTGTTGAGCAGGTTGTCCATGGCAAAGAAGACCATCAACATCGAGCTGATGGCGGCGCCGGCCACGGCGGAGTTGAACCAGGTTCCAACCGGCAGGCGCCAGAGCAGCACGCCCACGGGAATGAGCAGCCCCATCAGCGAGGCCAGACCGACGATCCCGTACGTTCCGAAGGTGATGATCCAGAGCGAATCGGGCGTAAAGACGCAGTGGCCCCATTCGTCCATCACGAACACGCGGCCATATCCGCCCCAGCCAAACCAGGGATGCTCCAGTGCCCGGGCGGTAATCCCCTGCTCATTTTCAATCCGGTATTCCAGCGATTGGGCCCGCGCGGGTCCGGCAACCACCTCGGCCAATTGCTCGAGGCTCTTGGGATCCCACTGCTTCATGCGCAGGTCCGCATAGATCGGCGGGATGAGCAGTAACCCCACAAGGATCAGCCGGGTTTTCAGCATCTTGCCCAGCAGCATGCTCGCGACACCGACCGCCAGAAACACCAGCGCCCCGCCCGACTGACAGAGCAGCGTGGTGATCCATAGTGGAATCAGCAACGCCATGATCGGAATATTGCGGACCGTACGCAGCGACCCGGTGTACCAGAGCCAGAATCCCGCCAGCGATGTGGCCGTCATGAACAGCCCGACCTGAAGCCCGTGGGCCATGAAAACCATCGGCCGATACAGCCCGCCGCGAAATTGCTGATCCACCGCGGCGGGATGGAAGCCGTAGACGAAATAGTGCAACTGCGGGCTGAAGCGAATTTCATACAGACACAGCGGAACGTACACCAATCCGCCGAGGAACAGCGCGATGGCCAGTTCCCGAAGCCCCTTGAAGCTGCCCATGTAGATGCGGCCGATCAGATACGGAAGACCCCACGTCGTCACCTGCTCGAAGGCCCAGGATACTCCGTCGTGCGTGGTCAGGTCCGGCCCGTTGGCCATGGCGGTGAAGATCGGACAGAAGCAGAAAACAATCACCGGCAGGTCGATCGGATGCGGGCAAAACGACAGGTTCGTGAGCCCCTTGGCGTCAAACACCAGCGCGGCCAGCAACACGCCGAAGCAGGTCGCGCTCATCTTGGTGTAGGAGGGGATTCCCTCGATGTGATATGAGGCCATCGGCAAAAACAGGAACGCAACGACGAACGCGATGATGATCGCCCGTTGCGGAGGAAATCGGTAGAAGATTCCCATCACGATGGGAATCCAACCGAACATCACCAGCGGAACCAGGATCGTCTCTTGCATGATCGTTGGCGATAAGCGTCAGGAGAGGGCGGCCGCGGCGAGCGGCTCCGGCGGCATCGAGGCCCCGCCGGCCTTGCCCCAGTCATAGCCGGTGGATTTCAATTCGCGGTTAAATCGCTCGACGGCTCGGATGGCGCGCTGGTTCTGCACGATGCGCCCGGCGAACCGCACGGCATTGCGGGCCGCGCGCCACGCCCGCGGGCCGGCCAGCCAGCGGCGATACCGCGCGGCGATCGGACCGGCGAGCAATTCCTCCCAGCGGCGGGCGACGGCGTCGGCGGTGAAGTCGCGCATTCGCTCCAAACCGTTGGCCGCCATTGTTTCGTAAAGCCCCGGCTCGGATCGCAGCCTGTTGAGCGCCGCCAGCACGTCCCGCGGGCTGGTCACCTGGAAATAATCCAACGGCGAACGTCGCAGCGCCGCAAACGCCTGCTCGGGCCCGACCAGTGCCGGGCAAC
>Ga0302326_10017291_pt1 | contig 15050 bp, 15 predicted proteins | sample Palsa_T0_3_FD_202264 | JGI IMG/M metagenome (GOLD analysis project Ga0302326, IMG submission 202264) | Peat permafrost microbial communities from Stordalen Mire near Abisko, Sweden - Palsa_T0_3 | ecosystem: Environmental > Terrestrial > Soil > Palsa > Peat permafrost | place: Sweden: Abisko... | reverse complement strand
AATAGCTCGGGGCGCACAGGAACGATCCGCCTTTAAGAACCTTGCGCGGCATGAGGACTTCGGTGTGGCAAGGATCGAAACTCGCCGCCCGTTCGTCGCCGCCACAGCAGGGAGCCTTTACGGCCTCCCCGTGGGGTACGTACCAATCGCTCGTCCATTCCCAGACATTGCCCGCCATGTCGAACAATCCGTAACCATTCGCCGGGAACTGTCCGACCGGCGCGGTTCGCTCGTATCCGTCAACGACCGAGTTTTTCCACGGGAATTCGCCCTGCCACGTGTTGGCGAACTGGCGCCCGTCGGGATACGGCTCGTCGCCCCAAACGAAGTCTTTTCGGTCGAGGCCGCCGCGCGACGCATACTCCCATTCAGCTTCGGTCGGCAAACGTTTCCCGGCCCAACGAGCATACGATTCGACGTCCTCGTACGCGACGTGGACGACCGGGTGATCGGGTCGCGACGCGATCGAACTGCCGGGCCCTTCCGGACGCTTCCAGCACGCGCCCCGAACCCAGGACCACCAGTGGCGGAAGTCGTTGAGATCGACCGGCCCCTCCGTCATATGAAAGCACAAGGAGCCTGGTTCGAGTTCCACGGCGGAAACTTGAGGGAACTCCTTCGGGTCGAGCGGCCGCTCCGCGACCGTCACGTACCCGGTCTTGCGCACGAATCTCGAAAATTCGGCATTCGTCACGGTGTGCGGATCGATGAAGAAACTCTGAACCGTGACCTCGCGGACGGGGGCCTCTTCGGGATAAAAGTTGCTCGACCCCATGGCGAACGTTCCGCCTTCAATCCGAGTCATCTCGCGCGTCTGCAGCATAGGGAGCCTGGGTTTCTGTGGCTCCGCGTCGTCAGCCTTGAGGCGTCACCGATTTTACCCTGCGCCGGGAGGCCCAGCCGGATTGCGGCAGGCCCATGGCGGCAAATCGAAAACTGCGACGGAATCTGATTTGCACAAAGCCGGCTGCGTCGACTGTAGTTCCGGGATATCGGCTTCCTGAAGCCGGTGTTACGCTTGGGACGCCAGGACGCAGCCGCGCCCTCGTGCGCTGACAACGCGTGCCAGATCATGAGGAGCAAGAACCATGGCCATCCCAAAGATCTTTGCGCTGGTGATGATCGTAACGACGATGCTCAGCGCCGGATTGCAAGTGAATCTCCAAGAGATCGGCGCAATTCTTCGTCGCTACGATGTCTTGCTCAAGGCACTCTTGGCGAATTTTGTGCTTGTGCCGCTCTTCGCGTGGCTGCTTCTTCGAGCGTTCCACGTCCAAGAGGATGTGTCGATCGGCATATTGCTGATGGCGATGTCGCCCGGCGTGCCCTTCCTCGTGAACTCGGCCGGAAGAAAGCAGGGCGGGAGCCTTTCCTTCGTCCTCGTGATCGCGTTTCTGTTTTCCGCCCTCTCGGTCATAACGATACCGATCACTGCGGCGCTTCTCTTTCCGCACGATATCAACGTGCCCGCCGTCAACTTTTTGACGACCCTCGTCGGCTTTCAATTGGTGCCTCTCGTACTAGGCGCGGCGATCGGGCCGCGCCTCTCGGAGAAGAGCGCCGGCACGTCGATCCGTATACTCCACCTCGTCTTCCTGGCAGCGACGTTGGCCTTGGCTGTCGTCCTCGTTCCGAAACTGATCGCTTCGGTTACGTCGGTGTACGGCTTTGGTCAATTAGCCATCATCGCGGCAATCGGACTGTTTGCTTTGGCAGTGGGCTGGCTGCTCGGCGGCCCGGATCGCGCCTACCGCCGAACCCTTTCGATCGGCACGCTGATGCGCAACATCGGACTCTGCGCGCTTATCGGGACGAGCGATTTTGCCGACACGCTCGTCGTTCCGGCCGTCATCTCGTACTTCGCGATTACGTTCATCCTAAGTCTCCCCGTCAGGATGTATTACAAGCGCACCAGCGACGCGGCGGTGGCACACTAACATGGAAGATACCCTTTCCGCCTTCAGTCTCACGACGCTCGGAACGATGGGGATCGTCAGCCTCATCGCGGCCACGACGAATGCGTTTAACGGAGCGCTGCTTGCGCGCCGGCCGGATCACTACAAACACTTTACGGTCATCGGCGTCATTCTCTTAGGCTACGCCGGCGGAATCGGCGGCGGCGTTATTCGCGACATCCTCGTCAACAAGGTGCCGTCGCCGCTCGTGAATCCCTGGTACCTCGTTTTCTGTTTCGTCGCCGCCGGTCTTGCCGTCGTGCTCGACTACAACAGCACGCAGCGTTTCAAGGATGGTGTCTTTCAATTCATGACCGCATTCACGCTGCCGTGGTACGCAATCGTGGGGGCGCAAACGGCCGTCGACACCAAACTCGGCTACTTCGCCGCAGTGATCATCGGGGTGCTCGCAACGACCGGAGGCCGGTTCATCATCGACGTCGCGTGCAACGTGATCCCCAAACAGCTCGTACGCGGCGAGTATTGGGTGCTGACCGCAGCGATGACGGCGGGGCTCTACCTATTTCTCGCCGATGGACTCGGTTGGTCTCAAGTGATCGCTACGGCCGTCGCCTTCGTGTTTGGATTCGGGTTCCGCCTGCTCGCGCAGTACTTCGGCTGGGAAGAGTGGGAACCGTGGGAACCGGCACCTTCAAAAGCCGGCGAAAAGACCCGCGAGACGCTCGGTACGGGACTCAAAGACGAATTCGACCCGACGGGCGGCGGAGCGAAAGTCTAGCCGCTGCTAGCGGCGAGCTATAACCCGCTGCCCGTGCGCTGACCCCAGAAGCGACCGGTACCGGTAGCCTCGTCTTTGCCGATGCCGTACGTGCCTTCGAAGGTTTGATACATGTCGTCGAAGCTGATGCGTATCCAGCCCGTTCGGCCGCGCTCCATCCACAGACCCACCAGCGTGAAGTCCGAAAGTTTTCCCGTCAGCGTACCGCGTCTGCCGAATCGACCGGCTACGCCATCGGCGCGCTGAATCAGGCGAAGCCGCGTCGCCCCGAAGAATAGTGCGGACCGATCGTCGAGTCGATACGATCCCGTCGGTAAGTGCTTCTGAATCTCAAAACGATACAATACTGCGGGTGCACGTTGCTATCCTAAACCGACGCAGTGCCCGTGCTTCTGCGTCCGGCCGGCTATGCTCGTCCAAGGGTTCACGCTTCGACGCTCTCCTGGCCGAGAAGTGCAGCGCGCCTACGCCCTGGTAAGATCAAGAACGCGGCGATGAGTGACGCAGCCAGCGTGATCGCCCCGAGCGCGATGAATGCAAACCGGAAGCCCTCCGAGCCCCCTCCGCCGGCGTCGAGCGCCACGCCGAAAAGCCACGGGCCAAACGCGCCGCCTAGCGAGTACACTGCGGCGTAGACTCCAAGCGCTGCCGCTTGCATCCCGGCGGGCGCAAGTTGGGCAACGAGCGGCGCGAATGCGACGAATAGGACCACGGATGCGACCAAGCTCAGAACGGCCGACACAACCACCACCGAAAGGCTTTGCGTGGTGGCCAGCCCGATGAAGGCGAAGCCGATCAGCACGAGCGCTCCGAGCCCGCAGCGGCCGTAGAACGTCGCCGTGTCGGACCGTACGGACGCGAGACGCGAGATCGCCAAGCCGGCAAAAATGCAGACCGGGATTTGCGAGGCCCAGATGAGCGCTAAGATCGACCCGGTTGCCGTGGCGCCGACCCCCGCTCCCGTCTCGAAGAACTTCGGAAACCAGACGATTGCGATCGAGTTCGAAAAATAGCAAACGAAGGATGCAAACATCGCGCCATTCATTCGCCGGTTTCCGAAAAGCGTGCGCCATGAAAGCTTCTCGCTCACAGGCGTCGCCCGCTCCGCTTGAGCCTTCGGTGCAACGACGAACCAAACGACCGCCCAAAGCAAACTCAACACCGCCAGGATCGCATAAGCGGATCGCCATCCAAAGCGAACGAGGATTGGCGTTAACAAGAGCGCGGCCAGGGCAGTTCCGAGCGGCGCGCCGGCCAGAAGAAATCCCGTCGCTCGCGCGCGCGCGCGCTCCGGAATAAAGCCGAACGCTACGTGCAGCGCCAACGGAAAGGCCGGACCTTCGCCGGCTCCGAGCAAGACGCGGGACACCACCAGCGCCGCAGCATTCGTCGAAAGAATGGCGAGGAGTTGCGCGGCAGACCAGACCACGCCCAGAGCCGCCAACAACGGCGCCGCGCGCCGCCGATCCGCGAGACCGCCGACGACGAACGCCGCAATCGAAAAGAGGGCGAAGAAGCTTCCGCCGATCGCCCCGAACTGGCCGTTCGTGAGACGCAACTCGCTCATTATTTGCGCGGCCGATAAGCCGAAAACGGCTTTGTCCGCGAAGTTAATGGCGACGAATACGACGAGAAACGCCATGAAAAGGCGCCGCATGTCCAGCCCCTTACGAGACCCCTCTTGCTGAGACCCCCCTTGGGGGAACCGAGCATAATCAGGGCACTGCCTACGCGTTCAGCGGAACGCTAGTCTTGCTCTATGGACGCCGTCAGGGTATGAAGGCCGGGCATTCGCCCTTCGATCTGGGTTCGATGGTGCGTTTGACGCCGGCTCCCGCCACGCTGGCGAGTTCGGTCGCTCACACGGATTGGGGCGACGTTAGGATTCACCGCGTCGACCTCGCACACGGCGCCCATCTCAGCATCGCGCCCGAAGCCGAGATGTGCCTCTGGGGTCTGATCCTCTACCGGAGCGCGCCGGTGACCATCTCAGGTTCCAATTGGAGTCCGCAAGAAATCGTGACGCTCCACGGCGGACCGTTCGAACTCTGCGCAAACGGCCCGGCCGCGTTCGTTTGGATTGAGGCTCGCGAGCGTGACGTTCGGGCCGAGATCGGCGAACATCCGGCGGCGGCTCCCGAGCCTGCGTTTCTAAGGTGCGGACCCGCGACGGAGTCTCTGCGCGAGTGTTGCAGCAGCGTTTTTTGGCTCGGCGCATGCCGTCAACCGGCCGAGTCGACCGCCGCGTTGCGCAACCATCTACTCGCTCTCCTTCAGCGAACGGTTCGCCTCGCGGAGATTCGTCGTCCGGGCAACGCGTGCCGCGGCCGCATCGAACTCGTGCGCCGGGCCGAGGCGTTCATGTGGCAACACGTCGACGAGCCTCTAGAGCTCGAACGGATCGCCCAAGCGATCGATTGCAGTCCGCGAACGCTCGTCCATTGTTTCAATCGATGTTTCGGGTGCGGACCAATGGGATTTTTCCGTCTGCAACGGCTCAACGCCGTGCGACGCGCACTTCTCGCTCGTACGACGCGGCTCAGAGTCATCGACATCGCCGTCGACTACGGTTTTTGGCACCAAGGCCACTTCGGAACAGCGTACCGTCGGCTTTTCGGCGAAACTCCGGCGCAGACGCGTCGACGACCCGGCTGCGAAACGTCCGCACTCGCTAGGAATTCGGCGTGCGAACCCACGCGGCAAAATCCGGTGAAGTTTCCGATCGGCCTCGCGTTCCCCACGGGAACGTCGTTAGGCGCCGGCGCCCCGTAAGGTCGCTCGCAGAATTCCCGAGCCTTCGGAGCAAAGAAAAGGCCTGACTCGCACCGTACCACAAACGGGGACATGTCGTCTGAAAGGTGCGTAGTCGTGAAGGGAACGCGAGGTTCGTTCATACTCGGGGGTGCCGCCGTAGGCGGCTCGCTCGTCATTCCACGGAGCGTTGCGCGAGCGCAAGGCAGGTATCCGAGCGGGTGTCCCGATTGCGTGTCGTCGTTCGAGCTCGCGCAGGCGACCGGCGCGCCTGCGCCCGCGCCGCCGCCTGGAACCCCCGCGCGCGCGATACCGTTCGAATCGGTATCCAATTTCATCAAGATGCCCGAAAATATGTACTTGGGCGAAGTGTCCGGCATCGCTGCGAACTCGAAGGGCCACGTCTTCGTCTTCACTCGCGGTAACACGAGCGGACCAGCGTATGCGGCGAGCGCGGCGCAGTTACTGGAGTTCGACCCTGACGGACGGTTCGTGCGCGAAATCGGCCGTAATCTCTACGCCTGGTCGTTCGCGCACACCGTGAAGGTCGATCGCTACGACAACATTTGGTGCACCGACAAGGGCTCCGACGTGGTCGTGAAATTCGATCCCGAGGGACGTGTCCTCATGGTCTTTGGTCGCAAGCAAGAAGCTTCCGACGAAGCAACCGGACCACTGAAACACCCGAATCCTCCGCTCCCGCCCGAGGACGGACGCTTCCGGCAAGTCACCGATGTGGCGTGGGACTCGGACGACAACGGCTATATCAGCGACGGCTACATCAATTCACGCGTCGCGAAGGTCGACAAGAACGGTAACTGGCTCTCGTCGTTTGGGACGCCCGGGAACGGGCCGGGTGAATTCAACACGCCGCACAGCATCGCGCTCGACGCGCAAAATCGCGTGTACGTCGCCGACCGGGGAAACCGCCGCATCCAGGTGTTCGACACGCAGGGCCGTTTCATTCGCGAGATCCACATCAACGTGTCGTACGACCCGAATACGCGCCCCGCGATCGGAAACAGACCGTCCGGAGCACTGCTCAACGGAACGTTCGGTCCGGGCGCCCCGTGGGCGATCTGCATCTCGCCGCCGCCGCATCAGTATCTCTACGCCTCCGATGCCTATCCTGGCCGGATCTACAAACTTACCTTGGAGGGCCAAGTCCTCGGCGTTCTGGGCGAGTCGGGCAAACAGCTCAAACAGTTCGGGTGGATCCATCAGATGACGTGTCCGGCCGAGAACGTGCTGCTCGTCGGGGAACTCCTGAACTGGCGCGTTCAGAAATTGCTCTTGCATCCGTCGTAGTCGACGCAACGTCATCTCAAAAAACGAAGAGGGCCACCGTACGGTGACCCTCTCCACGTTCTCGGACTTCGTTTTCGATTCGCGCGTTACGCGCGTTAGTTGGTGTGCGCGGGAGGTCCGGTGGGTGCCGGCGAGTGAATCGCGTTCATCCCGCCCATGTTGGCGCTCTTGGCTTGAACGCCGTGCATCTTCATCGCAGTCGACGTGCACATTGGTTTCAAGTTCGGATTCGCGGCCATCATCGATTTTGCCATTGCCATGTTCTTCTGACGGTCCGCCTCCGACGTCGCCGCCGGCGCAACGGTGTAGGTATGGGTCTTCATGTTCATCATGACGGGCTTATCGTTGGCCGAACACTTCGGCATGGTTTGCGCATTGGCGGCAGCGCCTTGAAGTAAGACGGCGGCCGCAAATGCAAACCCGGTTAGGAGCTTTTGCATACTGTCCCCACTCTTGAAAAATTGCGAAGCGGGCCGCCTCACTAGAACGGCGCCCTAAACGAGAGGTACCCCGTCCGGGGAGTTAATCCTACGAATCGGGGGCGGCGCTCACGCGAGCATCTTCTCGAGCGCGATCACATCGACGAAGACCCCGTCGAGCCGGCCGTGGCTGAGGTACGTGCCGACGAGCCGGTAGCCCATCTTTCCGTAGAGCGCGCGACCCGCTTCGTTCGAAGCCAGAGCGGCAATGACGATCTTGTAGAACTCGGCGGCCTTTGCGACCCGCTCGATGCGCTCGAGCAAGATCGAGCCGATGCCCGAACCGCGCGCGTGCCGAGCGACGTAGATCGACAGGTCCGCGACGCCGCGGTACGCATTGCGCTGCGAATAGCTGTTGAGTGACGCCCAACCGACGATCTTGTCGTCGCGCTCCGCCACTAAGACGCTGTACCGTCCGCCGTGAACGTTCCACCACTGCTCGAGGTCGGCACCGCTCTTGAGACTCTCGTCGAGCGTTGCCACCCTGTCCGCGATGCCTTCATTGTAGATCTGACGGATCGTATCGATATCCGCAGACATGGCTTCGCGAACGGTTGGAACCGCGATCATGCGTTCACGAAAAGAGAGACGGCTGCGTCACCGCAGCCGTCTTTCTTTCGCGTTCTATTTACTCGGTATACTCCGGCAGTAGCCGGCAACTTTCGTGCCGTTCGACTTCGTGTATCCGTTGACGTAGGTTTTCCCGGCCGGACACGTAGTTGCGCCGGCCGCGCTCTTCGTCGAACTGGCGGCCTTGCTCGCTGCAGTGGCCATCGAGGCCGGCGCGGCCTTTGCGGTGGCCATTGCCTTTGCAGGAGCCATTGCCGGAGCGGCCTTGGCGGTCGCCATGGCCTTCGCAGCCGCGGTCGCCATCGCAGCCGGCGTCGCCTTGGAACCATGGCTCGAGCAGTAGCCGGCAACCTTCGTACCGTCGGCTTTCGTGTAAGCCTTCGTGTAGGTTTCGCCGGCGGGGCACTTGGTGGCGCTCGCAGCGAATGCAGCCGGGGCGATCGATGCTGCAAAGGCGACCGCTAAGAGAGATCCGATAAAACGATTCATAAAGACGTTCCCTTTCGCGCGAATAGCGCCGCGCCGCCCAGGTATGGAACCCCGGCGTCGCGGTCTAGCCGAAGCATGCGCCCAGGGAGGCCGATTTTCCTCGGCTAGAGGACGGCCAGCCGCATATCCGCGAGCAAGCTCGCGACGTGCGCGTTGAAGCGTGCGGCAGCCGCGCCGTCGATTACCCGGTGGTCGTAGGAAAGCGAGAGCGGCAGCATGAGCTTCGGTTCGAACGTACGCCCGTTCCACACCGGACGCATCGCAGCCCGGCTCGCGCCCATGATCGCGACCTCGGGAGCGTTGATGATCGGTGAGAACGTGGTCCCTCCGATTCCGCCGAGACTCGAGATCGTAAACGTACCGCCCGCCATGTCGGTCGCGCTTAGCTTTCCGTCGCGCGCCTTCGCGGCGAGCGTGCGCGTCTCGGCCGCAATCGCGAGAACGCCTTTGAGGTCGACCGCCTTGATGACCGGAACGACGAGCCCGTTCGGCGTGTCGGCTGCGAAGCCCACGTTGTAGTACTTCTTGAGAATGAGATGGTCGCCGTCGAGCGAGGAGTTGAAGTCGGGGAATTTTATCAGCGCAGCGACGCAAGCCTTGACGAGGAAGGCCAAGATCGTGACCTTGGCATCGGCGTTTTCGGCGTTGAGCTTTTGACGGAGCGCTTCGAGTTCGGTGATATCCGCTTCGTCGTTGTTGGTGACGTGCGGGATCGTGATCCAATTGCGCTGCAGATTCGGCCCTGAAAGTTTTTGAATTCGCGTCAGGGCTTTATTTTCGGTCGGACCAAACTGCGCGAAGTCGAGCTTCGGCCACGGCGGTAGCGCGAAGGGCATCGCACCGCCACTCGCCGGCGCCGACAAGGCGGTTTTCACGAATGCCTGCACGTCTTCACGCGTGATGCGTCCGCTCGGCCCGGAACCGCGCACGCTGCCGAGCGCGACGCCCAGTTCCCGCGCAAAACGCCGAATCGATGGAGCCGCGTGTACGACCGCGCCGGATGACCCTGACGCCGGCGGCGCGGCACTCGCGGCGGGCGCCGGAGCCGCGGATGCTGCGGCCGCCGGCACAGCAGATGCCGGCGCTACGGTAGCGGCCCCCGTGGTCACGAGCGTGGCGATCAACGCGCCTTGCGAAACTTTGTCGCCGGGCTTTAGAGCGACCGAGGCAATGCGGCCCGCTTCCGCCGACGGAATCTCCATCGCTGCTTTTTCGGATTCGAGCACGGCCAGCGGCGCCTCGCGCTCGACGACGTCGCCTTCCTTTACGAGGATCTCGATTACCGGTACGTCCTTGAAATCGCCGATGTCCGGGACGCGCAACTCGACCGTCCGCTCCGCAGCTGGCGAGGCGGCAGCAGCGAGTGGCGCCGGCGCTTCGCCGTTTGCTGCGAAGCTCGACTTCACGGCCGGCCGCTCAACGGAAGGCTGCTCGGCGGCCTGCGCACTCGTGGGCGCGCCGGAGGGTGCCGCACCGGCGGATGGTTTGGAGGCAGCCTGGGCTTCGCCGCTGAGCGTCAGGACCGCGCTGCCCTCCGAGACCTTGTCGCCGACCTTGATTGCGACCGCCTCAACGACGCCGCTCGCGGGCGAGGGAACATCCATTGCCGCTTTGTCCGACTCGAGCGTCACGAGCGGATCGTCAACCTTGACCGTATCGCCCGGTTTGACGAGCACGTCGATCACGGCGATGTCTTTGAAGTCGCCGATGTTCGGAACTCGAACCTCGATCGCGGCACTCACGGTGCTAGACCGTCACCGGGTTGGGCTTATTCGGATCGATGGCGTACTTCACGAGTGCCTCGCGCACGCGCGATGCCGGAACGATGCCGTCGTCGGCGAGCGCTTTGAGCGCCGCGACCGCCACGTAGTGCCGATCGACTTCGAAGAACTCGCGCAACTTGCGCCGGTAATCGCTGCGCCCGTAGCCGTCGGTCCCGAGCACGCGGTAGCGCCGCTCGACGAAGGGCCGAATCTCATCGCCGAACGCTTTCATGTAGTCGGTTGAAGCGACGACCGGGCCCGCGGGCTGATTGGCGAGACTCGTTTGCACGAACGAGAGACGCGCCGGCTCTTCGGGGTGCAGCATGTTATAGCGCATCGCGTCCAACCCGTCGCGCCGCAATTGGTTGAAACTCGTGACGCTCCATACATCCGACTCCACGTCGAAATCCGCAGCCAGGAGATCCGCGCCGGCGAGCACTTCGCGCAAGATCGAGCCCGAGCCGAGCAACTGCACGCGCGGCTTCTTCGTCGCGGGACCCGCGTCGCGCAGGAGATACATGCCCTTGAGAATTCCTTCGCGCGCGCCTTCCGGTAGCGCGGGATGCTCGTAGTTCTCGTTCATCACGGTGATGTAGTAGTAGACGTCCTCTTGCTCCGCGACCATCCGGCGTAACCCGTCCTGAACGATGACCGCGACCTCGTAGGCGTAGGTCGGATCGTAGGAAACGCAGTTCGGCACGAACGATGCGTGCAACTGGCTTTGACCGTCCTCGTGCTGCAGCCCCTCACCGTTGAGCGTCGTGCGTCCCGACGTTCCGCCGATCAGAAAACCGCGGCTGCGCATGTCGCCGGCGGCCCACGCCAGATCGCCGATGCGCTGAAAGCCGAACATCGAATAGAAAATGTAGAAGGGGATCATCGGCTCGTTGCTGGTCGAATACGACGTCGCGGCCGCGATCCACGAACACATCGCGCCCGCTTCGTTGATGCCTTCCTGCAGCAGCTGTCCGTTCTTCGCTTCGCGGTAGTACATGAGCTGCGCCGCGTCTTGCGGTTTGTACAGCTGACCGAGCGGAGAATAGATCGCGATCTGGCGGAACAGCCCTTCCATGCCGAAGGTCCGCGTCTCGTCGGCCACGATCGGCACGATCCGCGGGCCCAGATTCTTGTCGCGCAAGAGCGTTCCGAGCACGCGCACGAACGCCATCGTCGTCGAGATCTCGCGACCGCTGCCCGTCGCCTTCAACTGAGCATCGAACGCCTCGAGCGCGGGGACCTTGAGCGACACGCTCGAAACTCGCCGGCGCTGGGGAACGAGCCCTTGAACGCGCTGCCGCTCGCGCAGATAGGCGATTTCCGGGCTATCGTCCGAAGGCCGGTAAAACGGGACTTTGCCGACGTCGGCATCGGAGACCGGGATCGAGAAGCGGTCGCGGAATTGGCGCATCGCGGCGAGATCGAGATGCTTTTGCTGGTGCGCGATGTTCTGCGCTTCGCCGGAGGATCCCATGCCGTAGCCTTTGATCGTTTTTGCGAGGACGACCGTCGGCGCGCCGGTGTGGTCGACCGCAGCTTTGAAAGCCGCGTAGACTTTACGCGGATCGTGCCCGCCACGCTGCAGCGCCCAGATTTGTTCGTCGGTCCAGTTTGCGACCAGCGCCGCCGTCTCCGGATAGCGTCCGAAAAAATGCTCGCGCACGTATGCGCCGTCGTTCGCCTTGAACGTCTGATAGTCGCCGTCGACGCACTCGTTCATCAGCTGGACGAGGCGCCCGGAGTGATCGGCGGCGAGCAGCGGATCCCAATTGCTGCCCCAGATCACTTTGATCACGTTCCACCCCGAACCGCGGAACTCGCGTTCCAATTCCTGGATGATCTTGCCGTTGCCGCGAACCGGCCCGTCCAGGCGCTGCAGGTTGGCGTTCACGACGAAGATCAAATTGTCGAGACCTTCGCGCGCCGCGACCGAGATCGCGCCGAGCGACTCGGGTTCGTCGACTTCGCCGTCGCCGATGAACGCCCAGACTTTCCGGCCGCTCGTGTCGGCGATACCGCGGTCGTGCAGGTACTTCAAGAAACGCGCTTGGTAGATGGCCTGAATCGGCCCCAACCCCATCGAGACCGTAGCAAATTGCCAAAAATCCGGCATCAACCACGAATGCGGATACGACGACAGCCCTTGCCCGTCGACTTCCTGGCGGTAGTGCGCGAGCTGTTCTTCGCTGATGCGGCCCTCGAGAAAAGCGCGCGCGTACACTCCCGGCGCCGAGTGGCCTTGGAAGAAGACGAGATCTCCACCGAACGTTTCGCTCGGGGCGCGGAAAAAGTGATTGAAGCCGACGTCGTAGAGCGTCGCCGACGAGGCGAAGCTCGCGACGTGTCCGCCGAGTTCCGACGACGTCTCGTTCGCGCGCACGACCATCGCCATCGCGTTCCAGCGAATGTAGTGGCGAAGACGCGTCTCGAGTTCTTCATTCCCCGGCATCTTCGGCTGCTGCGAAGGCGGAATCGTATTGACGTACGGCGTCTGCACGCCGAGCTCGACGTGAGCCCCGCCCGTTTGCGCGCGCTCGACGATCCGCTCCACCAACTCTTGCGCGCGACGCGGCCCTTCGTGCGCCAGAACGCCGTCGAGCGATTCGAGCCAGTCTTGGGTTTCTTGCGGGTCGGGATCGAGCGTGCGCGTCGTCATAGCCGAACCTTCAGCCGCTGCCGGAAGCATCCCCACGCGCGGATGGGTCCACTCCGTTCGTTGGAGCGGTCCAAACCCCGAGCGCGTGGAAGGCCCGCTCCAGCATGAGAAATCGCATCGTAGCGCTCGTAGCCGGCGCGAGCATTCTGCTTTGGGCCGGCCCGGCTGCGGCCGACAAGGCGACCCTCACGTTGGTTGGCACGGTAACGGCCGCTACCTCGAAACAGGTCAACGTTTCCGCGCATCACCAAGATCAGATCTTCATCCTCAAAGATGGATTCCAAGGCGTGTACGCCGGCGGCCAACGGCACTCCACGGACTACCTGAAGAAAGGTATGACCGTGACGGTCACCTACAACCAAGCGAAGTTGTTCGGCTCGTATCAGGCGCTACGAATCGACGTCGGGCAGCCGCAGTTCAACCTTCCCGTCGCGGCGCCGGCTGGGCCGATGACGCTGCCCAAGGCGACTCCGTAAGCGGCAGGACCTTTACTTTGTCTCACAAAGTGAGGCACATGGAAGTCCGGCAGGCCATCGCGGATCTGGCCGAGGTTCGCGACCGGCTCGCGAAGATTCAGCGCTTCGACGGATACTCGGGTTGGGCGGCGATCGCTAGCGGCTTCGCGGCACTCGCCGCGGGCGGCTTGCAGTTCGCGCTCGCACCGCATCCCGCAGGCGCCCAGCGCAACCTGTACCTCGCTATTTGGCTGGGCTGTCTCGGCGTGGGTCTGGCGGTGAACTACGGAGCCATTCTCGTCTGGCGCGCGCGCAACGGCGGCGCGCAGGCGCGCGTGCAGATGCGCACGGTGGGCATGAGCATTCTGCCGGCGATCGTTGCCGGCGGCGTCATCACGCTGGCGCTCGTTTCACGCGGCGTCTACGAGTTGCTCCCCGGCGTGTGGTGCATCACGTACGGCCTCGGAATCTTCGCGTCGCGAGCGATGGTACCGCGCGACGTCGCATACGTTGCCGCCGCATTCGGTGCCTTCGGAACGCTGCTCTTGCTCGTTCCCGGAATCGGTCCGCTCGACTGGTGGGTCATGCCCTCCGCGTTCGGCTTGGGTCAAATCGCCATCGGCGCCGCCGTGCGCGCCGAAGGCCGTCCTGCAAGGATCTCGACACGATGAAGCGCGCCGCACCATTCGCGTACGAAGGTCTAGACCGGCTCTTTCACGAGCGCGGACGCCTTGCCGTTTGCACCTGTTTGATCGCAAACGAAGCAGGGCTGACGTTCAAACAACTTCAGGATGCTTGCGCTTTGACGGACGGCAATCTGAATCGCCATCTGCACGCGCTCGCCGAAACCGGCGTCGTGACGCTCGCGCGCATGCGCGGCCCGGGACGCCCGACGACGACGGTGCGGATCACCGAGTCCGGAAAGGCGCGCTTCCTGGCGTACATCGACGAACTCGAAGGCGTCGTGCGTGCGGTGCACGCGAGCGACGCGGAACGCGAAGCGGCTCTCAAGCTGCGCTTGGCGACATCGTGATCGAACGCGCTCACGCTCCCGCGCTTGCACCCGGCGCAGCAGCGCGACACGTCGCCATCATCATGGACGGCAACCGGCGTTGGGCCCAGAGTCGCGAACTCGCTGCAGCCGAAGGTCATCGCGCCGGTGCGAGCGTTTTGCGCGCGATCACGCGCGCGGCCGCACGTGCCGGAATCGAATTCCTTACCGTCTTTGCATTCTCGGAAGAGAATTGGCGACGCGATCCGGCCGAGGTCGCGCTCTTGATGAACCTGTTGCACGTTTTCTCCGAAGGCGAAGCGGCTTCGCTGGCGGACGAGGACGTCCGCGTTTGCGCCATCGGGCGCATCGACGAGCTGCCCGAAGCGCCGCGCCGCGCGCTGCAAGCGCTCGAGGCGGCGACTGCCGGGAACTCGGGGCTCACGCTCAGCTTGGCCGTCAACTACGGCGCGCGGACCGAGCTGTGCGACGCGATCCGAGCGCTCGCGCGCGACGTCGCGGCGGGAATCCTGGACGCAACCTCGATCGACGGCAACGTCTTAGCAAGCTACCTCTACACGGCGGGACTGCCCGATCCCGATCTCTTGATCAGAACCGGCGGCGAACTGCGCGTTTCGAACTTCTTGCTCTATCAGATCGCGTATACGGAACTCTGGTCGACGCCGGTGCACTGGCCCGATTTCAACGAAAAGCACCTGCGGGAGGCCCTCGGCGCGTTCGCATCGCGCCAGCGACGCTTCGGAACCTAGGGAAGTCGGCGGCGCTTCTGGGGCCGCATGCTATAATGAAGCACGTGAGTACGCGTTCCGACATACGTAACATTGCCATTATCGCCCACGTCGACCACGGGAAGACGACGCTGGTCGACGCCATGCT